>Ga0160428_1000323_pt1 | contig 56151 bp, 48 predicted proteins | sample SolpanmetagenomM_FD_108198 | JGI IMG/M metagenome (GOLD analysis project Ga0160428, IMG submission 108198) | Solar panel surface microbial communities from Lawrence Berkeley National Laboratory, California, USA - M | ecosystem: Engineered > Built environment > Solar panel > Unclassified ... | reverse complement strand
GAGCGTCAGGTTGGCGGAGATGCCGAAACCGCCCATCCAGTCCGGTAGGCCGAGCGTGCTCGTCCAGGGTTCGAGCTGCAACTGCGCCGCCGCTTCCATGCCGAAGATGCGCCCGTCGCCGCCATTGGTGATACCGCTGAATTGATAGGACGAGCGATCGATGCCGTTGGTGTCGAGCGTGTTGGAACCGAACGTTCGGGTCTGTCGGTACAGGACGTCGTTGACCTTCTTGTAGAGCAACCCGGCCATCAAATAGCCCTGCGGACGCATGTACCATTCGAAATAAGCATCCACGCCGTAGGCGCGTTCGGGCTTCACTGCCGGGTTGCCGCCCGAAATCGACTGGTTCGCATCGTTGACCACCACGTTCGGACGAAGCTGATCGTAATCCGCGCGGGCCGCACCCGAATTGAAGGACAGCCGCAGTTTCTTCGTATCGTCGACGTTGTAATTGAGGTGCAGGCTGGGGAAGACCAGTGTCTGGTCGGACGTTGCGGTCACGAGACCCGTCGTCGTGCCGACCGTCGCGATCGCCTGACCACGGTTCTTCAGATGCTCGACGCGCACACCGCCGAGGATCGAACCCCAGTCGTATTTCAGCGTACCCATGACAAACCCGGCATAAACCTGCTCGCGGACATCGTAATTGTTGCCGACGTTCGGCGTGAAGGCGAAATTGGCGCGAGCGGCGTCGGAGACGGTGCGCATCTTGGCGGTATCGAAATAGCGGAACGTATAGGCCATCGGGATCTTGCCCGCGAACGGCTCGCTCAACGAAAACTGATTGTAATCGGTCGGCAGGCCGATCGTGGCGAATTGTGCTGCGGTGTTGAGCAGGATCTGGCGTTCGTCGGCGATCTTGGTGCGCTGGTCGAACTGGAAGCCGGCCTTGAACACCGCATCGCTGCCGAGGAATGCCGTTTCGCGCGACAGGACCAGCTTGCCGGTATAGGCCTTGGTGGTGTCGATCGCGTCCAGCACTGTGAAGGACGAGGGCGGCTTGGCGAAGGTGTCGATCGCGGTGACCGGCGTGCCGGCCTGGAACCGCGTCGGTCCGCTCAATTGCGTGGTGGTGAACAGGTTCAGGGTCGAGCGGTTCGGATCGGTGAAGTCGTACGCGACGGTCGGGCGCAGCGTACGCGCCGACGGGCTGTCCCACGATGCCTCGCCGACGACGGAGCGATCGTCCTTCGATTCGGTGTAATTGCCGACCCAGTTGAGGTGCCAGCCGGTTCCGAAGTCGTGACTGCCTTCCAGAGTGTTGGTAAAGATCGATTGGCGGAACGCGCGCAGCGTCGAGCGCTGGCGAATATCGATACCGTAGATCGTGCCCTTTTGCGGCGTATTGCCGATACACACGTCGGCATAACCGCTGGTGGTCGGCGTCGGGTTGATCGTGGTCGCGCAGGCGGCGGAGTTGGCGACCAGATCGCCCTGCCGATCGTCGAGATCGAAGCGATAATTGTCGCGCGCCTCGTCATCGGTGAAGATCGTGTAGATCGAGCGCAGCGAAATCGTATTGTCGCTGTCTGGCTTGTAATCCAGCCGGCCCGAAACGGACCAGTTCTTGCGCGTCAGGCGATACAGCTTGTTTTCGGCCTCCGCCGCCCAGAAGCGGGTCGCGTTGCCCGGGCGCTGGTCCTGCGAAACGCGTTCGTAATCCGTCTCAAAATTGTCGGTGATCATCGCGCGCTGATAATAGCTGCCCGATACGAGCACGCCGATCTCACCGCCCCCGACGTTGAAGCGATCCGACACGACGGCCGATCCCTCATATTGCTTGCGGCTGCCGAGTTCCGCCACGCCGAACCCTGCCTTGCCGGCGAAATGCGCGCCTTTGTAATCGAACGCGGATCGCGTGATGACGTTGACGTTGCCGGCCACCGTCTCGCCCGGCATGTCCGGAGTCACCGCCTTCGACACGATGATCTGCGATGCGATCGCCGAGGGGATGGAGTCGAACCGCGCGTCGCGGCCTTCCGGGCTGACCACGTTGATACCGTCGAACGACAGTGTCGTCCAATAATTCGGCGATCCGCGAAGCGAGATGTATCGCGCTTGCCCTTGATCGCGCTCCACTGCGACGCCGGGAAGGCGGCTCGTCGCCTGGGCGATATTCTGGTCGGGCAGTCGGCCGACGCCATCCGCGGCCACGACCGCGACGAGCGAATCCGAATTCTTCTGGATCGACAGCGCAGTCGATTCCGACTCGGCGATCGGGCGCGCGCCGGTTACGACGATCGCCTGCTCTTCGTCGCCCTCCGGCGGCAGCAACGTCTGTGCGCCGGCGGACGTACTGGCCAGGACGGCGAGCGCGCTGATGCCCGATGTCAGAATGAATTTGCGATGTGAAGTCATGACGCCCCCGAAACTGGTCCCTGTTGGACCGGCCTCTAGGTGCGCTTGCGGTCAGTTCGGTTGGGGTTTCATGACAGTTCGATGAACGCCGCATTACTTCTTTGCGGTGCAATAAATCGTGTCGTTTTTGTCACAGTGGCGGACAATGCCCAGAGGTTGTCTAGTCGCAACCCCTTCATCCGCCACCGAGGCATCGCGTCACCTGCGCGTCAGTGCGGGATCGTCGAGCCTTACCGCATCGGCAGGGATCAATTCGAGATCCGGCCGGATGGTGCGTAGTCGATCGATGAAGAGCTTGGCGTCGCCGACGACCACGATGTTCGCGCCCGCACCGGACACCTCCGCCTTCGCGATTGCGCTCGCCGCGGCTGGCGTCACCGCCTCGATCTCGGCCGGAAGATGGGCCGCCTTCCCCGCGGGTACGCCTTGCTGGATCAACCCCGCGATCGTCATGCCGAAGCCACGGCTGGTCGCGGCCTGCCGGGTGAGGCCGCCGGCGAGGAACACCTTGCGCTTGGCGACGGTGTCGGCGTCCAGTGGCGCCCGTCCCAGTCGGTCGAATTCGGCCAGAAAGATCTGGACAACATCGGGGGCGCTTTCGTTCTTGGTCTGCGTCGTGGCGGTGAGCAGGCCGGCATCGGCGCGCGCGGTGACATTGCTGTACGCCCCGTAGGACAAGGCTCGCTTCACCCGGACTTCCTGGAACAGCCGGCCGTTCGATCCGGCGCCGAGGGCGGCATTGGCGACCTGCAGATCGAACCAGCGTGGATCGGCGCGATCGATGCCGCGCACCGCGGCCGCCACCGCAGCCTGCCCGGCGCCGGGCATGTCGATCACTACCAGGCGCGGCTTGGCCGGCGTGCCGGCCCGGGCTCGCGGTAGTGCCGGGGCAGTCCCGGCTGGACGCCACGTGCCGAACAGCTGCTCGCCGATCCGGCGCGCGTCCGCCGCATCGATCCCGCCGGTGATCACGAGCGTGGCGAGTTCGGGACGCCACCAGGTCGCATGCGCCGCCGCGATGTCCGCCGACGTGATCGCCGCGACACTCCCCGGAGTCGGGACCATGCCATAGGGCGCCGTTCCGTAGCTGACCGGTTGAAGCGCGAGACTGGCGAGCGTGCCGGGATTCTTCATCGCCACGGACAGACGGTCCAGCGTCTGGCGGCGGCGGCGTTCGACTTCGCTCGGCGCGAAGGCGGCGTTGCGCACGACGTCCGCCAGCACCGCGCCGGCCGGGGCGAGCGTGCTGACCGGGCCGGTGATCGTCACGACGGTGCCGTCCGGTCCCGCCTGCGCGTCCAGTTGCGCGCCCAGTGCCTCGATTTCGGCGGCGATCCGTTCCGCGCTGCGGGTCTTGGTGCCTTGCGTCGCAATGTCGGCGACCATCGCCCCGAGCCCAGCCTTGCCGCGAGGGTCGGTCGCGCTGCCGCCTTTCAGCACCAGCGAGAGCGTTGCCAACGGCACCTGCCCGGTGCGCGCCGAAACCAACGCCATGCCGTTCGAAAGTTTGCTTTCGACGATCACCGGTGCGGTGACCGGTACCGCCGCACCGGGGCGGGGCGGCGGCTGGCGCTGGCCCTCTGGCGCAAGCGCGAGCGGCGGCTGCATTGCCGGCGGCACCGACGCCCAGACCGGCATCGGCACCGGGTTGAAAGACGCGTCCGCCACACCGGCCGGGCGCTGCGTCTCGTCGAGATAGCGGATGTCGACGCGCTTTTCGGGCGTGAGATAGGACTGGGCGACACGTTGCACGTCGGCGACCGTCACCTTGCCGACCAAGGCCAGCCGCCGATCGAGCGCGCGCGGATCGCCGGTGCGGACCAAAGCTTCGCCGATCGCGAAGGCACGGCCGTCGAACGTCTCGCGGTCCTGCAACGCGTTGGCGAGGATCTCGTTCTTTGCCTCGGCAAGCTCTGCGGCGGTCACCGGTTCGTCGCGCACGCGCGCGATTTCCGCGGCGAGCGCCGGTTCGGCCTCGGCCACCGTCCGGCCACTGGCCAGCGTCACGCTCGGCGCGAAGAACCCGCCATTCTCGACGTCCTGCAACTGGACTCCGGCGCTGGACGCGATCTGCTTGTCGCGCACCAGCGCACGGTACAATCGCGAATTCTCGCCGCCCGACAGGACCGCCTCGAGGACTTCGAGTGCGGCGAGGTCGAGATGGCTCGATCCGGGAATGCGCCAGGTCGACACTATCATCGGCAGCGGGACGTTGGGGGCGTAGGCGGTCACCGCCCGCGCCTTGGTCCGCCCTTTCTCCGTTGCGGTGACCGCTAGCGGGATCGGGTTCGGGCGACGCGGGATCGGCCCGAAATATGTGTCGACCAGGCGGTCCAGCTGTTTCGGATTGAAATTGCCGGAGACGATCAGCGTCGCGGTGTCCGGTCCGTAGAACGCCTCGTGGAACGCGCGAGCGTCTTCCAGTGTCGCGGCGTTCAGTTGCTCCAGGCTGCCGATGCCGGGGCGCCGCATCGGTAACGTGTCGTAGCTATTCTCGTCCAGTACGAGCCGCATCCGGCCATAAGGAGGCGCGAGCACGCGTTGGCGGAACTCCTCCTTGACGACGTTGCGTTCGGTTTCGAACACTTGCTGGTCGACCACCGGGCGCGCCATCCGTTCGGCGTGCGTCCACAGCATCGTCTCGAGATATTGCGCGGGAACGATCTCGTAATAGTTGGTGCGATCGAACCACGTGGAGGCATTGCGCTGCCCGCCGACATCCTCGGTCAACTGGTTGATCGCATTGTACGGCATGTTCACCGTCTTGCGCGACAGGATGTGTTCGAACAGATGTGCGAAGCCCGACCGCCCCTCTGGATCGTGCTTCGATCCGACGTCGTACCAGATCTGCGTCGTCACGTTGGGCGTGCTGGTGTCGCGGATCGCGATGACCTTCAGACCATTGGCGAGCGTGCGTTCGGTGAACGCGATCGGTGGCACGACGATCGCGGCGGGCGTGGTCGCGGCCGGCTTGGCCACTGTGGCGGGAGGTCGCTGCCCTGCGGTCGCGGGGGACAGGTTCGTTCCGACAAGCAAGGCCGCGATGCTCATGCGACTGATACAGAATGACATTGCCGACGTTCCTACCCTGGGGATCACATCGCCTAGCAAGCGCGTGCCAGCCGTGCGGTCAACCCCCCGGCATGACCGGTCGTCAGGGTCGGCGCTTCACTTCTTCGGTGCGGGGGCCGGGGCAGGGCGGGATTTCTGCAGTTCCTGGCCGATCGTCTGCATCATGCGCTGATCCTGCTGAAAGCGTTTTGCGCATGCGGTCATGATCGGACCGCCGCTATCCTTGTTGATCGTCTTGGATTGCCCGACGATCTGGGCCTTGATCTGCGCGGGGGCCAGCTTCGCGGTGGCGCGGCCGGAGAAATACACCGCCGATGCCTGAGCCAGCGCCTTCTTGGTCGCATCGGTCTCGACGCGCGCGAAAACGTTCGAGACCAACAGGCAGCGCACGTCCGCTCCGGCGTCCTGCGCGACTGCCGGGCTGGCGGCGATCAGGCATAATCCGAACGCTGCGGACGAGGTGATGAAAGTCCGCATGGCCGTATCTCCTGAAGGTCTGTCGTCGAGGCGAGGTCGAGGCGGTACGACCGGCTCCACCCCCAACTACGTTCCAAAGCTCGAAAGGTGCCCCGGCACCGACGAGGGTCTGAGATGTTGGCACCGGGACGATTGCGGCGGTGGCACCGCCCGCTCCAGCAATCAAGGGGCTGATGGTTACTAAAGCGAAATCAATTGCGTTATCAATGCGACCGACGTTCTCGTCGCGATCGACACATCATGCCCATGTCGCATTGCCCAGCCGGTGCCCGCTTCGGCACGGATGGTTCCATAATGTACTTGCCAAGCGCGAACTGGCGCTTTGGTAAAGACAGATCGTGATCGACGCGCCGTGTTAGGGCGCCCGGACGGCCCCCGTGACCGTACGGACTCAAATCCGGCGTCCAAGCGACGCTAAAGACGCCGGTATTGATTTATTTTGGGACATGTCGCGCCTTGCGGCTTGTGAAGCGGCTGAGGTTTTAACAAGCAATCGATCACCGCGCGAGGGCTCGTCGCCTTCAGCTTCTTGGAAGAAACGCATCCGATATAAACGCTTTACAAGAGAGTTTTCAGGACTGTTTGGCGCGTGCTGCAATTTTTGCGAAAACGCTTGGTTATTAGCCGAATGAAACAGCAAGGCTAGCCGACCGGTCGATACGAACCGAAAAACCGTATTTATCTCAATTGTGTAAACTATGATCTTATTAAATATGACAGAACCAAGTGGTGGTTAATAAAATTGTGGATGTTTTCGATGAAATATCAAAACATAATTCATATTGACCCAGAAAGGTCTCGAAAATAATCCGGAGTTGCATTGACCGTGAGTTCACGGCCTCAGATGAGTTCGCCGTTAATATGTTCGTATTGGGTTAACGCCTGTAAATAGTTTGCGTAAGTTAGTTTACCCGTCATAATTCAAGGATCAAATATGAAGAAAATTGTTTTAGCGGTCGCCGGTATGGCAGGTATCGCTTCGGTACCGGCATCGGCAACCAACCTGGTCACGAACGGCGGGTTCGAGCAGACCAGCGTCCCGGGTAATTTCCAGTTTGGCTCGTCGGAGGGCGCGGCCGGTCAGGTGACCGGCTGGGACGCGACTGGCTACAATCTGCTGTTCAACGCCGCCACGGCCACGACGGACAGTGCGGCCGGCTTCTGGGATAATGGCAAGGAAATGCTGTGGGGGGCTTCCGCAAGCTCGCAGGGCGGGAATTTCGTCGCCATGGACGGCGACTCTAACGATCGCGGCCCGCTGACGCAGACGATCAACGGACTGACCGCCGGTGCGCAATATCTGTTGACGTTCGAATGGGGCGCCGGCCAGCTGCAAAGCCGCGATGGCGCGACCACCGAGCAACTTCGCTACAGCTTGGGCGATGAAGTGTACACCACCGCGGTGCTGAACAATGCGAGCCATGGTTTCACCGGCTGGAACACGGTGTCGCAGGTCTTCACCGCGACGGGCGCCAGCCAGGTGCTGTCGTTCCTGTCGATCGGCACCCCGAACGGCCTGCCGCCGATCGCGATGCTCGACAACGTGTCGATGGCGGCAGTGCCCGAGCCCGCGACCTGGGCGATGATGCTGGTCGGCTTCGTGATGGTGGGGTCGGCCGTACGGTATCGTCGTCGTAACGCCAGCGCCGCTATCGCCTGAACGACGATGTGGAGCGGCCTTTCCGGGGCGCGTCGGTGACCGCCGCCTCCTTGCGAAAGGAGGCGGCTTTTGCTTGAGGAGTGTGCGGCGCGATGACGCTATCGACTGTGATGATCGACCTGTTCCGGCTGACGATCTGGCTGGTGATCCTGGCGCTGGCGTTCGCCCCGCTGGAACGGCTGTTCACGCTGCATCGTCGCGCCGCGCGCCGTAGCCTGCTGGCCGATATCGGCTATTTCTACATGAGCGGGCTGACCCCCGCGCTGCTGATGGCGGTGCCGCTCGCGATGGTATCGGCGCTCGTGCGCGGCGTGACGCCGGCGGCCTATACGCAGGCGATCGCCACGGCGCCGCTGTGGTTGACCATTCCGGCAGGACTGATCGTCGCCGAATTCGGGTCGTATTTCGCACATCGCTGGTGCCACCGATCACCCTATCTGTGGCAGTTCCACGCCATCCATCACACGCCGGAGCATATCGACTGGCTGGTCAACACGCGTGCGCATACGGTCGACATCGTCGTCACGCGGCTCGGCGGTCTGGTGCCGTTATATCTGCTCGGGCTCGACAAAGCTGGCACTCAGGCGGGGATGGTGCCGGTGATCATAACGCTGATCGGTACCGTCTGGTCGTTCATGGTCCATGCCAATGTCCGCTGGCGGTTCGGCTGGCTGGAGCAGGTGATCGCCACCCCGGCCTTCCATCACTGGCATCACACCAATGACGAGCATCGTGACCGCAACTTCGCCGCCACGCTGCCGGTGATCGACCGGCTGTTCGGCACGCTGCACCTGCCCGATCGATACCCGACGATCTATGGTATCGACGAGCCGGTGCAGCCGACGCTGCATGACGAAATCTTGCGACCGTTCCGATTACCGGGTCCGCCCTTGACCCCGAATCTAGCGGATGTCGGCCGGTCTCCTACGGCACCGCTGACGGGCGATCCAATCTGAGCCCACCTCGTCACGTGAGCTTCGCCCCTAAAAGACCGAACAGGGCGTCGGATCAATGGTCCGGCAAATCTTTCGGGTAATCGTCCGGGGTTACGGTCCCGACGTTGGGCCGGTCCTCGACCGCTTGCTGCCCGTCGCCCCCCGGAGTCTGCTCCTGGCCTCGATCGAGCGTGTCGCTGGGGCTGCGCGCATCGCCTTGTTGCTGGTTCTCGGTCGAGATATTCGGGCTCGGCTGCGTCGATGTCTCGGAGTTCTCGGCCACGCTTTTGGTTCCGGGCTCGGTCGAGATATTGGGGCGCGGCTGGGTTTCGGTGTGCTTGTCGTCAGTCATGATGGTTTCCTTCGACCGAACGGTTGGAATGTCCGTCCTCGCGGTATCAACCAATTCTATTCAAAGAAGTTTCGCCGCCATGCGGGTGGCGATAAAGGTGCCGGGCACGTCGAGGATCACGGCGTCGGCCACGCGCCGGACCTGAACGCGACGTTCTGAATACTTGCTAGCCCAAGACCTTCCCGGCTCATCCGGCAGGTTCATTCCGGCTTGGCCGGCGTTGAGCCGAGTTGCGACAGCAATTGCCCGACCGCGGCGGCAAGCTGCGCATCCTGACCGGTCGCGGTTTCGCCGAGCGGGCGTTCGACTGCGATATCGACTGGGCGGGGGTTCATCTCCATATCCTGACCGCGTCCATCGCGGATTCGCGTCGATGGCACGCGCACCGAGGATCCATCGATCAGCGGTTCGCCCCCGGTGAAGATGATCCAGCCTGCAGTGGGTTGCCCGACGACCTTGCCGAGGCCGAGCGCGCGATAGCCCTCGGTGAAGTCCTCCGCATCGGACAGCGACGACTCGTTGGTCACCAGAACGGTCGGCACGCCGAGCGCACGCTGGCCGAGCGCTTGGCGGCTCGGTACGGGGAAGAGGCCGCGCGGCGTCATCGTCAGGAAATTGCGCCGCGTGAACACGTCCAGCGCGAAGCCGTTGACGAAGCCGCCATTGTTGTTCCGGATATCGACCACAACGCCTTGCCGCGACTGGTTTTCGGCATCGAGATCGAGATACAATTGGTTGAGTGATTCCGACGACATGTCGGCAATGTGGACATAGCCCAGTTTCCCGCCGGACAGCCGATCGACCAACGCGCGTCGGTCGTCGACCCATTGGCGATAGCGCAAGCCGGCGACGACGCTGACGGAGCCGGGCCGGAGGACGACCTCGCGCCGCCCGGTGCCGGACTGGACGACCAGGGTCACGCGACGATCGACCGAATTTTCCAGCAGCGCATCCAGATTGTCGCGCGGGCCGACGAAGCGGCCGTTGACCGCCAGGATGCGATCTCCCGGAATGATTTTCTCGATCGATGCCGCACCCAATGCCACCACTTCGCTGACGATCAGGCCGCGACCGGCCTCGTACGCCGCGCGATCGAACCGCAGCCCGAGATCGCCGACGCGGTCGCTCGGCAAGGAACCGGGGCCGCGCTGCGGCCGGTTGATGCCGGAGTGCGAGGCGTTGAGTTCGCCGATCATCAGGTTGATGATGCGTCGCACCTCATCCGATGTGCGCGCACCTTCGACATAGGGCAGATATTTCGCGCGCAACCCGCGCCAGTCCTGGCCGTTGAACGTTTCATCGAAGAACTGGCGATCGAGGATGCTCCACGCCTGATCGAACACGACCGTCTTTTCGGTGGCGAAATCGACGTCCATATCGGCAGCGATGGTCACCGGCTTGGGTTTCGGCGTCTCCAGCGCGGTCGTCATTACCGTGCCGCCGTCGAGATAGAAGAGTGTCTTGCCATCCCGGGTGAGAGCGAAATCGCCTTTGGGCTTGGTGCTTTGGCTGATCTGCCTGGCGATCGGCGGCTCGGTGGCGAGTTCGTCGAGATCGTAGCTATAGAGATTGTCCTGCCCACGCTCGCTGGCGTGGAAGATCAGCGTCTTCCCGTCGCTGCTGATTACCGGGGTGTCGGCATTTATCCCAAGCGGCAGGATCGTGGCGCGCGCGCGCAATCCTTCCCACACGATCGTGACGGGTGGTATCTTCGGGGCGGCGGGTACGGCGCCTGGCTTGCGCGCGGCGGGAAGCGCCTTTTGCGGAGCCGGCGCCTCGGGCTTTGCGTCATCGGCCGGCGAGGGGGGCGGCGCATCCGGAGTTCCCGGCTGCTTGCCGGGCTTGAACAGATCGCGAAAGCCATCCTCGCGATATTTCGGCACGTGCGGCAACAGGTCGATCCGCACGATGCGCGAATCCTCGGTGCGTTGGGTCGTGTCGAACATCACGTATTTGCCGTCCGGCGACCAGACGATCGCACCCATCTGGCCGTTGCCGATAAAGCTGATCGAGCGCGCGACGCCGGCGGAGGTTGGGGCGATTTGGACGTTCGTGAAGGAACGTGCGTCGGTAACAGGGAAGGCGACGTACCTTCCGTCGGGCGACCAGGCCGGGCGCGGGCCGTAGCGTTCGTTGGTGGCGACCGCGCCGGTGAAGACGATCCGGTCGCTCGCGGGAACGCCGGGCCGGGCGAGCGTGGCGATATGCAATTCGCGGTCGTCCAAGACATAGGCGATCGATTTGCCGTCGGGGGCATAGACCGGAACCGAGGCGATCCCGCCCCGCGTCAGCACGGTCTCACGCGCCGCAGCGACGTCGTATTCGGCGATGACGTGGGTCAGCCCGCGTTCGGTGACGTAGAGCAAGCGGCGGGAATCGGGCGACCAGGCAACGTCGCGCTCGGCGGCGACGCTGTCGGTGATGCGCTGCGCCGGGCCACCGTCCTTCGCCGCCACCGCGAACAGTTCGCCATGCCCGATCACCGCGATCTTCTGGCCATCGGGGGAGAGCGCCATGCGGGAGAAATTGCTAATGCTCTCGTGTCGTTTCGGCGTCACCGCCGCCGTGCCGCGCAAGGTGATCGGCACCGCCGCGGCCTCGCCGGTGGCGGGATCGTAGCGCCAGATGCCCATGTCGCGTTCGAACACGATCGCGCCGTTGGGGCCTTGCGAGGGGTACAGCACGCGACCGGCGGTGAAGCGGGTCAGTTGCTCGGGCGCCGCACCGGGCGTCGCCGCCATGCGCCACAGATTCTCGCTGCCGCTCTTGGTACTCATGAAGGTCAGCGACCGGCCGTCCGCGCTCCACATCGGCCAGGCGTGCTTCTGCCGGTCGGCAAGCAACCGGGTGTAGCCCGCGTCGCCGGCGACGGGTTTGAGCCACAATTCGGTCTCGTCGATATGCGAATGGCCGTTGCGCCAATATTGCCCGGCGCTGATGCCGCGCGTGTTGAGCACGATCGCGGTGCCGTCAGGCGACGGCGCGGCCTGGAATTCGGCAAGATAGCGTTCGCGGCTGACCTCCATCGGGGTCCCGCCCGCGGCCGAGACGCGGAAGATATCGGGGTTGCGGCCGAGATCGTTGACGCCGGATGCGAAGTAGATCCACTGGCCGTCCGGCGACCAGGCGTCGAGTTCCTCGCCTGCCTCGGCATAGGTCAACCGCGTCACGGCGCCGCTGGTGAGATCGAGGATGTAGATGTTGGCACTGCCGCCACGCGTCGAGGTGAAGGCCAGTTTCTTGCCGTCGGGCGAGTAAAGCGGCCGCCCCTCGCTCGCGACGTCGCTGACCAGCGCGCGTGCGACGCCCCCGGTCGCAGGCACTTCCCAGATGTCGCCGCCCGAGACGAACGCCAGCAACTGCCCATCGGGCGACAGCGCAGGCTCGGCGAAAGCAGGCCTGGGTTCGGCCTGCGCGGCGGAGGCGAATGTGGACAGGCACGCGGCGGCGCCGATCAGCCAGCTAGATTTCAAGACTACCCCCGGGGACGAATTGCGCGCGAAATGGAGCCCAAAACGTTCTGCAGTGCAAGCCGGGACGCACAGGGAAGCGTCCGTCGCAGGCGCACCCGCCGGGGCAATCCGGCCCTGCTACCGTGGCCCACTGACTTGATCTGAATCATTCAAGTCCCTGACATCGCGAACGATGGTCCGGAACCTTCCGCGGGGGTCGCGCGGTTTCGGTGTGTCAAAGAAAGTAGGGGCCCGATCCGCCATGCACTTCACCATCAACGGCCAATCCCATGAGGCCGAGGTCGATATCCGTACCTCCGTGCTCGATCTGTTGCGCGAACATGTCGGGTTGACCGGATCCAAGAAGGGCTGCGACCACGGCCAGTGCGGCGCCTGCACGGTGCTGATCAACGGCCGCCGGATCAATTCCTGCCTGACGCTGGCGGTGATGCACCAGGACGACGAGATCGTGACGATCGAGGGGCTCGGCACGGTCGACGATTTGCACCCCCTGCAACAGGCGTTCGTCCGCCACGATGGCTATCAGTGCGGCTATTGCACGCCCGGGCAGATCTGCTCCGCAGTCGGCATGCTGGACGAGGTGAGCAAGGGCTGGCCGAGCCATGCCAGCGCCGACCTGAGCGATCCCGCCTTCGACGATGCCGAGATTTCCGAGCGGATGAGCGGCAATCTGTGCCGCTGTTCGGCCTATCCCAACATCGTTGATGCGATCCGTGAAGTCGCGGGGGATGAGCCCGACGATCGCAGCGCGCAAGCCAAGGACGACGTAATGACGCGGGAGGTCGCGGCATGAAGACGTTCGATTACGCCAAGGCGGACAGCCCCGAGGCCGCGGTGCGCGACAGCGCCGGTGCGGGCGTCAGATACATCGCCGGCGGCACGAACCTGCTCGACCTGATGAAATTGCAGGTCGAGACGCCGGACAGACTGGTCGATATCAGCCGGCTGGATCTCGCGACGATCGAGGAGCGTGCCGATGGCGGGCTGACGATCGGTGCGCTGGTGCCAAACAGCGATCTCGCCGCCGATCCGCGCGTGATCGCCAAATACGAGGTGCTGAGCCGGGCATTGCTCGCCGGGGCATCGGGACAGTTGCGCAACAAGGCATCGACCGGCGGAAACCTGCTGCAACGCACGCGATGCTATTACTTCTACGACACCGCCGCGCGCTGCAACAAGCGGGAGCCCGGCTCCGGTTGCGACGCGATCGGCGGCTTCAACCGCATTCTCGCCGTGCTGGGCACGAGCGATCAGTGCATCGCGACGCATCCGAGCGACATGGCGGTCGCGATGCGTGCGCTGGACGCGACGGTCGTGACGTTGAAGCCAGATGGCGACCGTCGCCGCATCCCGATCCACGATTTCTACCGATTGCCCGGCGACACTCCGCACATCGAAACCGTGCTGGAACCGGGCGAACTGATCACGCACGTCGAACTGCCGACTCCCCCGGTCGGCCGCCAGGCCTATCGCAAGGTCCGCGACCGTGCATCGTACGCGTTCGCCCTGGTCTCCGTCGCGGGGATCGTCCGCGTCGAGAATGACACGATCGCGGCGGCCTCGCTGGCGTTCGGCGGGCTGGCCCACATGCCGTGGCGCGACGCTGCCGTCGAAGCGGCGCTGATCGGGCAGCCGGCGACGATGGCGACGTTCGAGGCGGCGGCGGATGCCCTGGTCGCGGAGGCCAGGGGCTATGGTTCGAACGATTTCAAGATTCCCCTCGCCCGTCGCACGCTGATCGCGACGCTGCGCGATCTTACGGAGGCATGAGCATGGCGAGCGGCGAAACGACCAATAGCCTGACGATGGATGCACCGCGCCCCGACAGCCTGTTGGACAGCGGCGTACAGGGTGTCATCAGCCGGCCGATCGATCGCGTCGACGGACCGAAGAAGGTCGCGGGCGTCGCGACCTATGCCGCGGAATATCAATTCGACGATGTCGCCTATGGCTTCCTGGTCGGATCCAGGATCGGCGCGGGGAAGGTCGTCTCGATCGACGATAAAGCGGCGCGTGCGCTACCCGGCGTGATCGACGTGGTGACCGATTTCGAGAACTTCATCCGCGTTTCGGCGCAGGGTGGGGAAACAGAAGCGCCGACGCAGGGCGTCAAGGAGATCGCGTTCGTCGGCCAGATCGTCGCGATCGTGCTCGCCGAGAGTTACGAGGTCGCGCGCGACGCGGCGATGCAGGTCCGGATCGACTATGAGGCCGGTGAGGGCGCGTACGATTTCGACAAGCATCGCGGCGAAGCGGTCGAGCCGCCGTCCGATGCGACCGAGGCGCATTCGACGCAGGGCGATATCGACGCGGCGATGGCGCAAGCCCCGGTGACGATCGACGTCACCTATACCACGCCGAGCCAGAATTCCGCGGCGATGGAGCCGCATGCCTCGACCGCCGTGTGGGAAGCGGATGGGTCGCTTACCCTGTACGGCGCGTACCAGATGCCGACGTCGGACGCGCAGCAGCTTGCCGATGCGCTTGGTCTCGAAAGCGACAAGGTGCGGATCGTCTCGCGCTATATCGGTGGCGGGTTCGGATCGAAGCTCGGCATCGCGCCGGAAAGCGTCGCGGCGGCAGTGGCGGCACGCAAGCTCGGTCGCCCGGTCAAGGCGGTGATGGCCCGGCAACAGGTGTTCGAGGCGACCGTCCGTCGCTCCAACACCGAACAGCATATGCGTCTCGCCGCCGGTCGCGATGGCAAACTGACCGCGATCGGCCACGACAATCTGTGTTCGAACCAGCCGGGCGAGGATTATTTCGAGCCGGTCGGGATCGGAACGCACAAACTGTACGGCGGCGAGAACCGCTCGATCACGCACGACAACGTACCGCTCAACCTCGTCCTGTCGGGATCGATGCGCGCGCCGGGCGAGGCGGTCGGCATGATCGGGCTGGAATGCGCGATGGACGAGCTGGCGGAAGCGCTGGAGATGGACCCGGTCGCGCTGCGCAAGATCAACGATCCCGCTCAGGACCCGGAAAAGCAGGTTCCCTTCTCGTCGCGCAAGTTGAGTGAGTGTCTGGAAGAGGGCGCGAAACGGTTCGGTTGGGAGCAGCGTCAGCCCGCCGGCTCGCGGCGCGAGGGCGAATGGCTGATCGGGATCGGCATGGCCTCGGCGATCCGCAGCAACATGCTGATGGAATCGTCCGCCAAGGTCGAGATCCATCCGGACGGCACGGCGACCGTATCCTCGGCGATGACGGATATCGGCACGGGCAGCTACACGATCCTGGCGCAGATCGCGTCCGAGATGCTCGGCATTCCGGTCGATCGCATCACGATGGCGCTCGGCGATACGAACGATCCGCCGGCGGCAGGGTCGGGCGGATCCTGGGGTGCGAGTTCGTCCGGGTCGGCGGTGTATCTCGCTTGCGAGACGTTGCGGGGCGAATTGGCCGCCGCGCTTGGTGTCGCGCCCGATGCGCTGACCCTGAAGGACGGGCAGGCGATCGGTGACAATCGTTCGGTCGCGATCGGGCAACTGGCAGGCGAGGGGCTGGAAGCGATCGGCGAGATCAAACCCGGCAAGCAGGAGGAGGAGACGTCGCAGGCCTCGTATGGCGCCCATTTCGCCGAAGTCGGCGTCAATTCGGTCACCGGCGAAGTGCGCGTGCGCCGGATGCTCGGCGTGTTCGCCGCCGGGCGCATCCTCAACGGCAAGACCGCGCGGTCGCAATGCCTGGGAGGGATGACCTTCGGGATCGGCGCGGCGCTGACCGAGGAACTGGTACACGATTTGCGCAACGGCAAACTGGTCAATCGCGACCTCGCGGAATATCACGTGCCGGTGAACGCCGACGTGCCGCAGCTCGACGTGCATTTCCTCGACGAACGCGACGTCCACGCCAATCCTATCCATGCCAAGGGCATCGGCGAACTCGGCATTTGCGGGGCGGCCCCGGCGGTGGCGAACGCGATCTACAATGCGTGCGGCGTGCGCGTGCGCGATTTCCCGATCACGCTGGACAAGCTGTTGCCGGGTTTGCCGGACTTGTGAGCGGTGGTGCGATCGTGATGCTTTACGGGCGATGCCTGGGAAGACGAGCGCGCCCGCCATCTGAATAGTGTTTGCGTATCGGCGAAGTCGTTTCGGCTGCGTTTGACTTGCGGCGTGGTTAATGAGACGTATCGCCGCATGGGGCGGCTGACGACACGGGCATTGTACATCGCGACGCCATTGGCGTTCGCCGCGCACCCTGCCGTCGCGAAATCGGGCGTGGCGGACGCGCCGGTCCTTGTCGGGGTCGCTGCCGCCCCGGCCACGCTGCAGATCGGGCAGGCCAGGCCGGATGTTTCGGCGCGAAGCTATGTCATCGTCGACGTTCCGGTCGCCCATCGCGGCGTCGGACAGAGATCGCTCGGCATGGTGATCGATGCCGAGGTGAAGCGCCGGGTGGCGAACCCGCTGAGCGGGGCGAGCGCCGCGCTGACCTTCGATGACGGTGGCTATGGCGCCGACGATACCGACCTCGCGGGCGAGGACGGGAACGGGAACGGGAGCGGGAACGGGAACGGGGGCGGGGGCGACGTGCGGCGGAGCGGCGGCTTTGCAGCTGCGCCACGGTCGCTCGATGCCGCGGTGCTGGCCGTGCATGTCCAGCGGATCGGATTCCTCAAGGCGCGGCTGGACGAGGTGCGCGCGGCTGGATCGGATGCGCGGACGCTGGCCGATCTCAAGGCCCGGTTGCAGCGCGCCGAGGCTGCGCGTCGGCTGGCGATGGCACGCGGCAATATCGCCTTGCTCGCGACGCCGGGCTGCCGCGGAGCCGATGCCTGCGAAAGGGAGCGCGGGGCAGTGGCGGACGTGATCGTGCGTGGAATATCGCCGCCGGAGCGACATGCGCGCCCGGCCTACCGATTGCTGCGATCTCGCGCGGTGGCGGCGTCGCCTCGCTTGCTGTTGCTCTCGCGCGGCACGATAACCGGCGGCGCACCGATCCGGCTCGCGCTCGGCCATGTCGGATCGACGATCGCCTTGGCTGCGCAGGGATCGGCGGAGCATAAGCGGCCGGGGACACGATCGCGCGCGACGCACACGCCCGATCGCGCCGGGCATGGACTGGCGGACGCCCGGCGGTCGCTCGCCAGAGCGCGCGCGGCGCTGACGGACGATACGGCGCGCGAGCGGCCAACGATCAAGACGGCGGGATTGCTGCACTTTCCGGGAAGCGAAAGCTGGTCGCTCGGCGAGGCCGGCGGGCGCATCGCCTGATCCAGGGTAATCGCGCGCGGGAATTTGCATGCCGCACCGGCACCGGGCGGGGCTTCGGGCGTTACCGCTGCGATGACGCATTCCGCATCAGCAGGAGATCCCAGATGAACGACACGACCAGCACCGAAACGTCCAACGGCAAGACCGCGCTCGCCGACGATATCCGCGCGCATTTCGCCGGCGACGCGCCGATCGCGGACAAGGCCAAGAATTTCGCCAAGGCGCGGCCCTGGACCAGCGCCGCATTCCTGGGAGTCGCCGCGGTCGCGTTGATCAATACGTTCAAGGGCACGCGCGGCTGATCCCGGCGCGACTGGCGAGAAGCGGGAGTTAAGGTCGGGACGTCGCTTGCCGACGTCCTGATCGCCATTCGCCGGCCGAGCGCAATTCAGTCGCCCCGCTGTTCCGGCACGGGCGATATCGGCTTGCCCGTGTCGAACCAGCTCGCCAGATTGTCGACCACCAATTGCCCCATCGCCCGACGCGTCTGCTCGGAGGCGGAGCCGATATGCGGCAACAGCACGACATTCTCCATCGCGCGCAGCGCTTCGGGTACGTCCGGCTCGGCGTCGTACACGTCCAGCCCGGCAGCAAGGATCGTACCTGAACGGAGCGCGGCGACCAGCGCCGCCTGATCGACCACGCTGCCGCGCGCGACGTTGACCAGCACGCCGTCCGACCCCAGCGCCGCCAGCACGTCGGCGTCCACTAGATGCCGCGTTCCGGCGCCGCCGGGGACGATCGCGATCAGCACGTCGCACGAGGCCGCCAGCGTCGCGGGGCTGTCATGATAGTCGTACGCCACGCCCGGCTGCCGCGACCGGCCGTGATACGCGATCGAAACGCCGAATCCCTCCAGCCGCCGCGCCACCGCCTTGCCGATCGCGCCCAGCCCGAGGATCCCGATGCGTCGCCCCCGCAACGTCGGCGACAAGGGAAACGGCGCGTCGGCCCAGCGGCCTTCCCGGACATACCGGTCCGCCTGCGGGATGCGGCGCACGGTGGCCAGCAGCAGCCCGATCGTCAGGTCGGCGACTTCCTCGTCCAGCACCCCCGGCGTGTTGGTGACGATCACACCCCGCGCCGCCGCCGCCGCGGCATCGATCGTGTCATAGCCGACGCCGAAATTCGCGACGATTTCCAGCGCCGGCAACCGGTCGAACCACGACGCGTCGATCCGCCCCGCCAGCGTGCTCGCCGCCAACCCCCGGATCCGTTGCCCGACCTGCGCGATGTACGCGTCGGGGTCGTCCTGTTCCCACAATCGGTGCAGCACGAACCGCGCGTCCAATGCGGCGATCACGCTGTCCAGCATCGGCGCGGGCATCAGGATTTCGGGAACACGCACAACGTCATTCCTTTCTCGCGAACACCCGTTTCAGGGGCGGGACGATCAGCGCGATCACCCCGCCGATCACCAGCCCGACGATCGCGGAGGCGACGGCGAACCCCAGCCATGCGCCGAAGCCGGGCGCGAACGGCAGCAGGGCCGCAATCGCATGCCCGACCGATTCCGCGCCATGCGGGATCGGGGTGAGGTGGAACGACTCCAGCCCATGGATCACTATGCCGCCACCGACCCACAGCATCGCGACGGTGCCGATCTTCGCCAGCAACGACAGGACGACCGGCATGCCCTTGACGAGACCACGCCCCAGCGCCGGCAGGAAGCCGCCGCGCCGGGTGGCCAGATGCAGCCCGATATCGTCCATCTTCACGATCAGGCCGACCACGCCGTAAACCCCGGCCGTGATCAGGATGGAGACCGCGACCAACGCCGCCGCCTGCGTGGTGATCGACTTGTCCGCCACTTCGGACAGCGCGATCGCCATGATCTCGCCCGACAGGATCAGGTCGGTGCGGATCGCGCCGCCGACCTTGCTGTTCTCGATCTCCTCGGCGCTCTCGCTCGCCATCGCTTCGTCGGCGTCGGCATGGCCGTGGCCGGTCACGGCTTCGAGGATCTTTTCCGCGCCTTCATAGGCGAGGTACAGGCCGCCGACCATCAGGATCGGCGTGATCGCCCAGGGCAGGAACGCGCTCAGCAACAGCGCGGCCGGCAGCAGGAAGAGCAATTTGTTGCGCAACGACCCCTTGGCGATGCGCCAGATGATCGGCAGTTCGCGCGCCGGGGTAAGGGCGGCGACATATTTCGGAGTGACCGCAGCGTCGTCGACGACCACGCCGATCGCCTTGGACGAAGCCTTCATCGATGCCGCGGCGATATCGTCGGCCGAGGCTGCGGCGAGCCGCGCGATCGCGGCGACATCGTCGAGTAGGGCTACGAGGCCGGTCGGCATCAAATCGGCTCCTGTCCGGGCATAAAGATCCGCCGGCACAGAGGCTGCGCCGGCGGTGTATTAGTCTGGGCCATCGCCCGGATCGGGCGGAATGGCGAGAGGAAATCACTGGCCGTTGACGATCGCGGCCTTCTGCGCATTCGACAAAGCGTGCGCGTTGACGTCGGAATCGTCGATCGCCTCTTCGCGCGCTTCGCCGGCCGCGCGGGTGGCATCGGCCCGGGTTTCCATTGCCGCACGATCCGTCCCGGTCATGTTGTCGGCAGTGGCTTCCATCGCATCGGCACGGTTGTCGGCAGCCTGTTCGGCCTGATCGCCGAGCTTGTCGTCGCCCTTGCCGCCGCATGCCGCCAGCGAGAGCATCATCGCCGCAACGGCAGCACCTTTGAAAATGGTCTTCAAATCGGATTCCTTCGAAATGGTGAAACGAAATCGAACGTCGGCGGCCTGGAACAGGACCGAGCGCGGGGGTGTAACGACCCCGCGCGCATTCCGTTCAATCCGCATGGCTTGGGGCCAGCTAAAGCGGCCGTCGGGTGGCGTTTAGCGATCGTCCGAAACGCGCCCGACTGCGGTAGGATTGTCGATCAGATCGCGGATCGCGGCGGGGTCGCCCTGGTTGACGATGCCGAACACCGGGGTGCGCGCGGCGGCATCGTCCTTGAGCGTAAGCTGGTCGGCCGGTTTGGCGATGTAACGGTTGATAGCATGGATCACCTCCGACAGCGGCTCGCCGTGGAAGACCAGTTGCCCGCGCGTCCAGGCGATCGCACTTTCGGAATCGGCAGGGGCAGATTGGCTGATGAATCCGATCCTCGCACCATCCCGCGTCGCCGTTCCGAAGGCGACGCGTTCGCCCTTGGTGGCGAGTTTGACAATCGGTTCGCGGACGCCGAGCGATGCGCCGCCGGGCTCGCCCGGCAACGCGATACGGATCGTTCCTTCGACGACGGTGACCTCGGCATCGTCGCGGCCGAGTTCGACATCGAAGGCGGTGCCGACCGCGGTGACCTGGCCGTGCGGTGTCTCGACGACGAATGGTTTGGCGGTATCGTGCGCGACTTCGAACAGGGCTTCGCCAGCGAGCAGGCGCAGGTGCCTTCGGTTAGACGTGAAATGCACTTCGATGCGGCTGTCGGCCGCCAGCGTCACGGTAGAACCGTCGGTCAGCCGGACGACGCGGCGCTCGGCATGGCCTGCGGCGTACCGCGCGTCGATCGGATGATCCGCGCCGGACCGACCGACCCAGATCGCACCGGAGCCGGCCAGCATGACGGCCAGAGCAGCGGCGGCTGCCCAGCGCCGCGCCCGCGACAGGCCCGCTGCCGGCGCCGGCAGGGCTGGGCGTGGGCGGTCGCCGATCCAGTTCCAGAACGCCATCGCTTCGTCGCGATCCTGCGGATGCAGGTCCCCGGCACGATCGTTGAGCAACGTGTCGAACACCGCTTCGGCGCGTTCGCCAAGATGATTTTCGCCCGGACGATATTCGCCCGGAGGGCTGCGGTCGGAGCCGTTCACGATGCCACCATCAGATGGCCGAGACGATGGTACAGGTGCGTGACGGCGTTGGTCAGGTGCTTCTGGACCATGCGCACGCTGATGCCGAGGCGGTGGGCGATGTCATGCGTGTCGAGCTCGTCGAAGCGGCGCATAACGAACACCTGGCGCGCGCGCGGCGAAAGTTCGGCCAATGCGGCATCGAGCGCGGCGCGGACATCCGCGGCGCGCCGGCCTTCCTCCTGGCTGGGATGAATGGCCGGGTGATGTTCCTCGAGCAGCGGCACGGTATTGTGCGGCGCGCGTCCGCGATCCGCGATCAGGTTGGCGGCGATACGGAAGAGATAGGCTTGCGGGGTATCGAGAGACTGGTGTTTCGCCGTCGCGATCAGCCGCGTGCAGGCTTCCTGTACGAGATCCTCGACCTCGTGCGGATCGGCAACGCGGCGCGCGACGAACGCCCGCAAGGCGGAGCGATACAGCCCGAACGACGCATCCGCCGTTGTCGCCACGTCCACTCTAGCCCCCTGTGCTTCCTGCATATCCCCGCCCCGCAATACCGTCTCTATGACGTCGAAAACGGCCTCTGGCGAACTATGCATCGTATATTTTGTGCCTTGCAGCAAAAAAATTTCGCCGTGACGGTTCGCCGGAGCCCGGTTGTTGCGTCATGAAACTGTAGTGTCCGAAAAATGGGCATTCTGGCTGGGGGGCTTCTCGATGACCAAAGTTCATGTGCTTCTTCTATCTGCGTGTGTCGCTGCGGTGGCTGCGCCGGCGGCGGCGCAGGCCGGCGAACGGCTCGTCGCGGTCGATGTCGCGGCCGGGCCGCTGGACGGCGCTTTGATGCAGGTCGCGCGGCAGGCCGGGCTGCAACTCGTTTTCACCGATCCGGCGATCGGGCTGCGCAAGGCCCCGCGCATCACCGGGCGCTATACGCCACGTGCCGCGCTGGACCTGCTGCTGGCGCGCAGCGGCTTCGCCTGGCGCTATACCGGCCCGAACGCGGTACGCATCGTCGCCAGCAACGACACGGCGCCGCGTCCGGCCGGCTTCGTACAGACGGCTCCCGAAGCTCCGTCGGTAGAAACGCAGGATGGGCCGCGCACGCCGACGACCGCTCAGGTCGAGGCTGCGGTCGAACAGGATTCGGACGATGCCCCATCGCAGAACATCGTCGTGGTGGGGTCGCAGATCCGTGGTGCGAAGACGACCGCCGCTTTGCCGGTGACCGTGGTCGACGAACGCCAGATCGCCGCCACCGGCGCCGTGAATGGCGACGAGCTGTTTCGCTCGGTGCCGCAATTGGGCGACGTGACGTTCAACAGCTCGTACCTGCCGAACAGCTCGAACGCCGCACGCGGCGATGTCGGGTCGGTCAACCTGCGCAACCTCGGCGTTGGCAACACGCTGGTGCTGCTGAACGGACGGCGCGTGGTCAACCATCCGACGAGCCGCGCGGACGACAATCTCGTTCCCGTATTGACCTACAACACCAACGCAATTCCCGTATTCGGGCTCGAACGGCTTGAGATCCTGCGCGATGGCGCGGCCGCGATCTACGGTTCGGATGCCGTGGCGGGCGTGGTGAACACCGTGCTGAAGACGGATTTCAACGGGCTGCAGATCGAAGGGCAGACCGGCTATCCCGAGGGCACCAGCCAGACCGAAAATACGCTCACGCTGCTTGCCGGGCACGATTTTGCCGGTGGGCGCGGCAATGTGACGCTGTTTGCCAGCTACACGGATCGCTCCGCGCTGCGCAGTTCCGAGCAATATTATACCGCGTCCGACGACAAGCGTCCGCTGTTCGTGGGTACCCGCTTCGATGGATCGACCTCGCTCGACGGGCGAAGCACGATCACGCCGTGGGGATCGTTCCAGACGCTCGGCAACGTGCAGGTGCGCCAGGGGACGACGATCCTGACCAACGCGTCGGGACAGTTCCACATCCAGCCATCGACCAACGCCGGTTGCCAGACCAATGCGACCACCGGGCTGCGCAACGGCATCTGCATCGACGACGGCGTGAACACGGCAGCGGGGGATCGCAATCTGCGCTTCGACCCGCGGTCCGCCTACGACACGTACATCGTGCCAAAGACGGAACGGATCAATCTGTTCCTCAACGGGCATTACGAGCTCACCGAGGGCTTGGAGCTGTTCGGCGAAGCTGGCTATTACACCGCGACGACGGATAGCATCCAGTCGTCCTCGGGAACGTTGAGCTCGCTGCCGATCATCGTACCGGCATCCAATTACTACAACCCGTTCGGCGCGACGCTGATCAACGGGGTGGCGAACCCCAACCGCCTGCCCGGAATCAATGCGCCGGCGGGTGGGTTGGCGGTGACGCTGTCGAGTTACAACGTCGCCGATGCCGGGCCGAACCTCGTCCACGTCAAGAACGATCAATATCGGGGACTGCTGGGGTTGCGTTGGAACTGGCTCGGCTTCCAGTGGGAAAGCGCCGCCTTGTATTCCGAAGCGCGCGTGACGGATACGTCGGACGGGATCAGCGCGACCGCGTTGCAGCGGCAACTCGGGCTGTCGACGCCGGACGCGTACAATCCGTTCAACGGCGCGGATCTGATCAATCCCTCCGGCGGCGATGCCACGCCGAGCAACGCCGCTGCCCTGGCGGCGATCCGCATCAAGACGCAGCGTTTCAGCAAATCGACGCTGGCGCTCGCCGACCTGAAGGCATCGAATGCCAGCCTGTTGACGCTGCCCGGCGGCAATCTGGGGGTCGCGATCGGCGGCGAAGTGCGCCGCGAGACGCAGTTCGACGATCGCGACGCGCGTGTCGACGGAACGATCAGCTTCACCGACAGCGTCAGCGGGATCAATTACGGTTCGGATCTGGTCGGCACCAGCCCGTCACCCGACACGAGCGGCCGGCGCACGGTGATGGCAGCCTATGCCGAACTCGCCGTACCGGTGGTCGGGCCGGAAATGAACATCCCACTGGTGCGCAGTCTCGAATTCCAGCTGGCAGGACGCTTCGAACATTATAGCGACGTCGGTTCGGTCGCGAAGCCCAAGATCGCCGGCGCCTGGGATGTCATCCGCGGTATCCGTCTGCGCGGCAGCTATGCCGAAGGGTTCAAGGCGCCGAATCTCGAACAGATCAACGCGCGCGTCGTGACCCGGTCCAACACGCGTACCGATTACGTCCGGTGCGAGGCGCAATTGCGCACCGGTGCGATCTCATCCTTCGCCAATTGCAGCCAGGGCTTCGCGACCAGCGCACAGCGGTCGGGCAATCCGGACCTGAAGCCGGAAACGTCGAACACGTGGAGCGGCGGGATCGTGCTGGAACCGCATTTCCTCGATTCGACGGTCGGCCGCATCACGCTGACGGCGGATTATTGGAGCGTGAAGCAGAAGGGCATCGTCGGCATCTTCGGCGAGGGCAATGCGTTGATCGCGGATTATCTGGCGCGCACGCAGGGCGGCACCAACCCCAACGTCGTGCGCGCCGCGCCCACGGCGGACGATATCGCGCTGTTCGCCGGAACCGGGCTGGCGCCAGCCGGACGCGTGCTGTTCGTGACCGACCAGTATGTCAATCTGCTGCCGCAAGCGGCTTCGGGGGTCGATCTCGGCCTGACATGGCGTCTGCCCGATTTCGGGGCGGGGCGGTTCAGTTTCAGCGCGAACGCGGCGTATCTCGACAAGTTCTTTCTCGAGCCGTCGCCCGGGATCCAGCAATTGCTCGACGCGCGAGCCAAGGGCACGATCAATGCCGGCACGGCGATCGCCGATGCGGGCGACCTCGTCCGCCAGAACGGCAAGCCGCGCTGGAAGGTGACGGGCAGCGGGACGTGGGAATACAACCAGTTCCAGATCGGCGCATTCACGCAATATACCAGCGACGTCGACGATACCGGGCTGATCGATTCCGCCGGGGCCGCCTGGCTGATCGAGGACCAGATGACCTACAATCTGTATGCGCAGGTCACCGTCGGCAACAAGCGCGAAGGGCGATACCGCATGCGTATCGGCGTGCGCAATTTGACCAACGAATCCCCGCCGCTGTCGTCCACCGGCTTTCTCGGGTCGATGTACAACCCGTATGGCCGCTATTGGTATGCCAACATCCGCGCCTCGTTCTGATCGGACCGCCTCATGATCCTCCGCCGCGCTTTCCTGTCTTCCGGCGCATCCGTGCTGGCGATGCTCGCTCTCGTTCCGTCCGTCGCCTTCGCACAGGAGGAAGAGGCGCGGGCGGCGCGGCCTTCGGGCGGAGACATCGTCGCCTATGACCAGATCCACAAGCCGCAGGTCGGGCGCGGCGGAATGGTCGTCAGCCAGAACCGCATCGCCGCCGGCGTCGGGGCGGACATTCTGCGCCAGGGCGGCAACGCGGTGGATGCGGCGGTGGCGGTGGGCTTCGCGCTGGCGGTGACGCTGCCGCGCGCCGGCAATGTCGGCGGCGGCGGGTACATGCTGGTGCATATGGCGGCGAACGGCGGCAAACCCGCGCAGGATATCGCGATCGATTATTACGGCCAGGCATCGCGGCACACGACGCCCGATCTGCTGGTCGACGCGGCCGGCAAGGTGGATCAGGGAAAAGTATTGTCGATGAGGGGCGTGGCGACGCCCGGTACCGTGGCCGGGTTGTGGGAGGCGCACCGTCGCTTCGGCTCGATGCCGTGGGGCAAGCTGATCGCGCCGGCGATCGCGATGGCGACGAATGGCGTCGCGCTGTCCGACGACGAGGCCGAGGCGCAAGCGGCGCAGCGCAAGCTGATGGCGGACGACGCGGCGGCGATGGCGACGTTCTTCAAGCCCGACGGCAGCGCGTATCGCCCCGGCGAGCTGTTCCGCCAGCCCGAACTGGCGGCGACGTTGAAGGCGATCGCCGCGCGCGGCCGCGACGGCTTCTATACCGGGCCGGTCGGCGCGCAGCTTGCGGCGGGGATCAAGGCGGGGGGCGGGATCATCGACGCAACGGATCTCGCCGGCTATCAGCCGATCGTGAGCGCGCCGATCTGGTCAAGCTATCGCGGCCAGCGCATCGCCTATATGCCGCCCACCGCCTCCGGGGTCAGCGTCGCCGAGGCGATGAACATCCTCGAAACGTTCCCGGTCGGAGCGGCGCGCTGGGGCAGCGTGGCGAACATCCATCTGCTGTCGGAAACGATGAAGATCGTGTCGGCCGACCGACGCCTGATCGGTGGCGGACCGGATTGGCGGACCCCGGCGAAGGGGCTGGTCAGCAAGGCCTATGCGCAGGAGCGCGCGCGGCTGATCCGGCCGGATCGCTCGCTCGGCGCGGCCGACCTGCCGGACGGCAATCCCTATCCATACGAAAGCAAGGACACGACGCATTTCTCGGTCGCCGATGCGCAGGGCAATGCGGTGAGCAACACCTATACGCTGTCCGCATCCTACGGCGCGCACGTCGTCGCCCCTGGAACGGGCGTCCTGCTCAACAATTCGCTCGGCAATCTCGCCTGGGGGCGGCGCGGCGCGGCGGCCGAACGACGCGCGACGCTCCCTGGTCCCGACAAGCGTGTCGGATCGACGATCACGCCGCTGATCGTGTTTCATGGCGACGCGCCGTGGCTCGTCACGGGGACGCCGGGCGGCGGCTATATCATCGCGACGATGGTGCAATTGCTGTCGAACGTGATCGACCACAAACTGAATATCGCCGAAGCGGCGGAGCGGCCGCGGATCAACCAGGGCGGCGGCGATGCAGCGCTGGAACTCGAGACGGGCTATTCGCCGGACATCGTTGCGCTGCTGGAGGCGAAGGGCCACACAGTGCGTCCGTCGAACACGATGGGCAGCATCCAGTCGATCATGATCGAGGGGGATCGCTTCCTGGGGGCAGCCGACACGCGTCGTCCGGATGCGGCGGCGGTATCGGCACGGTGAGGAGAGACACGATGTTGCGTTCGCTTGCTCTAACGTTGATCGCCACGACCGCGCCGGTGATGCCGATGCCGGCATTCGGACAGCAGGTGGCCGGGAACGCCGCCGCGGGTACCACGGCGGACGACCGGCGCACGATCCTGGCCGATGTCGACGCGCATGCGCCCGAACTGGCACGCAATGCGCTGGCGATCTGGAATTTCGCCGAAGTCGGATATCAGGAGACGAAAAGCTCCGCACTGTTGCAGGCGACGCTGAAGAAAGCCGGCTTTACGATCACGCCCGGTGTCGCCGGCATGCCGACGGCGTTCGTCGCCAGTTTCCGGCGAGGCAAGGGCCCGGTAGTCGGCATCCTCGCCGAATATGATGCGCTGCCCGGGCTCGCCCAGCGCGCCGAGCCGGTCAAGGCGCCGATCGCCGGGCAGGCGGCGGGGCACGGCTGCGGGCACAATATCTTCGGCGCCGCTTCCGTCGCGGCGGCGATCGCGGTGAAGGACTGGATGGTCGCCAACACGGTCGACGGCGAAATCCGCGTGTTCGGATCACCGGCCGAGGAAGGTGGGTCGGGCAAGGTCTATCTGGTCCGCGCAGGCCTGTTCGACGATGTCGATGCGGTGCTGCACTGGCACCCCGGCGATTCCAATCAGGTCAGCAACGGTGCGAGCCAGGCGAACATTTCGGGCAAGTTCCGCTTCCACGGCGTCAGCGCGCACGCCTCCGCCGCACCGGACAAGGGCCGGTCCGCGCTCGATGGCGTCGAGGTGATGAACGTCGCGGTCAACTACCTGCGCGAGCATGTGCCGATGACGACGCGGATCCACTACATCGTCACCAATGGCGGCGAAGCGCCCAACGTCGTGCCCGATTTCGCCGAAAGCTATTATTACGTCCGCCATACCGATCCCGCGGTGGTGCGATCGGTGATGGATCGCGTGCGCAAGGCCGCCGACGGCGCGGCGATGGCGACCGGAACGACGGTGGACTTCGAGGCGACCGGCGGGGTCTATTCGATGCTCGCCAACGATACGCTCGCCAAGGTGATGGACGCCAACCTGCATGCAGTCGGCGGCGCGACGTGGAGCCCCGAGGAAACCGCCTGGGCGACGACCCTGCAGCCGAGCCTGCCCGTGCAGAAACCGCTTGCCGCTGCCGGAATGGTCGACCCGATCTCCGTGTCCGACGGCGGGGGCTCGACCGATGTCGCGGACGTGTCGTGGGTCACGCCGACGATCGGGCTGGGCGCGGCGACCTGGGTGCCGGGGACACCGGCGCATAGCTGGCAAGCCGTTGCTGCCTCAGGCAGTTCGATCGGCGCGAAGGGTGGCACCGTCGCCGCCAAGACGATCGCACTGACCGCTGCCGACCTGTTCCGTCGCCCCGAAGTGCTGGTCGCCGCGAAAGCGGAGTTCCAACGCCGGCGCGGGCCGAACTTCAGCTATCGGGCAATGCTCGGCGACCGCTCGCCGCCGCTCGACTACCGTCGCGCCTCGGGGAAATAAGGCCGCCCGCGGATCATCTTGCGACCGATCGCGCGAAAGACTGATCTGGGTAAACGCCTGCGGGTTTCGAGCGGACTAGCCTCTTCGGCTGGGACGAGGAGGCGCGCGATGGCCGAGGAAGACGAGACGGTCCACTATACCGGCGCGGAAGGGGGCTGGGGGTCGGTGCGCGGCATCGTCGAGACCGCACTGCGCGAACGGCCGAGTGCGGCGGCGCTGGATACGCTGCGGCGGCAGAACAAGCCCGGCGGTTTCATGTGCGTCTCCTGCGCCTGGTCGAAGCCGGCCAAGCCGCACACGTTCGAATTCTGCGAGAATGGCGCGAAGGCGACGGTGTGGGAGTTGACCACGCGCCGCTGCACGCCCGACTTCTTCGCCCGGCACACCGTGTCCGAGCTGAAAGGCTGGAAGGATTACGATCTGGAGCAGCAGGGGCGGCTGACCCACCCGATGCGCTACGACCGGCCGAGCGACAGCTATGTGCCCTGTTCCTGGGACGAGGCGTTCGCGGCGATCGGCCGTGAATTGCAGGCGATCGACCCCGGTGCGGCGGTATTCTACGCGTCCGGCCGGGCGAGCCTGGAGACAAGCTACCTCTACGCTTTGTTCGCGCGGCTCTACGGCCATAACAACCTGCCCGACAGTTCGAACATGTGTCACGAAACCACGTCTGTCGCGCTCAAGAAGGTGATCGGCTCACCGGTCGGCACGTGCGTGATGGCCGATTTAGAATTGTGCGACGCGATCTTCTTCTTCGGCCAGAATACCGGATCGAACAGTCCGCGCCTGCTGCATCCGTTGCAGGAGGCGGTGCGGCGCGGCTGCAAGATCGTCACCTTCAACCCGGTGCGCGAAAAGGGGCTGGAAGAGTTCAAGAACCCGCAGAGCCCGGTCGAGATGCTGACGCCGAAGCGCACGCAGATCTCGACGCTGTATCTGCAGGTCCGCGCCGGTGGCGACATCGCCGCGATCATGGGCATGATCAAGCATGTGCTCGCGGCGGAGGAGCGGCGCTGGCGCGAGCGGAAGCTGCACGTCCTGGACGTGGATTTCATCGATCAGCACACCCAGGGTTTCGCCGAGATCAAGGCCAAGGCCGATGCGACGGGGTGGGACGAGATCGAGCGCGAGAGCGGTCTGAAGCGCGCCGATATCGAGGAGGCCGCGCAGATCTATATCGATGCACCGCGATCGATCGCGATGTACGGCATGGGGCTGACGCAGCACGTCCACGGTTTCGACAGCCTGGCGATGCTGACCAACCTGTGGTTGATGAAAGGGAATGTCGGGCGCGACGGCACCGGGATCTCGCCGGTGCGGGGGCATTCGAACGTGCAGGGGCAGCGGACGGTCGGCATCTCCGAAAAGCCCGAACTGGTGCCGCTCGACACGCTCGCCGGGCAATTCGGGTTCGAACCGCCGCGCGATACCGGTCTCAACACCGTCGACGCCTGCGAGAAGATCGTTTCCGGCGAGGTGAAGGCGTTTATCGGCCTCGGCGGGAACTTCGTTCGCGCGATACCGGAGCGCGAGAAGATGGAGGCGGCCTGGTCCCGCCTGCGACTGACCGTGCAGATCGCGACCAAGCTGAACCGCAGTCACCTGATCAACGGCGAGATCGCCTATTTGCTGCCCTGTCTCGGCCGGTCGGAACAGGACATCCAGGCAAGCGGCCCGCAGGCGGTGACGATGGAGGATTCGCTGTCGTGCATTCACGGGTCGCTCGGCAAGGCCAAGCCCGCGTCGCCGCACCTGAAATCCGAACTGGCGATCGTCGCGGGGATCGCCAAGGCCACACTGCCGCCCAATCCGAAGGTCGCATGGGATTCCTGGACCGGCGATTATGCGCTGGTGCGCGATCTGATCGCGGAAACCTATCCCGAGCAATTCCACGACTTCAACCGACGCGTGTTCACGCCCGGCGGCTTCTATCGCGGCAATTCGGCGCGCGAACGCGTGTGGAAGACGGAAAGTGGGAAGGCGCAATTCACCGTGCCGTCGACGATGACGTCGGTCGGCTTCGACGACGCGGCGGGACGGTATCGGCTGATGACGCTGCGGTCGAACGACCAGTTCAACACCACCATCTATGGCTATTCGGACCGGCTGCGCGGGATCGAAGGAACGCGCGACGTGCTGTTGATGAATCCGGAGGATATCGCCGCGGCCGGGCTGAGCGCCGGACAATTGGTCGGCCTGGCGAGCGATGCCGGCGACGGCGTGGACCGGCAGGTCGGCGGGCTTGCGGTGACGCCGTTCCTGCTCCCGCGCGGCTGCCTCGGCGCCTATTATCCGGAGATGAACCCGTTGATTCCGTTGTGGTATCACGACGAAGAGTCGAAAACGCCGGCAGCCAAGGGAGTGCCGGTGCGGATCGTGGTCTGAATGCGCCGGACCCAGTGTTTCAGTGCGATCCTCCTGGGCCTGGCGGGCTGCAGCCAGGAAGCCCGACAGATCGGCCCGACGATCCCGCAGACGCCGCCTGCGGGGAATGACGATGCGCGCATCCCGGCCTATCAGGGCAACGTCTACCAGATCGCACAGGGCGGGCGCTATTTCACCTGGTATGGCTGTTCCGGTTGCCATGGCGACGGCGCACCCGGCTATCTGAACCTCGCCCGGCCGGACCGGCGACGGGGTGCCGGATTCGCGCAGGTCTATGCGGCGATCCCGGGTGCGCATCCGGCGGCCCGTTACGACGCGACGATCCCGGTCGAACAGCTCTGGCAGATCACCGCCTATGTCCGCGATCTGCCGCTGCACACGCCGGAAAAGCGTTCGCGATTGGCCAGCGACCAGCGGGCCGAGCCGAGCGGATCGGCCTGGTCGGGGCCGCAATGACGCGCACGGTTCCGCTGTATATCGCGCTGCTCTGCATGAGTCTGTTGCCCGGCTGTGTCGGCGTGCAATCGACGCTGGCGCCGCGCGGCGACCAGGCGAGCGCGCTGCACGGCTTGTTCCTGCTGATGATGGCGATTTGCGGCGTCGTCTATGGCGTCGTGCTGATCGGGCTGGTTCGCGCGCTGTGGCGCGGGCGGAACGGCGACGACACGCGATCGGCCGGGGCGGGGGAGGTTGCTGCGGGCGAGCGGTCGCGCGAACGCGGCGTGCTGGTCGCGGCGGGGGCGATCGTGCTCGGCCTGGCGGTATTGATCGTCGGCAGCTTCATCGCCGATCGCGCTCTGTTCGCGACGCGCGGGCGGGATGCGATGGAGGTGCGCGTCACCGGGCACCAATGGTGGTGGCGGATCGCCTACCGCGATGCGGCGAGCGGACGCTGGATCGAGACCGCCAACGAACTGCACCTGCCGCGTGGGCGAACCACACGCGTGACGCTCGGATCGGCCGACGTGATCCACAGCTTCTGGGTGCCGAACGTCGCCGGCAAGCTGGACATGATCCCCGGGCGGCGCAACGTGCTGGATCTCACGCCGCGGGCGAATGGCTGGTTTCGCGGCCAATGCACGGAGTTCTGCGGGCTCCAGCATGCGCATATGGCGTTCGACGTGAAGGTGGAGGATCCGGCGGCGTTCGACGCGTGGCTGGTGGCGCAGGCGCGGCCGGCGATGGTCGCGGCGGGTGCCGGCGGTACGGTGGCGCAAGGACAGGCGGTGTTCGCCGGCCCCTGTGCGGCATGCCATGCGATACGCGGGACGGCCGCGGCCGGGCGTGCAGGACCCGACCTGACGCATCTTGCCTCGCGGCGCTCGATCGCCGCGGGAACGCTGCCGATGTCGCGGGGCGGGTTGCAGGGCTGGATCCAGAAGCCGCAGGCGCTGAAGCCCGGCACCGGAATGCCGGACATTCCCCTGACCCCGCGCGATGCCGATGCGGTGTCGCAATATCTGGCGAGCTTGCGATGACGCCCGACAGCGACCGGACCGACCGGCTGGCACTGACGTGGCGCGACCCGCCTGGGCTGCGCGGGTTCCTGACCACGGTCGATCACAAGCGCATCGCCGCGCGGTATATCGTCACCGCCGTGTTGATGATGTTCCTCGCCGGCATGCTGGCGCTGGACATGCGCTGGCAATTGTCGGTCGCGGAGAACACGCGGATGGGGCCGCAACTGTACGACGAGAGCTTCTCGCTGCACGGGTCGACGATGCTGTTCCTCGTCTCCGTGCCGGTGATGGAGGCGATGGCGTTGTGGCTCGTGCCGCTGATGCTCGGCACGCGCAACATGGCGTTCCCCCGGCTGGGGGCGTTCAGCTTCTGGCTGTATCTGGGCGGCGTCCTGACGCTGTGGATCGCGCATGCGGTGGATATCACGCCCGATCTCGGCTGGTTCGAATATCCGCCCCTGTCTGGCCCGGCCTATTCGCCGGGGCACCGCGCCGACGTCTGGGCGCAGATGATCACCTTCACCGAAGTCGCGGCGCTGGCGGCCTCGGTCAACGTCGCCGCGACGATCCTCAAGATGCGGCCTCCGGGCATGACGCTGGCAAGGATGCCGGTGTTCCTGTGGGCGATGCTGGTCGCGTCGATCATGACGATCCTATCGATGCCGGCGATCATGCTGGTGACGTCGATGCTGATCGCCGATCGGCTGGTGTCGACGCATTTCTTCGCACCGGCGACCGGCGGCGACGCGTTGCTGTTCCAGCATCTGTTCTGGTTCTTCGGACATCCGGAAGTGTACATCATCTTCGTCCCGGCGACCGGCTTCGTCTCCGCCATCGTCGAGACGTTTTCGCGGCGCCGGTTGTTCGGGCATTCCGTGATCGTGCTGTCGATCCTGTCGATCGGTGCGCTGGCGTTCGGGTTGTGGGTGCATCACATGTTCGCGGTCGGGCTGCCGCGGCTCGGCAACGATTTCTATACCGCGGCGAGCATGGCGATCGCGGTCCCCGCCGGGTTGCAGATCTTCTGCTGGATCGCGACGATGGGCAGCGGGCGGCTGTGGCTGGCGACGCCGATGCTGTGGATCGTCGGCTTCGTCGCGACCTTCGTGATCGGCGGCCTGTCGGGCGTGATGAGCGCATCCGCCGCGCTCGACCTGCAACTGACGGACACGTATTTCATCGTCGCGCATCTGCATTACGTGCTGATCGGCGGCGCGATCTTCCCGTTGTTCGGGGCGTTCTGCTATTGGTATCCCAAGGCGACCGGACGGCTGATGTCGGAGCGGTGGGGGCGCGTCGCGTTCGCGATGATCGTCGGCGGGTTCAATCTCGGTTTCTTCCCGATGCACCTGCTCGGGCTGATGGGCATGCCGCGGCGCGTCTACACCTATCCTGCCGGCATGGGCTGGGACGGGCTCAACCAGGTCGCGACGGCCGGCAGCGCGATCGCGGTCGCGGGCGGACTGGTGTTCGTCGGCAACGCGCTGGTCAGCTATTGGCGGGGCGCGCCGTCCGGTCCCGATCCGTGGGGCGGATCGACGCTGGAATGGGCCAGCCGGTCCCCGTCGGCACCGTGGAACTTCGCCTATACTCCGGTGGTGCGCAGCCTGACGCCGATGTGGAGCGACCGGCCCAAAGCGGTGATGGACGGGATCGCGCTCGACCGGCGCGAGGTGCTCGTCACGTCGGTGATGGATGCGACGCCGCTATACCGGCAGAAAAGCGCCGGCCCGTCATTCTGGCCGTTGGTCGCGGCCCTGGCGGTGACGGCGATGTTCATCGGCAGCATCTTCACCCCCTGGGCGGTCGCGATCGGTGCGGTGCCGATCGGCGCGGCGCTGACCGGATGGTTCTGGCCGCAGCGCGAACGCGCGAAGAGCGGGCCCTTGAGGCTGCGGCGATGACGCAGCCGTCCATTTCCCGGGCCGCGGACGATGGCGAAGCCGAGGCGTTCGGCGAGGTCGTGCGCGATCTGTCCGACCTGCCGACCAGTGCCACGGGTGCGAAGCATCTGGTGTGGTGGGGCAATATCGGCTTCATGCTGATCGAGGGGACCGGGCTGGCGCTGGCCGCGGCGGCGTATCTGTATCTCATGACGCAATCCGCCGCCTGGCCGCAGCATGGCGATCCGCCGCCCGACCTGCTGTGGGGCGGGATCTTCACCGCCGGATTGGTGCTGAGCGCGATCCCCAATTTCTGGGTACTGCGATGCGCCCGGAAAAAGCATGTCGCGGGCGTGCGCTGGGGCGTGCTGGCGATGGCGGTGATCGGCGCGCTGCTGATCGTCCCGCGTGCGTACGAATTCGCGCATCTCGGCGTGTCGTGGGACCGCGACGGCTATGGCTCGGTCGTGTGGCTGCTGATCGTGCTGCATACGACGCATATCGTGACGGACTGGGCGGATACCTGCATCATCGGCACGTGGCTGTTCACGCATGCGGTGGAGGACGACCAGTTCGCCGATGTCGAGGACAATTCCAATTACTGGACGTTCGTCGTGCTGGTCTGGCTGCCGATCTATGCGCTGATCTACTGGGCGCCGCGGGCGCTATGACGGTGACGGGAAAGGCCTGGCTTGCGCTGGCGGTGCCGCCGATCACGTGGTTCGTGTTCGAACAGGGCCTGTCGGCGCTGTTGCACGCGCGCTGTACGCTGGCGCGGCTCGGCATCGGCTGGGGCGTGATCAGTCTCGCCGCGTGCGGTGCTGCGGTGCGTATCGCCTGGCGGTTGCACCGCCCGGGTTCCGAGCTGGCCGGCGCGTGGATCGCGCGGGTGGCGCTTGCGGTCGCCGCGATCTTCGGCCTGGCGATCCTGTTCCAGACGCTGGCGATCCTGATCGTCCCCGCATGCGTACGCTGACCGGCATGACAATGGTGCTGGCGGGCGCCGTGCTGCCGATGCCGTGCTGGGCGCACGACACCGGCGTCGGCCATGGCGAGCCGCCGGGCTGGACGCTGGATCCGTGGATCGTCGTGCCGTTGCTGGCGACCGCCGGGCTGTTCTGGGGCGGGTGGCGGCGGCTCGCGCGGCGGTCGCATTCCGGGCAACGCGATCTGCGCCGCCGGGCGATCCTGTTCGCCGCCGGCTGGACCGTGCTGGCGGGTGCGTTGGTTTCGCCGCTGCACGAAGCGGGCGAACGCTCGTTTGCCGCGCATATGCTGGAGCACGAACTGATCATGCTGCTCGCGGCGCCGGTGCTGGTGCTGTCGCGGCCGCTTGCAATCATGCTCTGGGCGTTTGCCAAAGGCGGACGTCGTCGGATCGGGGCGCTCGCGCTGGCGCCGGTCGTGCAGCGGACGTGGCACGCGCTGTCCGCGCCGGTCACCGCGACGTTGCTGCAGGCGAGCGCGTTATGGCTGTGGCATGCCCCCGCTTTGTTCGATCGCGCTTTGGCCAGCGAAGGATGGCATGCCGCGCAGCACCTGTCCTTCCTGCTCACCGCCCTTATCTTCTGGTCCGCGATGCTCGCGCGCCGCACGCCGCATGGAGTCGCCGCTGTGTGCCTCGTCGTCACCTCGATCGTCTCGGGTGCGCTGGGCGCGTTGATGGCGTTCGCGACGAGCCCCTGGTATGCCGGCTATGCCCGGCTGGGACTGGCGCCGTTCGGCCTGTCGCCGGCGGAGGACCAGCAGGTCGCGGGCCTGTTGATGTGGGTGCCGGGTGGCCTCGTCCATGCCGGCGCGGCGCTCGTCCTGATGCGGCGCATGCTGAAGGACGGCGCATGACCCGCCGGTCCGTGCCCTCAAGCCTGATATGGCTCGCCGCTCTGGTCGCGCTCGCGGTCGTGACGGCGATGATCGCGGGCGTCGCGATCTATCTCGAGACGCGCGGCGCGGCCGAGACGCAGGCAAATGCGATCACGAACGGCGATGTTTCGCGCGGCCGTGCGGCGATCGGCGCGAATGGCTGCGGCGCGTGCCACGTCGTTCCCGGTATCGCCGGTGCGAACGGGCGGGTCGGACCCGATCTGACGCACGTGGCGCAGCGCGCGACGATCGCGGGCACGCTGCCCAACGATCCCGCGACGATGACGCGCTGGCTGATGCATCCGCAACGTCTGTCCCCCGGCAGCGCGATGCCCGAGCAAGGCCTTTCCGAACGGCAGGCCCGGGATATCGCCGCCTATCTATATTCAAGGCGATAGCCCGGTCCGCTGCCTGTCGCGAGGACGGCGGCGAAGAGGAAAGTTGATGCTGATCTGTCGTTCGGCGATTGACAAATGTCATCGACACCGCTGGAAAACTAAACCTAAATCGTTGCATCGTCGGCGTTTTTCGCCGGCAATCTGTCGGCGTATCCGGGCTTCGAAACAAATCAAGAGCAAGACAATGCGGAACGTATCGGCGCTGCATCTGCTGGTGAGGAAACTGGAAAAACACGTCGCTCTGGACGGCGAGGACAGCCGCGCGATCCTCGATCTTCCGCACACGGTGCATGCCTACAAGGCATTCGACTATATCATCCGCGAAGGCGAGCAACCGGGCGCCTGTCCGGTGCTGATCTCCGGCTTCGCGTTCCGGCAGAAGCTGGCCGAGGATGGCGGCCGCCAGATCGTCTCGATCCAGATTCCCGGCGATGCGCTCGACCTGCAGCAACTGTTCCTCGATTATGCCGACCACAGTGTGCAGGCGCTGACCGAGGCGAGCATCGCGCTGGTGCCGCGTCCGGCCTTGCGCGAACTGGCGATGCGACGGCCGCGGATCGCGCACGCCTTTGCGGTCAACAACCAGATCGATGCCTCGATCACGCGTGAATGGCTGCTCAACATCGGCCGGCGCGACGCGCGCACCCGCATCGCGCACCTGCTGTGCGAGGTCGCGGTACGGCTGGAACGGCAGGATCTGGTCACCGAATATGGCTATGAGCTGCCCATGTCGCAGGAGCAGATCGGCGACGCCACCGGGCTGACCTCGGTGCATGTCAATCGCATGCTGCGCGATCTCGAGCGCGACGGGCTGATCACGCGCCACAGCCGCACGATCCGCTTCCCGGACTGGACGGTGCTGAAACGCGTCGCCGACTTCAACCCGCTTTATCTGCATGTCGGGCAGCAATCGGCCGTGCCGATCCCGGCCTAGATTGCGCTACGAACGGCGGGCGCCCCTAGACTAAGATGACTTAGCATCGATCCACCCCGACCGTTCGTGCTGAGCTTGTCGAAGGGCGCGAACGCGGGACAGGTGCTTCGACAAGCTCAGCACGAACGGGTCCAGGTAAAGTCATCCAACTCTAGAGCGGATCGCCTGCCTGGCAGCGTTCCAGTTCGACCGGATCGTGGGCGCAGGTGATGGTGATTTCGTCGCGCCGCTCGATCGACAGCGTGCGCAAGCGCGCCTGATTGTCCATCCGCGCGGTCGCATCGACTTCCATCAGGCGCTGGTAACCGCGCAGGCCGGGCGTGCAGCGACGCCGCGCCCGACGCATCTCGCCACGGTAGAAATAGGCGTCGCCCGCGTGGAGCAGCCAGCGTCCGTCCGCGCGGCGGACCGCGACGCCGGCATGCCCCCAGGTATGACCGGGCAGCGGCACGAGCAGGATCTCCGGCGGCAGGCCGGCGAGGTCGCGGACGGCGTCGAAGCCGAACCACGGCTCGCCGCGCGCGCCATAGGTCTGCCACGTTTGCACGTCGTTCAACTGCGACGGGCGCCAGCGATTGCGCGCCACCACGCCAGCACGCGGCCCGGTCGCGTCGTCATATTCGCGTTGCATGACGTGAACCGTCGCCTGCGGAAAATCCTCGAGACCGCCGGCATGGTCGAAGTCGAGATGCGTGACGACGATGTGGCGGACATCGCGCGGCGAAAATCCGAGCGCCTCGATCTGGCGAATCGCGGTTTCGCGCTCGCGCAACCTGATGTTGAGCATCAGCCGCCAGGGCAGGGTGACGCGCGGCTCGGGGTGGCGATGCGGATGGGCGACGTCGCGCAACCCGAAGCCGGTATCGACCAGCACCAGGCCATGCGCATCGGTCTCGATCAGCAGGCAATGCCCGACGATCTTGCCGAGCGGCCCGATGCTGCGGCCGTCGAACAGCGCGCCGCCCAGCGGACAATCCGTTCCGCAATTCAGATGATGGATGCGCATCGCGCTCCCCTGTGGCTGGGTGGCGCGCGCACGGCCCGCCACCCGGTTGCTCCGATTCCGCTGGTTACATGCCCTGATGGCTGGAATGCGGATCGGACTGCATGCGCTGTGCCGCGGTGAGGTGCTGCCGGACGATCGGCACCGCCTTTTTCGCGGACGCGCGCAACGCCGCCTGATCGCCGCTTGCGCCATAGGCCTGATGCAGATCGAGCGCCGCCTGATGCGCGGGCACTTGCTGCGCGAGGTAGATCCGGTCGAAATCGGCCGGAGATGCGGTCTGCAGTTCATTGATCGACGCAGTTGCGCCCGGGTCGAGCGCCGGCGGGGTGACGGACAGGCCGGCCTTCTGCGCGGCGGCCAATGTCGCGGCGGTGGTTTGCTGATGATGCTTGATCAGCATCGTCGCATATTTGCGGATCGCCGGGCTCTGCGACTTCTGCAGCGCGATCTGGCTGGAGTTGATCTCGTACAGGTCGCTGCGTCCGGCGGCCATGACATAGGGCATCGCCTGTGCGCGCGCTTCCGGCGGGGGCGGGGGCGGCGGGGTCTGTGCCGCTGCGGGCAATGCGATCGTCGCGAGCAATGTCGCCAGCGATAGGGTTGCTACCTTCATCGAACGTCTCCTTTCGTGATTTGGAACGGGCGGCCCCGGCGTGCGGATCGCGCGCCGGGGCCGGTAGCTCAGGCGATCTGCTGCGCCTGGGCGCCGCTGTCCGGGCGTGCCGGCTCGAGGACCGGCTCCTCGCCGAGCGGACGATTGGCGAAGATCGTGAACTCGCCGGTTCCGTCCAGCGTCGGGCCGGCCGTCCAGCGTCCTTCCGGCACCGATCCATCCACCGATGTGGCGTAGAAGTTGTGGTTGTTGTCCTGATCTTCCATCGACTGCGGGAAGGAGTTCGGGATCGGCAGATTGCCCGCCTCTGCGCCCAGTTCCTCGATCACCGCGAGCCATTGCTGCTGATGCATCGTGTCGCGCGCGATCATGTAGTGCAGCATCTTCTTCATGCCGTCATCCTCCGCGGCGTTGAACAGGCGGACGGCGAGCACGCGTCCGGTACTTTCCGCCGCGACGTTGCAATACATGTCGGCCGCGACGTTTCCACTCGCGTAGATGTGGCTCATGTTGAACGGTACCCCGTCCGAATCCATCGGCATCGCCGCAAGCCCGCTGGACAGCAGGTTCTTGTGGATCATGCCCTCGATCGCATGCTTCGCGCTGCCGCCGCCCATCACGGCGCCGACGATGCCGTCCGACGCGCCATCTTCCTGCAAGGAGGCCGGCGCGGTTTCGAGATTGAGCGCGACCGCGGTCGCCAGCATCTCGATGTGACCGATCTCTTCGGTCGCGGTGTGCAGCAGCATGTCGCGATACTTCGTCGTCGGCGCGCGGTTGCCCCAGGCCTGGAAGAAATACTGCATGCAGACGCGGATTTCACCTTCCACGCCCCCGATCGCCTGTTGGAGCATGCGGGCGAATTGCGGGTTCGGCTTGTCGACTGTTACCGGATATTGCAGCCGCTTGTCGTGATAGTACATGGTCGTCCTTTCGCTGCTGGCGATAGCCACCCCACGCCGCGCTCAACGAACGACCTTCCTTTTAAGTTGTTCGCAAAAATCGCGAAAAAGCAACTTTCCCAGTGACTTAGGTTAAGTTCTAACCTGGGTTACGCGGCGATGTCGGCGTTCAGCCACTCGGCCAGCGGCAATTCCCCGGTCGATCTGGTCTCGGCGTGCATGCTCTGTTGCATGATCTCCAGCGCCCAGCGCGTGCGCGCCGCGTCGGAGCCGGCGACGGTATCGGCCGGGACCCACAGATCATATGCGCGCATATGCGCATCGGCGGCGGTGAACAGCACGCAGATATCGGCGGACACCCCGGTCAGGATCAATCGCGTCGCGCCGAGTTTCGGCAGCAGGACGGGCAGGTTGGTGGAATAGAAGCCGGAGAATTGCGGCTTGATGATGAAGTAATCGTCCTTGCGCGGTTCGATCTTGCGCACGAGATCGCCCCCACCGCCCTCCGGTCGCTTGGCATGCTCGATCAGGCGCGAGCGCTCGGAATGCCATTGCCCGCGATTGTCGTTGACGTACACGACCGGGACGCCGGCGGAGTCGGCCTCGCCGCGCAGCCACGCGATCCGGTCCGCCGCGGCATGGGCGGCATCCCGCATCGCCTCGGCGCCGTCGAATTCGAGATCGGTGATCATGTCGATGATCAGCAGTGCCGTCCCGCCGGCGGCTTGTGTATCGATCGCTGCGTCGGTCATGCGTCCTGCATCCAGTTGGCCGGACTTCATACCTCCCCAGTTCTGATGGCGACATGATCTCGATTATGACGTTTTCAGTACTAATCCATATTAGTGAAAAATCGATGGAAGAATTCAGGGCATATCAATCTGCGTCAAGGTCGAGCCGTCTTGAATTATGTATGATAAGATACCGAAGATAATAAGAAAATACAGTCGAGGTCGTCCGAAGACTTATCTGAATTCTTTTGGAACCGAACCAAGAGCTAATACTTTAGTTCGGCAAGATCGATATTTGAAATTCGATAGTTCCTGAAGGTGAAAAGAGGGGATTTCGTCTTGCGACTCGCCACCGAACCCGCCCGTGATAACGCTGCGGTAAAATGCACCCGTAGAGTGATGCATTCCGGGCATGCGCGTTGCCGGGTATCCCGGCCCATTCCGGTAGGCGCGTGATGGCGCTGCAGATGATCGACAGTCTCTCCGAACCGGTCTTCGTGCATCTGGATCGCGATGTTTCCGGGTTTTCGCAGGATCGCACGCCCGGTCCGCGGCAACGGCCGATCGAGGTCGCCGCGATCGACGGCGAGGTCTATTCGCCGCTCGCCACGGTCGCACGCGAGATCGGGCGGGAATTGCAGTGCGACGGAACGCTGATCGGCTGGCACGCCGGCGGCAGCGATCCGATGTATCTGTTTTCCGACGTGGCCCGAAGTGCCGAGCCGCAGGTCGAGCGCGAGATGGCGTCGATGGCCGAATCGGCGGGCACGCTGCGGACGTTCGATGCGCGCTCCGAATGGCATCAGCTCAACGCCACATCCGCGGATGAAGTGCTGACGACGAGCATCCCGGCGGAAGGCGGCGTCGTCACCGTGACGACCCTGTTCAGGCGGATCGGGCAGACGACGCGCAAGCGTGCCAGCGAAGCCTCGGCACGCTTGCTGCCGCTGGTGCAGCCCTTCTTCCGCATCTGGGCATCGCGACTGCGATCGACGGCACAGTTGCGCGCGCTGACCGCAGCGATCGATCGCAGCGATGTCGGCGTGCTGCTGGTCGATTCGTCCGGGCAGGTGAGTTTCGCCAACGAAACCGCCGAGGCGCTGATCGCCCGCAACGACGGGTTGCGGCGGTTGGGCGGAATGCTCGCCGCGTCGCACCTGTCCGACACGCTCAACCTGCAGACTTCGATCCAGCACGTGCTTGCCAACGAGGCGGACGATCCCAAGGCGGCGGCCGCCCCGGTGGTCGCGCTGCGCCGCAAGTGCGGCCGGCCGCTGATGGCGACGATCGTCCCGGTCCGCAACGTGACGGCACCGCCGTGCGACAGCGCCGCGATCGTCTACGTGTTCGATCCCGGGCGGACGATGGGCAGCCTGCTGGAACCGGTGTGCCAGTTCTACGGCCTGTCGCGAGTCGAGACGCAATTGGCCTGTCTGATCGGCGACGGCATGGTGCTGTGCGAGGCGGCGAAGGCGATGCGCGTGCGCGAACTCACCGCGCGATCGTATCTCAAGCAGATCTTCCTGAAGACGGGCACGAAGCGCCAAGCGGAACTGGTCGGGCTGCTGCTGAAGAGCGCGGTGAAGACGCACAAGATCGATCCCGCGCCGCGCGCGGCCGGCTGAACTCGCGATGGCCTGGGATCACGATGCTCCCCAATTCGAATGCCCCCAATTGGGGGGTGCGATTCTCCCCGGCTCGGGGTCGGTCTATTCTTAACGAAGCATTAATGAAGTCCTTGTGCCGATCCCGGCGCCGCACCGCTCACCCCGAGGGTCATGTCGATCCGACGGAAGCGCGAGGCGAAGTTAATCAGAAAGAGGAAGCAGAACCCATGAAAACCAAGTATTTCACGTGTTGCTCGTTCGCCGCGCTGATGGTTGCGGCGCCGGCCGTTGCGCAGGACATGACCAGCACTTCATCCGATGGCTCGACGGCGATCGTGTATTCCGATCCCGATATCTCGACCGTCAACACCGACAATTCCGGCAGCAACAACGGCGGCAACACGTCCACGGCCGACAGCGGCAACACCGCCAACACCGACAATTCGAACAGCTCGACCAACGGCAGCCTGAACGGGGGCAACACCTCGACAGCCGATAGCGGCAACACCGCGACGTCGACCAACACCAACACGAATACGGACAATTCGACCAACACGTCGGCATCGGGCGGCACGTCTGCCGCGAACAATGGCGGCACGGCGGTCGGCGACGTGAGCGTTGCGGACACCGGCAACACCTCGACCAACACCTCCACCGACACCACGACCAACACCAGCACGGACAATTCCACCAATACGTCGGCCGGCACCTCGGCGGCGAATGGCGGTACGGCGATCGGCGACGTCAGCGTTGCGGACACCGGCAACACGGCCACGACGACGACCACCAACACCGACAATTCGACCAACACCTCGGCATCGGCCGGCAATTCCGCCGCGAACAATGGTGGAACCGCGGTTGGCGACATCAGCGTGGCCGATACGGGCAACACCGACAACTCGACCAACACCTCGGCGTCGTCGGGCACGTCGGCGGCGAACAATGGCGGGACGGCCGTCGGCGACATCAGCGTCGCGGACACCGGCAATACCGACAATTCGACCAACACGTCGGCCGGCACCTCGGCTGCCAATGGCGGCACCGCGATCGGCGACATCAGCGTCGCGGATACGGGCAACACGTCGGACAGCTCGACCAACGGCAGCTTCAACGACAGCTCGGACAATAGCAGCGCAAGCGGTGCGCAGGTCGCGGCGAACAACGGCGGCTCGGCATCCGACAGCCGCAACAGCTCGACCAACGGCAGCTATAACGACAGCTCCGACAATTCGACGCGCGGCAGCTACAACGACAATTCCGACAACCGCGACCAATCCGACAATCGCGATCAATCCGACAATAGCGACAATTCGGACAATCGCGACCAGTCGAACAACTCGACCAACGTCGCGAACAGCAACAACGACAATTCGGACCGGTCGACCACGTCGAGCTACAATAGCGACAGCTCGACCGACAATTCGGTCTTCGTATCGAACAGCAACAACGACAGCTCGAACCGCTCGGTGACCGACAATTCGACGGCGACCGGCGCGGCACGGTCGAACAGCGTGTTCGGTGATGGCGCGATCGTCGCCAGCTCCACGCTGTCCAGCTACGTCACCGGCGTGAGCGTGACGTTCAACGGTTCGGATGGTGACGGCACGACGACCGACAACAGCCTGACCAACAGCGGCAGTTCGTTCCAGAACTTCGCCGGCATGCAGGCGCTCAACCAGAACACCGGTGCGGGCGCCTCGCAGAATGCCAGCGTGAGCGTGGCCGCCTCGACCGGCGACATCAACCTGTAACTTCAGCCTCCTCGGCCGGCGGCGTGCCCCCCCCCAAGTCCCCACGCCGCCGGTCCTTTTTTCCGTAAGATTACGAAGGGGTTCGAAATGTCTCTTCTTTCACGTGCCGCGATCCGGATGCTGGCAGGCCTGACCGCCGCCGCGGTGCCGCATGCGGCACTCGCGCAATCCGCGCCCGTCCTCGTCGGCAATGTGCCGGCCGCTGGCGTACCGGCGGCAAGCGCCCAGCCGACGATCGCCCCGATCGCCCCGATCGCGTCCGATACGCCGTTCGCGGCCGCGCCGCTGGACGACGGTACGCTCGGTGCGGCTGCCGGCCGCGAGGATACGCAGCAGGCGGCAACGGCGACGCAGGTCGCCGGCGTGTCGCAGAACAGCGTCGGCGACAATGTCCGCACGGGTGACGCGAGGATCGCCGACAATGCCTTCCAGAACATGTCCGGGCTGTCGAACCTGAACGTCAACACCGGCAACAACGTCGCGATCAATGCCGCGATGAACGTCAACATCGCGATCCAGCCCGCGCCGTGAAAGCCGCCGCCGCCTTGCTGCCGATCGTGCTCGCCGCCTGCGGTGCCGATGTTTCCAGCGGTGCGCATTTCGTGGCGAATGTCGGCCCGGTCGGCGAATATCGCATACCCGTGTCGAGCCTGACCGAACGCCGCTATTCCGGCGTCGTCCGGCAACGCTACGATTTCAGTTGCGGGTCCGCCGCGCTCGCGACGCTGCTGCGCTACCATTACGGTTTCGACGTCCGCGAGGATGTCGCCTTTCGCGGCATGTGGGCGCGCGGCGACCAGCCGCAGATCCGCCGCGTCGGATTCTCGCTGCTCGACATGAAGCGCTGGCTGGCGAGCCGCGGGCTGGCCGCTGATGGCTACAAGGTTTCGCTCGCCAAGGTCGCGCAGACCGGCGTTCCCGGCATCGCGTTGATCGCGGTGCGGAACTACCGTCATTTCGTCGTCGTGAAAGGGATCAACGAACGCGAGGTGCTGCTCGGCGATCCCTCGACCGGTGTCTCGGTAATGCCGATCAAGCAGTTCGAGGCGGCCTGGAACGGCATCTATTTCGTGCTGAGCGCCGATCAGGATCGCGCCAAATTGCATTTCAACCAGTCGTCGCAGTGGCAGGCCTTCGCGCGCTCGCCGGTGGGTGGGCGCTTTTCCGACCCGCTGAGCCTGCAGGCCTTGTCGCTGACGGCGCCATTTTACGGGGATATCTCGTGAACACCGCATTGTTGCTGCTGTTGCTGCAAGCCGCACCGCTGCCCGGCCCGCCGGTCGAGGATCCCGTCTTGGCCGAACAGCGCGGCGGCTTCCGCCTGCCGAGTGGCATCGACGTGGCGATGACGGTTCAGACGCAGAGCGCGATCAACGGCGCGATCGTGCTGCGCACCGTGTTCGAGGTCGATCGTGGTGCGCCGAACCTGACGATCTACGCGCCGCGCCCGGGCGAGGCGGTCGTCGCACATGGCGGGCAGCAACCCGCTGCTGCTGCTGCTGCCGCGACCGCGCCGACCGTCAGCTTCGACAATCGCAACACGCTGGAGGTGCGGCCCGGCTATACGCCGACGATCGGCGTGGTCGCGCGGCCCAATAGCGGCAATGCCATCCCCGACGGCCTGACGCAGGTCGCCTCCGGCACCACGACCGATGCAGGCGTCGTCACCGATGCCGCGCAGGGTGGCGTGCGGACGATCGAATTGCGCGGCGCGGACCTCAGCATCACGCACATTACCGGCAACGCGTTCGGATCGGCGATCGCGAATACGGGCAGCGACCGACAGATCGACACGGAGACGTCGGTGTCGATCAGCCTCGCCAATGCCGGACCCGACGTGCTCGGATCGACGATGTTCCGTGTGCAGGACATCGCGATCGACGCCGCCGCGATGCGGGCGAACTGACGTTGAAAAGGGGGACAAAGGGGGAATGATGAAGCGTTGGATGGTATTGGGCTCGGCGACGGCGACGGCAATCGTCGCGGCGGTTCCGGTCGAGGCCCAGACGGCACGAACGGCGGGGCGCACTGCCGCGCGGCCGGCGAACGGCGTGTCGGCCGCGTCGATGCGGCAGCAATTGAGCCGGGCGATGACGATGCTGGATGCGCAGCAGCAGCAACTCGACCGGCAGGCGGCGGAGATCGCGGAACTGCGACGCCGACTCGACGACCCACGCCTGGCGAATGGCGAGCCGCTGCCCCGTCTCGCGCCCGGGCAGACGCCGCCGGGCCCGGCGATCGCCGCTGCGCAGGGCGCCGCCCCGGGGCTCGGCGATCCCGGCAGCGCGTTGCAGGCGGTACCGACGCCGCTGGAACGCGTCGGGCAGGCACCGGCCGACGAGGATCGCCCGATCGCTTTGGCGGTGCTCGACAACCAGGCCAGCGTCGTCACGCGGCGCGGCGCGCTCACCGCCGAGTTCCAGGTCGATTACGCACGTGCGGATCGCAGCCGTGCCGTGTTCCGCGGGATCGAACTGGTCGAGGCGGTGCTGGTCGGCGTGTTCGACATCAACGAAAGCCGGCAGGATGTGATCTCCTCTTCGGCCGCGTTGCGCTACGGAGTGACCAACCGGCTGGAGTTCGGCGCGCGACTGCCGTTCGTGCACCGCTCCGACCAGTCGATCATCGCGCCGGTTGCAGGCAGCACCAACAACGACCCCGCCGCGACGACCGACACTTCGGTCACGGGCAGCAATATCGGCGATCTGGAATTGACCGCGCGGTACCAGCTGCTGGATGGCAAGAATGGCTGGCCGTATCTCATCGCCAATCTGCAAGGCGTGATCCCGACCGGCTCCGACCCGTTCAGCATTCCGCGCGATTCGCTCGGCCGCCTGACGCGGGCGGCGACCGGTGCGGGCTTCTACGGCATCTCGCCCAGCCTCACCGCGATCCTGCCGACCGACCCCGTCGTGCTGTTCGGGACGCTCGGCTACACGTTCAACCTCGGCAAGAACGTCGACACGCGGATTCCGCCGGTGGTGATCACCTATGTCGATCCCGGCGACGCCATTTCGGCCAGCGCGGGAATCGGCGTGTCGTTCAACCAGCGGACGACGCTCAACCTCGGCTACGCCCATACCTGGGCGTTCGGTACGCGCACGCAGACCATGCTGATGAGCCCGACCGCGGCGTGGCCGGGCGAGCGGTCCACCCGATCGCGCGACCTGCAAATCGGCCGGCTCCTGTTCGGCGTGACCTACCGGATGAGCGACCGGAAGAGCCTCAACTGGTCGGTCGAAGTCGGCGCGACCGAAGATGCCACCGATCTGCGCACCGTGTTGCGCATACCGATCTCGCTGCTGTCCGGACGATAGTAATACAGAAGATATAAGTGATAAAATGCATGATTCTTGACTTAGGTACTTCGAAGAATTTGGTCCAAGAGATACAATGATCGAACAAAAGGTCGTGAATATCTTGAACCAACTACAGCGAAGGGAATCATCATGAAAGGGTTACTTTATCTCGGGGCAGCGGCAGTGGCGTGTCTTGCCACGCAAGCGAATGCCGCGGATCTGGTCAGTGCCGAAGTATCGGGGCCGAGCGGGACGATCTGGAACACGGCAGCGGATAGCTTCTACACTTTGTTCCTTGTTCGCCCGTTCGGCAACATCATCAACCCGGAGGACAATTTCACTTCCGCACCGACGAATTTTGGTTCGAACGACTATGCGCTAGCCGGCGACGGCTTTCCCGGTGGCACGTCGGCCAATTCCGATCTGATCTACACGCTGACCCTGATCTTCGCCGACGGCGCGACGATCACCGGCCAGTATTTCGACAGCACCTTTTCCGCCGGAACCAGCGCGACGGTGGGGAACATCACCTACACGATGACCGGGTTCGGCTGGGATCGCAGCCCGGCGAACAACGTCAGCGCTTTCCGGGCAGTCTCGGGCGGCGATCCGGCGGACTATACCGGCCAGTTCGCTTTCTCGCAGGTCGCGGCCGCCGTGCCCGAACCGGCGACCTGGGGAATGATGCTTCTGGGCTTCGGCATGATCGGGGCCGCGTCGCGGCAGCGTCGCCGCGCGGTGCGGGTCAGCTACGGCTGAGCCTCGATCGCCTGAAAAATCGTGAAGCCGCGGACCGGCAGGTTCGCGGCTTTTCGTCGTTGCGGGATATGTCGGACTATACGGCCAAGGCGCGGATGCGGCTTAGCGCGCCATTACCGGAATACGGATCTCGAACACCTTCTCGCCCGGCGGGGGCGAGATGAACAGGCCGCCGGTGGACGCCACCAGCCGTTTGACCAGGCCGAGGCCGAGGCCCGTGCCGGCAGCGCTTGTTCCGGTAGGCGTAGGAAAGGGGAGGCCGTCGTCATCGACGATGACGACGATCGTGCGTTCGTCGCGCTGATGCGCCTTGATCGTGATGTGACCGGACTTGCCCGCTTCGAACGCATGCTTGATCGCATTGGTCGAGAGTTCGTTGACGACCAGCGCCAACGTGGTGATCTGCGTCGGCGACAAGGTTTCGCCCTCCGTCCCCAGTTCGAGCGAGACGAGGATCGAGCGCGGCTCGCATTGCGCGTGCAACCCTTCGCAGATCTGGCGCAGCGCCGCGCCGAGGCTCGGCGCCGAACTCTGGTTGAGCACGACGCGCGAGCGGGCGAGCACGCTGACCCGCTCCATCGCATCGGTCAGCGCAATGCGTGCTTCCTCGCTGCTCGCGCGCCGGCTCTGTAGCGCGAGCAAACTGACGACGAGCTGGAGATCGTTGCTGCAGCGGTGGTTCGTCTCCCGCAACAACAGGTCGTCGTTGGTCGCCGGGCGGCGGGACGCGGGCGACATGTCGTTGACCATTCTCACCGCAGCCGGTCGAGCGTTCGTGGCGCCGCCCTTCTGTCATACTCCGCGATCTCGAACGTCGGCGTATCGCGCAAGTCCTGCACGTGCAGGTAATCCGGCTGGAATTCGCCGGCGCGGCGTAATGCGGCGACATCGCAGATCGCGATCGTCCCGCGCGTCGAGGTCAGCAGGCCTTCGGTGCGCAATTGCCGGAAACTGCGATTGACATGCACCGGGGTGAGCCCGAGCGTATCGGCGATATGTTCCTGCGTCAGCGGCATGGCGAAGGTGATCGACCCAGTTACGGACTGGTAGCCGAGCCGCACCGCCAGTTCGCACAGCAGATGCGCCAGGCGCTCGCGGGCGGACAGGCGGCCGAGGCACAAGGTGCGCCGCGACAGGATCGTGTTTTCGGCGAAACCAAGCCAGGTGAAGCATTGCGCGATTCCCGGCCAATTGGCGGCGAGCGTCGCGATGCGGTCGCGCGGCACCGCTAGCACCGTGCCGGTGGTCAGCATCCGCACCCCGACATCCAGCCGTCGGAACAGCAGGGCGTCGAGGTTGCAGACGTCGCCTGGCACCAATAGCGCCGAGATCTGCCGCCGTCCGTCGCGCGTGGTGGTGTATTGGCAGGCCCAGCCGTCTTCGAGGAAGTACAAAGTGTCGACCTGATCGCCCTCGCGCACCAGTTCGCCGCCGACCTTGAGCGTCCGGCGCGTCACGCCACACTCCTTGAGCGCGGCTATTTCCTCGGGCGAAAGGAAGCCGAAGCTCGCCAGCCTCGTGTCGAGCATGCTCGGGGCCGGGCGCAACTCGCTGCGGAACATCGGCATCTTGCGGACGGAGGCCTCAATCATGACCGGCCTGCTGCTCGCTCTTGCCGGCGTCCACGCGCTCCAGATAGGCATTGGCGAGATGGTAGTGCGCCGCCACCGCCTTGGGATGCGTCGCCTGCGCGGCCCGCTCGACCTCAGCCTCTGCACGATGCTGATAGTAAGAGTAATCCGTATCCAACATTGCCTGCTCCTTTCGTTCAGAAACGGTACATGTTTGAAGATAGGACGTTTTTAACCCGATTTGGCGAAAGGTCTGCTAACCTACCTTGCCTTCGGACTTGAAAAATCTTGATCTGCTTTGTGGTCGAGCCGAACAAGCGCAAGATCATCCGCCGAGACTTTGCTTCACATTACAGTCAACCGGTTTCGCTCTAACCTGGATTAACTCACTAACCCGCATACGGGCGATCAGTCTGCTGTCGGACACGCTAATTGTCTGGAACAATTGCGCTAATTGCTTATTGCAGTAGGCTCGTTTGCTACGATCCATCGGGCGCGAACGGCTGGAAGAGAGTTGCGCTTTCGCCCTTGGAAAGAGGGCGGAACCATGTCGACCGAACAACGCCTACGTACGTCGAACCTGTTGCTCGACGCGCTGTCGCGCGAGGATCAGGCGCTGCTCGCGCCGCATCTCACCCGAATCGAACTGGAGCGGGAACATGTGCTGGTGGCGCCCAACGCGCCGATCGAGCACATCTATTTCCCCGAAGGCGGGATCGCCTCGGTCATCTCGCAGCTGGAGGATACCGCCGAAACCGAACTCGGCATCTTCGGGTTCGAGGGCATGTCCGGCGTCTCCGCGATCCTTGGCGCCGACGAGACACCGAACAAGACGTCGATGCAGGTCGACGGGACCACGGCGCTGCGGATCGAACTGTCGCGGTTGCGCGAGGCGATGGCGCAGAGCCCGACATTGCTCGCGCTGCTGCTGCGTTATGTGCAGACCGTGCTCGTTCAGGTATCGCACAGCGCGGTAAGCAATGCGCATCACCGCATGGAGGCGCGGCTCGCACGCTGGTTGTTGATGTGCCACGACCGCGTCGAGGGAAACGAGATCGCGCTGACGCATCGCTTCATGTCGATGATGATCACCGCGCAACGCTCCGGGGTAACCGTGACACTGCACATCCTGGAAGGCGGACGCGCGATCCGCTCGACGCGCGGGCTGGTCACGATCCTCGACCGGGAGCGGCTTGAGGAAGTCGCCGGCGAAGCCTATGGCGCACCCGAGGCGGAATATCGCCGCCTGATCGGCAAGTTCGGACGCTCCCCGCATCTGCTGTGACAGATGTGCAGCGCTGTCGGTTAACCTCTGTAAATCAGATGCTTAGGTGATCGTGCATAGGGCACGTTTCGTCCGCGTGCGCCGAATTCGGCGGAACCGCCACGCCCCGCTGCCGCTTGATCCTCGAGCCCGTCCAGCAGCGAGACCGACATGACCGACGACGTGACAGATGCCGCGAAACCGCCTTTGCCCGAACAGCAGCAGGAGGTACCGGGCCATACCGACGAGATGACGCCGCGGCCGGATCATGGCGAGGAAAGCTATCACGGTACCGGTCGCCTGAAGGACAAGAAGGTCATCCTCACCGGCGGCGACAGCGGGATCGGCCGCGCGGTGGCGATCGCGTTCGCAAGGGAGGGCGCGGATATCCTGATCGCCTATCTGAACGAGGATGACGATGCGCGCGAAACGGCACGCTGGATCGAGGACGCCGGGCGCAAGGCGGTGCTGGTCCCGGGCGATATCAGCAGCGCCGCGCATTGCCGCGACATCGTCGCTCGCGCGGTCGAGGAATTCGGCCGTGTCGACGTGCTGATCAACAATGCCGCGCACCAGATGACATACGAAGCGATCGAGGACATTCCGGACGAGGAATGGGACAAGACCTTCGCGGTCAACATCCATGCGATGTTCTATCTCGCCAAGGCCGCCGTGCCGCACATGCCGGACGGGGCTGCGATCATCAACACCGCCTCGGTCAACGCCGACACGCCGAAGCCGACCTTGTTGCCATATGCGACCACGAAGGGCGCGATCCAGAACTTCACCGGCGGGTTGGCGCAACTGCTCGCGAGCAAGGGGATCCGCGTCAATTGCGTCGCGCCGGGACCCGTCTGGACGCCGCTGATCCCGTCGACGATGCCGCCGGATCAGGTCAAGGAGTTCGGCAAGCAAACGCCGATCGGGCGCGCCGCGCAACCGCGCGAACTCGCGCCCGCGTATGTGATGCTGGCGACCGACGAGGCGAGCTACATTTCGGGCGCGACGATCGCAGTCACCGGCGGCAAGCCGATCATCTGATCCGGGAAGGGGAACGGGAATGTCGGGTCCGATCGATATGAGGGGCAAGCGAATCCTGGTCACCGGCGGCACGACCGGGATCGGCCGGGCGACCGTGCGGATGCTCGCACAGCGCGGCGCGCGCGTGCTGACGTTCGGGCGCAGCCGCGAGGATCTCGACGACGCCGTCGCGCAGGCTGCGCAGGCCGCCGATGAAGGCGGAGGATCGATCGACGGGTTCACCGCCGATGTCGCGACCCGCGAAGGCACCGACCGGATCTTCGAGCAGGTCGACGCGTCGCTTGGCGGAATCGACATGCTCGTCGCCTGTGCCGCGCTCGGTGCGCACCCCGTCCACGAAATGGAGGAGGATGCGTGGCGCTACGTCGTCGAGACGAACCTCGTCGGCTATATCGCCTGCACGCGCGGCGCGGTGCTGCGGATGGACGCGCAAGGCGGCGGTCGCGTGCTGCTGGTCAGCTCGATCAGCCCGGAAATCAAGGCCGAGGGCGAAAGTGTGTACGCGGCGACCAAGGCCGGGATCGAGGCGTTCGCGACGACCCTGCGCAAGGAGATCGCCGACAAGAACATCACCGTCAGCGTGATCCAGCCCGGATCGGTCTCGACACCGATGCAGGAATGCAGCGACGAAGACAAAGCGGAGGCGATCGCCAATCACGAGATGCTGCATGCCGAGGACGTCGCCGAGACGATCGTGTTCGCGCTGAGCCGGCCGGAGCATGTCGATATCGTCAACCTGCGGGTCGAACCACGGCTGCAGAAGACGAGTTGAACATGGCGGCTGCGAGCGAGGCGGGCACGGTATGAAGGCGGCGCTGAAGACGGCGGACGGACGGTTCGAGATCGCCGAGGTCGATCGACCGATCATCCCGGACAAGGATTTCGTGCTGGCGCGCGTGGCGGTGGCCGGGATCTGCGGCACCGACCTGCGGCACTGGAACAAGGCCGAGCCGGAACTGGAATGTCATATCGTCGTTCACGAACTGGCCGGCGAAGTGATCGAGGTCGGCGAGGCTGTGATCGGTCTGAAGCCGGGCGACCGGGTCGTCATCGAGACCGTGATGGGCGACGGCGTGTGCGACTATTGTGCCATCCAGCGCTACAACATCTGCGAACATCTGTACGACGTGCGGACGAAGTACGTCTCGCGTGCCTATGCCGAATATGTCTGCGGGCCGGAGAAGAAGTTCTATAAACTGCCGGATCATTTCAGCTTCGAGGAAGCGGCGCTGATCGATACGTTCTCCGTCTGCCTGCACGCGCATCATCTCGGGCAAGTCGGCGTCAACCAGAAGGTCGTGGTCATCGGCGCAGGACCGATCGGCCTGGGGCAGCTGCAACTGGCGAAGCTGTCCGGGGCGGACGTCCTGATCATCGATCCGGTCGCCAGTTCGCTCGAACTCGCCGGTCGCCTGGGTGCCGCCGAGACTGTGCCGGGCGGGCAGGACGGGCAGGACAGGCAGGACGGGCAGGACGGGCAGGACGGGCAGGACGGGCCGGTTGATATCGTCGCGCGCGTGATGGACTTCACCCACGGCCGCGGCGCGGATGTCGTGTTCGAATGCGCGGGCGGGGATTCGATGCCGCAGACGCTGCCGCTGGCGACGAAGCTGGTCCGCCGGGGCGGGAAGGTCGTGGTGGTCGGCGGGTTCGATGCCGGCGAGACGAGTATCCCGCTGGAATGGCAACGGGTGCAAATGTCGGAAATCCAGATCCTGCTCAGCGCGAGCTTCGCGTTTCACGATATCTATCCCGAACAGGGCATGGTGCTGGAGTTGCTGACGAGCGGCAAGCTGGACGCCAAAAGCCTGATCACGCATCGCTTCGACCTCGACCGGATCAATGAGGCGTTCGAAACGGCGGACGCGAAACAGGATACGGGGGCCGTGTTCGTGGCGCTGAATATTTCGTGACGACGCGTCTGTTCGTCGGCACCTACGCGCATGGCGGCGGCGCCGGCCTGCACACGCTGGAGCTTGCGGACGACGGGACATGGTCGACAGGCGCGGCATCGCCCGTGGTTCGAAATGCCTCGTTCGGGACATATTCGTCGCGCCACGATCTTTATTATTTCGTCGATGAACAGTCGGACGGGGCGGTCGGCGCGTTCCGCGATGCGCCCGATGGCTGGCAGCAGTTCGCGCGTGCGGCGACGTTGGGCGAGGAACCGTGTTACGTCGCGCTCGACCCGTCGGAGACGCTGCTGGCGGTGGCCAATTACGGCAGCGGCAGCGTCGCTGTGTATCGCCTGGATGCGGACGGCCTGCCGGTCGCGCCGCCGGTCCTGCTGCAGAATACAGGTCACGGGGCGAATTTCGACCGGCAGGACGGGCCGCAAGCGCATTGCGCCTGTTTCGGCCCGGACGGAACGTGGTTGTATGTCGCGGATCTCGGCACCGATGCGGTGCTGGCCTTCCCGGTCGATCCGGCGACCGGGACGCTCGGCGCACGCAAGCTGGCGTTCGCGGCGCCCGCCGGCTCGGGCCCGCGCCACCTTGTGTTCCATCCCGACGGCGACGTGGCGATCCTGCTCAGCGAACTGGCGAGCACGCTGACCGTGTTCGATGTCGCGGGAGGCGACCTGCGCGTGCGGGAAACGGTGGCGACGCTGCCGCACGGATTTTCCGGCACCAGTCTTGGCGGCCATCTTTCGCTCGATGCCGCAGGCGACCGCGTCTATGTCACGAACCGGGGGCATGACAGCGTCGCGGTGTTCGCGCTGGACGCTGCCGGTGGCCTGACGCTGCTGCAGCACCTGCCCAGCGGCGGTGCCTCGCCGCGGTCGTTCGTCGTGCTGGAGGCGGAGCGGCAGCTTGTCCTCGCCAACGAACAAGCCTGCACGATCACCGCCTTCGACCTCGCGGCGGATGGTATGCTGACGCGTAACCCGACCGATCTTGCGATACCCGGGGCGGTGTTTCTGCTCGTCGCGGCACGCTAGCGATGAGCCCCGCGATTTGGAGAGTGTCTGGAACCGGTCGCGCTTGCAGTCTTTCTGCGCCTGAAGGAGCAAGCGCGATGCGGATGAACCGTCCCAACCCCGACCGGCGAGCGAGGCGCGGCTGAGGGTATGGCCGGCACGGCGTCCTGGCTGTTCCGGTGGATACCGTCGCTCGCGCCGCAGCCGCAGATCGGCGCGGCGGAATCCGAGGCGGGGTTGCGCCGGCTGATCTACGAAGCGGGCTATTCCAGCGCGACCGCCGCATTGACCAGCGGCGTCATCCTGACCGCCTTCGCGCTGCATCTCGGCGCATCGAATCTGATGATCGGCATCCTCGCCAGCGCGCCGTTCCTCGGACAATTGCTGCAAGCGCCCGCGGTGGTGCTGATCGAACGCTGGCGCCGCCGCAAGGCGATCGCCGTGCTGTCCAGTATCGTCGGGCGATCGATGCTCGCGGTGATGGCGGTCGCGGCGTTCCTGCCGCCGCCATTCGCGATCGGCGCGGTGATCTTCGGTCAATTCGTCCTGTGCGGGCTGGGCGCGGTCGGGGCGTGCGCGTGGAATGCCTGGACGCGCGACCTCGCGCCGCAGGAACGGCTCGGCTGGATCTTCTCGCGGCGCACCACCTACACCACCGCGGTCAGCCTGATCGCCGGGCTGGCGGCGGCGCTCGCGCTCGACCTGACCGGTCCGGGATCCAACGGGCGGAACATCGCCTATGCCGGCCTATATGCCGCGGGCTGCCTTTCGGGACTGATCAGCGCCGTGGTGGTGGCGCGCATGCCGGAGCCGCAAATGCCGCCATCGGCCGGGCCCATCGGCATGTACGGGTTGCTGCGCGCGCCGCTCGCCGACCGCAATTTCCGGCGCCTGGTGGTGTTCCTGTCGAGCTGGCAATTCGCCGTGAACCTCGCCACCCCATTCTTCACCGTCTTCATCGTCAGCCGCCTTGGCTTCGAGATGACGTTCGTCATGGCGCTGAGCATCGTCAGCCAGATCACCAATCTCGTCG
>Ga0160428_1000322_pt1 | contig 56173 bp, 42 predicted proteins | sample SolpanmetagenomM_FD_108198 | JGI IMG/M metagenome (GOLD analysis project Ga0160428, IMG submission 108198) | Solar panel surface microbial communities from Lawrence Berkeley National Laboratory, California, USA - M | ecosystem: Engineered > Built environment > Solar panel > Unclassified ... | reverse complement strand
GCCTAGGTCAAAAAAGTCATCGAAAACGCCGAGTTCGCTGATTTTTAGTGCCTCGCGCCAACTATCGGCTACCAGCTGCTCCACGTTGGTGCGCGGGGCCACAAAGCCCACGGCCGCCGTGATAGTAGCGGCGGGGGCAGCGGCCCGCTGCCGCAACGCGGGGCGGTCGGTTTTGCCATTGGGAAGCAGAGGTAGGGCATCAAGCACTACAAACTCGCTCGGTACCAGGTGGGTAGGCAAGTGGGCGTGCAGCGCCAGCTGCCAACTGGCGCGCTGGGCAGCTAGCGCAGCCGGGTCCGTAGCCGGGCCGTCGAGCACGAGGTAGGCTACTAGGCGCTCATCACCGGCGGTGCGCTCCTGCGCCACCACCACCGCCTGCCGGATGTCTTCAAGCCGGGTGAGGTGGGCTTCGATTTCGCCGGGCTCGATGCGGTGGCCGCGTAGCTTCAGCTGCTCGTCGAGGCGGCCTTGCAGCTGCACTTCGCCAGTGGCGAGTAGCACGGCTGCGTCGCCGGTGCGGTACATGGTAGCCCCCGACGTGGGGGCAAACGGGTCAGCCACAAAGCGCTGAGCCGTGAGGGCGGGGCGCTGCCAGTAGCCGCGCGCTACCCCCACACCGCCGATGTATAGTTCGCCCGAAGTGCCGGGCGCCACGGGCTCGCCTAGCGCATTCAGCACGTAGAGCTGGGTATTGGCAATGGGCCGACCTATGGTAATAACGGCTGCATCGGGCTCGATACGCTGCACTGCCGACCAGATAGTGGTTTCCGTGGGGCCATACATATTCCAAAGCGTCAGGCATTTGGACAGTAGACTTTGGGCTAGAGCACGGGATAGGGGCTCGCCGCCGCACAGCGCCACCAGTGGCAAGGGCTTTTCCCAGCCTGCGGCCAGCAGCAGCTGCCAGGTCGAGGGCGTAGCCTGCAGCATGGTAATCTGCTCGGCTTCGAGCAAGTGCAGCAGGGCACGGCCGTCGCGGGCCGAGTAGGCATCGGCCAGTACTACCGTGGCCCCGCTCACCAGCGGCAAGAACAGTTCTAGTCCCGCAATATCGAACGAGATAGTGGTAATGGCCAGCAATTTATCGTCAGCCGTAATGCCTGGCGCTTGCTGCATGCTGGTCAGAAAGTTGATCAGGTTGCGGTGCGTAACTGCCACGCCCTTAGGTTGCCCCGTCGAGCCCGAAGTGTACAGAATATAGCACAGGTCGTCGGGGCGTGTGAAGGGGGTAGGGGCCAAGCCGCCTAGCGTGGCGGCTTCGGCCAGGGCCTCATTCAGCAGCAGGCGGGGTGGGCCGAAGGCCAAAGAAGGTAGGCCGCCCGCCGAAGTCAGTAGCAGCCGGGCACCCGAGTCGTTGAGCATAAACTCCAGGCGCTCGGAGGGGTAGGCCGGGTCGAGGGGCAGGTAAGCCGCGCCGCACTTGAGCACCGCCAGTAGGGCTACCAGCAGGCTGGGCGTGCGCTCCAGAGCCACAGCCACCACGTCGCCGGGCTGCAGGCGCGCTTGTAAGCTGGCCGCCAGCTGGTTGGCTTGCTGGTCTAGCTCGGCGTACGACAGTTCGGTGGCGCCAAATTTGACGGCCGTTTTGGTAGGTGTGGTCAGTGCCTGGGCCGTGATGAGGCCTGGAAGGGTAGCCGTAGCGGGGTAGGGCGTCTGGGTTTCGTTGAGCTGCCGGTAAGCTTCTGGCAAGGTGGGCACAGCCAGCTGCAGGTCGGCCAGCTGGGTGGCAGGGCTCGCCACCACTTGCTCGGCAAGACGCGCAAACCCGGCCAGGAGCCGCTCGATGCGCTCGGGCTGAAACAGCGCTACGTTATACGAACATTCCAGCACCAGTTGGTTGCCGTTGCCACTGGCATTCAGCGACAGCTCGAAGTTCTCAAAAGCCCGCGGATTACTGTGTAGCTCGTGGCTGAGGCCCGCAAAAGCTACCCCCTCATCAAAGCCCAAGTCCACGTTGAACAGCACCGCTACCAGTGGCAGGTGGCCGGGCTCACGTCGCAGTGGCAGCTTGGTCAGCAGGTGGCCAAAGGTGAGCTGCTGGTGCTCCAGGGCATCAAACAGTTCGGTTTTGCGGGTGCGCAGGTAGTCCTCGAAGCTGCTTGGGCCGCTGGGGTGGCTACGCAGAGGTAGCAAGTTCACGCAGTGACCTACCACGCTACCCAAGCCAGCTGCCGACTGTCCGGCCGCGGGCAAGCCCACCACTAAGTCGTCTTGCCCGGTCAGCTTGTGTAGTAGTACTTCAAACACAGCCAATAGCGTGGTTACGAAGCTTGTGCCGGCCCGCCGGCCCACCATGCGCAGGCCCGCCACCAGAGCGGGGTCGAGCGCGTAATCGAGACGGCGACTTTTATACGTGCGACTGCTAGGTCGCTCAAAGTCAGTAGGTAAACGTAGGGTAGGCGGGCTGTGGCGGAATGCCGCGCGCCAGTATTGCTCCGTTTGGCCATAGGCCGCGCTAGCCTGGAACGCCGCCTCCTGCTCGGCATACTCGCTGAAGGGCGTGGCGGCGGGGAGTCCTGGCTCCCTCCCTTCCATCGCAGCCGAATACAGTGCGCTCAGGTCTTGCAGCAGCAGGCCCAGCGACCAGCCGTCGCAGATGAGGTGGTGGGCAGTTAGGGTAAAGTTGAACTCGCCCTCGGCCAGCTTGAGCAGGCTGGCTCGCCACAGCGGCCCCTGCACCAGGTCAAATACGTGCTGGGCCTCCTGCGTCGCGTAGTAGCGCAGGGCCCGCGCCCGCCAGTCGGGCCCAGGCTCAGCCGTGGCCGACAAGTCGAAATAAATAAGCTCGGCAGCCTGCTCATCGAGCACGCACAGTACTGTGCCATCGGCGCTGCAAGTAGCGCGCAACACCTCGTGGCGTCGCGTCAGTGCCGTAAGCGCCGTGCGCAGCGCCCCCACGTGCAGTGCCCCGTGCAGGCGTAGCGACACCGATTCGTTGTAGGCCCGGCTGGCATCGTCGCCTCCGAGCTGGCACGCCAGCCATATTTCGGCCTGCGACGCCGTGAGCGGCACCAATAGGGAAATTTCGGCCTGGCCAAATGGGTCAAAGTCAACCACCTGCGTAGTTGGTGGAAGTACAGGTATAGCCATCACTACTTATGCATGAGAAAGTTGAACATATCGACCCGGCCGCACGGGGTCATTCATAAACCAGGCGGGGTTACCAGCACCATCGCGGCCCAGCCGGGCGCCCGGCGTAGGCGGGCGGTTCAGTGCCTTCAGCGCTGTGGGCGCCGCGCTGGCCGGGGCTTCGGAGGTTTTTGCCAGCACAGAGGGGAGTAGGAAATCGGCCGCCCACTCAGCCAGGCTGGCTGTAAAGGCTGCTACTATTAGCTGCACATCGGTCGCCGAATGGGCCTCGGTGAGAAAGCACGGGAAGTTGTCCCAGATATGCACACCTTTTTCGCGCATCAGCGTGAACAGCAGCGTGCTGTAGGGTAGCTCAGTGGTGAATTTAATCTTCCAGAGCGAGCCAAAATACACCACTTCCAGCGGTACTTGGCGGGCTTGAGCGGTAGCATTTAGCTGCTCGGCCAGGCGTGCTGTTTGGGCATTGAGATGCTCCTGTAGGGCCGGGCCTTCGGTTTGCAGGTGGTGCAGCGCGGCGCGGGCGGCCGCCAGCGCCAGCGGGTGGCGCACGAAGGTGCCCGCGAAATACGTGACGCCTACCTCGGGCACCGAGCGGTCGCCGTATTGCCAGAAGCCGCCGTCGAGCGCATCCATATAGGTGCTGCTGCCCGCAATGGCCCCAATGGGCAGCCCGCCGCCAATGACTTTGCCATACGTGGCGATGTCAGCGCGCACGCCAAACACGGCCTGCGCACCGCCCTGATGCAGCCGGAAACCCGTGATGACTTCGTCAAAAATGAGGGCTGTGCCTGCGGCAGCCGTCACGCGGCGCAGCTCTTGCAAGAAGGCTACGGGCTGAAAATCGGGCCGACGGCTCTGCACTGGCTCTACCAGCACGGCGGCCAGCTCGTGCGCCCGCTCCGCAATAATGCGCAGGCTCTCGTCGGTGCCGTAGTCCAGAATGAGCATGTTTTGCACCGCCTCGGGCATGATGCCCGGCGCGGCCGGCCGCGCCTGCTGCTGCCGGGTGCCACGCACGATAACCTCATCATTAATACCATGATACGAGCCCGTGAATGCCACCACCAGCGAGCGGCCCGTGACGGTGCGGGCCATGCGCAAAGCCCCCAGTACGGCTTCCGAGCCCGTGTTGCAGAGCGCGGCGCGCTGGTGGCCCGTTAGCTGGCACAGCAGCTGGCACACTTCGCCGGCCAGCGCGTGCTGCGGGCCAACTTCGTAGCCACGCTCAATCTGGGCGTGCAGCGCGGCCTTGATAAACTCGGGCTGGTAGCCAAACATCGACGAGCCAAAGCCATTGAGCGCATCCACGTACTCGTTGCCATCCAAATCCCAAAGTCGGCTGCCGGCCGAGCGGTCCACCACCAACGGGTAGGTTAGCTCTTTAAGCAGCGGCGTGAAACCCGATACCACCCGCGGGTCGGCCATGTGCGGCCGGTGCTCCTGCGCGTAGGCCTTGCTGGCCGCCGTTTTCTGGGTATAGCGCCGGGTAAACTGGTTGAGAAAGTCCTGCTGCCGGGGCGTGAGGGCTGCCGCCACTTGCCGCTCGATGCGCGCCGTAGCCCCAAACGGCTTGGCGTGTTCCACGTCCTCAGTCGCCGTTAGGCCAGGTTTTGCCGCGCTGGGGAGGGGTAGGGCCGGGGCCACCGGTATGGGTGCCGCCGCACTGGCCGGCGCCGCACCGGCTGTGCCATGCAGCAAGGCTACCTGCTGCGTCAGCAACTCTAGCTGCGCTGCTAGTAGGCCCAGCGTCGAGTCGGTAGCTGGGGGTAGGGAAGTGTTGGCCAAGGGTGTGGCTACTGGTGCTAGCGCGGGAACTACCAACGCGGGAGCAGCCGGCGCGGGGGCCGCCACGTTGGTCGGCCGCGAGGCAGTTTCGGCGGGCAGTTGCGCATCGAGGTAGGCCGCTAGCGCCACCGGCGTATCCAGACTTTCATTCAACTGCCGAAAAGTGAGGGGCACGTTGAACGCCTTCCGCAGCGTGAGGGCCACCTGGGTGAGCAACAGCGAATCCAGCCCCAGCTCCAGAAAGCTCTGGTTGGCATGGTCGGCCGTCACGTCCACATCGGCGGCGTCGGTTAGGATGGTCAGTATTTTTTGTAGCAGTATCGGTTGGCGCATAGAAAAAATAGGTAAAAGCGGAAGGGGTAGGGACGTAGGGATTTCGGCCGCAGCCAAGACTGGGACGGGCGCCGGGACCGGCGCAACTACTGGCGCCGAAGCAACTACTGAGCTAGGCACAGCCGCCACTGGTACCGGGTCGAGCCAGCAGCGCTGGCGGTCGAAGCAGTAGCCCGGCAGCCGGAGCTTTTGCCGCGGCTGACCCGCGTAAAACGCCCGCCAATCGGGCTCCAGGCCGCGCAGCCAAAGCTGGCCGAGTGTGTGTAATACGTATTGATAATCAGTGCGCTCGCTGCCGGCCGCTGGCAGGCTGGCCAATGCTGCCACCGCCGGCCCACCCGCCAGCTTGGCCAGCGCCGTGAGCGTATTGCCGGGGCCTACTTCCAGCAGGAGCGGCTGGGGCTCGGCGAGCAGCGTAGCTAGCGCGGTCTCAAACTGCACGGGCTCGCGCAGTTGGGTGGCCCAGTAAACGGGGTTAGTAGCCTGCGCTGCCGTGAGCCAGGTGCCCGTCAGGGTCGATACGATAGGCAGCTGCGGCGGCGCTAGCGGTACCTGCGCCACCAGCTCCTGAAACGCACCCACCACCGGCGCTAGCTGCCGCGAATGAAACGCGTGGCTGGTAGCCAGCGTCCGGCTCGGGATATTGTGGATGGCCAGCAGGTCGGCAAAGGCGGCGATATCGGCCGCGGTACCCGCCACTACTACCGCTTTAGGGCCGTTCACCGCGGCTACGTCTAGGGTAGGGGGTAGCAGCTCGGCCACGCGGGCGGCGCTGGCGCGCACGGCCAGCATTTGGCCCGCGGGCAGCTCACTCACCAGCCGGCCGCGGGCGGCCACTAGCCGCAGGGCATCAGGCAGGGTGAATACGCCCGCCAGGCAGGCCGCCACCAGCTCGCCAATGCTGTGGCCGCACAGCACGGTGGGCTGCACGCCCCAGCTTTGCCACAGCCGCGCCAGCGCATACTCGGTTACAAACAGCGCTGGCTGGGCGTAGCGTGTGTTTTGCAGGTGCGCCGCTGCTTGCGCGGCGGCATCTGGCGTAGTTGCTGGGTACAGCAGCTGGCGAATATCAAGGTCTAAAAAATCGGTCAGCAGCTCGGCGCACTCGTCCACGGCCGCCCGAAAGGCCAGCTCGTTGGCGTGCAGTTCCTGGCCCATGCCCACGTAGTGCGAGCCCTGGCCCGGAAATAGAAAGGCTATGGTGCCGGGCACTTCGGCCACCGTGTGCGTGGTAAGCGTCGCCGATGCGGCCGGCGCCAGCGCGGCTTGCAGCTCGGCCGCCGTGGTGGCCACCACAAAGCGGCGCTCGGCCAGTGGGGCGCGGGTGGTGTGTAGCGTGTAGGCTACATCGGCCAACGCCGGCGCCGGCGCGGCGCCCACAAAGCCAGCTAGCTTCTGCGCGTAGGCCGCACTACTGCTGGCCGTGCGCGCCGACCAGGCCACCAACTGCACGGGCCGGGCTAATTCCGCATGGTTTTGCCCCGCAGTAAGGGGGGTAGGGGCTTCTTCCAACACTACGTGCACATTGGTGCCGCCCACTCCGAAAGAGCTAACGCCCGCTCGGCGCGGTGCTCCATCGGCCGCGGGCCAGTCGCGCAGCGTCGTATTCACGAAGAAAGGGCTGTCGGCCAGGTCAAGGTGCGGGTTGGGCTGCGTGTAGTGCAGTAAAGGCGGCAGTTGCCGATGCTGCAGCGCCAGCACAGTTTTGATGAGGCCCGCCACGCCGGCCGCCGCCGTGAGGTGGCCCAGGTTACTCTTAAGGGAGCCCAGCGCACACGTGCCCCTCCCTAGCTCGGGCCCAAAGGCTAGCCGCAAGCCATCGACCTCGATGGGGTCGCCGAGCGGTGTGGCCGTGCCGTGGGCCTCCACATAGCTGATGGAAGCCGGGGCCACGCGCCCATCGGCCAGCGCTTGGCTGATAGCCGCCGCCTGCCCTGCGGCGCTCGGAGCCGAAAAACTGCCCTTGTCGCGCCCATCGTTCGCTACTCCTACCCCCTTGATGACGCCGTAAATTACATCGCCATCGCGCTGGGCGGCAGCCAGACTTTTGAGCAGCACCGCCCCCGCGCCATCGCTAAAAACGGTGCCTTGGGCTTGCGCATCGAAGGGCCGGCAGTGGCCGTCGGGGCTCAGCATGGCGCCTTCCTGGTACACGTAGCCGCTGTGCACGGGCGCCGTGATGCTGGCGCCACCGGCCAAGGCTACCTCGCACTGCCCGGCCCGCAGGCTGTGCACGGCCTGCGCCACGGCCAGCAAAGACGTGGAGCAGGCCGAATACACGCTGGCCACGGGCCCGCGCAAATCCAGCGTGTAAGCCACGCGCGCCGCCACGTAGTCCTTCTCATTCACTGTCATCACTTGGAAATCACCCAGTTGATTGATGGCAGTTTGATTAGGCAATACATTCTGAAGGAAGTAGGAGTTGTTGCCGGTGCCCGCAAACACGCCCACCCGGCCCGCGTAGTGCGCCGGCAGGTAGCCTGCCTGCTCCAGCGCCTCCCAGGCCACCTCCAAAAACACGCGTTGCTGCGGATCCATAGCGGCGGCTAGCTTGGCATTCAGCCCAAAAAAGCCGGGTCAAACTCTTGCGCGTGGTCGATAATGCCCCTTGCCCGCACGTAGAGCGGGTCGCGGCGCACGGCATCTGCAATGCTGACATCCAGCTCGTCCTCGTCAAAAAACCTGGTGGTTTCGCGGCCTTCGCGCAGCACGTCCCACAGCTCATCTACCGTATTAGCTCCCGGAAAGCGACCCGCCATGCCAATGATAGCCACATCGTCGCTGGCAGTAGCTAGCTGGTTGTCAATTTCTTTATTCGCCAACAAGGGGGTAGGGCTGGCGGCCGGCGGGACCAGGTAGCTGGCCGCCGCTGCTACGGTCGGGTATTGGTACAGCTTCGTGACGGGCAGCTGGTAGCCAAACTCGGCTCGCAACTGCGCCACGCACTTTTGAGCCAGTAGCGAAGTGCCGCCCAGCTCAAAGAAATTGTCGGTAGCGCCTACTTTATCGAGCCGCAGCAGCGGAGCCCACACGGCTGCCAGGTGGCGCTCGGTGGCCGTGCGCGGCGCTTGGTACGGGGTGCCCAAGGCCGCCCGCAGTTGCGTGGCCGGGGCTGGCAGCGCCCGCCGGTTTATCTTGCCGCTGCTCGTTTTAGGAAATTCAGTGAGCAAGGTGAAGGCCGTGGGCAGCATGTAGTCGGGCAGCAGCTGGGCGGCAGCTTGGCGCAGGGCGGCGGGCGCCAGCGGCGCGGGGCCAGCCGGCACCACGTAGGCCACCAGTTCCTTAGAGCCGGTTTCGCTGGCCCAGGCCGCCACAGCCACTTGCCCTACCCCCGGTAGCGTCGCCAATAGTGCTTCCACTTCGCCCAGTTCCACGCGGTGGCCCCGGATTTTTACTTGGTCGTCTTGCCGGCCCAAAAACTCCAACTCGCCGCTGGGCAGCCAGCGGGCTAGGTCGCCGGTGCGGTATAGGCGCACTATTTCGCCAGTGGGCGTGGTCCAGTGCTCAAATTTTTCGGCCGTGCGCGCAGGCTGATTTAGGTAGCCCTCAGCCAGGCACACCCCACTAACGCATAGCTCGCCTATCGCGCCGGGTGCGGCCACCCGGCCGCCGGGGGCCAGCAGGTGGATGGTAGTATTGGCAATGGCCCGCCCAATGGATGGAAGCCGGTCCCAGGTATGCGGGTCGCCAGTCAGCGTGAGCTGGGTTACGACGTGCGTTTCGGTGGGGCCGTATTGGTTGTGCAGCGTGCAGGCGGGTAAGGCCGCGCAAAAAGCCGCCAGCTGCGGCGTTATTTTCAGCTGCTCGCCGGCCGTCATTACCTCCGTTAGGCTCGCCGGAAACTGCTGGCGACTCACAGCAAGCTCGGCCAGATGCTGCAGGGCCACGAAAGGCAGAAAAATCCGGTTAATCTGCTCTTGCTCGATGAAGTCGAGTAGCGCCCCCAAGTCAAGCCGCTGTGCCTCTTCTAGTAATACCAGCGTGCCGCCAGTAGTGAGCGTAGCAAAAATTTCTTGAAAAGAGACGTCGAAGCTTAGCGGCGCAAACTGCAGTGTGCGGGTACTAGAGCTAGCTGGCGAGTGGTCATTTTGCCAGCGCAGCAGGTTGGCCAGCGCGGCACGGCCCATACACACGCCCTTGGGCTCGCCAGTCGAGCCAGAAGTGTACAGCACATATGCTAGCTCCGACGGGCTAACGGCAGCGTGCGGCAGTTCTAGTTCATCAGCCGCCGCTTGTGGTAAATCAATAAGTAGTTGTAAGCCAATAGATTCGAATAATGCTGCCTGTTCAGGCGGAGCCAGGCAATAGGTAAGGCCAGCATTGGCTACCATTTGGTTTAGCCTGTGGGTGGGGTAGGCGGGGTCGAGCGGCACGTAAGCCTTGCCGGCCTGCAAAATGGCCAATATGCCCACCACCATTTCCAGGCTCCGGGTAGTGCTGATACCAATAAGCTGGCTGGTAGCTGCCCGTAGCTGTATAGCCTCGTTAAGTAGATCTACCCGTTTGTTCAGTTCGGCATAGGTAATGGTGCCACCTGCCGTCTTAATGGCAATATGTTCCCCTAATTGTAATTTATAATGTTCCGATTGTTGATCAGTAAAGATAAAATCTAAGCTCATAGTACTAATTAGCGTGATAAGTAGCTTTTGCGTTGAAAGATAGTAGTTATATTTTAGCTAGCAAAAAGGGTGAGTGTTATTGGGAAAATAATCAATAAAATAATAATAAATATTATAAAAAATTTGTCTTTAATCTAATTTAAGATGCAGTTATCCAGTTTAAGTGTAATTGTTTAAGAAGACGTTTTTAATAATAATTATCCCATAAAATTTCATTCTACATAAACCATACCTACTACGATGTTCTTGCCCTAAGACGAATAATTCAGATTGCCTGCGGGGTAGATGAGATATAATTATTTTTATAAAATGGCTGTTAAGTTGCTTTTGCGTTTACTTTTAACTCAACTACTAAATTTTGCTGAAAACCGCTGTGTGTACCAGCTGACAGCACAGCCCACTAGCCCTAGCTCTTTTCCTGAGTTGATGGCCACTTGGCTGCGTTGGGTATGCAGCCAGTTAGAAAGCTCGTGCCTAGCCGGCCCAAACATGCTGTCTGCGCCGTAATTTGGCTCCATGAAGAACCCTGCTGTTGCTACCGCTGGCTCTGTTACGCAGCCACTCGTATTGCTGGAGTGCCTGGTAGCCGGCACTTCGCACCGTCCCGAGTTGCCTACCCAGGAGAAAAAACTGAAGGTGGGCCAGGCCCTGCGCCTCGAGCGCGAGGCCGATAGCAAGTATGACGACTGGGCAGTGAAAGTTCACTCGGGGCCAGCCGATGACAAAACCAGCATCTGGCTCGGCTACCTGCCCGAAACGCGCAACGAAACTGTGGCCCGCTTGCTCGACGCGGGCTACCCCCTGGCGGCTCGCTTGGCCCACAAAGCTTGGGAAGAAGACTGGCTGCACCTCGAAATTGAAGTGTTGCTGCCGCGCGAATAAAAGCGCTGGTGAACGTCTGCAAGGGAGCTTTTTGCTAACTAAAAAGGTTAGCCAATAGCCCGTTCCCAACGGTCAAGCACAACCTTCCAACTGACTATTATTAACCATGCGCGAAGCCTATCTCACCGGCGGCAACGAAAGTTTCGATGCCACCGAAAAGGACATCGATAAAGCCCTGAGGCCACTGAGTTTCAGCGACTTCACGGGCCAGGATAAAATCCTGGAGAACTTAAAAATATTCGTGGCTGCTGCCAAGCAGCGCGGCGATGCCCTCGACCACGTGCTGCTGCACGGCCCTCCTGGCCTGGGCAAAACCACGCTCTCGCACATCATCGCCAATGAGTTGGGCGCGGGTATTAAGATGACTAGTGGCCCAGTGCTCGACAAGCCCAGCGACCTCGCTGGCCTGCTCACCAACCTGGAGCCGCACGACGTGCTATTCATCGACGAAATCCACCGCCTCAACCCGGTGGTGGAGGAGTACCTGTACTCGGCGATGGAGGACTACCGCATCGACATTATGCTTGATTCGGGCCCGAATGCTCGCTCGGTGCAGATTTCGCTGTCGCCTTTCACGCTTATCGGTGCTACCACGCGCTCAGGTATGCTCACGGCGCCGTTGCGGGCGCGTTTCGGTATCTCGGCCCGGCTGGAATACTACGATTCCAAGCTGCTGACAACCATTGTACTGCGTTCGGCCGAGATTTTGAACACGCCAATTCACGAAGACGCGGCCTTTGAAATTGCCCGCCGCTCGCGCGGTACGCCCCGCATTGCCAACAACTTGCTGCGCCGCACCCGTGACTTTGCTCAGATTAAAGGTGACGGTACCATCACGGTCGAGATTGCGCAGTTTGCGCTAAACGCGCTCGATGTAGATGCCCGCGGCCTCGATGACATGGACAAGCGCATTCTCACCACCATCATCGATAAGTTTAAGGGTGGCCCAGTGGGTATCAGTACCATCGCCACGGCTTGCGGCGAGGAGGGCGAAACCATTGAGGAAGTCTACGAGCCCTTCCTTATCCAGGAAGGCTATATTAAGCGTACGGCGCGGGGTAGGGAGGCCACTGAGGCTGCGTACCAGCACCTAGGCCGGCTGCTGCCTAATCACTTGCGTGGAAATAACGGCGACTTGTTTGCCGAGATTACTTCGTAAGAAGTAGCGCGGACTCTGGAGCCTGTGAGCTAGCTTATTGTCAACCAACCTACGCGCCAACTTGTAGAGCCCGCGCTATGCTTAAACGGAACGCGCCGCCACCAGCGGCGCGTTCTTCGTTTCTTCGCGGTTTAATTGCCTCTAAAACTTATGCTCCTGCACGCCGAATGGACGCCCTACATTAAGCGCCGCGCGGCGGAGCTGGGCTTTATGGCCTGCGGAATTTCCAAAGCCGGCTTTCTAGAGGAAGAAGCGCCGCGCCTCGAAAACTGGTTGAAGAAGGGCATGCACGGCCAAATGGCTTGGATGGAAAACCACTTCGATAAGCGCCTCGACCCGCGCCTGCTCGTAGATGGTGCCAAGTCGGTGATTTCGTTGCTGCTTAACTACTACCCTCCTGCCGAGCAGCAACAACCAGCTGATACCCTGAAAATCAGTAAGTATGCTTATGGGCGCGACTACCACTTCGTCATCAAGGACAAGCTCAAAACGCTGCTGGCCGATATGCAAGCCAACATTGGTGAAGTAGGTGGGCGCTGCTTCGTAGACTCGGCGCCGGTGCTAGATAAGGCTTGGGCTAAGAAGAGTGGTTTGGGGTGGGTAGGGAAAAACTCCAACCTCATCACACCTGGCGCGGGCTCGTTCTACTTCATCGCTGAGCTGATTGTAGACGTGGAGCTGGAGTACGATGGGGCCATCCGCGACTACTGCGGCACCTGCACCAAATGCGTAGACGCTTGCCCCACGCAGGCCATCACGGAGCCTTACGTAGTCGATGGCAGCAAGTGCATCAGCTACTTTACGATTGAGTTGAAAGACCAGCTTATTCCGCAAAGTGTAGCTGGGCAATTCGGCAACTGGGTGTTTGGCTGCGACATCTGCCAAGACGTATGCCCCTGGAACCGGTTTGCAAAACCCACGCAAGAAGCGCAGTTCCAGCCGCACCCAGGGTTGCAAGACCTGTCAGTCAGCGACTGGCAGGAAATCACCCATGAAGTGTTTCAAGCATTGTTTAAGCAGTCGGCCCTCAAGCGCACGGGCTACGAGGGGCTGAAGCGCAATATCCAGTTTGTGGTTGGCCAGCAGAACGAGCCCGATTTAGGCAGTGAGCCGGGGTAGGGGACTATGCTGAATAAAAACGCGCTTTAAAACCCGGCGGTAGAGACGGGCAAATTGCTGGTAGCACCACGTTTTGAACTCTATCAGCTCGGCAGGCTTAAGAAGCTGCAAAGCTTTGCGTAACTCCTTCTCGAAGAGCTTTTTGCTGAAGCTTACTTTCAACAAAATCAATTTTGCGTAGTCTAACATAGCGGGTGGGAAGTGGGAAGTAAGGACGGAAACTATCTGACGGGCGCTTTATACGCGGAAAAACCAGTTGAAGCTGCCCACCATCTACTGCATTGCTACCACCAAGATACTACTAGCTGACCACTAGAGCCGCTAAGACTGTGGCTACCTGAAAAGTAGATACTTCACTAAAACTTCATAAATAATAGCAAATTCTTTGGCTCTATACTTTTTTCATTACCAGAAGAGGGGGTAGGCCACTTAGTAAGAACCCGCCACCTGCCCCACCCCCTCATTTGGTGATGAAAAGTCCTTGGCTATTGCCGGCTGCCACAAATTGCCGGGCAATTGTGCGCACCTGCTGGGTATCGAGGGGCTCGTCGAAGGCTTCGCTAGCGGCGGCGGCCGTGAGAACCAGGTTGGGGCTAGGCGAGGTGGAATTGACTAGCACGTTGACTCTAGCCTGCACCAAATTGTCCTCGGCAGGCGAGGCAGCCACAGTGCCAGGGCCATAAATAGCGGCTGTGAGTATGGGTAAGGAACCGTTGCTTTCGCGCAGCGACACCCAGCTTGTGGGCAGGCTATCGCTAGGGCCGCCACCGTCGGCACCAGCCACACCTACCCCCCCGCGGCGCAGCGTACGAATGTGCGCCGCGTGTCGCGCCTCCACCGAATGGATATTGAGCGCTACTCGCAGGACTGCTTTATTGGACAGCAGCGTCGTTAGACTGCCTTTGTAGGCTCGCACGCCAAGGTCTTCAAACGCTTGGGCAAGGGCCAGAAAACTGGTGACATTAGCAAAGGGTTGCACTTGCCCGCCAGCCGTGTAGTCGAAAGCTGCCGCACCAGGATCGGGGATGGCAGCCGTGTCGAGAATAGCGCGCAGAGCTGCTACATGGCCTTGCTCATCGTCGCGAATAGCCTCGAAGGCCGCTAGGTCGGCCGCACTAAAGATACCCGCATTTAGACCCGCGCGGTAATAGTATAGCTCCAGGTATTCTAGGCTTAGGGCAAGGTTCAATACGGTTATTGCCTCACCAGATAGCGCCGTTTGGCCGTAGGCTTTCTGAAACAAGCCGCTGAGTAGGCTCGGCAGTGCCGCGTGCGTAATGGCCCAGCCAGCAGTACCTAAGTAGCGAAACACCCGCCGCCGCGAACTGAAGCGGCCGTACGCGTCGGGGGCTACACGGGCGAAGTTGGTCAGTAGCTTGAATACGTTCATACTAATCTGTTAATCAACTAGAAATTACGCTAGTTTAGTGGCCGTGAGCTGCGAATCGGCTCCCAGAAAAGTATTTATTTTGGTGAGCACATTGGCCGGAGTTATGGTTATCTCCTGGCGGGTTTTGCTGTCTACTACGTCGGCCCCAGCAAAGCCAGTGCCCAGTGTAGTATCGCCGCTGGCCACCAGCAAGTCTCGGATGAGAGCCGCGTGCCGCGCCTCTACCGATACAATTTTGCCGATGAGTAGCAGATAATCAGCCGTAGTCAGAAAGGAGGCCGCGCCATTGTAAGCCGCTACGCCCAAGTCCTCAAACATCCGGGCGGCATTCAGTACGCCCATTTTGCCGGAACCTGGCTTCGTGAGGCCAGTACCGAAGTCAATCTGTTCATCTAGGTTAATGGTTAGCACCTTAATGGCACTGGTAGAAAGCACCGTGCGCAAAAAATCGACGTGCAACTGCTCATGCCGCGCCAAGTCACTGAAAATCTGGTATTCGGCGGAGGTAGTAGCTAGCTTGGTGAAATAATCGCCTGTAAGCACTTTAGCGTAAAAAACTGCTTCTATCTGCTCCAGCGCGTAGGCAAAATTCAGCACACCGATGTCACCGTTGCCTACGTCAGTAGCGCCAGGATTGACACCATCCTTACTACAGCCCGCCAGCGCTAGTGTTGCCACGCTGGCTGTAGCTCCCGCGTATCGAAAGAAAGCGCGCCGCTTAATAGTTGCCGAGGTAGTGGGGGTAGGGACGGAAGTACTAGCTAAATGGAAAGGCGGCATGGCAACTAGAATTAGAGGAATATAACTAAGTAAGAATCATCAAACACGCTACCCCAGAATCTCCAGTAAAATTGGCACAAAAAAAAGGACTGACCCGCAAGGGTCAGTCCTTAGTAAAAACGTTGCCAGCTTTAGCTCGAAAGCAGGGGGTAGGCAACAGTCATGTTCCTTAACCGAAGAATTTGGTCGAAGTATCAAAAGTGCGAGCAATTGTCAGTACCGTAGGTACGTCAAGGGGCTCGTCAAATGCTTCTGAGTACGACAAGGCTGGGAAAGTAGCCGTGTTCGTTAGCGTGGTAGCCGAAAGCGTAACGCCACCCTGGATAACGTTGTTTTCGGCCGGGAATACCGGAGCAGACAGCGTAGTAGGCGTGTAGCTTGGAGCCGAGCCAGCACCGTATACAGGGGCTGTATACATAGGAGCCGGGCCGCCATTATCGTTACCCGAAATCCAGCTCTTAGGCGAGGCCGAACGGTCAGCTTCCGTAGTGCCGGTAATAGCAACACGAGAGGCCGTGTTGTTAGCAATACCAGCACGGCGCATAGTGCGCAGGCGTGAGGCATGGCGAGCTTCTACCGAGTGGATGTTGAGCGCTGCTGTTAACACATCTTTGTTTGACATCAGATAGGGGGCACCGCCTTTATAGGCACGTACACCTGTATCCTCTAATGCTTGAGCTACAGCTAGGAAAGTAGCTGCGCCAGCAGCAGTAAACAAGCCAGCAAAAGGACCAGCCGTTGTGCCTTTGCCACCAGAAAAGTCGAAGTCAGCAGTGCCGTTTACACCGTTAAACGTAGCACTTGGAGCTGTAATTGGCGTACCGCCTAGCGCCGTGATGGTAGTTCTAAGCGCCGTAACGTGGTTCGACTCATCCAAACGAATGATGTCGAGCGAAGCCAAGTTGGTAGCACTGAAAGCAGCGCGGAAAGCGGTTTGCTGAGCTGTGGCAGTAGCACCGATAGTACCTAGGCCAAGGTTATAAAACGTTGATTCCAGATACTCCAGACGCAGGGCAAAGTTTAGTACGTCTACTACACTAGGTGCAGTAGAAGTTTGGGCATAAGCCTTATTCAAGATAGCACCGAAAGCCAGCGGTACTGCCGCAGCAGTCAGCTTCTGACCTAGGCCGCTCATGTGTTTGAAGATGGAGCGGCGCGAATCGAGACGGTCGTAAACCTCCGGGTCTACCTTCTCGATTTCGGAGATTATTTCAAAGATATTCATGATACAGACAGAGTTGGAATGAGGGGAAAGCCAGAACTGGCTATATTATTAAATACCGGAAACATCGAGTTTCGAACCTTCAGCCAGGTACATGTTGGCCGTAGCGGCTACGGTAGCGGGGTCTTTCGAAATCTCCGTGCTGGATGTGCTAACTGCCACAACATCACTACCAACGAAAGTGCCTTCCGAAACCAAGTCGCGAATAATAGCAGCGTGACGAGCTTCTACCGAAACAATCTTGCCGGCAATAACTAAGTAGTTAGGCGACGTGATACGGCGGCCGGCACCGTTATAAGCAGCTACGCCCAAGTCCTCAAATGCCTTGGCGGTGCTTAGTACCGAAGTACGGTCATTAAAGTTGACGGCTGAGAAATCCGGTGTCAGCGCCTTAATCGGCGTGGCACCTGCGCCCGTAATAGCAGCCTTAAAGAAATCGCGGTGAATAACCTCGTGGTAGTACAGGTCGTCCAGAATTTGTTTTTCGGCACTACCAGCTGCTAGGCCTGTGTAGTAAGTGCCCGTGCGGAGCGAAGTGTAAAAACCTGCTTCAAGCTGCTCCAGCGCATAAGCGTAGTTGAGTACGCCAACGTCGTTGCTGCCCACGTTTACCATGCCGGGCGTCGAGTCACTTTTGCTGCATCCTGCTAGCACGAGGGCGGTAGCGCCGGCCGTGGCCCCAGCATACATGAAGAACGAGCGCCGCTTGATGGGCGAGTACAGCGGCTTGTCTAAATCAGACAATTGGGGCTGCGAACTAGGGATGAGTTTAGTTGACATAAATGAAGAAAAAGGGGAAATTGAATTGCTAGCAGAGCTACCGGCCACCATACGGCAATTGATACTGTTCAGGTTACTTGAGAATTGAACATTATCAGCTTCTGCGCGAAAATATTTTTATAGCTCTATTATGAGTCTGAGACAATAATGAGGCCATTACACGCAAAAGCGCCACTTTCCTATACGGAAAGTGGCGCTTGACTGGATTTTGAGCTATTGAAAATTAATTTAATAAGCTCCAAATAGTGCAGGTTATTGGGTAAGGATTACGAAGTAAGGTTTTTACTATAGCACCATACCGCAGCCCATTAACTAGTGTGGCAAGTACGAGTAAGTTCTACAGCTAAGTCTGTAGTAAAAATTCGTAGATCACTTGTTCACAGTAGCTTGTATTGTCGTCGGCTAAGCAAGTAGGGCTGGAGCTGACGATACTAGTCGCAACAATTATTGGAACAATCCTTTGGCCTTACCAGCAGTTGAAGTGAATAACAGGGCAATGGTCTTCACAGTAGCTGGGTCAAGCGGCTCATCGAATGCCTCCGAAACGGCTGCTGCGGTATAAGTGCTATTGATGGTAGTCAGGTTTACGCCAGCTTGCGAAACATTGTCTTCGCCGGGGTAAGACGCGTCTGGCGTACCAGTAGCTGGCGAGCCGGGACCATACACTTTGCTGGCTGGCTTGCTATTGTCCGGAGCCGTAGGGCCATTGTTATCGATGAGGCTAATCCAGCTTTTGGGGGCGGCATCGTATGGCGCTACAGCCGGGGCACCAGCTGAGCCGAGCGAGTTAGCCACAAGAGCACGGCGCACGGTGCGGAAGTGCGAATTGTGGCGCGCCTCTACCGAGTGAATGTTAAGAGCAGCTTCCAGGATATCCTTAGTAGCGGTAGTATTCAGCGTAGGAGCACCGCCTTTGTAGGCGCGCTGCCCCGTGTCGGAGAAGGCTTGGCCAGCTGCAAAAAACAGGGCACCATTAGTATTTCCAGTCGAACCAGGGAGCAGTGCGTTTTTCATAGGACCATTGCCTGAACCACTGCCGCCCGAATAGTCGAAGTCGCTAACGAGGTAGGGAGCAGGTGCGGCCGAACCTAGCACCGCACGTAGCGCATTGATGTGCCCAGCTTCGTCATTGCGGATAGTGGTAATAGCCGCAGTTTCTTGCGACGGCACCAAGCCAGTGATGCCAAGCGCAGTGTTATAGAAGTGGTACTCCAGGTATTCTAGCTGCAAAGCCAGCGTAAGCACCGCCTGCACGGGGGGAGTCAGCGCAGCGCTTTGGCCATAGGCACGGTTGAAGAAAGAAGCCAGTACGGCCGGTACGGCGGCAGTAGTTATCTTCTGGCCAGCATTACCTAAGTACTTAAACACCCGACGGCGTGGGTTAATACGGTCAAGAAACTCGGGGTCGGCTTTCTCTAAATCGGAGAAAAGTTGAAAGAAATCCATAACAAGGCAAAAATTAGATAAATGAATGACAACAAGCGTACTAAGCGAAGCTATTAGCCGAGAGCTTTGAGCCATCGGCTAAGAAGTTGTTGACCGCCTGGAGAATTACCGGCGGCCGCTTCGAGCGCTCTTGGCCAGGGCCAGGGTTGCCATTGCCTTGCGTGTTTGCAGCAGTGCCTTCGCCCAAGTAGACCCCGGCAGTAGCGGGGGCAGATGGGGTAAATGTGTTGACTACATCGACAGCCACAAAGCTGTTGTAGTTGCGCAGGTCGCGAATGAGCGCGGCGTGCCGAGCTTCTACCGACACAATTTTACCAGCCAAGGCTAGGTTCGCATTATTGCTCAGGAAGCGCCCGGCACCATTATAGGCAGCTACTCCGGTATCCTCAAACGTCTGAGCAGCAGACAAGACGCTGGAGCGGTCACCGAAGTTTATAGAGCTAAAATTTGGGGTCAAGTCTTTTAGCGGCGTAATGCTGTTGGCTTGCAAGGCTGCTTTCAAAAAGTCGCGGTGAATAGCTTCGTGCAGCGCTAGGTCGTCGAAAATCTGCTTTTCAGCGCTGGTTGGAGCGAGCCCCGTGTAGTAAGAGCCAGCTTTAACCTGCGCGTAGAAGGCGGCCTCTAGCTGCTCTAGCGCATAGGCATAGTTTAGTATGCCCGCGTCGCCCATACCCACGTCGATGGTGTCTGGCGAAGAGTCATCTTTGCTGCAGCCTGCCAGCACCAGGGCCGTAGCCCCTGCCGTAGCCCCCGCATACATAAAGAAAGAGCGCCGCTTGATGGGCGTCAGCAGTGGTTGATCCGAAGCAGCTTGCTGCCGCGGAGAATCCGGAGAGAAAGTAGTGGGCATAAAAAGAGAAATGGGAAAAGGAAATAAAACGTAATCAAGAACTCGCTGGAAAAACTAGCGCCGCAGTTAGCCGCTGATATACTGGGCTATATGTTTCGAATACCCTCTACGAAGCTTACCGACCAGGGGTGAGTAACAGAATTGCGCCCGCGCAATAGAACGTATCCCTAATTTTCAAGCAAATGCTTGGCTCTAAGACCAGTGATTTTGGGATAGAGCTGAGTTAATAATTATTGAAAAAAGTGTCTTCTCATAACGTTCTGCCTATTGTCGAGCTTAAATAGTCCAATTTTTAGACTATTTAGACACTATTTGCCAAGGCGGATAGGGGTAGGGGATCTCGGCTTGCTAGGCCCACTATAGCGCGCTGTCGGGATGCAGCGTTTTGCTAGGTTCATGGCTGTACCAGCCAGGGGACTGGGGTGCGCAAGGCCCGGCCCTAATAAGTAAAAAGCCGACTTCCAAAGGAAGCCGGCTTTCTGGGCAACATTAAAAAGCAAGACCTAGCCACAATTGCTGGCCGCTGGGCAACTACTCTAGCTTAACTTGGTCTGGCCAACCAGTTACTAGGGCTTGGTATAGTCAACGGCTAGCAAGGTAGCTTTGCCAGCTTCTAGCAGCTATACGAGCGCGCTGCTAGCGCCAGATTTTATATTCGATAAAAAAATTGAGGGCCTGGAGCTTTTTGAGGGGGGTAGACGGATTGGGCTGGCTGCTGGCCAGTTGGCTACTACTAAGTGCTTGCGCGCCTGCTAATAGCCAGCCTAGCCTACCGGCCGCTGGCGTTGTGAACCTAGTAGCGCCACCTACCACCATTGCCTTGGCCGAGTCGTTTAAGCTAGCCTTTAGGCTACAGGACGCGCCATTGGCTAGCCACTCGGCCTTTCCCGAGATAGAGGGCTTTCGCAAAGGCAAGCTTACCACTACCACTACCACTCGCTTGCTGCCGGGCGGCGCCCGTCGTACCGAACTCACGGTGGCGCAGCACTACCTGCCCTACACCGAGGGCGACTACGTGGTGCCCGCCTTTAGCCTGACCGTGAACGGGCGGGTGCTGCGTAGCGCCGGTGGCCGGGTGCGGGTGGGACCGGTGCCGCCCGATGCTACGGGCGTGCCGCCAGGCGCTGCTGTGGGCTCGCTCGACCAGCTGCTGGGCAAGCCCAAACCCAAGTACTTCTACGAGCCGCCCGATGCTGCTTTTCTGGCGCTGGAAGCCGACCGCCGGCGCGTGTATGTGGGCCAGGGCGTACGCGTGAGCCTATATTTTTATTTAAAGCCGGCCGACCAGGCGCTGCTCAATTTCTACGATTTTAGCAACCAGGTAACGGAGCTGCTGCACAAGCTGCGCCAGCCTACCACCTGGCAAGTAGCAGCTCCCGACCCCTCGACCCTGCCCGACACCGTGCGCCAAGTGGGCGGGCAAGTGCTGTTGCGCTTTCGGCTGGCGGCCGCCACCTACTACCCCCTCACGGCGCAAGACCTGCAATTTGCGGCCCTGCGCCTGACCATGACCAAGTTTAAGCTGCTCAAGAAGCCGGAGCCCGGCGACGATGCGCGCCTAGCTACGTACAAAACCTATACTGCTGCGCCGCTGCTGGTGGCTGTGCTGCCTTTGCCTGCGCCGGGGGGGGTAGCGGTGGGCGACTACGTGCTGCACGAGGGCGTGAGTGGCACGCACTTCCATACGGGCGAAGCGTTTACGTACACCTTTGGGGTAGAGGGAGCGGGCAACCCGGCCACGCTGGCCCCGCCTTCCGCACGGCCCCGCGCCGGGCTTGAAGTGTATGGCCCCGACATTCGGGAGGAGGCACTGCCCGATGGGCGCTTTCGCAAGACCTTTCGCTACCGGCTCGTGGCCCAGCGGCCCGGCCCACTGCCGCTAGACAGCATCTGGCGGCTACCTTTTTTTAATCCGCAAACAGCCCGCTACGACACCCTGCGCCCCGAGCTGCGGCTGCTGGTGAGCGGCACCGATCACCCTACCCCCCTGGCCGGCGCCAACGTCAACGACGACCCTTTCTATGGCCCGGCGCTGGCCCGCGCCGATGCCCGCCTACAGCCCCTTGATGTGTATGCCCAGGTGGGCCGCTACGCGACCGTGCTGCTCGCCGCCTTGCTGGCGATGGCGCTAGTAGGCTGGTGGCGGGCACCGTAACTTTGGCACGGTTGGTACCTGGTGCGTGGTGGTTGGCTACTAAGGCCTGATTGCGCCTGCGGCAATACGCAAACGTTAAAGACCAGGTACCAGGCGCCACCACCTCAGCACCAATCGCTAAGCCTCAATTCTCAACTGCTTTGTCTAATTCTTTCGGAACACTTTTTCGCATCACCACCTTCGGCGAATCGCATGGGGTAGGGATTGGGGTAATCATTGACGGTTGCCCGGCGGGCCTGGCCCTGGACCCAGCTGCCATTCAGCGGGCGCTCGATAGGCGGCGGCCGGGGCAGTCGGCCCTCACTACCCCCCGCCAGGAGACCGACCGCGTGCAAGTGCAGTCGGGCGCGTTTGAGGGGATGACTACGGGCACGCCCATCAGCCTGTTTATTCCCAACGCCGACCAGCGCTCCGACGACTACTCGCACATTGCGGGCGCCTACCGCCCCAGCCACGCCGACTACACCTACGACGCTAAGTACGGGCGCCGCGACCACCGCGGCGGCGGCCGCAGCTCGGCCCGCGAAACGGCGGCCCGCGTGGCCGCCGGCGCCGTGGCCGCCGCGCTGCTGGCTCATTTTGGCGTCGAGGTGAAAGCCTACGTGTCGGCCGTGGGCGAGGTAGAAGTGGGCAAAACCTACGAGGCGCTCGACCTGAGCCTCATCGACAGCAACCCCGTGCGCTGCCCCGACCCCGCCGCAGCTGCCGCTATGGAAGCGCGCATCCGAGCTGCGCAAGCTGCCCAAGACACCGAGGGCGGCGTGGTAACCGGCGTGGCCACGGGCCTGCCACCTGGCCTCGGCGAGCCCGTGTTTGACAAGCTGCCCGCCGTGCTGGGCCTCGCCTTGCTCAGCATCAATGCCGTGAAGGGCTTCGAGTTTGGCTCGGGCTTCGAGGGTACTAAGCTGCCTGGTTCGCAGCACAACGACCAGTTTTATACCGATGAGGCGGGCCGCGTGCGCACCCGCACCAACCACAGCGGTGGCAGCCAGGGTGGCATCAGCAACGGCCAGGATGTGTATTTCCGAGTGGCGTTCAAGCCGGTAGCTACCATCCTGCAAACCCAACAAACTATCAACCAAGCGGGCGAAGAAGTGGCGCTGGCCGGCCGCGGCCGCCACGATGCTTGTGTGCTGCCGCGCGCCGTACCCATCGTGGAAGCTATGACCCAACTGGTGCTGGCCGACCTGCTGCTACGCGCCCGCGCCAACCAGTTGTAGAACCTTGGCTGAGATTTCTTGTTCTTAAGTTCTAGTTTAGAATCAATCCAGCATGCCAGGGTGTTCACGCCCACATACTGTTCCTAGCAACTCCAAAAACCTACGCATATGTCTACTATCTCCATCTACGCCGAGGCGTCGCCCAATCCTGAGAGCATGAAATTCGTGCTCAACTCTACCCTGCTGCCCGACGGCGTGAGCGTAGACTATCCGACCCTGGAGTCGGCGGCCAACTCGCCCATCGCACAGGAGCTGTTTGGCTTCGACTATGTGGGCCGCGTGTTCATCGCCCAAAACTTCATTACCGTCTCCAAAACGCAGCCTGAATTGGGCTGGACCAGCATCATCCCCGAGCTGCGCCAGTTCATCAAGAGCTACGTAGAGGCCGGTGGCGAGCTGTTTATTGTGGACCCCGCTGCCGAGCAAAAGGCTGCCCAGGCCGCCAGCGCCGGCGACCCCACGCAGCAGGACGGCTTCACCAGCCAGAAAATCATTGACCTGCTCGACAACTACGTGCGCCCCGCCGTGGAGCAAGACGGTGGCAACATCACCTTCAAAAGCTACCACGATGGCATCGTGACCGTGAACCTGCAAGGCTCGTGCTCGGGCTGCCCGTCGGCCACCGTCACGCTCAAGTCGGGCATCGAGAACCTGCTCAAGCGCATGGTACCCGAGGTGAAAGAAGTAGTGGCCGAAGGCATCTTGGTATAGTGCCCTACCCCCTCTAGAAAAATAAAAAAGCCGGGTAGCTCCCGGCTTTTTTTAGGCCCTTCCAGCCTGTTCGGTGGCAGCCGCTATGAATGATGCCAGTCTGCAAAGCCACCTAGCAAGCACAAAAAAACCTGGCCTTTACGGCCAGGTTTTTTGCTTTTGGGACAGGGGGTAGGGCCCTACACCGTGGCGCGGCTCAGCTTGGGCGCGTCGCCGGACAGGCCGGAGAGGTCCTCGCCAGCTGCTTTGCGCTCGCGCTCTTCCTTCTTACCATAGGTATCGAGGATGATGGGCGTAGCGATAAACAGCGATGAATACGTGCCGAAGATGATGCCGATAATCATGGCAAACGAGAACGAGCGCAGCGTTTCGCCCCCGAAGATGTAGAGAATCACGACTACCAAGAACACGGTCGTGAACGTAATCATGGTGCGCGAGAACGTCGAGTTTAGCGCTGGGTTCACTACTTGGGCGAAGGTCAGCTTGGGGTTTTCGCGGAGATACTCACGTACCCGGTCGTAGATAACGACCGTGTCGTTCATCGAGAAGCCAATAATAGATAGCACGGCCGCCACGAAAATTTGGTCCATCTCATAGTTCAAGCCGAAGGCCCGAGCAATGGGGTAGGAGGCGATAACCAGCAGCGCATCGTGGAAGAGCGCGATAACGGCGGCCATCGAATACTGCCACTTCTCGAAGCGGAACAGCACGTACACAAAGATGCCGAGCAGCGTGAGCGCCAAACTCAGAAACGAGGTGCGCTTAATGTCGTCGGCGATAGTAGCGCCCACTTTGGAAGTCGATTTGATGGCGGGCGCGTCGGCGGCGTACTTAGTCAGGCCCTGGTTGAGGGCGGTGGCCACTGTCTTGTCGGCGGTTTCGCTTTCATCCTCGGCCAGGTAGCCGGTGGTGATGCGCAGGCGGTTGGGGCTGCCAAACTGCTTTACTTCGAGGCCCGTGTTTTTGAAGGCTGGCTCTAGGGCCGTGCGTACGTCGGAGGCTACCATGGCCTTGTTGAAATCGACCACGTAAGCGCGGCCGCCGCGGAAGTCAACGCCCAGGTTGGGGCCGCCTTGCAGGTACATCAGCACGAAGCCCAGGACGATAACGATGGTCGAGAAAGCATAGGCGATTTTGCGCTTGCCCACGATGTCGAAGTTCACGTTCTGGAACAGGTTACGCGAGAGGAAGGTCGAGAAGGTGATGCTGCTCGTGGTCTTGCCCTTAATCAGGGCTTCGATGATGAGGCGCGATACGTATACGGCCGACAGGAACGAGGTGAGTACACCGATACCCAGCGTCACGGCAAAGCTCTGCACCGGGCCCGTGCCGAAGAAACCGAGGATAATGGCGATAAGCATCGTCGTCACGTTCGAGTCGAAAATGGCCGAGAAGGCGCGCGAGTAGCCCGCGTTCACGGCATCGTGCAGCGAGTGCCCGTGGTCGAGCTCTTCGCGGATTCGCTCGAAAATCAGCACGTTGGCATCCACCGACGAGGCAATTACCAGAATCAAGCCGGCGATACCGGGTAGGGTAAGCGCAGTGCTAAACTGCGCCAGCACACCCAAAATCAGGAACATGTTGAAGAGCAGCGCGGCATCGGCCACGAGGCCGGCGCGGCCGTAATACAAGGTCATGAAGACCATGATAATCAGCAAGCCGGCCAGCGACGAGTATAGGCCCTGGTTGATGGCTTCTTTGCCGAGCGAGGGACCCACTACGGCTTCTTCCACGATGCGCGTGGGTGCCGGCAGCTTACCGGCCTTCAGTACCTGCGCCAAGTCCTGGGCTTCGTCGATGGTGAAGTTGCCCGAGATGCTGGTGTTGCCACCCGTGATTTCGCTCTGTACCACGGGGTCCGAATACACCACGTCGTCGAGCACTACGGCCACTTGCTTGCCGATGTTGGCGCCGGTCATTTTGCCCCACTTGCGGGCACCGGTTGGGTTCATGCTCATGCTCACCTCGGGGCGGCCGGTCTGGTCGTAGTCTTGGCGGGCATCGCTCACCACCTCGCCGCTAATGGGCGCGGCAATGGTGCCGGTGCGGTCCTTCTTCACGGCCACGAGGCGCAGAAACTGCTGGCCATTGGCATCAACTGGCTTGTTGAGGTAGAGCAGCGCCATGTTGGGGGGTAGGATGCTGCGAGCTTCTTCCGAGTGCAGCACCCGGTTCATCTGGGCCGTGTCGCGCAGGTTCACGCCCAGCGTACCGGGCATGGTGAGCAGGCGGGCCAGTACACCACCCTTTTGGGTAGCGGTCGAGTCGGTTTTGGCTTTTGCAGCCGGCGTCTTCTTGGCCAGCTGGGCAGCCAGCGAAGTCGTGTCGCCTTTTGCTGTGGCGGTAGAGTCGGTTTTGGCAGCGGCCACGGCGGGCGTAGCGCCGGCTTTCTCCTTAGCCGTCAGCACTTGGTCGAGCTGGCCCAGGTAGGGCACTACTTCGTTTTGAGCCCACACTTCGTAAAACTCCAGCTTAGCCTGGCCTTGCAGCAGCTTGCGCACGCGCTCGGGGTTGTCTACACCGGGCAGCTCTACCTGAATGCGGCCAGTGCCTTTCACGCGCTGGATGTTGGGCTGGTTTACGCCAAACTTATCCACGCGCTTGCGCAGGATGTCGAACGAGCGGCCAATGGCGTCTTCCTCTTCCTTATTGATAGCCGTCAGTACTTTGCTGTCCGAGGTGTTGAGGTCGATTTTACGGTCCTTGTTTACCGAGTTGGTGAAGATGCGGTTCAGCGGTACGCCGGGTGCTGCCTCCTGGTAAGCCTGGTAGAAAAGCGTGGTGAACGGCGTGCCCGAGTTGGTTTTCTGCCGCTCCTGCGCTACCGTAATGGCTTTGTTGAAGGCTGGGTCTTTCGAGTTGCCGGCCATAGCGCGCACGATTTCCACCGGCGATACTTCCAGCGTCACGTGCATGCCACCTTTCAGGTCGAGGCCCAGGCCCAGCTCGCTCTGCTTCACATCGCGGTAGGTGTAGGAGCCAAATACGGGCGCGCGCCACACCGAATCGAGGTAGTGCTGGCGCTTGTTTTCGTTGAGTTGGCCGTTGGTCGTGGCATATACCACGGCTTTGTCTTGCACCCCACGCGAGACGTAGGTGAAAAACAAAAAGTACGCGCACAACACCGAAACGATGACTGTGAGCGTGATAATGAGTCCTTTGTAACGCATTTTAAGTAATTAACAGTGAACAATGAGCAATGGAAATTGGCTTTGCCTAAGCAGAGCAGCAAGATGGAGCAGCAGCCAGCAAGCCGGAACAGAGGCGCTGAAAGCCAATAGTTCCGCACTCACTGCTGCTTGCTCATTGAAAAGCTAGGGTGCCTGCGGCGACAAGGCCGCCACCAGCAGCCGCTGGCGGCACAGCTGCGCCACAAAGGCCACTGGCGCACCCACTGGGGCCAGCGCCACAGCCCGGCGCACCTGGCGCGGTTGCCAGTGGGCGAGGGGGGTAGGGGGTAGCCACCCCAGCGCGCTGGCCGGCGCCACATAGCTGCCCAGCGGCGAGGCCGCTTCGAGCACCACTCTTTGCTTGATAATCGTGGCTCGCGGGGCAACATTGGCTTGCGCGCCAGCGGGGGGGGTAGGGCGCAACAAGCTCACCGTCCGGCCGTTCAGGCCCAGCAGCAGCAGCACCGGCAGGGCGACCAGCACCACGCGCAACAACTGCTTAAACTGGAAAAGGGAATAGCGCATAACTCGGACAGGGCTACAAATATAGCCAATTGGTGCCAAGTAGCCCTAAACTACTTGAGCCGATGGCGGTAGCACAGTATCTTGGGCGGCATGAAACATATAGGCTACCTGCTGGGGCTTTGGCTTCTCACACTAGGTCGCGCCCTGGGCCAAGCGCCTTCGCCCGGCCCCGCCGTTACCATTGAAGTTAGCCGGATGCATAGCTTAGTGCGCTTTGTACAGGCGTCGGCCGGCAACGGCTACCGGGGCAACCGCCGCGCCTTTGAGGCCAGCCGGTTCAATACACCAGCTGCGCAGCGCTGGCTGCGGCGCTACCGCCAGCTCGATACCGACGTCAGCTGCCCGCGTCCAAACTACCCCGACGGTCGCATCGGCAGCCAGACTAGCCTCGAGCCCGCCTACCTGGCGGCTGCCGCCGAAGCAGCCGACCTGGCCGACTTGCAGCGCCGCACCGTGGGCCTGCTGCCCAACGAGGTGCTTGCCAGCCTCGACAGCATCTATCACTACTTGCAGCCCGCTTTCGATACCCTGGCCTGGCAGCCGCATGTGGCTGATCTGGGCCGGCAGCGCGTGGCCTACGCAGCCTTTCTGGCTGATAAGCAGCTGATGGCGCGTTTTGGCCAGCTCCGGACTTTTTATGGCAGCGTGTGGCCCGATGCCTTGCCGTTTCGCATCCTGCTCAGCCCGCAGCTCGATGCTGGCGGCACGTTCACCAACCAGGCTACCACCGTCGGCAACCTCGTGCTGGTGGGCACGCACCCCACCTCGCGCAAGTTTGCCGACGCGACCACCGTCGTATTTCACGAAATGAGCCATGCGCTATCGGGTCAGCAGCGCCTAGGCCTGCAGCAGCAGCTAGAGCAATGGTATTTGCGCGCTGGCCCGGTGCCCCACCGCGATGCCTACCACCTCATGGAAGAAGCGCTGGCCACAGTAGCAGGCGAATGGCTGTATGCCCAGCAGCTAGGCCAGCCCGAGGCCGGCACGTGGTACCAAGACGACTACATCGACCGCTACGCCCACGCGCTCTATCCTTTGATGACAGGCTACATCGCCCGCGGCCAGCAAATCGACCAGGCGTTTGTGCAGGAAGCGGCTACGCTGTTTGCCCGCACCTTTCCGAACGCTGCCAGCGAGTACACCAACCTGTTTCGCTACGTGCTGTACTGGACTGATAGCGACGATCCCCAGCAGGTAGAGCAAGCGTTTCGGGCGCATTTTCGCAGCAACTACACGCGCAGTGCTGCCCCAATCATGGGCGAAGCTAAGCCACTGGAATTTATAAAGAGCGGTGATTACCTGCCCGTTATTGTGGTGACGCGCAACCACGAAGCTACCCTGCGCTACCTGCGTCAGCAGGTGCCGGCTCTGCGGCAGTTTCGCTTCCGGCCAGCCCAGAGTTTCGTGCTCAGTACCACCGGCCCGGCCGGCCCACTCGTGCTGGTATGCGCCCACAACCCGGCCGAAGTAGCCGCCGCTGCGAAGCTGCTGGACAAGCAAGGCCACTTTGACCCCACTCACCCCTTGGCGCTGCTCCCGACCGCTACCAACTAGCGGCGTGCTTGGCCCTACCCCCTACTATTCGCGCAAGTCTTCGAACGCGTATTGGGCATCGCTCCAGAACGCATCTAGGGCAATGAGGCGGGGCTTGAAGAACGAAATCAGCGCCGGCCAGTCGTCGCGGCTGAACAGGTTGGCCGGGGCCAGCTCCGTATAAATGCGGCTCAGCGGCTGGCCGTGCTCGTTGGTGGTGTTTTGCTCCCAGGTCCAGAGTTCGCCGAGCGTTTCGTGCAGCAGCGTTTTAAGGGCCAAAAACTGCTCGAAGAATAGCTCGCGCACGCCCGCATCGGCTTGCGTGAGCTCGATGGCGATGCGGGCGTGGCGGTTGTCGGCGTGCAGCTTGAATTGCACGCCCTTCAGGCCCGTTTTATAATTGACCCAACTCACCGGCATTCCCTCGGCCGAGAGTACCGGGGCCATATACTGCCCAAAAGTGGTCCAGAAAGCCTGGCGAAGTTGCGAGGCTTCAGCTTTGCTATACAAGGTGTTATGTTATAATTAAGCAGCCCGCAGCAGCGGCCGCAAATCGAGTTAAAAGCCGGGTAGCACCGGCTCGCCGCTCAGCTCCTGGTCGAAGCTCCGCACGGTGGCGGCCGGCTGGCCAGTGCGGTACACGTAGGCCGTTTCGGCTTCTGCAACGAGCAGTGAAGCCAACTGCATCCCGTTGGCCAAGTAGTTTTCGAGCTTGGTTTGCAGCATAGTAAGCTTATCCGATGGTGACTTAATTCCCATCATAAACTCGGGGTAACCTGACGGAAACTTGCGCCGCTACTCGGGCGTGAGCGTGGCCCAGGCTGTCTGGCTCAGTCAAGCCGCATCGGGCAGCTTGAAGCCCGCATCGTTGCTGAGGCGAGTCAGCAGCGCGTCGTGCAGCACCAGCAGCACAGGAAACTCGTAATAAAAGATATCCAATGGGGCAGGAGACTAAGTTACGCGGGCTGCAGCATGAAGCGTCTGGCCCTACCCCCCCTCGGCCACCTTGCCACGCAAATAACCTGTGAGCACGGCCAACCCGTTCTCAAAGTGCCGATTGTTGGGGATGATGATATCCGCGTCGGCTTTAAAGGGTTGGATGTATTTTTCGTAGGTGGGGGCTACGTGATTGGTGTAGCGGTACAGCACGTCCTGTAAATCGTAGCCGCGCTCGTCGCGGTCGCGTACAATGCGGCGATGCAGCTTCACGTGCTCCTGGGCATCGATATACACCTTGAGGTCGAGCAATTTGGCAATTTCTTCGAAGTAGAACACGAAGATGCCCTCGACCACCACGATGGGCGCAGGCCGAAATACCAGCTCGGCGGGCACTATGTTGGCGTTATTGAAGGTGTACTCTTGGCGGCGCACCTCGTGGCCAGCGCGTAGCTGGCGCACATCGGCGGCGTAGGCAGCCGAGTCGATGCTGCTGGGCAGGTCGAAGTTTTCGACCCCTTGCTCATCGCGCAATTGCTCGTGGCGGGGGTGATAGTAATTATCCTGCGAAATCAAACAGATGTCGCGTTCGGGAAAAGCGGCCAGCAATCGGCGCAAAAACGTAGTTTTGCCCGATGCGCTGCCGCCCGTGATACCAACGAGGTAGGGATGCTGCATAACGGAGGGCAAAGGTAGGCGCTAGGCTTAATGCAGAATTAATAAAGCGCAAATAGGAAGTAAAAACGTCCTATTTCTTGTCCAATTCTACAGTCAGAAAATGCACCAGCCCAGCCACAGCCCGGGCCCGGTGGCTGAGCAGGTTTTTCTCGGTCAGCGTCATTTCGGCGAAACTGCGGCCGTCGCCTTCGCTGGGGACAAATACGGGGTCGTAGCCAAAGCCGCTTTCCCCAATGGGCGCCGCCGCAATGCTACCCGCTACCGCGCCGCTAAACTCGTGCGCATCGCCTACCCCTCTCACCAGCGAGATAACTGTGCGAAAGTGCGCCTGGCGGTTGGATTGTGCGCCGAGCTCGTGCAGCAGCTTAGCCACGTTGGCAGCGGCCTCGCGCGCGGGGCCAGCGTAGCGGGCCGAGTATACACCGGGCGCGCCGTCGAGGGCGGCTACCTCTAGCCCGGTATCGTCGGCAAAACAAGCCACGCCGTAGTGGTCCCACACATACTGGGCCTTTTGGCGGGCGTTGCCTTCGAGGGTGGGCTGAGTTTCGGGTAATTCATCGTGGCAGCCAATGTCGGCTAGGCTTAGCAGCTGCACGCTGCTGGGTAGCAGCGGCCGAATTTCATCGAGCTTGTGCGCATTATTAGAAGCGAAACAGAGACGCATAGAAGAAGCAAAAAAATGGTAATCGTCGTCGAAAAATTTTCAATAAAGTAACAACAGTCGGGCTTGCTAGGGCCACCGTACGGCTACCAGCGCCCTACCCCAGCATCTGCTGGAAGATATCACGCAAGCTAAGCGGAGCACTTAGCGAAACATCGTTTTGACGGTAAGCCATGAACGCTGTAGCACGCTCAGCGGGGCAGCTTCGGTAGTAGCGTAGGGTAGGGCTGTACCGGAGCTGACTAGCGCGAAGCGGTACGGCGCGGGCCCCGGCAGTAGCCCCACGCGGCCCTGCGGCAGGCAACTGCTAGCGAAGCTGTAGCCCAGCTGCTTGGTAGGTGCCTGCGTGGCTAACAGCTGAATACCAGTATCGACGGGTGTACTACGGCTTAGCTCAGGGGCAGAGAGGCTAGTTGTGGTAGCTATTCTCCCAGGCATGTGCACTGCTCGGCTAGCGTACATGGCTAAGGACAGCAACACGGCTATAGCCAGTGCCAAGCCTGCGCTCCCGAACAGCAGCCTTACGCCTAGCCCTAGCCGGAGCCCGAAGCCCGGAACACTGCGTAGAGAAGGAAGGTATCGCATGGGCAAGGGACTACCGCCCAGGGGGTAGGTAACCAAATATAGGCCCGGCCCGCTGCTGCGGGCCAAGCGGTAGTAGGATTTATGGAGCCAATTGCGCAGGTTGCCGGGCTACATAGCCAAGTGTGTCTGCGGCTGTGGGTTGACTTTGTGGCGGCTATGCCGTACTTTTGCAATCCCTTCCGCAAAACCGGCAGGGTTTAACAGGTAACTAGGCCCTCCCGATAATGAAAAAGGACACGCACCCCGAGTACCGCCAGGTGGTTTTTCAAGACACCTCGTCGGACTTCAAATTTATTACCCGCTCCACGATGACGTCGGCCGAGACGATTCAGTGGGAAGACGGCAACACCTACCCGGTGATTAAAATCGAAGTAAGCAGCGCTTCGCATCCCTTCTACACGGGCAAAAACATGTTCATTGACACGGCCGGCCGTGTGGAGAAATTCCGCAGCCGCTACGCCAACAAGACGCAAAGCAGCGCGGGCAAAGAATAGCTTTTTGCGCCAGCTGTCGGCTTCTCATGGGTAGCCGTTAGCCTTTAGAGAAACTCCTTCCGGTCTCGGAAGGAGTTTTTTTATGCCTGGCCCTTTGCCGGCCGCCGTAAATTTGTTTCTATTCCCCTCTCCCTCCCAAAAGCTAACGGCTATTAGCTACTAGCTAACAGCCAAAAAGTATGCACCTCCTGCTATTCGACGACCCAGCTATTCGGCCGCATTTGCTGCCGCTTACCTTCACGCGGCCGGTGGCGGCGCTACGTTGCGGTATCCTTACCATTGCCGAGAAGTGGCAGCGGCGGCTGGCTTCGCCCACGGTAGGCTATCTCACGCAGCCCTACTTGCAGGCTAAGTTTCCGGTGTGCGCCGATGGCCTAGTGACTGGGCCCGCGCTGGTAGTGAACGGTGCCGTGTGCCCCGACGACCTGCTGGCTCGCCAGGTGTTGGCCCTACCCCCCGGCCACGGCCTGTATTGCGGCGACTTGCTGGTGGCTGCCCACCTCGCTGAGGCCTCGCAGGTGGTCGAGCTTATTCAGGAGGGCCTAGTGGTAGTAGAGGCGCAGGAAGATGTCTCGGTTATTGACCGGCCCTGGCAGCTGTTTTTGCGCAATGGCGTCGAGATTCGCCGCGATTTTGCGCTGCTTACGGCGGGGCGCACGTCGCAGCCGGTAGGCGATGCCCACACTATTGTGTACGGCGCTGAGAATATCTTTATCGAAGAAGGAGTAAAAATCAGGGCCGCGATTCTCAACGCCGAGAACGGGCCCATTTACTTAGGTAAAAACTCGCAAGTGCACGAAGGAGCCGTAGTGAAGGGGCCGCTTGCGTTATGCGAAGGCAGCCACATCAACGTAGGCGCCAAGCTACGCGGCGATAATACTATCGGGCCTTTCTGCAAAGTAGGTGGCGAAGTGAGCAACAGTATCCTCATGGGGTTCAGCAACAAAGGCCACGAGGGCTACCTCGGCAACTCGGTTATTGGCGAATGGTGCAACCTAGGCGCCGACACCAATACCAGCAACCTCAAGAACAACTACGCCTCGGTGAAGGTGTGGAGTCACGCCGCCCACCGCTTCGTCGATACGGGCCAAACCTTCTGCGGTTTGCTCATGGGCGACCACGCCAAGGCCGGCATCAATACTATGTTCAATACGGGCACGGTGGTGGGGGTAGGGGCCAACGTGTTCGGCGCTGGCTTCCCACGCCAGTTCATCCCGAGCTTTAGCTGGGGCGGCGCTTCGGGCTTCGAAACCTTCCGCCTGCCCAAGTTTGCCGAAGTGGCCGACCGTGTGCTAGCCCGCCGTGGCCTACCGTACGACGCCGTGGAGCAGGGCATTATGGCCGAGGTTTTTAAGCAGACGGAGGGGGATAGGGTTTGGGAGAAAATAAAAGCGTAGGGATGCAGCTCTTCAAAAAAGCTCTTTTTGCCTTTTGTATATTTTTCTTGGTTGTATTCACCCTAATGGGCTTCCTCTCTACGTAGCAAGTTGGGTTGTTACGTCTATTCGTAGTTGGGATAGCAATCTATTGGCTGAGAAAATTTCTGCAAAAAGACCTATATTGGGTAAGTACTCCTTTAGGGTCATTGGGAATAGTTTTTCTTGCGGCTATGCTTGCTATTGGGCTTGATTTTTTTACTGCTTCAAAAGCAATGAGTTAAAAGGCTATGCTTTTCGCCGACATTCCTAACCAAACTGCCCTCAAAGACGTGCTGCGCCACTCGGTGCAGCGCGGGCACGTGGCGCACGCGCAGCTGTTTCGCGGGGCCGAGGGCTCGGCGGCTCTACCCCTCGCTTTAGCCTACGCGCAGTACCTCAACTGCGAGAGCCGTGCCGCCGATGCCGCCGACAGCTGCGGCCACTGCCCGGCCTGCCTGAAAATCAGCAAGCTGGCGCATCCCGACCTCAACTTTATTTTGCCCACCACTACCACCAAGGCGGTGCCTAAAGATGCCACCAGCGGGCGGTTCATGGCCGAGTGGCGCACGTTCCTAGCCGAGAGTCCTTACCAGGGGTTCAACGACTGGATGCAGCACATCGGGGCCGAAAATAAGCAAGGTAGCATCTCGAAAGAAGAAGCCGGCCAGCTGCTCAAGCTGGTGTCGCTCAAGGCATTTGAGGCCAAGTTTAAGCTCGTCATTATCTGGCTGCCTGAGTTGATGCACCCAGCCGCCGCCAACGCCGTGCTTAAGCTGCTGGAGGAGCCGCCACCCGCCACGGTGTTTTTGTTGGTCAGCAACGAGCCCGAGCGGCTGCTGCCCACCATTATCAGCCGGGTGCAGCCGGTGGCGGTGCGGCCGTTTTCGGAAGATGACATCGCCGCCTACCTCACGGCGCACTACCACGTGCCCGAGGTGAAGGCTCGGCAGGTGGCGCAGCTAGCCGAGGGCAACCTGGGCGCTGCTATTGCCAGCCGCGAGCAGAGCGCCGACCACGACTACGCCGCATTCTTCATCAACTGGATGCGGAAGTGCTACTCGTTGAAAATGACCGACGTGATGGCCCTGGCGGACGAATTTCAGAAGATGGGCCGCGAAAACCAGAAGGAGCAGCTTAGCTTTTCGCTAGGGCTGCTGCGCAAGGTGCTGCTCTACGGCCTCGACCCGCAACTGGTGCCGCACCTGCCCAGCGGCGAGCAGCAGTTTGTACAGGGTTTTAGTCGCTTCGTGACGCCCCGCAACGCCGACCAGCTCACCGAGGAGCTGAATACGGCTCACTACCATATCGAGCGCAATGCCAACCCGCGCATGGTATTCGTAGATGCCTCGCTGCGCCTGGGCCAGCAGCTGCGGCAGGCGTAGTAGCGCAGACTCGCAGAGTCCACGCTACGTGCCCGACCTTTGCCACATGCGCCACCGCTTCCACCTGTTTCTGCTCGCTGCCAGCCTGGGCCTTAGCCAGCCGGTGAGCGCGCAGAGTGGCCCGGCCCTACCCCCTCCTGAGCCGGCTATAAATACCGGTATTCACCAGGGGCGCTTTATTGGGGTGGTAGTGGGTACCACGGTGGTTTATGCGCTGACTTCCTACTTCTTAGGCAAGACTTGGTACACCAAGCGCGTGCCGTTTCACACCTTCAACGACAACGGCGAGTGGCTGCAAATGGATAAGGTGGGCCACGCCACTACGGCCTACGCCATCAGCCGGGGCGAGTATGAGTTGTTCCGCTGGAGTGGTGTAAATGAGCGGGCCTCGGTGCTCACGGGTGGCCTCATCGCGCTACTTTATCAGACTACTATTGAGCTATTTGACGGGCGCTCCGAGGGCTGGGGATTTTCGAAGGGCGATATGGTAGCCAACCTCAGCGGCATTGGCCTGTTTATGAGCCAGCAGTATGGTTTTGGCGAGCAAAAGGCGAGCCTGCGCTACGGCTGGCGCCAGAGCATCTACCCAGCATACCGGCCTAATTTGCTGGGCCGGAGCATGGGCAGTCAGATGCTAAAGGATTACAACGGCCAGCAATACTGGTTGTCGCTCAACCTAGCATCGGTGCTGCCGGTCGGCCCGTCGTTTCCGCGCTGGCTGGGCCTCGACTTGGGCTACAGTGGTAGCGGCATGACCGGTGGCCACGCCAACCCGCCCTACGTCGATGCGGCGGGCAAGGAAGTAAAATTTGTGCGCTACCGCCAGTTCTACGTATCGCCCGACATCAACCTGGCTCGCCTGCCCGGCATCAACGGCACCCTGGCGCAGCCGCTGGTCAGTGCCGGGCAGTTTTTCAAAATTCCGGCGCCATCCCTAGAGTTTAATCGATTGAATGGCTTACGCTTTCATCCGTTAGTAGTGTCGAAAGACTGATTTCTTATGCCTGATTTTCCTATTCGCCTCGCCACGCGCGCTTCGCGCCTTGCGCTTTGGCAAACCGAGCACGTGGCCAGCTTGCTCAACCAAGCCGGCCTACCCACCGAAATTGTGGCTATGCAAACCATCGGTGACAAGGTGCTGGACCGTTCGCTAACCAAGATTGGCGCCAAGGGCGTTTTCACCGAAGAGCTCGAAGAAAGCCTGCGCCGCAACGAAACCCACTTGGCCATCCATTCGGCCAAGGACGTGCAAAGCTCCCTACCCCCTGACCTGGAGCTAGTCGCTTTCCTGGAGCGTGAGCAGGTCAACGACGTAGTTATCAGCTACCAGGAAGACTTCGACCTGGCTAAGCCAGGCATCTTGCTGGGCACCAGCAGCACCCGCCGCAAGGCCCTACTGCGCCGCTTCTATCCCCAGGCCAACACCGCCGAGGCTCGCGGCAACCTTCAAACCCGCCTGCGCAAGCTCGAAGAAGGCCAATACGATGCCTTGGTGCTGGCCTACGCCGGCGTGCACCGCATGGGCTACGATGGCCTCATCCGGCACGTGCTGCCGGCCCAGGCCTTTGTGCCGCCCGTGGGGCAGGGTAGCATCGCGGTCGAGTGCTCGCGGTTTCTAGACAAAGACCTGCGCGAGCAGATAAAGCAGGCGCTCGACCACCCAGCCACCCACCGCTGTTTGCTGGCCGAGCGCGCCTTTTTGCGCACCATGGAGGGTGGATGCAGCATCCCATCGTTCGCGCTGGCTACCCTCACCGAGGGCGGCGACCTGCACCTGCACGGGGGCGTCATCAGTCTGAGTGGCGAGGAGTACGTAGATTTTACCCAAACCGCCCCCGCAGCGCAGGCCGAAGGCCTGGGCATGGCCGTGGCTGACTACGTGCTGGAGCACGGCGGCGCGGCCATTCTGGCCAGTATTCGCGAGCAGCGCGGCGAGCTGTAGTAAGCAGCAACTTTGTGAAGCTGGTAGTGCGCTTGATTTTGATTATATGAAAATGTTGTTTGCTACGTGTCGCGTCCTGCTGCTAGGCTGGCTGATGCTGCTGGCCCTACCCACCCTGGCCGCCAAAAAACCCCGGAAGAGCAAGCGCGACGAGCTAGTAACCATCAGCACGAGCTTGGGCACTATCCGCCTTATCTTGTTTAGCGACACGCCGTTGCACCGCGCCAACTTTTTAAAGAAAGCCAAAGAAGGCTACTATACGGGCACGACCTTTCACCGGGTGGTGCCCAACTTTATGGTGCAGGGCGGCGATGCCAACTCCAAGGATAGCGACCCCACCAACGACGGCCAGGGTGCGCCTACCGACGCTACCGTGCCGGCCGAGCTGGCCGCGGGCCACCGGCACGACTATGGGGCAGTAGCGGCCGCCCGCCAGGCCGATTTTGCGAATCCTCAGCGCGCCAGCAATGCTAGCCAGTTCTACCTGGTTGAAAACCACCAGGGCACACACTTTCTCGATGGCTCCTACACGGTATTTGGCCAGGTAATTAATGGGCTGGAGGTATTGGACAAAATCGCGGCCCTTCCCCGCGACGGCCGCGACCGGCCCCTCACCGACCTCAAAATGACGGTGACGGTAGAAAAGCTGAAGAAAAGAAAAATCACCCAGTTGTACGGCTATTCTTACTGAGTACCCATGAAGATTCTACTCACCGGTTCCAATGGCCTGCTCGGCCAGAAGCTGGTAGCGCTGCTATACCAGGCTCCAGGTGTAGAGCTCGTTGCCACGGCCCGTGGCGTCAACCGCCTAGCTGACCGCTACCCAGCGTTGCGATTTGTGCCACTCGATGTAACGGATGCCGCTCAAGTAGAGCAGGTGCTGGCCACCGAGCGCCCTACCCACCTCATCCACACCGCGGCCATGACGCAAGTAGATGAGTGTGAGCTCCACCAAGCCGACTGCTGGCTCCAAAACGTGACCGCTGTCGAGCACCTAGCCACTACCTGCGCGCGTTTGGCCATTCATCTCACGCACCTCAGTACCGACTTTATATTCGATGGAAAAGAGGCTATGCTAACCGAAGATGCTACCCCCCATCCTCTTAGCCACTACGGAGAAAGCAAACTAGCCGCTGAGCGCATTGTGCAGGCTACGAGCGGTTTGCGTTGGGCCATTGCGCGCACCGTGCTCGTGTATGGTACGCTCACCGCAGGCAGCCGCAGCAATATTGTGCTGTGGGTGCGCGACTCGTTGCGCAAGGGACAGCCAATCAAGGTAGTAGATGACCAGTGGCGCACGCCTACCCTGGCCGAAGACCTGGCCATCGGTTGCTGGCTGCTGGCTAAGCAGTCGGCCGAAGGCATTTACCATCTCAGTGGCCGCGAATTGCTGACGCCTTATGAGATGGCACAGCAGGTAGCCAGCTTTTTTGCGCTCGACCACTCGCTGCTAGAGCGAGTAGATAGCAGCACCTTCACACAGCCTGCTCGACGCCCGGCGCGCACCGGTTTCAATAACGCCAAAGCAATACACGAGTTAGGCTATCAGCCGCGCTCATTTGCGGAGGGAATTGCGTTGCTCGCGCAGCAAACACAAGAAGACTAGTAAAGAGCGCGAAAAGGATATTGAAAAAGCCCGTTGGCAGGGCCAACGGGCTTTTTAGCTATAAGCCTTCCGCTTCTAAAATACTTGTTCTGCAATAATTGGACTGCGATAAAAGGAATAATTTTAAAACAACGGCGCAGCTAGTGCGCTGATTATAAAATGCTTTGTAGGAGTTTTATCAAATACTACGGGGACTAAGACAAAAAGATAAAACAATTTATAGCTGGTCGGGCCATTCGCCGATGAGCAGGCCGCCAATGAGGAGGGCCGTACGCTGCCGCAGTGCTGCTTCGCCAAGTGCGCGCGGTACTAAGCGGCCATCAAGCGTCGTAAAATCACGCCCCGCTGTGAGGGAGGTATAATCGACGGGAGAGGAACTCGAACGTGAAATATCCTGACGAGATGTGTAGGCGGCTTTCATCGGAAACGAACCAGCTAGGTGAATGATAGAGGACGGGGGTGCTATTCTTAAGTAGTAATCCGATACAAGATTACCGCTACTTTCGACCCAGCAAAAGGACAGACCCCCCTATTTTGTGACATTAGCCAGTCCAGTTATTTAAGAGAAAATGCAAAATCATACTAAAAATAATACAAAAAAAGAATAATATTCACATTTTTCTCAACGCAACTGTTTGATTACAAGCATTTTATTTGTTTGACGCAAAAATTGCTGTAGTTGAATAAGGTCTTGTTTTGTGACAACGGCTGTCTATTTAGTGGGCTATTTAGTGCGATTCTGCCTTAAAATAAAAGGTGTTTTAGGGGTCTGAGCGAGTTGTTGCAGGGCTAGCAGAGTGCATAGCAAAGCTAGACCAGGTGCTGCAGCCACCCACCAGGCGGTGGGGTCTTGGCGAACGGTGGTCAGCAAACTGCCCCAGCTCACACTGTCTGGGCCTTGACCAATGCCTAAGAAAGCTAGCGCATTTTCGAGCCCTATTAAGCCAGCTAGGCTGAGTGGCACAAAAGCATATAATGGCTGGCAGGCATGGGGTAGGGCATGACGCAGCCACACGCGCCACCCTGGTAGCCCACTAGCCTGTGCTGCTTCGATAAAAGGCTGAACGCGTACTCGTAGCGTGTGCGCGCGTACTAAGCGTGCGGTTTCGGGCCAAGCAACTAGAGCGAGCAGCGCTAGTAATTGGGTTGAACTGAGAGGTGGCCCAGCAGCTAAGGCTACCAGTAGTATTAGGCGAGGGATGGCGCCGAGCACAGCCGTAGTGCCTAGCACCAAACTATCAAGCGGCACAGCTATAGTAGGCCCCGCCCCAGATCTGCCCACGCGCGCGCGCTTCCAGGCAAGCAGACCACTGGTTGCACCAATAGCCAGCAGGCAGCTAGTTATGCCCAGGCGAGCGGGTAGGGCGGCCAGCCAATAGCCCCCAGCTAGTAGGCCTGCCACTAGGGTTAGTGGCATCCGCAACTGACTATTGCCCCAAAAGCCCGCCGCACTGCCCGTTGCGGCACCTACTAGCGTAGCCAGCCCTACGGCGGGTAGGCTCAGCATCACTAAGCGTTGCGCTCCTGCTATTAGCCCAGCCAGCACATCGCGTCCCAGCGGGTCAGTACCAAGGTAGTGAGGGGGGGTAGGCGGCGCGGCCATGTGCAAAAGGTCGGGAGTAGCCGCCGGGTAGGGTAGGGGTAGCCACGGCGCCAACAGCCCGGTAGCAAGCACTACACTAAGCCAGACTAATGCCAGCCAGTAAGCTACCGGAAGTGGCCGCCAGATGAAGTTCATGTGGTAGGACGAAGGCGTGGGTCAGCCATAAAATAGAGCATATCGGCGGCTATCAGGCACAGCAGGCGTACCCCTGCCAGAAGTAAAACTCCGGCAACTACTATGGGGTAGTCGTGGGCTGCCGCTGCTTCGGCCAGGAGGCGGCCACTGCCAGGGAGGCTAAAAGCCACCTCTACAACCACAGTGCCTGCCACTAAAGTAGGTAGTAGGTCAGTGAGGGTAGTAAACAGCGGAAGTAACGCATTCGGCAGCAAATGACGGCGCAACACCCGGCCAATGGGTAAGCCCTTAGCGCGGGCAGTAGTCGCGTAGGCTGCGTTTAGCTCGTGGCGTAAGCTGGCAGCCAGTGGTAGCGTTAGGGTGGGCAGCACAGCCAGCACGAGGCTCAAGATTGGCAGTGCAGCACGCCCAGCCCAGCGCCCGATGGCAGCTAGCTGATTGGGTGCTGGGCTCCGGCTAGACTCTGGCATTAGGTTGAGCATTTCCGGATTGGCTAATAGCAAAAGCAGCGTAAGCGCTAACAAGAATAGGGGTATTACTTGTAGCGCTGCCAGGCTAGCCTGCACCAATGTGCGCCCACCCCCGCCGCTAGCGCTAGCCAAGAACAACGCTAGTACCAGCGCCAAAGTGGTTGCCAAAACGGCCGCACTACCCGCCAGCGGTACGCTGTAAGCCAGCGCGTGGGCAAGCAGTGTAGTCACTGGTTGCCCATCCAGATACGATTTGCCTAGATTGCCATGCAGTACTTGGCTGAGCCAGTCATGGTACTGATTGTGCAGCCCGTTCCATTGCCAGTCATTAGTGGAGCCAGGTATCCGAGTGATGTAAAAAACGGGCGCCGCCAGCCCCAGTCTTTGACGAATGGCTTGCTGGCTGGCTGCCAATTGCACGGCGCTAGCTGGGCCAACTGCGCGGCTCAAGTCTTCCGCTTCAATAAGAGCTACTTGCTCGGGGCTGACGGGAAGCACGCGGCTTACCAAGAATACCAAGGAGGCAATACCCCAAGCAGCCAACACGGCGCGCCCTAGCCGAACCAGTAGCCATTGCCTCATTGCTAGGGAGTAGGGCCAGACGCCAAACTATCGGTCTGCGCCCACATCAAAGCCTGGACAGCGTAGCCAGGTTTAAGCCCTGAAGTGACCACATGCCGCAGCTGCTTATTGGTGACCAGGCGATTAGATAGGAAAAATAGCGGTACTAACGGCACTTCATCACGTATTCGCTCCTGAAAATTGCGCAACAAGTGGCGTTTACGCAGGCGATTACTTTCCACCTCAATAGCCTCTAAGAGGTGGTCGGTAGCATACTGATTAAATCTGCTAAAATTGCTCGTGCCAATGGCTTTGGAATGAAAATAGACAGAAAAATTAAGTCCAAACGGTGACCCCTTAAGAGTACGAACACATATATCAAAATCACCAGACTTTAAGGCGCTGCTAAGCACGTTTGCCTCCGTAGGTACTAGCGTGACTATGATACCCAATTTTGCCGCCGCCGCTCGAAATTGCAAGGCAATGGTAGCAAAGGTCGCGTCATCAGCCCGGTAGCGTAAGGCCAGTGCGAGCGGTTCTTTGCTACCAGGCTGTTGCCAGTTGCCATCAGGTTGCCGTTGCCAGCCAGCTTTTAGTAGTAGTGCTTGCGCCTGGGAAGGCGCGTAAGTAAGGGCAGCTAAACTATCATTATAAAAGGGATTAGTAGGGGGTAGTAGTCCTACCGTGAGGCTGCCCTGTCCTAGTTGCGTAGCTGCCAGTAAACCAGCGGGGTCCAGAAGACGGCTGAGTGCCTGTCGCGTCAGCTTGTTGCGCAATGTGGCGCGACTAGTATTGAAACCTACTACTACTACATCATAGGAGGGCTCTGTATAGAAAGCAAACTCTTGCCGAACACTCTCGGAAGTTTGCAATTGCTGAAAAGACCGAGCTGACATGTGTGGATACACATCTAGCTCGTGCCGCCGCAATGCAATTGTAGCAGCAGCATCCTCAGGCATAATTAGGTAGTCCAGTAGCTGTGGCCTGGCTTGCAGCACAAATGGGGCCGCGTGCAAACTATCGGCCCACCAAGTGGCTTTGCGGCTAAAGAGCACGTGGCGGTTGTGCTCCCATACTACTAACCGATAAGGCCCACACCCCGGTAAGTTACCAGGAGTGCGGGCGATATCAGCTGATTGGTAACGGCGAACTAAAGCTGCTACCGGTGGTAGCGGTACCTTAGCAGCTGGCCAATCTTGCAAGACAGCAAGGGGTAGGGCGCGCAACGTATGTTGGGCATCGAGGGCTGCTTCGGGTAAAATAGGAAAATCACCCGAAGCATTAATCATTTCGACCGCCTGCCCGCGGCACACCAGCGTGAAGTGTCGCGGATCTACAGGGTCTGGTAATACTTGCCGAATAAAGCTAAATTGAGTGCGGGACATCTCATTAGGCAAGCCGGGACACTGCATCAACTTTAAGGTGAAGTCAACATCAGTAGCGAGTACCGGCCGACCGTCATCCCATTTGGCCGCGGGCCGCAAATGGTATTCAAGGCGAGTTACGGAATCACCAACAAATTGAACAGTCGGTAATTGCTCGGCTAAACATGCCGTGAAACTATCAGTTTGGTAGTCATTTTGCAGTAGAGACAGATGCAATAATGCAGCTGCCTCTACTGCATTTTGGTTAGGAAACGCCAGCGGGTCGAGAGCTATCGGGTCGGTAGACCAGCGAATATGAATAGGTGCAGCAACCTGAGCTTGCTCAGGCGAAGCTGTAGAGCAGGCACTAATCAGCAACGTAAGTGAGCTGACAAGCCAGTGGTATCTCATCTGTCAACGGTGGAAAAAGCCGTTGGCAAGTTAAGCCGAGAATACTCTACGCCACCCATTCCCAACCTGTTTGCTGGGCTATCTAGTAGTAGTTATTTGCCAGTATAGTCGCCACCCCAACCTGTGCCGCCTACGCTAGAAGAAGTTGAGCCAGTGTAGTCACCACCCCAGCCCGTGCCGCCCACTTTTGCGGGAGCAATCGATTGGGCGCCAGTGTAGTCACCGCCCCAGCCGGTGCCACCTACTTTTGACGCAGGCTGGCCAGTAAGCGTAATGAACTGAAGAAGCGCGAAAGTGAAAAGCTCGAACATGATGAGAAAAAGATGTGGTGAATTGTTGATGCAAAGCTCTCCACTTCTTCATGTTCTGAAAAGGAAAGAATTCAAGTCTTCGTGACAGGAATTTTATCGTGATAAATTTGTATTATTCTAATTAAATTAAATAAACTGCCTTTTTAAGCGCAATGCTTGCTATATAAATTCCTTTATTCAGTTCTAAGAATGCAGTAAATGTGACATCATATCGCGCAAATAGTGTAGTTCACACCTAGATACAAAGGTTAGAGTTGGCTAAACCCTTTGCAAGGACAATTTGTGTATTTTTGTTGTGACTGCTTTTACTTGTTAATAAGCCAAAAAACTGCATTTGCGGTGTTTTAAAGCAGATTATTAGATGGAAGAGATTGCAAATTTGGCTCGAATTGTGACATTGCGACGCTCTGGCCAACGTCCTTTGCTTGACCTAGATGCAACACGTCTGGGCAAGGAAGAGCGGCTGATGCAAGAAGTAGCAGCCAATCCGAAACTGACTGCTATTCAGTTGACAAAGCTGCTGTATGGTACCAACACGACGGGTAATCAGGCAGCAATGCGTCAGCTTCGTGCGCGGGTTCAAGACAAGCTGCTAAATCACCTATTCTTTTTGGACCACTCAGATCCTCGGTTCCTGGTGTCCAGGCGCTATGAGGTTGAGTGCCTAGATCTACTTCATAAGTGCACGATATTGTATTTGGAAGGAGAATATAGCTTGAATGAGCGGTTACTCCGGCGTTGCATACGCCTTGCTGCGCAAGGGGAGTTTACAGTGTATGAGGAACAAGCAGTACAAAAACTGCGCATTATTTATGCCTCACAGCGGCAACAGGCTAAGTATGATGAAATGACAAATCGCCTGCCAGAATTGCGTCGAATATTAGAAATAGAGCAGGAGGCTGAGCAAATCCGTTTATCTGTGCTCATTGGTATGGAGCAAGCAGTTTCAAAGCGCCAAGCTGTGAAGGGGATGATACCGCAGTATTTGGATCGATTAGAGGAGCTGTATAGGCAGGCTCCTACCTTCACCACCTTTTCGGCTCGCTACCGAGTGCGCCTTACTAGCGCTGGTTTGGCTGGGCATTACGACGAAATCATTCGCGATACTCAAGAAGCTACCGAACTTCTGGCGCAAGGACTGATCAATGACCGACGCTTCGACCAACGCTTTAATCAGTTCATGAACGTGTATGCGCACTTGCGTAACCGTCAGCCAATGGAAGGCCTTAAACTAGCTAAAGAGTTTGCACAAACCATTCATCCTACTTCGAGTAACTGGTTCTATTTCTACGAGCATTACTTGCTGCTCGCGCTGCACGCGCGCGAGTACGAACGAGCTCTGGTGCTGCTACACACGGCGCAGAAAAATCCTTCTTATGGCAAGCAACGGCAAGCAGCGCTGGAGCGCTGGGAACTGCTAGCGGCTTACACTGAGTTGATGCTACCTTTCGAGCGCATGTCGGTGAAGCGGCGCAGTCAGATTGCTGTATTCGCAGCCCTTACGGTGCCCGAATATAGCCGCGATAAGCTGGGGTTTAACGTAGCTATTCTGGTTTTTCAGCTGGTTCACTACTTGCAGCAGCGGTTACTAGAGCCCGTGCTTTCGCGCCTCGAGCGCCTGCGCAAGTACCAGCAGCGCCATCTGCGCGATGCGGCTACCCTGCGCAGCCGTACTTTACTACGCCTATTACTGCTGTTGCCCGAGGCCAATTTTGACCCACTGCTGCTACAGCAACGCGGTAAGCCCCAAATGGCCATTCTGAAAAAAGCGCCGCTGGTAGGCGAGGCCGATTCCGAAGTAGAAATTATTCCTTACGAAGACCTATGGCAACTGGTCTTAGATATCTTGGCGGTGGGTAAGCCTGAGTAGGATAGGCTGCCGCGCCCTGCGACTATGTAGCATACGTCCGAACCTTTTGCTACCCAGCCGGCTTTTGCTAACTAACGTTGCGGCTACCGTAATTTTGCCTGTGCGCCGGTGTGTTTTCCGTGCGCTTCTATCGTAAATTTTTGCTATAAAAAAGATGGCTGTTTATCCCGAATACATGGTTGCCCCTATTCGCCAAGACCTGACGGAAGCGGGCTTTGAGCAACTGATGACCCCCGAGGCGGTCGATTCGGCGCTGGCTGGCGCCGAGGGTACTGTGCTGGTGGCCGTCAATTCGGTGTGTGGCTGCGCTGCCGGTAAGGCTCGCCCGGCCCTCAAGCTTGCTCTGGCTAGCGCTGAGAAAAAGCCCACCAAGCTCGTTACAGTCTTTGCTGGCATGGAAACCGACGCCGTGGCCAAAATGCGTGAGCACATGCTGCCCTACCCCCCCTCCTCGCCCTGCATTGGCCTCTTTAAAGACGGCGAGTTAGTGCACATGATTGAGCGCTATCACATTGAAGGCTCCGACCTGATGCGCATTGTCAACAACCTGCAAGGCGCGTTCGAAGAGTATTGCTAAACCGCAACTGCAGATTTGACGGATGAAATAGATGGCGCTTAAATGCCCGCTACGCAGGCTAATTAGGTGATTTAAAACAAGAAAGCCGCCCTAATGGGCGGCTTTCTTGTTTTTAGGTTCCTATCCTTTTGCAATAGTAACCGGATTACGCAGTAGGGGTCTCAGTATAACCCGATTCATTCGTTAAATCTGCGGGTTAGTTTGCTACTTCACTCAGGAATTTGATGCGTATCAAGCGTACTTCTTCCTCGCTGAAATCATCAGAGCCGAGTTCGTTTAGAGCCGTAGCAATACTGTCGGACGGGGCCGTCATGAAGTAGTCAAAAATCTCGGCTTGCTTATCCTCATCCACAGCTTCGCGGAGGTAGTAATTTAAATTAAGGCGCGTGCCGGAATAGCAGATGTGCTCGATTTCCTCCATCAGGTCGGCCATCGTGATGCCCTGGCTGCGGGCAATGCCCGGCAGATCCATCTTCTTGTCAATCTGCTGAATAATATAGATTTTGAGCTTAGAGCGGTTCACCGTAGACTTGATAACCACGTCGGCAGCCGTCTCGATGTCGTTATCCTCCACGTGCTTCTTAATAGCAGCCACGAAGGGCGCACCAAATTTCTGCGCCTTGCCCTGCCCTACCCCTGCAATGTGGGTCAATTCGTGCAAGGTAGTGGGGTAGGTGGTAGCCATCTCCTTCAGGCTAGGATCCTGGAAGAGCACGTAGGGCGGCAGGTTTTTCTGCTTGGCCAGTTGCCGCCTCAGCTCCTTAAGCTGAGTAAAGAGCGCTTCGTCGTGGCCAGCGGCCTGCTGGGTTTTCTCCTCGTCTTCTTCTTCCTGCTTCTCGGCCTCGAAATCGTGGTCTTTGGTGAGCGTGAAAGGCTGCGGGTTTTCGATAAAGTCAATGCCCTTCTCGGTGATGTGCACCAAGCCAATCGAGTCGATATCCTTGGCTAGCAAACCATTGAGTAGGCACTGGCGCAGTACCGATAGCCAAAGTTGCATGTCGCCGCTCAAGGCCTTTCCCTGACCATACACGGGTAGGCCGGTGTGGCCATAGCTCTCGATGTGCGGGTTGCTGAGGCCCAGCAGCACCTGGGCTACGTGGTCGAGGCCAAAGCGGGCTTCGGTTTGCACCACCGCACGTAGGGCCAGCCCCACGTACTCACGGCCTTCAAATTTCTCTTTGGGGTGGCGGCAATTATCACAGAAGCCGCAGTCCTTATCGAGGTGCTCGCCAAAGTAGTGCAGCAGCTGGCGGCGGCGGCACACAGCACTTTCCGAGTAGTTTGTCATTTCCAGCAGTAGCTGCCGGGCGTTGTCGCGCTCAGTTACGGGCTTGTCTTTACTGAACTTCTCGAGCTTCAGAATATCATCGTAGCTATAGAACATCAGGCAGTTGCCTTCCATACCGTCGCGGCCGCCACGGCCGGTTTCCTGGTAGTAGCCCTCGATGCTCTTGGGCGCGTCGAAGTGAATCACGAAGCGCACATCGGGCTTGTCGATACCCATACCGAAGGCGATGGTGGCCACAATCACGTCGCAATCTTCGCTCAGGAAGGCGTCCTGGTTGTGCATCCGGGTGTGCGGGTCTAGACCAGCATGGTAGGGTAGGGCGCGCACGTCGTTTACGCGCAGCAGCTCAGCTACTTCCTCTACTTTTTTGCGGCTTAGGCAATAGATGATGCCCGCTTTGCCCTTGTGCTGCTGCACGTACTGGATGAGTTGCTTTTTAGTGTTGCGCTTGGCGCGCACCTCGTAGTAAAGGTTGGTACGGTTGAAGCTGGTTTTGAATACGCTTGCATCATCCATGTGCAAGTTTTTCTGGATGTCGAGCTGTACCTTGGGCGTAGCTGTAGCTGTGAGGGCAATGAGTGGAATTTTACCTCCTAGGTTGTCGATAATACCGCGAATCTTACGGTATTCGGGCCGGAAGTCGTGGCCCCATTCCGAGATGCAGTGCGCCTCGTCGATAGCTACGAACGAGATAGTGGCTTTTTGTAAAAAAGCAATAGTGTCTTCCTTGGTCAGGCTCTCAGGGGCCACGTATAAAAGCCGCACTTCGCCCGAAATCACGTCTTTTTTGACGCGATTCATTTCCGTCTTAGTCAGGGTCGAATTGTACACCTGCGCATTCACCCCAAAAGCTGACAGCTGGTCAACCTGGTTTTTCATGAGGGCGATGAGTGGTGAAATGACGATAGCCGTGCCCGGCAGTACCAGGGCTGGCAACTGGTAGCACAAGCTTTTGCCGGCGCCCGTAGGCATAATAACGAAGGTGTTATTGCCAGCAAGAATATTCTGAATGACAGCCTCTTGTGTGCCCCTAAATTGGCCAAATCCGAAGACTTCTTTAAGCTTGGTTTTGAGTTCGGGGTGCGCGACAACTGAATGTTCGACGGCGGTCAGTGGCATAAACTAGTAGAGTAAGGCGCAACAGGTGTGCAGGTTGTGAACGAAGATAAGCAGGAAGTGCTTTTTTTTATGAAAAAACCGTCATCTACACGTAACATTTTAGAAAAGTTCCGAATGGCGGTTTGCCTTGCTCGTGAATTAGTGGAAGGGGGTAGTCTAGCTGGTGCCGACTGGCCAGCGTATTTTTGACTGTGCAACCAATTCTTCCTTCCGTAGCCCTGCCTGTCGATGTGCTGGCCGTGGCCCGCCAAGTGCTGTTTACCGAAGCCGACTGCCTGCGCGATGTGGCGGATACCGTGGGGGCTACCCCCGACTTTGGGCGCTGTGTGGCGGCGCTGCTAGCCCTGCGCGGCCGCATCGTGGTGACGGGCGTAGGCAAGAGCGCGCACATCGCGGGCAAGCTTGTGGCCACGCTTAACGGCACGGGCAGCCCAGCGTTGTTTATGCACGCCGCCGATGCCATTCACGGCGACCTGGGTATGATTCAGGCCGAAGATTTTGTCATTGCCATCAGCAAGAGCGGCGACACGCCCGAAATCAAGGTGCTTGTGCCGTTGCTGCGCCGTAAGGGGGTAGGGCTAGCCGCGCTGGTTGCCAACGCCGATTCGTACCTGGCGCAGCAGGCCGACTACGTGCTTCATACGCCCGTGCGTCGCGAGGCCTGCCCCCACGACCTGGCCCCCACTACTAGCACCACCGCCGCGCTGGCCCTGGGCGACGCCCTGGCCGTATGCCTGCTTGAAAGCCGCCAGTTTTCGGCTCAGGACTTTGCCCGCCTGCACCCCGGTGGCACGCTGGGCAAGCGGCTGTACCTAACCGTGGGCGACCTCAGCCGCCAAAACCAGCGCCCGCACGTGGGTGTGGCCGCTTCGCTGCAGGAAGTGCTGCTCGAAATATCGGGCAAGCGCCTAGGCGCTACCGCCGTGCTCGACGAGGCAGGCGGGCTGGCAGGCATCATCACCGACGGCGACCTGCGCCGTATGCTAGGCCGCGGCCATCTGGCCGCGCTGGAGCAGCTCACGGCGCGTGATATTCTCACGCCCCAGCCCGCTACTATCGACATAGCCGAGTTTGCTGCCGAAGCCCTGGCCCGCATGCAGGCCCGCAACATCACTCAGCTTGTGGTACTGGAAGCGGGGCAGTTTGCCGGCTTCATTCACCTGCACGACTTGCTGCGCGAGGGGCTAGTGTAGTGGGGTAGGGCCGCGGCATATTCAATTCGGTACTGAGCCAATAATGGGGGTGAGGCATGGGCGCTGGCGCATAGGAGTGCTTCGTGAACCAGTGATAAAGCCAATTAAAAACCAATAACGCTGTCATTGGTCAAGATGACTGTACGACTTATCCGACCGCAAGAATCTGCTAGGATGTGTGCATGGTGGAGAATGCGTAGCCTATGTCTTAGCACAGCTGGTAGATGTCCAGCACGTGCAGGCCTCCGGCCTGTAGCGTGTGGTGCAGCCGCGAATACGGTGCAGGCTGCTGATAAGAATAATTGGCCAGCACATAGTCGGCTCATGCGGCTGTGTCTACTGGCTCCAGCCGTTGGCGTACTCCCGCGGGCTGAATAGGCCGGTTTAGCTCCAGTGGATGCAGAAATTTGGAATACACCCGCACGGTAGGCCGAGCATCGTGTGCGGCTATCTAGTCGAGGCCCTGGCGGTAGTTTAGGCACCAATAGCCAGTCTCGTAAGAGCGCTCGGGGGTAGGGCCCACCAGCGCATTAAAATAGATGTTTTCGAGCGGATGTAGTCGCACCATGCGCCCCACCACCGCTATGCCCACTACTAGCTCTAGTGCCGGCCGCCAGTAACGTGTTGCGGCTGGGCCCACTTGCCAATGCCAGGCCGCAACCAGCCCGCGCAGGGCTACTAGCAGTAGCATGGGATACACAAAGTAGACCTGCCACCAGCCATTGTACAGTACCGAGTGCAAGGTGATTACGGCGAGCAACGGCACTACGCCGAGCCCCAGGAAAAGCAGGTCCTGCCACGCGGCATCGGTGGCGTAGAGTCGCCATCCCCGCCGTACTAGTTGAGCCAATATAGTCACCGCATCTACCCCAAATAGCGCCACATATAGCATCGGTACCATTGATACCAATCTACACTAGTGGATAGTGCCAGGGTAGCAGCGTAGCCTTGATAATTTGGCTATTGTAGAGCACCGAATCGGGCCACCGAAAATGGCTCATATTCACGAGTACTTCCTGAAAACGGCCTAGGGGGTCTGACCAAAGGTAAGGTCAGAAAGCTACTACCAGCCCCGCCCGTAGTACCAGATATAAGGCTGTTGGTCCCGCGGTGCCTTGCTCACGGTACTCGCCGCGCACGGCCCGCAGGCTTATCAAAAGCCAAAGTAGCCACTGGCTACCCGTACGTCAATGGCCACAGCGCAAGCCAGAGCGTGCCGCGATGCCGTGCGCCACGTGGGCTGCCGAATGAAGGATACCATCGTAGCCACCGCTACAATGCAAAGGACCAAAAACACAGCATCTTTGTCATTGTAGAAACAATCGGCAAACTGCCGTGGGCTCAGTACCAGTAATAGCGTACCCAGCAGGCCCCAGCGCCAGCTGCCAAACCAGTGCTTTACAAGCAAGTAAAAGGCCGCGAAACCCAGGTAGCACACCAAAGACTGACCGTGTGTCGCAGCAATAATATATAAATTTAATTATATTTAATCGATGAAAACAAAAGCAGCCTTTAGCTGCGCTATTCTAAAGCAACTCAGTTCTCACCAAGCCTTTATTAATAGTTTAGTTTCTCTGTTTATATGCAGCAGCCACTCGTTACCCTCGTCATCCCAGCCTACAATGAATCGGCTCGGCTAGGGCAATCGCTCAGGCAAATACTCACTTATTTGAATGAGCAGTCATTTGCCAGCGAGGTGGTATTAGTCGACGATGGCTCGGCCGATGATACTACCAACGTGGCGCAACATTACTTCGACAACCACGCAAACGGCCAGGTAGCCACCCGGGTGCTAAGCTACCAGCCTAACCGAGGCAAGGGCTATGCCGTGCGCCAAGGCCTGCTGGCTGCCCGAGGTACCGTAGCAGTTTTTTCAGACGCTGACTTATCGACCCCCATCGACGAGCTGCCACTACTTCTGACGCCTATTTTAAAAGGTGAGTGCGACGTTGCATTCGGCTCGCGTGAGCTGGGCTACCACCTCATTGGCCAGCACCAGCCCTGGTTGCGCGAGCAAAGCGGACGGTTTTTTAACCGTATGGTGCGCCTGGCTACGGGTATGCCCTACTCCGATACGCAGTGCGGCTTCAAGGCATTTCGGTTGGAGGTGAGCCGCCCGCTCATCCAGGTGGCAGTGCTAGACCGCTTCGGCTTCGACGTAGAGCTGCTCTTTTTAGCTCATAAAGCCGGACTGCGCCTGCGCGAGCAGCCTGTGCGCTGGAACGATATGGCGGGTAGCAAAGTAGGCATCCTTAGTGGCTTATATGGCTTCAAAGAGCTTTGGATGCTGCGCCAAAACAGCCGGCAAGGACTCTATAGCGTAGCCCTGAGCCACGCCCGGCAGGTTCGATTAGCTATGCGCGCAGTTTAGCTGCCGCTTGTTTGGGGCGAGTGAAACTACCAGGCACGGGATAATATAGACTAAGGGAATAGACACTGGTGGGGCGTTTGACCATCAGTATAAGCGGTGCACCATATGAGGTTGTACGTGATAGTTGGCCCCTAAATTGGTAGGGTGCTATTACCAGTCTAGGGCAGCACTTATCTTCGTAGCCGCATCTAACTCGTGCTTTCTATGACTCAAACGTATCTCGTCGTGATGGCGGGCGGCATTGGCAGCCGCTTTTGGCCATTCAGCCGCACGAAACACCCAAAGCAGTTTCACGATGTGCTAGGGGTAGGCCGCTCGATGCTGCAACTAACTGTTGACCGCTTTCGAGACATCTGCCCGCCCGAAAATATCTATGTGGTTACCAATCGCGACTACGCCGCGTTGGTGCAGGAGCATTTGCCTCAGCTGAGTGCCAGCCAAATCTTGGGCGAGCCAATCGGCCGCAATACTGCGCCCTGCATTGCCTACGCCAGTTACTGTATTTCGCAGCGTGACCCTCAGGCCACCATCATCGTAACGCCCGCCGACCACGCCGTACTGCGCGAAGAAGAGTTTCGGCGCTTGATTAGGGAAGCTGTGGCGGCTGCTCGTCAGTATGATGTGCTCGTTACGCTTGGTATTCAGCCCTCGCGCCCCGACACGGGCTACGGCTACATTCAGTACCTCGACGACCAGGCTAATCGGCTGGATGGCACTGGCTTGTGCAAGGTCAAAACGTTTACCGAAAAGCCCAATGTTGAGATTGCCCGCATGTTTTTGGATAGCGGCGATTTTCTGTGGAATGCAGGATTGTTTATCTGGAAAGCCGACGTGATTATTGAGGCTTTTCATCAGTCACTTAGCGACATTGCTGATGTGTTTGACAGTGCCCAGGGCGTTTTTGGGACACCGCAGGAGAAGGAATTTATCGATCAAGCTTACTCGCGCTGCCCCAACATTAGCATTGATTTTGGGATAATGGAACGGGCTGACAACGTGTATGTGCTGCCCGCCGACATTGGCTGGAGCGACCTGGGCACCTGGGATTCGCTGTACCGCGTAAGCAGCCGCGACGAACAGGAGAATGTGGTAGACGGCGACGTGGTACTCTACGATACCCGCGAGTGCATCATCAAAACGCCTCAGGAGCGCTTGGTGGTGGTGCAGGGCCTCGAAGGCTACATTGTGGCCGAGTACGACAACGTGCTGCTCATTTGCCAGCGCAGTGAAGAGCAGCGTGTGAAAGATTTTGTGGCCGACGTGAAAGCCAAAAAGGGCCAAGGATACCATTAAGCTCGCTGCAAAGCTTATTAAGCATAATTCTTTAGCTACCAGAAGGGGGTAGGGCCGTATCGCACTTGCGATACGGCCCTACCCCCTTCTGGTAGCTAAAGAATTATGCTACGGCGCTAGCGGCCTTTGGCTACCTCAAACAGCATGATGCCTGCGGCCACGCCCACGTTGAGGCTCTGAATCTGGCCGCTCATCGGAATGCGCAGGCGCTGGTCGCAGAGGCGCAACAACTCCGGCGCGATGCCATCTTCTTCTGAGCCCATAACCACGGCAATGGGGCCGGTGAGGCTGGCTGGTTCGGTATGCCCCAAGTCAGCGTCGGCCTTCTCAGTACAGGCAATAACCGTGAGGCCACTTTCTTTCAAAAAGGTGATAGTTTGGCGTAGGTCGGCCTCGCGGCATACGGGCAAGATATTGAGCGCACCAGCCGAGGTTTTAACGGCGTCACCGTTGATTTGGGCCGCGCCGTGGGCCGGCACCACCAGCGCTTGCACACCCAAGCACTCGGCGGTGCGGGCAATAGCGCCGAAGTTGCGCACGTCCGTCACGCGGTCGAGCAGCAGGATAAACGGTACCTTCCCGTCCTCAAACAAGCCAGCCAGCAGTGTGTCGAGTGGCGCAAAGTCGATGGGCGACACGAAGGCTACAGCGCCCTGGTGGTTTTTGCGGGTCAGGCTCTCCAGCTTTTCGAGCGGCACCAGCGACACAGGTACGTTGGCCTCACGGGCCAGCGCCGAAATATCCTGCGTCAGCGAATTTTTGGTGCCGCGCAGCAAGAAAATCTTATCCAGCGTGCGGCCTGCGTTCAGCGCTTCCATAATGGGGCGCAGGCCAAACAGCATATCGATGCTGCGGTCGGCGGCGGGCCGGGTGTTGTGCTCCTTATAAAAGGGCGCGCCACCGCTCCGCTCGCGGCCAGCGGCGGGCCGGCTGGGCGTCACCTGCCGGCCGCGCTCATCGTAAAATGGGCGCTGCGGGCGGGCCTTGCTGGCGCCGTCGTTGCCGGTCGGGCGGCGGTCGTCGCGGTCGCCGCTGGGGGTAGGGCGGCCGGCGCGGCGCTCGCCGCTGTCCGCTCCTTCGCGGAAGCGGCGCGGTACGTAATCATCGCTAAATCCGTCGTTTAGCGGGCGGTCGTCGTTCTTCTCCATTGTTCTACGGCGGCATACCAGAGCATTTCGTACTCGGGTCGGCGCACCAGTTCGTAGTTAGCAGGTGCTAAGGTAGTAGGGCGGGGCCGGAAGGTAAATGCCACGGCCTCGCCCTGGCGGCCAGCGGTGTCGTAGTGCCAGCGCTCGGAGCCGTCGGGCAGGCGGCGCACGCTTTGGGGCGGCCCGAGCACCACGTAGAGCAAGCCCTGGTCGGTGAGCCAGCCGGCTTTGTGCCCAGTAAAGAGCTCGTTGGCCGCCGTAACGCGGCCGTAGTAGCGCCGAATCTTGTCGCGGGCTAGCGTTTGGTCGGTGCCCGCGGCATCGAGCCAAAACCGGTCGATGGCGCGCTTGGGGTCGGGGGCTTGCAGCAGGTCTTGGCGTTCGGCAGCGCTCGTCAGGTAGAGCAGCGGCTCGATGACCTCAGGCGCTGTGCTTTGGCCCGGAAAGCTGGCTGGCACTACCAGCAGCGGCACCGTATGCACGGGCTCGCCACCCGCACCACCTACTTTCAACGCATACAGCCCCTGGCCCGGCAGCCGCAGCAGATTGCCCGCCATCACTGGCGCAGCCGACGAGTCGCGCACGCCCAGCGTTCGGGGCGCAGCTGGCTGCCGCCTAGGGTCGGCGAAGGGGGGTAAGGCGGGCGTGCCGGTGGGGTAGCGCCGCCAGCGCACCAGTTGGTTCAAGCCAAACGTGGCCACTGCTACCCCCTCACCCGCGTTCAAATAAGGCCGGTCCAGCACGAGGCCGGTCGAGTCGAGTAGCACGAAGGGCCGCGCTAGCACCTCGGGCGTGAGGCGCAGCCAGGCGGTAGTGGCGGGGTCCTGGTCGGCGCCGGGCGGCTGGTTGGTGAGCGCAGGCGTGTCGAGGCTGACTTGCAGCACCGCGCTGGGCGTAAGCTGCGTGGCAGCCACGGCCGCCGTAAGCACCTGCACTGGAGCTTTGGGGTCGGAGCCGGGATAGGGCCGAGCAGTGCGCACTACTTGCCACAGCGGCTGCTTGGCCTCGTAGGTGGCCCAGCCGGTAAGGCGCAGCCCCGGCGCGGCGGAACCCGGCACGGTAGCCTGGTGGTTGATAAAAATGCGGAGGCTGTCGCCCTCGCGGCGCAGTACGGGTGTCAGCCGATTGGGCACTGGGCGGTAAAGGCCCGCAAAGTCGGGGGTAGACAGCAGGTGCGGCGCAGCCGCTAGGCCCGTTAGGCCCGCCAGCAAAGTCGCCAGCCAAAACCTAGCTTCCGGCCTGCCGTAAATTGCCATTCTTTTCCAATAACTCATGGGCTTCACGCTTTCGCTGGTCGTTTTTTTCTTACTTGTACGGTTTGTGCTGCCGCAGGTGCTGCGCGCGGTGCTCGGTGGCTTCGTGCGCCAGCAGGTGCACAAGGCGCAGCAAGGCGGCTTTTACCCTCCCGGCACCGGCCCCATGGGTGGCGGCTACCAGCAGCAGACTCAGCAAGAGCCCGCTACCAAAACTGGGCAGGTGCGCGTCGATTACGTGCCACCCACTGCCTCGGGCGCCGAGCGCAAGCACGAATTTCGCGGCGGTGAGTATGTGGACTATGAAGAAGTGAAGTAGGGCGTTTAGTTATTCCGATGGCAGCAATCCTACTTGGTCAAGCGCATGGCGTCGCACCGAATATGGCGTGCCGTTATTAATACTAAAATCAGTGATTGCTTGTGGGTCAAGCACGCCATTCTTGAAAAGCCGGGCGGCGTAAATGATGCGTGCCACGTTAATCATGCGAAAACCACTCATAGGCATTGACGTTTCTACGTACTGGCGCGACGCAGTAAAAACAAACTGTACGTAGTTGACGCCACCCGTTGGGTTATTCGGACTGGCATTGGCGGGGTCATTCAGCTGCAGGGCTTTTACGGCAAAAAGTCGCTCATTTTGCAAGGAACTGACATAGTACATGTTGCTGATACCAAAGACCTGTTCTCCGGCCGGCTCGATGCGGGCATAGGGTTGCCCATTAACGGTCACCAAAT
>Ga0160428_1000321_pt1 | contig 56246 bp, 42 predicted proteins | sample SolpanmetagenomM_FD_108198 | JGI IMG/M metagenome (GOLD analysis project Ga0160428, IMG submission 108198) | Solar panel surface microbial communities from Lawrence Berkeley National Laboratory, California, USA - M | ecosystem: Engineered > Built environment > Solar panel > Unclassified ... | reverse complement strand
GGGGAGCTACGGCCAATTACCGATTTCAAGGCCATATTTTTCAACGCAGCCTACGAGCGGATGTTTGGCGAAAGCGCATCGTCGATCTACAGCCGAAGCTTTCGGGAACGGTTTGACGATGAAGCCGATGCGGAATTATTTTCCTTCTACGTCGACATCGTCACGACGGGTCGATCGTTTCAGCACGAGCGATACTATGTTCGGCAGCAGAAATGGCTATTACTGTCAGGTGAGCAGTTATTTGACGGTTTCTTGCTGGTTATCAATGATATAACGGCTCAAAAGGAGACGGAGCTGGCGCAGCAGCAACTGACCGACGACCTACAGGTGGCCAATCAGCAGCTGATTCGCACCAACGAAAATCTTCAGCAGTTCGCCTACGTTGCCAGTCACGATTTGCAGGAGCCGTTGCGCAAGATTCAGTCGTTTGGCAACCTGCTCCAGCTGCGATACGGCGATTCGATGGGCGATGAGCGGGATTATATCGACCGGATGCAGTCGGCGGCTGCCCGGATGTCGACGCTGATTCGGGATTTGCTCAGCTACTCCCGCATTTCAACGCGCCGGGATAGAAACCAGCAGGTAGCGCTCAATGACGTGCTGGGCGAGGTGCTGAACGATTTGCAGATCAGTATTGCCGAAGCGAAAGCCAGGATTCAGATCGATGCGCTGCCAACGGTCGTGGGCGACGCTACCCAGTTGGGGCAGTTGTTTCAAAACCTGATCGGGAATGCGCTGAAATTTCGCCGAACCGACACGGTACCACAGATTACGATTGGCTATGAGCGCGTATCGATTCACGAACTGCCAGACACCGTTAAGCCAGTTCAGGTGGCCGAGACTTACCATCGTATCGATCTGACAGACAATGGTATCGGGTTCGATGAGAAGTACCTCGACCGGATTTTTCAGGTGTTCCAGCGACTGCACGGGAAAAGTGAATTTGCCGGTACGGGCATCGGCCTGGCCATCTGCGAAAAGGTGGCGACCAATCACGGCGGAGCGATTACAGCAACCAGTCAGCCTGGTAGTGGGGCTACGTTCAGCGTTTACCTGCCTGGCTAGCTACACCGCCCGTTTCCGACGCTGGTCAGTGCTGAATCCACTACCTTTGCCTGGCAGAGACAATAGGTGTAGCAGCGGCACTCAGATGATCGTTGACGCGTTACACCCCTGACTTACTCAAAATGACCAGACCAATGGATATTACCGTACAGGAACTGAAAGAGCGACTCGACAAAGGCGAACAACTAAACCTGATCGACGTACGCGAACCGAACGAATACGAAGCCGACAATATCGGCGCTAAACTGATTCCGCTGGGCGATCTGCCTTACGAACTGGATCAGCTCGACGGGTTGCAGGACGAAGAAGTAATCGTACACTGCCGGTCGGGGGCCCGCAGTGCTAGGGCGCAGCAACTGCTCGAAGAAAACGGCTTTACCAACGTCCGGAATGTAACGGGTGGTATGCTCGCTTACCGGGCGCAGTAGCGTTTCCGGGGAGAACAGAAAAACGACGATAGACGTAAGAAGAAAGATGCTGGCGCAAACCCGTCTTTCTTTCTGTGTCTATCGTCGTTCTGCCAAAAAAGCCTGAATTTTCGCATCGTCATCCGGGCCAACCCACTGGTAATCGGCCTGATTGTGGAACCAGGTCAGCTGGCGTTTGGCGTAGCGCCGGGAGTTGCGCTTCAGCAACCGGACCATCTCGTCGTAGTCGTAAGCGCCGTCGAGGTAGGGGAAAGCCTCCTGATAGCCAACGGTTTGCAGCGCAGACAGGTGCCGGTACTCGTACAGACCCCGCGCTTCGTCGAGCAGGCCGTCGGTCAGCATCTGATCCATCCGGGTGTCGATCCGGGCGTAGAGGTCCGGGCGGGGGCGGTCGAGCGCGACGAGGACCGTGCGAAATGGTCGATCAACGGGTGTATCCCGCCGAAACGATGAATAGGGTAGCCCCGTGCTCAGGCATACCTCCAGCGCCCGCGTTACCCGCACCGGGTTTTGCAGGTCGGCGGTGTGGGCGTAGACCGGGTCGAGCTGACGGAGCTGTTCCTGCAACGGAGACAAGCCTTCCTGCTGCCAGCGCAGCCGCAGCGTTTCCCTGAGGCCGGGATCAACAGGCGGCATATCGTCCAGCCCGAAACAGACGGCGTTGATATACAGACCCGTACCGCCCGACAGAATAATGACCCGTTGGCGGGCAAACAGATCAGTTAGTAGGGTCAGGCATTCGCGTTCGTAGCGTCCCGCCGTAACCGGATCGGTGATGCTGTGCGAGCCAATAAAGTGGTGCGGCACACCGTCCATGTCAGCCGGTGTCGGTTTGGCGGTGCCAATGGACAGTTCCTGGTACAACTGCCGCGAATCGGCCGAAACGACTTCGGTGCCGAGCTGTTGCGCCAGCCGGACGCAGAGGGCCGTTTTGCCGACGGCCGTCGGTCCGGCTACCACAAGTAGAGTAGGAACATCTGATAATGGCATTTGCAAACATAACCCTGATTTGAGCGAAAGCCGCCGGTGAGCGGTGCGGGTATCGGTTTGAGTGATCAAACCCCGCGCGTATCACTCGTGTTAGTTAGTACAGTGCCCGATCCTGACCCTACTGACCGATGAACGTTTGGTTACTATACCTGGTGATGAGTCTGACTGCTGCGGCTATCCAGCAACCCGACCCACCCCGTTTCCAGAAAATACTGCGCTTCAACGTGTACACGTTTGTCGTGAAAGCCGCACCGAGCGATTCGGGGCTGACGGCGACGGTGGCGGCTTACCGGGGGAGCCTGCTGCTGACCCGCGTGGTACAGCCTGTTGAGGGTGCTTTAGTTGGAGCCGACGTCGCCGATCTGGACGGAAACCAGTTGCCCGAACTATACCTATACACGACGGGCCGGGCTGATTCTACCTACGGGCAGGTCTACGGCTGGCAGTTCTTACCCGAACGACTGGCAACGATTACATTGGCCTTACCATCGGCCCCTGCCCCGACATTTCGCGGACATAATCGGTTCACACTGTCGAAAAATTCCCTCTGTCATCTACTGCCGATCTACAAAGACGGGCAACCGACCAATATGGCTCAGCGGGTGTGTTACCAACTGCACCCGCTGAAGCAGAATTACCAGCTACTACCAGAATAAAAAGGGGTCGGGCATCGAAACGCTGGTTATGTTTCGATGCCCGACCCCATTTGTTTGGTCTACCCAGTGCTTTCCCAACGTACATTCACAAGCGATGCCGGGGACAACGTAATCGCTCAATACAGTTAGAACAACTTCAGTCCCAGCGAGAGCGAAGCAATGCCGAGGTAGCCTTTTATATCCTTGTTCTTGTAAATACCACCCACCGGCACGGCGTAGCGGGCGTCGATGTCGAGGATACGGGCCAGCGTGTAGCCCACGCCTACTTCAGCCGCGTAGGTAAACGGCTTCACCTCCAGCGCGACCTGTGTAGGATCGTTCGGGTTGGGGTTTTTTAGATCGCTGCTTGTTTGCGGAAAACTCAGGCTGTTGGTGCCAATGGTGGCGAGGTTGTTACGGGTCGCGGTGGCTTTGGTCGTGAACAGCAGATTTGGCCCAACGAACACGCGTACACGGTCGTTGGCAAACTTTTTCCCGAACAGAATGGGCACGTTGACCGACTCTAGTATCGACTCCGACGTGATCGCAATAGCCGTTGGCGTCGAGGCCGGAATCTGGGCAGGCAATGATGTTCCCGCGATCCCGAATGCCAGCGCAGCCGGAATCGTCAGGTCGGCCTTCTGAAACAGCTTGTAGTTATTGTAGGTAGCTTCAACCTGCACGTAAAACGAGTTGAAGTTTTTGCGGCCCCACAGACCAAACGAGTAGCCGGTGCCCGTACCATTGCCTTTATTCTCGATCTGCGGAATAGTAGCGAGCGATGATATGGCGATAGGCGGAATAGTCGTGTGGCCGTTGGTAAAGGTACCGGCCCCTTTGATGCCGCCTTCAAACGACGTTTGGGCGAGTGCCGCCGAGCCGATCAGCAGGGCGAGTACTGTAAGTTGTAATTGCTTCATAAGCAGAGTTTAAAATAGCCGACTGTTGTTGTGTAGCTAGTAGCAGGAACGTCAAATATGAGCCAATTGTGATGAACAGCCTTATTTTTTCGAGAAAAAATGCAGTTTGCCGTTGACTCAAAAGTTAAACATTCAGTAAATCAGTCTGTTGTTTATCGAGCGGTAGTTGTCGTACTTGGCGCCGTTTATTCACTGTTTTATTAAACCAGACAAACACAATGGGTTTATTGTCATTCTTCAAGGGAGTAGGAGAGAAGATTTTCGATCACAAAGACGCCCCTGCCGATCCGGCGCAGGCTGAGAAAGCCGAGCCCGTAAAAGCACAGGCATTGCTCGACCATGTCAAGAAGCTGGGACTAGCCTATAAAACCCTGACGGTGAAGACCAAAGGCGATACGGTGACACTGACCGGCTCGGTGAAAGCGCAGGAAGATGCGGAGAAAATCGCGCTGGCCGTTGGTAACGTCGAAGGCGTTACGTCGGTCGACAATCAGTTGACGGTCGATGAGCCAGCACCAGAAGGTAAGTTCTACACCGTGAAGTCAGGTGATTCGCTGTCGAAGATCGCCAAGGAAGTATACGGCGACGCTATGAAGTACGGCGTCATTTTCGAAGCCAACAAGCCGATGCTGTCGGACCCCGATAAGATTTATCCCGATCAGGTGCTGCGCATTCCGCAGTTATAACAAAACAGGGTTAATTTGAGTAAGTAGGGTGTAAACGAAGTCGCGTGCTGTAAAGCACCCGCTTCGATTACACCCTATTTCTGTCTCAAACTGATCCAGTTTCATCCTATTTATTTGCTGTAGTCATGGCCGTTCATCTCGTTTCCTACCTGAAAGAACAGTTTACCCCCGGTGTTATCGATCAGCTGAGCACCGAACTGAGCGAGAAACCCGCCAGCGTCCTTAAAACGGTGCAGGGCGTTATTCCAACGTTGCTGGGTGGTCTGACGAAGCGCGTACAGGAATCGGGCGGGGCAGGTAGTATCTTTTCATTTCTGGGGAAAGGTGACTACGGCAAAACTCCGTTCGACGTTGGGCAGGTGACCGATACGCACCAGGAAACCATCGAAACGGCCACCGCCGGCCGGGACTTTCTGGATCAGGTGTTCGGCGAAAAGCTGAACCCTACTACTGAACTGATCGGTACGTTTGGCGGTACCAAACCCGAATCGGTGCGGGTGGTGATGAGCCTGGCAGCCTCGGTACTGATGGGTGTCCTGGGGCGGCAGGAGCAGGAGAAAGGGCTGACGGCGCACAGCCTGAAAACGTTACTTGAAGGGCAGGCTACCAATTTCCGTACGGCACTGCCCGCCGGCCTGGAGAGCGTGAGCAGCCTGCTTGGATTCAACGAACTTGAAACGCCGGTTGGCCCACCGACGATTGTGCAGGGAGTCGATAATTTCAGCGGCACGGTCGTTAGTCCCAACATTCCGAAAAGTACCGATGGCGACCGACAACGCGAAAACGTACGCTGGTTGCGCTGGGCCGCTGTACTAATGGGTATCCTGGTTGTGGGCCTGATCGTACAGAAATGCGGTGAAAACGAAAATAGTGTCGACGGTGTCAGTACCGACAGCACGGCAAGGGTCGAGTCGAACGCTGTCGAGGATACGTCGAGAGCGACCAAAAACAGTGTCATTCAGGCGCACGGACAAGTGGCTGATTCGACGGCCCCCGGTGCGCTGGGCATCCGCGACGACAAGCCAACTACGACCGGCACCGGTACCGACGTGATTACGCAGATCGAACTGCCCGGTGGGCGTAAGCTGAGCCTGGGCGAGCAGTCGTTCAATGGCCGGCTGGCCCGCTTTCTCGGCAGTAAACCCAAAAATCCGGAGCGGACGTTTACGTTTGAAAACCTGACGTTTGAAACGGGATCGGCAAAAATCACGGCGGAGTCGCGGCAGAACGTCAACGACCTGATCGACATTCTGAAAGCGTACCCAACCCTGCGTATTCGCGTTGAAGGCCATACCGACAATACGGGCAACGCCGACACGAACCTCGAACTGTCCCGCGACCGGGCTGCGTCGGTTCGTACAGCGCTCACATCGGCCGGTATTGCGGGCGACCGCGTCACGACGCAGGGGTACGGATCGGCGCATCCGCTGGCTACCAACGATAACGCCGAAGGCCGTCAGCGTAACCGCCGTATCGACGTCGCGGTGACAAAAATTTAAGCAGCGACTGGGCTGGCGAATGCACAGAAGTGGTGTACGGCTAAAATCCTGTGCATTCACCAGCCCGGTCCGACACACTCTGTGCGTATATTGCGGGCTGTTTTTATACCTGCTTTTTACGTACCCTGTTATGTTCGCTGATGCCGTCGAGCGCATTAAAACGTTTACCCGTCCCATCCATTCCATTGCCCGTTTTTACGGCCACGCACCCATTGTGCCGGGCAGTGCCACCTTGTTTTTCGTCAACGAACTGGGCGATGCACTGACCTGCCGACACGTCGCCAACAACATCGTCCGATCGGATAAGATCAACACCAATTACATCAGCTATCGGGGAAAAGAAGGCGAGTTCCAGAATCACCCCGACCGGGCCCGGCTTCAGCGCGAACTGCAACAGAAACTGGGTATTAAAGACGACACGATCAAGCAGCTGTATCATCAGTACATCCGCTGCGTGGAGGGTGGGGGCGCACCGGAAATCGTGCTCCACAGCAACGAGCACGTTGACCTGGCGCTTATACGATTCCGGAATTTTACCCGCCCCCTGTACTCCTCATACGCTACGTTTCTGAAAGACAGCAAGCGGATAAAACCGGGTCGTACGCTTTGCCGGCTGGGGTATCCGTTTCCGGGCTTCACAAATTTTGGCTACGATAATTACCGCGATACCGCTTACTGGACCGACGAGCAGCCCCGCTACATGGCGTTCCCGCTGGATGGAATGATTACGCGGCTGATGCAGAACAAAAGCAACAGTATTGAAATCGAAGTAAGCACACCCGGTCTGGTCGGGCAGAGTGGTGGCCCGCTCTTCGATCCCGATGGGCTGGTGTACGGCCTGCAATCTGCCACCGATCAGCTGCACCTGGGGCTGGATATCGAAGACAAGGAATTTCTGGTCAACAACCGCCGGAAGAAAGTGTCGAACTACGCTTTTTTGCAGGTCGGCATCTGCGTTCACGTCGATGGGATCAAAGAGTTTCTACGGGCCAACAACGTGAAATTTTACGAAGCCTGACCGTGTACCGGTAGCGAGTATCTTTGCCCGACAACTGCCTGCTTTGCCAATGACCAGTCTACCCGTTACCAATATTGATACGCTGACGGCCGATGCGCTGAACCTGCTCAGACAACTCATTGCTACACCTTCGTTTAGTCGCGGGGAAAACCACACGGCCGACCTGATTGTCGCTTTTCTGGGCGAACGTGGCGTACCGACCCAACGGCTGAAAAACAATGTGTGGGCCGTCAATGCGCAGTTCGATCCCGCCAAACCGACCGTGTTGCTCAATTCGCACCACGATACGGTGAAGCCCAACACATCCTGGACGCTCGACCCCTTTGCTCCCCTAGAGCAGGACGGCAAACTGTTTGGCCTGGGCAGCAACGATGCGGGTGGCTGCCTGGTGTCGCTGATCGCTACGTTTCTGCATTTTTATGACCGCACCGACCTGTCGTACAATATCCTGCTGATTGCCAGCGCCGAAGAAGAAATATCGGGCCGCGACGGGCTGGAACTGGTGTTGCCGCAGATGCCGCCCATCAGCTTCGCTATTGTGGGCGAACCCACCGAGATGCAGCTGGCCATTGCCGAGAAAGGGCTGCTGGTGCTCGACTGTACGGCGCACGGCATCAGCGGTCACGCAGCCCGCGACGAGGGCGATAATGCTATCTACCACGCCTTGCAGGCCATCGACTGGATCAGAACCTATCAGTTTCCGAAGGTGTCGCCCGTGCTGGGGCCGGTGAAAATGTCGGTAACGATTATTCAGGCCGGTACGCAGCACAACGTTGTTCCCGATGCCTGTACATTCACGGTCGACGTGCGCGTAACGGAGCAGTACACCCTCCAGGAAATTATCGACGTTATTCAGGCCAACATTCGCGCTGAGGTAAGCCCGCGTTCGATCCGGCTGACACCGTCGAGCATACCGATCGAGCATCCGATTGTGCAGGCTGGTCTGGCGCTGGGGCGGCACACATACGGGTCGCCGACAACATCGGATCAGGCAGTGCTGAGTTGCCCCTCGCTCAAATGCGGCCCCGGTCATTCGGGCCGGTCGCACTCGGCCGACGAGTTTTTGTATCTCCACGAGCTGGGCGACGGCATCCGGGGCTACATCCAGATGCTGGAGCAGGTTGTATAGACAGGATTACAGGATTAGTGGGATTTTGATGGCATGCGAATGGAGCGGACTTTGACGGATCAGCGCAAATGTCTGACTTAACGATCAACAACAATCAGTGCTAATCTGTAACATCCGCGTGCCATCAAATCGTGTAATCCTGTCCATATTACCTGTGAGAAATGAAGGGACTTGTGCTTTCTGAAAAAAGCCCCTTTCCTATGCCCTGTCGATTACCCCGCCTGCTTCTCCTCGCCCTGTCGCTCCCGGTAACTACTGCGCTGGCTCAGGCACAGCCTGCGTCTGACAAACCGTGGTCGGTACGGATGGCCGATGCCGTCATCAAAAAATACCCTGACTCGATTGCCGTCAAAGAGAACCGACCCGCTGGCTGGGACTACGAACAGGGGCTGGTGCTGAACGCGATCGAACGTGTCTGGGAGCGCACCGGCGACGGTCATTATTACGACTATATCCTGCATGACATTGACCGCTACGTGGGTAAAACCGGGCCGATCCGTACGTACCGGATGGATGAATTTAACCTCGACAACATCACAACGGGGCGGGTGCTGCTGACGCTGGCGCAACAGACGCAGCCGGGCCGCGAAAACTACAAACGGGCCGCCGACACGCTCCGGGCGCAACTGACGCACCAACCCCGCACGAAAGAAGGCGGCTTCTGGCATAAGCAGCGTTATCCCAATCAGATGTGGCTCGACGGTCTGTTTATGGCTGAGCCGTTTTATGCCGAGTATACCGCGCTCTACGACCGGTCGCCCGACTCCGCGACCCGCCACTTCGACGATATAGCTCACCAGTTTGCGCTGATCGAACAACACCTGATCGACCCGAAAACGGGCTTACTGTACCACGGGTACGACGAAAGTCGGCAGCAGCAATGGGCCAACGCCAAAACCGGTACGTCGCCTAATTTCTGGGGCCGCTCGCTGGGCTGGTACGCAATGGCGCTGGTCGACGTACTCGATTATTTTCCCCGGAATCATCCTTGTCGCGCTGATTTGCTGGCGTATTTTCAGCGGCTGATGCCTGTGCTGGTACGTTATCAGGACCCCAAAACAGGCGCGTGGTACCAGGTAATCGATCAGGGAAGCCGGAAAGGAAACTATGTAGAGGCATCGGCTTCGTGCATGTTCGTTTATGCGCTGGCAAAGGGCGTTCGGCTGGGTTATCTGCCCACGTCCATGCTGCCAGCCGCGAAGAAAGGCTATCAGGGTATTCTGAAAACGTTCGTCGCGACCGACCCGGCGAGTCAGCAGCCGGTACTGAACGGTACGGTCAGCGTGGGTGGGCTGGGTGGCACCCCATACCGCGACGGTAGCTATGCGTATTACCTGAGCGAACCAATCCGGGTCAACGATCTGAAAGGCGTGGGGCCATTTATCATGGCGAGTGTCGAAATGGAGATGGTTGACGAATATCCGCTGGGGCGGGGGAAAACCGTTGCCGTCGATACGTATTTCAACAACGAAACCCGCAAAGGCGACAACGGGCCGGAGCCATTCCACTACATCTGGAACGACCGGATGCACTCGGGTTTCTGGCTGTGGGGCAAGACCTTCCGCGAGCTGGGCGCTACGACCGTGACGCAGCCGGAAGCACCCACCGCGCAGACGCTGAAAGGCAAGGACGTGTACATCATTGTCGATCCCGATACGCCCAAAGAGACGCCTAAACCCAACTACGTGCAAGCTGCTGATGTCGACGCGCTCGATGCGTGGGTGCGGGCCGGTGGGGTGCTGGTGCTGATGACGAACGACTCCGCCAATGCCGAACTGCCCCGCTTCAACCAGCTCGCCAAACGCTTCGGCATACAGTTCGGTTACGAGCAGGTCAACCCCGTTCAGGGCACGCGCTGGTCGGACGGTAAGCTGACGATTCCGGCCCACGACCCCATTTTCCCACACGTCTCGACTATCTACGTCAAAGAACTGGCTCCGCTGATACTGACTGCCCCCGCCAACCCGGCGCTGTTGAAAGGCGATACGGTAATCATGGCGACGGCCCACGTGGGAAAAGGTACGGTGTTCGCCATCGGTGATCCGTGGCTGTACAACGAATACACTGACGGCCGACGCATCCCAATCGAGTACCAGAACTTTCAGGCGGGTAAAGACCTCGCGACCTGGTTGTTAAAACAGACGAAATAGTTTTATATAGATGGCACGCGGATGACACAGATTTTGGCGGATTAACGCTGATCTTTAATGAACCGTCAAAAATAATCTGCGCTAATTCGCCCCATTCGTGTCATCCGCGTGCCATCAAATCCTGTAATCCTGTCGAATAAAAATCTGTAGACAGTTTGGCGGGATTGCGGTTAATTGCAGAGGAAATAACCGCAATCAACGCAACTCATGCTGTATCCGCTGACGTTCGATACCATTTTTAAAGACAAAATCTGGGGTGGCCAGAAGATAAATACCGTGTTGGGCAAAGACTTTTCGCCACTGCCCAACTGTGGGGAAACGTGGGAAGTGTCCGACGTCGAAGGCAACGTGTCGGTCGTAAAAGAGGGGGCCTTGAAAGGGGAGTCACTCCGCGATCTGGTGGCGCAGTACAAGGACGAACTGGTTGGTAAACACGTCTACGAACAATACGGCGACCGCTTCCCATTGCTCATCAAGTTCATCGACGCGAACGATGACCTGTCGATTCAGGTGCACCCCAACGACGAGCTGGCGAAGCAGCGCGGCAGTGGCTTCGGCAAAACCGAGATGTGGTACATCATGCAGGCCGATGAGGGGGCTATGCTCAATTCGGGATTCAACCGCGAGGTGTCGAAAGACGAATACGTCAAAGCCGTAGCCGACAATACCATTCAGGATCTGCTGAACATCGAACCTGCCAAGCCCGGCGACGTCTTTTTCCTCCCGGCTGGTCGTGTTCATTATATCGGTAAGGGGCTGCTGCTGGCTGAAATCCAGCAAACCTCCGATACAACGTACCGCATCTATGATTTCGACCGTGTCGATCAGACAACCGGCAAGAAACGCGAACTGCACACCGATCTGGCCGTCGACGCGATCGATTACCACCACTACGATCACTACAAAACGCAGTATGAGCCGCAGGAAAACGAAAGCGTCAACGCGGTAAAGAGCGACTATTTCGTCACCAACGTGCTGAATTTCAATCAGGAAGTCGCGCACGACTACACGCAGATCGACTCATTTGTAGTGCTGATCTGCGTTGGCGGTGGCCTGACTATCGAAGCTGAAGGCGGGTATAGTGTGTCGCTGACAATGGGTCAGAGCGCCCTGCTTCCGGCCTCCGTGCAGCGGGTCACCCTCGTCCCCGACGGCGACATGACCGTGCTAGAAACGTACGTGCCGTAGTGTTGAACCGTTGATTGTATAGCCTGGACGTCCACGTCCGGGTGGGCGCGATAGCGGCCAACAAAGCTGCCGCCCATAACAGTTGGCCCTACGGTCACCCGGACGTGGACGTCCAGGCTACACAATCAATAGAGACATATCACCGGAGCGTATTGCGGAGCAGCAGGATGCCCGCGCCGGGCCGTCGCCATTGGTCCATCAGCCTGGCATGGCGGGGATGGGTTGGGCGGAAAAAGGCACCCAAAAGCAAATCAAGGTCACCATCCTGATCGACGTCACCCGCATCGAGTGTCAGCCACCGACCCCGGCTGTTGCTGGCGAACGTACGGGGCTGAAACTGCCCGTTGCCCTGATTCTCGAAATACGCAAAACTGGCGTTGGGTTGCCGGTCATAGGCGGGAAACTGCGCAATCGTTGCCATGTCGGGGTCACCGTCCTGATCGAAGTCCCGCACCAGCGTTTGCGTTGCGCCGTACATCGGGTAAAACCACAGTTGTTTAAACCGGTACTGCCCAACGTTTTTGAAAATGCGAACGCCGTGGTACGGCTTGGGGATAATCGAGTAATCCGCGTTATCGCCATTGGTATAAATCAAATCGGGCGCACCGTCGCGGTCGATGTCGGCCAGTTCGATAAAGCTGGATCCGTAGACGGGCGGAAAGCGCAGCAGCGTCGTCTTGCGAAATGTGCCGTCGTGCTGATTGTAGAAGGCCGCTACCTGTTCGTCGCCCTGCGTGAGCAGTGCAAGCACATCGGGCCAGCCGTCGGCGTTGAGGTCGCGGACGATGGTTTGCCGCGCGCCCGGCACCGGATCGAGCACGTGTTCGCGGTAGCCATTGGCTGTCTGTTCAAACCAGCTCAACTTACCCAGATAATGCCCAAACTGGCAGACGATCCGGTCGGCACGTCCGTCGCGGTTCAAATCGGCCGTCGTAACCTGTACGGGTCGGTCGAGTTGCTGAATCTGGGGCGAAACCGCTTTGGTCTGCGGGTTTAATAGCCCCCAGCTACCCGCCAGCCGATCGTTGGGGTTCAGCACACCCACCAGCAGCATCGTCAGGCCGTCCGCTTCGGAGTGGTGCAGATCGACTGGTGGGCTGTTGAACTGCATCGAGTCGACGCGCTGGAGCGACTGGTTCAGGCCAATCAACTGCCCACGCTGGGTACCGGCCCAGATACGGTGCGACAACGAATCGTACCGCAGCATGGTCACCAGGGCATCAACCGAGTTGGGTGACGATTCGGGTCTGAAAAGTGGCAAATCAACGCGTAATGGCGTGTGCGATACCTGCGATGGTAGACTATCGGGTGCTTCTGTTGTATAGTAATCGACGATTTTTTGCCAGTCGGTTGGGGCTACCGTTGGGCGATCGGGGAAGATGTTGGCTTCGATAACCCGCGTTAGTTCCGCCTGATCGCTAAACTGTCCCAGCGCCTGCATCTGCTGAGTCGACTGCCCCATGCGCAGGGCCATTTGCGGCAGTACGCCCATTCGCCACGTTTTTTTGTCGAGCAGCGACGGATCGGGCAGGGCATGGCAATTGCCACAATAGGTGCGGGCCAGTTGCTGGCCGGTCAGTGCCGTTGGCTGAGGTGGTGGGGGCGGAGTTGTCGTTTGCTGCGTGGACGACGACTGGCAGGTGAAAAAAAGCAGAGAAAACGCCAGGAAAAGTGCTGCCAGCCAGATAAATCGCATGGACAAAGATAACCCGATCGTGGTTTTTTTATAAACCAGTCAAGCCGGAACGCCCGAAAATTCGTTGTTTTACCAACGAATAAACCCACCTTCTATGGATTGTTTTGTTGGGGTCGACGTGGGAACCACCAACGTCAAAGCCCTTGCGTTGTCACCTGCCGATCTGAATACGATTCTGGCCCACGCATCCGCCAGTGTCGACACGATAAACCCCGAACCCGGCTATGCTGAGCAGGATGTGACCGCCATCTGGCAGGCATTTGCCGAAGTAATGGCCGACGTCAATGCGCAGTTGAAAAAGGCAGGTCACGCAGCTACCCATGTGGCATTTAGTACGGCCATGCACAGCCTGCTGGCCATGGATGGTGAGGGTAAGCCGATGAGCCATGCCATTCTCTGGTCAGACAACCGGGCTCAGGAACAGGCCAACACGCTGCGTACGAGCCGGAAAGACCTCGGCGATGCGATTTACCAGCAGACGGGTACGCCCATTCACCCGATGATTCCGCTTTGCAAACTGGCGTGGCTGCAACAGCACGAACCCCGGTTGCTGCACCGGGTCGCCCGGTTTGGCTCGATCAAAGAATACCTCTGGCATCGGCTGACGGGACAGTTCGAGATCGATTTTTCCATGGCGACCGCTACCGGACTGTTTGATGCGGACAAACAGCAGTGGAGTCAGCAGGCTATCGAATATGCTGGCGTTCGGCCCGATCAGTTGTCGGCCTTTGTACCAACGACGCAGCAACGGCCCCTGCTGGCTACTGATGATACCGCCGGACTTGGGTTTTCGGACGCTGTGTCGCTGGTTATCGGCGCATCGGACGGGTGCCTGGCGAACCTGGGTGCGGGGGGAATCAAACCGGGTATAACGACCCTGACCATCGGCACGAGCGGGGCTATCCGGCAAACGGTGACAAAGCCCCTGCGCGATCCCGACGGACGATTGTTCTGCTATTGGCTCGACAGCGATCACTACGTTGTCGGTGGGCCAACTAATAATGGCGGCAACGTGCTGGAATGGATCGAGCAATTACTGCAAAAGGAGACGCAGGCTGTGCTCGATGAAGCCGGTACGGTACCGCCCGGAGCCGACGGTCTGCTGTTTTTGCCGTACCTACAGGGTGAACGCGCACCGCTCTGGAATGCAGCCGCCCGTGGCGCGTACCTCAACATCGACTTTCAGCATACACAGGCCCATTTCGTACGGGCGGCACTGGAGGGCGTGTTGTTCAACATGCTTAGCATCAATCAGTTATTGACGAAACAGACGGGTCCATCGCGGATTATCCACGCCAATGGTGGGTTTGCGCAGTCGCAATTGTGGGTACAGATGCTGGCTGATATAGCGGGTATCCCGGTTCGGCTGAATGCCAGCAATGAAAGCGGGTCGATGGGCGGTATACTGTTGATTATGAAGACACTCGGTATCGTAAAGTCGCTCGACGAAGCCGCCGACCATGTTTCGTTTGGCAACACGATCGAGCCGGATTCGGCACACAGCCGGGCTTATCAGCAAATTTTTAAGCAGTGGGAAATGGCCAGATCGCGGGTGATCTAGGTCTGCGCAGGTAATCCATCCGTCATTCAGTAAAGCGGTTATCATCGGCATAAAACCCCGACGTTAACCGCTTTTTTGTGCCTGTATGTCTGCCATAATCGCTGAAACGCATGGTATGCCATCTTCGTAATATTATAGTAATTGTGGCAATATGATTACTGTGGAAAGATTCATATAGGAATAGTACAATAATTTTTATTGGTATAGATAAAGAATGTGTTGTACAATTCACCGTTTCAGTGAAAAATCAGAAGTGATTTTTGTACTATTCTACTTTGAGAAAACTATCGACACGTACTAATTAGTTATTTGTGTGTCTAACAAAGTGAGGGTACCTCATTAGTTACTCGCTGATAACAAACTGATTAGACTTGATATGAACCATTCATTCACCATACAATCTGAGATTAGCTTCAAGGGGCGACTTTATAAATTTCTCGTGTTGGCCTTGCGTCGAATCAACGTGTTTACGGCCCGCAACCGGGCAATTTTTGAAGGAGCGGCACGGGCCGCAGCGCCTTTCGGCGGCAACGTGTTGAACAGCCGATTCTAACTCATTTCTTATTTAGTCAACAAACCGGCTTGTCTGTCGATGCTTTCACCGCATCAGGTGCAGATGGGCGCAAATCATACCAACATGAATCGTTTTTCAGTCATTTACCAATACAAAGGACAGTATCATCACGTAGGTCGGCACACGCTCGATGAAGCCAAAGCTACCCTCGGCACCATTGCCAATGCCGGTAACCGTAAAGCAATCGGCATCTACGACGACAAGACCGAGCTATTCAGTTGGGAAACCGTGCGTCAGGATCAGTACGATCAGTCGTCGATTGAAATACAGGGCAAACTGGGCGAAGAAATCATTCATATCGCGCAGGCGCTCCGTCGGCGCGATATGAACTGGCGGGGCGAATTTCAGCGCCCCAGCCTGTTCGCTTGAGGCACGGTGGTAGTGGCAGGTCATTGTTGCCTGCCACTGCTATACCTGGTCGAGTGGCTGCCTGAGCCTGGATTGAATCCGATGCAGGGGTAACCGCTTGGGCGTACGAATAACCAGTGGCACGGCCTCGGTCACGACGTTGCTGGTATCGAGTCCGTAGGCTTCTTTCGTTGATAATGCAATGCGTTTGAGCAACAGGTAACCGGTCATAGTCAGCCGTTGACTGACGGTCAGCTCGTTATCGAACGAAAGGAATTTGCGGAACAGCACGAAGCGGAAATCACCCCCGATCCGGTGGATGTTCAGCGATCGGTACTTGGCGTCGATGGTTACCTCCTTGTCGGCGACCATATCCTGCACCACCTGCCGGAACAGCAGATTCAGACGCGGTTCGACACGAAAGCCGAGATAAAACGTCACGAAGTAAGCGTCTTCGGGGGCCAGCGTATCGACTTTGTAGCGCATCACGTAGGGTTCATCTTCCACGCAGACGTGGATAAACCAGTAAATATCGGCGCGCTTGGGAGCGCGGTTCAAGATCGAAAACAGCGTTTCGTTTTCAATCGTATCGTAGCTCTCGGCCGACGTCAGGTAAACGAGGTGGGTCGCATATTTGGGAATACTGACATCGTTGCTTAATTCTTTCAGTGCAGGCAGGTTGCCGGGTAGCGTATCGTAGCGGGTCAGGCTGCTGGTCAGCGACTCGCCCTGATACCAGAATACCATCATCGCCATCAATAACAGGCCGAGCGTGACCGAAATCCAGCCACCTTCCTCGAATTTGACGAGGTTGGCGATTAGAAACGTGATTTCAACGATCAGAAACATCGTCGTTATCAACACGATCAGCACGGTATTGACCCGTTTGACTTTCAGGTAAGCACTGATAAGCAGCGTCGACATCAGCATCGTCAGGGTTACGGCCAACCCAAAAGCCGCTTCCATATTTTTCGATTCGCGGAAGTGCAGCACAATCAAGATACAACCAACCATCAACCCCCAGTTGACGAATGGAACGTACAGCTGCCCCCGTTCGTCGGATGGGTAAGCGACGCGTTGCCGGGGCCAGAAATTCAGCCGCATGGCTTCGCCGACCAGCGTAAAGGCCCCGCTGATGAGGGCCTGTGAGGCAATAATCGTGGCCAGTGTGGCGATAACGATGCTGAACACTTTCAGCGAACCCGGTACTGTGCTGTAAAATGCCCCCGACTCATTGATCTGCTCACCCAGGTGCTGCATCAGGTAAGCGGTTTGGCCGGCGTAGGAGAGAAGCAGCGTAGTTTTGACATACACCCAGCTCGCGCGAATGTTGCCACGGCCGCAGTGCCCCATGTCGGAGTAGAGCGCTTCTGCGCCGGTCGTGCACAGGAAAATACCACCCAATAGCCAGAACCCACCCGGATAGTCGCGCAGAAACCGCAGTCCGTAAATTGGGTTGAACGCTTTCAGTACGCCAGGTTCGCTCAGCAGCGCATACAGGCCAATGGCACCGATAAACGTGAACCAGACCAGCATAATTGGGCCAAACAGTCGCCCGAGCTGCTGCGTACCAAACTGCTGGCTGACGAACAGCGCAATCAGGATACCGATTACGATGGGTACGGTGTCGAGTGTTGGGTAATAAATCAACAGGCCTTCAATGGCCGACGAAACGGAAATAGGGGGCGTGATAAGTCCATCGGCCAGTAGAAAGGCCCCGCCTACGATAGCCGGAACCATCAGCCATTTACCCGAATGGCGCCGGACCAGCGCGTACAGGGAGAAAATTCCGCCTTCCCCGTTGTTGTCGGCCCGCAGCGTAATAATGACGTATTTGATCGTTGTTTGCAGCGTCAGTGTCCAGATAATACACGACAGCGTACCCAGCACCAGCGTCTCTGTCAGCGGTTTGCCGCGCATGACGGCCGAGATCGTATAAAGAGGAGAGGTACCGATATCACCAAACACGATACCAACTGCAACGAGTAAACCCTGCAGAGAAACTTTGTCAATTGACGTTCGGGAAGACATAGTAAGCGAAAGACGTATCAGATTCGTACAAATTACTAGTTGGTGAGGGTAGTAGTTTTTAAAATTAGATTAATAGAAATTGTTGCCCTGACTGTCAGCGGTATACGTTATCGATACGATAAAATAGATTCTGTATAAGCTGGTAGTGCACACCGGTAGATGTGGCGCGCTGGCATACACAAACAGGCTGTAAATTCAGCCTTATACTACTATGACAAGACCGCACCTTTTATGGTGAAAAGGCTTGCGAAAAAGATAAGTACGGCAGAAAAACAGAGCAGTTACACCGCTGGATAAATCGAAAGAGTCAGGCGCACAGGTGACAACTAATTTTCGTCGACTATATAAATAGTATCTGGGGCCGTTAATTGCCTTGCAGATCAGTTCGTTTCAAATAGATTGCGGTCTCAATTGTCTTTGTAGTTTGGCCAGCCAGCCGATTTATGGGTGGTAGCCTGCCTGATTCACGTATGAAAAACAACAACGTCAAGACCCGTCTCCGTAGTAATCAACCCGTTGTCGGCGTTCTTTCCAATAGTGCCGATCCAACCATTGCGGAACTCTGCGGCTTTTCCGGTCTCGACTTTTACATGATCGATGGTGAGCACAGCCCCGTAACAACGGCGCAGGTACAGGATATCGTCAGGGCCTGTGAAGTGAGCGGCATCACGCCGTTGGCCCGGGTGCGCAGCAATGACCCCAAGCTGATTCTTCAGTTTCTGGATGCCGGGGTGATGGGTATTATGCTGCCGGGGGTTCGCACGGCAGCCGAGGCCGAAGCATTGGTACAGGCGATCAATTACCCACCGAAAGGGAAGCGTGGATTTGCCCCGGTGCGCTCGGCTGATTATTTACTCGGTACGATGAATCAGGGCGAGTATATTGAATTTGCCAACGAACAGATTCTGGTATTGCCGCAAATAGAAGATCAGGAAGCAATCGATAACCTTGAGGAGCTGATGGCTGTCGACGGTATCGACGGTTTTGTGATTGGCCCGCGCGATCTGGCTATGTCGATGGGCTTTTACGATGGCGCCAGTCATGATGAAGTAAAACGGACCATTGCCGGGGCCGTTGAAAAAATAAATAGGGCCGGTATGATTGTTGGAACTACCGCAGTTACCGGCGATCAGGCCCGTGCCCTGTTTGATCGGGGCGTGCGATTCTGTCTGGTATCGCTGGCTGGCTTATTACACAGTGCGGCTGCTGATTTCACAAAAAATCGGTAATGGATTTTAGCATTGTGTGAAAAATAAATCCAGATGTATATAAATTTTGCCAGATATTATAAAAAATTTGAGGGATCAGCGGCTGTTAAATCGGATTTTGCATCACATAGCGCTGTTTTTATTGGGTAACTTCAACTTAATGCCTATACTTGACCGGCCGATTTATTGTCTGCAACTCCATGGAGATTGATTTAGTATAGTACATCGAGCCACCCTAAACTTTATTTTTCTAGGTGTTTTTAACCATTGATCAGTTTCGTTGATGACGTACAGATCATAGCAAGGTGATAAAACATATTACTAAGCTTCCGGTTAATGTGGAAACCGTTCCCTAAGTTTGCCTCACGACTTGCGAGCGTTCTAAAGTTTAGTTTGAAACATTGCGTCAAAATTCAATTACGTACCCTATGCGAACATTTATCCAACGACACCCCCTGCGGATGCTGGCTGGACTCGTGTTGCTGAGTTGTGCTGCCCAAAACGGCGTACAGGCTCAATCGTCGGCCGATACAGTGCGGACTACCACTCCTGCTAACTCGGCTTATCCGCGCGAAAACATCTACCGGCTTGGTAAAGGCGTCTACACCGACACGCTTCGGCGCGATGAGTTCAAGACCCAGGCCAGCGATGTTGCCGAGCTTGACGATTGCGACACTACCTTCCAAACATTTATTCTGGTTCGCCGTCTTTCACCATGGCGTGTTGGTCTGTTTGCAGGACCCAACTTCGCTTATTGCGGAACCTGGGAAAATACATTCGGACCAACCAAACGCGATAACACGCTTTATAACGGTGCGGGTCTCAATGTTACCGGTAACATCGATTACTACCTGACTCCGGCAACGCGCCGTCTGCGCTTTGGTCTGGGTACGGCTTTCGGTTACCAGAACTATTACACCCGCAGCATCTATCGGGATTACCTCTATGGTCTGGCCGCATCACGTGGTTTCAACCAGAGCCAGGTAACCATCAAGCAGCGTGCTTCGGAAGATATGTATCTGACGATCGGACCCGTTCTGGCATTCACGATTGCCCGGAGCCGCCGGAACCCCGAAGCAACCACGTTCCTTGAACTGGGTCTGCGCGGAGGTCTGTTCCGCACGGAAGCCGCAACGATCGCTGCTTACACGCCGTCGACACTGTCGCTGCCCGGTACGCCTTCGTTCGTTGATGGTGGCGGTCTGATTCGTTCGGTGAACCCAAGCACCCGCGTATATCACCCAGGTGGTCTGCTGTCGCTGGGTGTCTTCTTCCCGCTCCGCAACAACTGGAACATCGGTGTGCAGGCGCAGGGCTTCTTCACCCAGCTGAATTACTACATCATTAACGGTGTCGACGATCAGCTGTATGAGTTCAAGCGTAAACACGGTGGTTTCAGTGCCGGTCTGGCCGTTCGGAAAGGCTTCGTTCAGAAGAAACTGATTCCAAAAACGCCAACGGTTTGCCCAACCTGCGAGCAGATTCCTGAGTTGAACGTACGATTCAACAACGCGTCGCTGAAAGGTGCATCGCTGTCTTACCTCGACAGCGCATCGGCTCAGCGTACGGGTCAGACGATGAATACATCGGCAACGGCCCCAACGATCAGCTGGCGCAGTACAACCCCGAATCCGAAGAACGAAACCTTCACGGCTCGTCTGTACTACCGTCCGGATTCGGTAACGACAAGTGCTTCGGATCAGATGATCGCGCAGGTTGAAAACAGCACCGACACGACGCTGGCATTCCCAACGGGTTATTTCGCCAATGGTCAGATGAACCCCGGTTTCTACTACGTAACGGTTCACAACCGGCAGGTAGCGAAGTGTGGTACCTGTATGAGCGAAGTGGCTACGACGAGTTTCTCGGTACTACGGCCAAAAGGTGGCGACACCGACTGCGAGTATCGTCACCGGCTGGAGCGTCTGGAAGTATACTACCGGACCCCGTACACCCGCGAAGTGGCTAACGTTTGTTACTGTAACGGTACCATCACATCAGTTGGCGACACGGTTACCCGTCTGCGCTACCGTGGTCTGAACCGTCGTCTGGCAACGAGTGCTATCGAGTTCGATACCAACACGGTTATCCTGAACCTGAAAGATCTGCCGGGCAACCTTGCTCAGCAACTGCAGGCTGAGAAGTCGAAAATCGAAAGTGGCAACGCCATCCGCTACAAAGGCCGTCGGGTACGTCCGCAGGTACAGTACTTCCGCGCTGTGTTCTCGGTTACGAAACTGCCATGCAACGGTCAGCCAGAGCAAGCAGTTGGTAGCTTCAACACAACGATCAGCGACAACAGCTACAGTATCACTGATCTGAAGCCACTGACCGACGCGCAGAAAACGAAGATGCTGGCACCTCCGGCACCAACCAAGAAGGCAACGCGCCGTCGGGCTGGTAACAGCGGTCGCCGGTCGGATGTAATGTTCGGCGTACAGTAAGCGATTTGCATAAACGAAGAAAGCCGGGGCCAACGCTCCGGCTTTCTTCGTTTATGGTAGGTTGATTACTTCGTTGTAAGCGCAATAGAGTAGGTTATTTTCTGTCATGCCGGCGTAGGAGGGATCTTCGGTGTCGGATAGTTTTTCTTAACGCTACCAAAGAGCCCCCTACGTCGGAGTGACAGAAAAATTATGACACGTTTGCTTAGTAACGAATTTGCTGACGAATGGCACAGCGAAGCGAATAGTCGCCAATAACGGGTAGCCTGTTCTCCACCTGATCGTCTTTCTGATAAGTAGCGGGTAGATTTAGCGATGCGTGGCCACGAACGTGCCACTCCGCGATGTAAATAGCATCCAGCTAAGCTGGTTAGGCAAAGGGAGCTGTTCTCCCGGTACTGCAAAAGCTAGTCACGCATCACCGTAAACGACAGCAAACCCTCGTAGGATTTAACGCGCTCCGGCGTTTTACTTTTCGGTTTGGCAAACAAACATACCGTTGACTTACCCCGGCGGTTAATCGGAATCGATAGCTGATACACATCGCCCGACTGCCGAACATTAACTGTCGATGAGGTTAGCACAGTACCGTTGTACGGGCCGGTAGCACAGGTAAACTCGACGGGCTGAGCGCTACGAAGCGACAGCGTCAGTGTTTCGCCGGATTGGAGCAGCCCTTCTTTCGGGAAGTTGGTGTCAAGACCAAGCCGGAAATACGCGTCGTACACTTTCGGAAACCGGTCGAACTGGGCTTTACTGGTTGGTATGTCAAGCAGTTGCCAACGCGAGTCAACGGGGAAATGATTGGCAGAGAAAGGTACCGGATCGGTTAAAAAATAGAAGTCATTCGGCGTGTCGGGCGTTTTGGCCGTCGACTGCGCCCATGCCAGATCGAGCAGGAACCAGTCGCCGTCGAGTTTAACCGCGTTCCACTCGTGATCGACCCGCGTGATTGGCACCCCTGACTCAAAATCGTTGGTCCGGGCATACCCTTTGATGTTGGCGGTTTCGATACCCGCCCGGTTCATCAGTTCCTTATACAGTAGCGCAAAACCAGTACACACCGCCTTCCGACTGCTCAGTACCCGACTGGCATAAGCCGTTTCGGATGAATACATTCGCCCCTGGAAAGCCGACTCATCGTAGCGTACGTGCGATGTAATCCAGCTGTATACCGACCGGGCTTTAGCCAGATCCGTACGCGCCGGGGCCGTCAGGTAGCGACTGAGTTTGTCCAGTGTTTTCGCTTCTGACTCCGGCGTATTGCGGGCGTACGCATCGATCGTGCTGTAATCGATGGAAACGTACTTCGACGGGCGGGCAATAACAGCCGGAGCAGGCGACACAAATCCGGCGAAAAAGAGCAGAAAGGCCAACAATGACCCGACTTTATTGATTCGTATACCACATAGCTGTCTCACAACGTCATAACAAGTATGCGTCTAGTTTTATTGCTTTTTTGTAGTCTACTCATGAAGAACGAATCAGCATCGGCACAATCGACGGACAAACCTGATTTGTCCGCGCAAAGCCAGCCCGCAATGATGCAAACGTATACCATACGCCTGCGGCCGGGACAGGATCTGAAAGCAGAATTGGACGCGTTTGTTGTAGCCCATCGCATCGAAGCAGGAGCCTTGCTCACCTGCGTCGGTAGTCTGACTGACCTGAGTTTACGACTGGCAAATCAGGATGACCCGACCAGCTGGCAGGGGCACTTCGAGATTGTTTCGCTGGTCGGTACGCTGTCGACAAACGGCAGTCATCTACACCTGTCAGCGGCCGACTCGACGGGGCGCACGCTGGGTGGTCATCTGATGGCCGGATGTCGTATTTACACGACTGCCGAGCTGTTGATTGGCGTGATGCCTGATCTCGTTTATACTAGAGAACCCGACCCCACGTATGGGTATCGGGAACTGGTCATACGTAAGAAGTCGATTGTAAAAAAGCGTCGTTAATTACGCTTGCTCATCTCGTCGCGAATCTTGGCGGCCCGCTCGTACTCTTCATTACCAAGCGCGGCATCGAGCATAGTCTGAAGCTCTTCCGATGATGCGTTTTTCAACTGGTCGCTGAACGAACGGTTCGATGGGCGGTTGGGCGAGCTAACTAATTCCTCCTGACCTTCTTCCTCACTCGGCGTGTTGGTGATACCAGCTTCGGAGAGCACGGATTCATTGGTATAGATAGGGACGCCAAACCGAATGCCAATGGCAACGGCGTCGGACGGACGGGCATCGATAGACGTCTCGCGAACGCCATCGAAGCAAACGATACGGGCGTAAAAAATGCCTTCCCGCAGATCGGAAATCACAATTTCACGAACCGTAAACTTAAACTGCTCGGCCATTTGCTTGAACAGGTCATGCGTCATCGGGCGGTTCGGCACAATCTTTTCAATTTCAATCGCGATAGCCTGCGCTTCAAACATGCCGATCAGGATGGGCAATCGGCGGTTCCCATATTCCTCTCCCAATAATAGCGCAAACGAACCCGTCTGGGTCTGGCTTGGCGAGAGGGCTAATATTTCCAGTTTAATCTTATCCACAGTGCAAATTTAGCAGTTTTGATCGTTCGTTGAGTGTCGATAATCGCGGGTAATTTGCTTTTCCCCGCGATTATCGACGCCCACAGATCAGACTACAACGCCTTTACTGCCGCCGTCAGGCGGGGAAGTACCTCAAATACATCACCAACTATGCCATAGTCGGCCGCTTTGAAAAACGGCGCGTCGGCGTCTTTGTTGATAACCACAATCACCTTCGAGGAGTTTACGCCAGCCAGGTGTTGGATAGCTCCCGAGATGCCACAGGCGATGTATAGATTGGGGCTAATTTTGATACCCGTCTGCCCAACGTGCTCGTGGTGCGGACGCCAGTCGAGGTCGGAGACGGGTTTCGAGCAGGCCGTTGCTGCGTGCAGGGCGTGCGCAAGGTCTTCCACGAGACCCCAGTTTTCGGGTCCTTTCAACCCCCGGCCAGCCGATACAACCAGATCCGCTTCGGGTAGCAGAATGTCGCCGGTGGCTTTCTCGGTGCTCTTTACGCTAATGACAAAGTCGCTGTCGTTGAGGGCGGGCGCAAACGGTTCAACCGTTGCTGTCGCGTTGGTTTCTTCGGGCGTGATCGTATTTTTCTTGATCGCCAGAATCTTGACGCCTGCTTTCAACTCGTTGTACGCGAACGCTTTGCCGGTGTAGATACTGCTTTTCACCACAAAGCCATTGCTCAGATCGGGTAACTCAATGACGTTGGCCGCCAGCCCCGCTTTCAGCTTACCGGCCAGCCGGGCGGTCATCGCATCGGCCAGGGACGATTTCGCCAGTACAACTACGGTACTGCCTTCCTGCTGCGCGGCTGCGGCCACAACGGTAGCGTACGCCATACCGTTGGGTTCGTTCAGCTTAGCGTCATTTGCGTGCAGCACTTTTGTCGCGCCAAAGTGCCCGGCGGTCGCCAGCTCCGCTTCATCACCTTGCCCAGCGACAATAGCTGTGGCGGTTGTACCGGTCATTTGGGCCACTTTGGCCCCGTAGAAAATGGCTTCCTGCGACGACTTCTTAAGCTTTCCTTCGTCTAATTCAACAAATATGAGGACGGACATGAGTTCAGTTTGTGGTTTGTGGTTCGTAGGTTTCAGTTGTAGAGTTAGATAGTTAAATGGTTGTACAGTTGGCTCCGCCGTCACCGGTCGCGCCAGCCCACCATGCGGAGCCAACTTTATAACTCTACGACTTTAAAACTTTAAATAACCTTTGCTTCCGTGTGGAGGAGCTGGATGAGTTTCTCGGCTTCGTCGGCGGGAATCATTTTTACGGCACCGCGTGGAGCGGGTAATTCGTAATGACTGACTGCCGTAAGCTGGTCGTTAGCAACCGGTTCGACTACTTTCAGCGGCTTGGTCCGGGCGGTCATAATACCCCGCATGTTCGGGATTTTCCATTCGGCAATCGGCTCCTGACAGCCCAGTACGAGGGGGAGTTTGGCTTCGATTTCTTCTTTGCCGCCTTCGATTTCGCGGGTAATTTTAGCGGTGTCGCCGTCGATGTTCAGTACCATAACGGGAGAAATGGACGGCAAGCCCAGCATCTCGGCTACGATACCGTGTACCTGACCGCCGTTGTAATCGATCGATTCGCGGCCCATCAGGATGAGATCGTATGACGCGTCTTTGGCAACAGCAGCAATCTGCTCGGCTACGAAATACGCGTCGGTTGGCTCGGCATTGACCCGGATGGCGTCGTCGGCACCGATGGCCAGACACTTGCGAATGACTGGCTCAGCGTCGGTCCCGCCTACGTTCAGCACCGTTACGGTGCCGCCCGCCTGCTCCTTCAGTTCAACGGCCCGCGCCAGGGCGTAGTCGTCGTAGGGGCCGGTGATGAATGTGACGCCCGCTTTGTTAAGCTTCGTGTTGTTATCCGTGAAGGTGATTTTGGTTGTCGTGTCGGGTACACTCGTCACGCACACTAGAATCTTCATGCCTGTGAGGTTTGGTTTGGTGAACAGCTGACCGCCTGTTTTCGGCTTTGTGATAGCCGTATATTGGCCGGAAAGCCCGTTAATTTGGCGGCTAAATTACAAACAGTTCCAAAAGAAAGTATGCATGCATACTATTTTTATCGTCTATGAATAACCAGCGCATCCAACAATTAATTCGTTTTGTACAGGAAGAACCCAACGAGCCATTCAATGTTTACGCGCTCGCGATGGAATACATAACCGACGAACCAGCGCAGGCCCGCCTGTATTTCGACGACTTGCTGACCCGCTTCCCGGACTACTTGCCGACGTATTATCACGCGGCTGCGCTGTACGCCGAACTGGGTAGCAGCGACCGGGCGGCTGCGTTGTACGAGAAGGGAATCGAACTGGCCCGGACGCAGCAGAACCAGAAAACGCTGCTGGAGCTGCAGCGGGCTCAGCAGGCACTTGAAGACGATGAAGATGAATGGTAAACTACCGACCGCGCCGACGGGTCGACACGGTCCGGGTGCCCAGCGCCTGCTCAAATAACAGCGGCACGGTTGCCTGTTGAGGACTACTGTATTCGATAGCCAGATACCGCGCTGCGGTTAGCTTGGGCAGGTACACCAGGCCGCGCACGGATTCATTGGGTTGCAGTGTCTGCGCCCGCAGGGCCAGTTCGCGCCAGCGGTAGTCCTCGTAATCGAGTTGCTGCATTCGATTGGCGAAGTTGCTATAGTTGACCGCCCGTTTGACCGCGATGGCCTGATAAGCGACGTTGTGCGAGATGCGGTTGTTGACATACTCACCGTACGACCGGCTTCGGCTGCTTGACGACACATCCGACGCGATAGCCGCGACCATGAGCACGGTGTTTAGAATCTTGGCCCGTTTGAGTCGTTTTTCCTCCACCTTGCGGGCCAGACCTACCCGCCCGGACTCGTAAGATGGGTCGGCTGCCTGTCGAATCAGGGGCAGCCCATCATTGGCCGGATCGGTTAGCGTATCGCGCGCTTCGCCCAAAGCGGCCAGTTTAAAATCGGCAGGGTTAACCTCAATGGTGTGGCCGGACAGGTTTTTGATTTCTACGTCCAGCGCTACCAGATCGGCTTCTTCGCGCTCAAACGACGCGACAACGGCCACACCGTTTTGCTCCGCGCGGGTGACGAGTTTGCCATCCAGGGTTGCCACGTCACCCGAGACCGGGCGGAGGCTATACGTGTTGGTTGTGATTGTCGAGGGCGCGCAGGCCGTCAATAAGCCGAATAAGCTGATTAACTGGCACAGGCGAAAGGTAGCGGTGTGTATCATAACGCAGGGATAAACGACCAGGGAGCGTAGACTGTAAATGTACGTAAATGATTGTCAACGTGCTATGAACCAACTAATAGACGGCTGTCAGGGCGTATCCGGGGAGAAATTTTTTTAGATTGACGGCCGGATGGTTACATTGGTAACAAAATTGATGCAGCTTATTCGTCTATCGCTTCCTGTTTATGAGAAAACATATCCTTCCGCTACTGTTTCTAACCACCGTATCTGCACTAGTGCAGGCGCAGAGTCAGATTGTTACGCCTGATAATCAGGTTGTCAGCATTCAGTCTGTTAGTGGCAACGTCAATCTGTTTATCGGACAGAGTACCAGTGCTGTCATGGGTGGCACGTACAACACGTTTGTCGGTAGTCAGTCGGGACAGGGCAATAAGACCGGGTCGTACAATACGTACCTGGGCTACAAAGCCGGAGCCCCCAACACGGTTGGTAACAACAATACATTCGTGGGGTACGAATCCGGCAAACTCAATACCGATGGCAGCGACAACGTGTTCATCGGTTTCAACGCGGGCAGCGGCAGTCAGCGCGGGAGTCGTAACCTGATTATCGGCCCCAACGCGGGTTTTGACGCGATTGGCGGGGGAGACAACACCCTAATCGGCTCAAACGCGATTGGCGTAGGAGCGGGGCTGTCGAATGCAACGGCAATCGGAGCGAACGCCCGGGTGCTGAGTAGTAACGCGATGGTGCTGGGCAATAATGTCAATGTTGGTATCGGTACGTCGGCCCCGCAGAACCGGCTCGAACTAACGGCGGGTATCGACGGTAGCAGCGGGCTGCGCCTGACGAACATGACGGCCAGTTCACCCACTTCGGCGGGTACCGCCGGTAAATTCCTGACGGTAAGCGATAAGGGCGATGTGTTGCTGGGCAGTCAGCTATCGGCGGTAGCGACGCGTGTGCAACCCGCCAGCGAAAGCCAGTGGGCCGATTACGTATTTGCGCCGACTTACCAGCCGCAGCCGTTGGCTGAAGTTGAGCAGTTCGTTAAGAAAAACCGTCACCTGCCGGGTATTCCCAGCGCCAGTCAGATGGTAAAGGAAGGCACTGATTTGATGACACTATTGGCAACGCTGGTGCAGAAAAACGAAGAACTGACGCTTCATGTGATCGAGCAGCAGAAGCGTATCGAGCAGCTGGAGAAGAAAATTAAGTAGAGACGCACCATCTTGCGTCTCACCGCCGGATGGTGTTGCTGCCGGATGGTGTTGCTGCCGCGTGCTGAGACGCAACATCTTGCGTCTCTACATCGCCTTTATCGCCAGCCAGACATTCCACAGTCCCAGTACCATCGTGACCAGCACAACCAGTCCCATCGTCAGGTTTTGCGTCAGGGTGTTGCAGTATTGGCCCAGTAGCGTGCGGTTGTTGACGGCGATGAACAGGAATATCGTCACGAAGGGAAGCAGGATGCCGTTGATGGCCTGCACTGCCAGGATGACGGGGATCGGCGTTACGTTCAGCAAGCCAAACGTCAGGCCCGTTGCCATCACAATGAGCCAGACCGCCCGGTAAGCTGTGCCGTTTTTAGGTGTGCCCAGCAGGCTGTTGGCTGTAACGGATGCCGCCAGTGGGGCCGTCAGCGACGAAGCGAACCCGGCCGCAAACAGTCCGAAGGCAAACAATGAACCCGCCCACGGCCCGATCCGGTCGGCCAGCACCTGCGCCATGTGGGGGTAGGAGAAATCAGTGGGAATGAGCAAGCCGGCCAGCAGCAGCACGACCGAAATAATACCGCCGAGGATCACTGCCACCCAGATGCCCAGCCGCATCGCGCCCAGCGACTGTCCATTGGCAGAATCGGTCGGGACGATGCTTGAGCCAAAAAACAGATTGTACGGAACGATCGTCGTGCCAATCAGGCCGTTGATAAGCAGCAGCGAACCGCCGGGAATGGCCGGGGTAACCAGTGCTTTTGCCAGTGCTACGGGTGTCACGGGCGTACCGAAAGCGACGTACACAAAGGCGCCCCCCATCGCGAATACGACCAGCCCCAGCATGTTCGCCAGGCCCTGCGTCGAGCCGATCCAGAGCAGAGCAATGCAGACAGCACCAACTGCAACGGTAATAACCGGCGCTGACAGACCCGTTAACAAAACCAGTCCCGATACGGCCCCCAGAATATTACCGGCCTGGTAGGCTGAGCAGCCGAGAAAAATGGCCCCAAACAGGGTCCGGGCCAGCCGTCGCCCCCGCCTTCCGGTGTAGGTCTGCGTAATAATCTGGCCTAGGTCGGAGCCGGTCGCAATGGTCAGGCGGGCAGCGGCTTCCTGTAACCACACCGTGCCGAGCGTCGCGAAGGTCAGCACCCAGAGCAGTTGCAGACCATACTGTGATCCCGCAATGGCGCAGGCCGTAACGGAACCCGGCCCGATGAAAGCCGCCGAGATCACCGACCAGAACAGAATACTACCCAGACCCGAGCGAAAGGAGACGTTTTTAGGCATAGCGACAGCGACGATTTTTGCAAAATACGTTGCGCAGGCCCGTTTCCAACCAATGCCGCCGGTTTTCATCCGGTCCGAAAACGTCACTTCTTCAGAATACCCCGCCCGACACTCTCATTGAGCAGTTGCTCGGCGTATTGCCAGATCGTGTCTGAACCGTTCTGGATGACTTGTTTTTTGGTGTACACCTTGTCGTAACTCACCCCGAATTCGGCCCACGTACCCCCGTTGTTCGAGGTGTTCTGCAACAGCGGTTCGAGCCGGTCCATGGCACGGGCAAATTTAGCTTCAGCCGTTTGGCCCGCTTCGAACTCCTCCCAAACAGCGATCAGTTCAGCCGCCTGATGGTCAGGCAGCAGGCCGAAAATCCGGTTGGCGGCTGCGCGTTCTTCCACTGTATTGTCGTGGCTTTTTTGCGTATCATAGATGAAGGTGTCGCCCGCATCTATTTCGACAATATCATGGATCAGCAGCATCTTGATAACCCTGAGCAAATCGACCGGGGCATTGGCGTGTCCGGCCAACACAAGCGCCATCAGGGATAAGTGCCAGCTATGCTCGGCGTCGTTCTCGTTGCGGTCGCTGTTGAACAGTTTTGTCTTACGGAGAATGTATTTGAGTTTATCCACTTCTTTTATAAACGCTATCTGCTTCAGAAGATCACCGGTCATGGGTTTGTCTTGACGATTGAGTAACAAAATTGACGTGTGTCAGCGTAAGCGCAATTGCCATTTGGCAAGAAAGGCGTCAGACGATGTGTTTCCGGATACGGCTCAGCGAAGACGGTGTAATGCCCAGATACGAAGCCAGCATGTGAAGCGGCACGCGGTTGGCCAGTTTTGGATAATGATCCAGAAAAGTCAGGTATCGCTGCTGCGCGTCCTGAACGAGCATATTGCTGGTAAACTTCAATTTGCTTTCCAGTACGTACGACGTGATTTTGGCGAACATATCGTCCCAGCCGGGGATAAGCGCGGAGAGTCGAGTGAAGTCGGCCTTGGAAAAGACCAGAAGCTGGCAATCCGTGATTGCTTCGATTTACTCAGCGGAGGGCACTTCGTCGCGAAAGCTGTTGATGTCGACAATGAACCGATTTTCGTAGACGAAATACCGGGTGAAACTGTCGCCCCGGTTGTCGTAATAGCAGACTCGGAAAACGCCGTCCGTTACGTAGCCCATCTGTGTGGACACCTTCCCCGCTTCGGCAAAGTAAGCCCCCTTAGAAATGCGCTTACGCGTTGCCGTTACCTGTATCAGCTCCCGCTGCTGCGTGTCGAGGTTGCCAAATTGACCTAGATAATCGATAAGATCGTCCATCAGCCAAAGCTAGTGAGTAATGGGTAACGATCGGTTGCGCTACTACGCGCGAACATCGCCGGTAACCGATCCGTGCCGGTTCTATTCTACAGACGCGATTTGGTGGGTCATGCCTGCCGGACACAAATAAGCCTGCACGCGCGATGTCGGTGACGACGGCGGTGCAGGCTTGTCAAAAAAAATTCAGGTTGTTGTGCTTACATAGACTTGCCCGTAGCTGCGCTCAGGACGTCTTTATCGGGATGAGGTTTTACCTGACAGTTGCGGTCGAAGAGCATCGTGGCACCACCCTCGGCGGTATAAGTCGGCCAGTTGGGCAGCCCCTTGTGGTTTGGGTTGCCGGTGCGGGCAAACGCGATCCAGGCCCGGCTCATTTTGTCGGCCAGCGTATGCGCTTCCTGACTGCCGCCCGTCATTTCTTCGCACCGGCTGATGTTGTCGAACATAAACGGCATTTCCATGCAGTGCATCGACTTGTACATACCATCGTTGACGGGCGAACTCCAGGTAAACAGGTACATATACACCGGTGCCTTACCCGTGGCTGCTTTCTGGCCCGCCTGCTGAATCGCGCCCGCCCGGAAACCCGTATCGATGTTGATGTAGTCGGCGGGGAGCGTCGTTTCGGGGTAATCTTTCTTCACCGCAGCGAGATAAGCGTCGGCTCTGTCGCCGTAGCGTTGCTGGGCAATGGCTTTGGCCTGCTCCATGGTCGAAGCACGGTTGGCGGGGTTGAACGGCCCGAACTCGGTTTTTGTCGAACCCACCAGCAGCGGAATCTGGGTCGACAGGGCAATGGCTGCGGCATCGGCGGGTTGGTAAGGCAGGAAATTACCGTCGTGGATTGGTCCCCAGGTAACGCCGAACGTGCCCCGATCGCTGGCTTTAGCACTGGCATTCACTTTTTGCAGCGCCTTTCGGCTGGCGGCCAGTAATCGCTCGTACGGGATGGTCTGTAACGAGTCGACCTGCGTTGGTTGCAGATTCAGCTCACTGAGCAAAGCCGCGCTGACCTGCCGGGCCACGCCCTGATCCATGAAGCTCGATACGTAACTGCCGCTCTGCACAATGGCTTTCTGGAACAGGCCCTTTGCCGAAGGCGCATTCATCAGACAGGTAACTTTACCGCCCCCGCCCGACTGCCCGAAGATGGTGACGTTGGCCGGGTCGCCCCCAAACTGACTGATGTTCTGTTTCACCCACTGCAAGGCGGTCACCAGATCCATCAGGCCCGCATTGGCCGAGTTTTTATACTTGTCACCGTAGGCCGACAGGTTCAGAAAGCCCAGCACGTTCAACCGGTGATTGACTGATACCACGACCACGTCGCCCTTCTTCGCCAGGTTTTCGCCGTCGTACGAAGGCAGCTCCATCGAGGAACCCATAGCGAAACCACCGCCGTGCAGCCATACCATCACGGGCCGTTTTTTGGCTGTCGTGGCCTGCGGAGTCCAGACGTTCAGGCTCAGGCAGTTTTCGTTGGTAACCCCCCAATTGTGTTGAAAGGCGAACTCGATGTCGTCGGCACCGGTGCCGCTCATGGCGTCGATCGGGCAGACCGGCCCGTAAACGGTTGACGACCGAACAGTGGTCCAGGGCGCTGGTTTTTCGGGGGCCATAAACCGACCGGCCTGCGCGTACGGAATGCCTTTGAACGTGGCCGTGCCGTTGTGGATGTAGCCGCGTACGCTGCCGGATTCGGTCGGAACGGTGGCAATGCCTTTACCCGCCTGAATCGGCATGGCTGTTTGACCGGGCGTTTGTGCCGTCGTCAGCAACGCGTGCAAACTGACGGCGACGAATAAACCAATTGTGTTGAGTTTCATGAACTATACTGGGTTTGGACTGTGAGAACTAAGGCGTACGCAGTGTGTGAAACAAAAAGTCGAGCGCAGCCCGGTCGGGGAGGGTACGAGCCCGCAATGTCGTGTCAAGCTGCATGATGGAATCGCCGGGTGTGGCAAATGCGGGCCAGTGGGGGAGGTCCCGGCTGTTCGGATTACCCGTCTTGACGAAGTTGACCCAATACCCGGCCATCTGGTGCGCTAGTTTATCGTCGGCGGGGTGTAGGGGGCGAAGCTGTTTGTCGATGAAGCGCAGATTGTCGTAGGCGTAGGCTACCTCGGCGGTGTGAAACGCGCCGTAGCTGGCATACGCGCCCGTGGCCGGAACCTTACGCGTAAAGCGATACACGTACACCGGCAATCCCTGTTGCTGCTGAATCGTGGCCCAGGCGTAATTCTGCGCGCCAAACGTTCGGTCGCGGGCGATGTTTCGTTGTGATTGGGCGGCTTCGGCGTCGCTGCCGGCCGGATAAAACCGCAGCAGCGTGTCGGCCTGCGCACCGTATTGCTGACTGGCCTGCGCTTTGTAATCAGCCGCGTTTTTGAGTTGGCCAAACGCCAGCCCTTCGTCTTCGTTCCAGCCCGTCAGCAGGGTTACGCGGTTCTGTTTCCGGTCGGCAAACAACTGAGCGATGGAGGCCGGTAGCACGTAGCCGTCTATAATGGGGCCCCGCATCGCCTGTCCCGCCTGCTTTAGAATGGCGTCGGCGGGTAAAGCTCTCAAGTCGGCCAGCGACGACACGCCCAGTGCCTGCGCTGTTTTCTGACCCGCTTCTTCGGCCTGCTGCCGCGACGGATAAGAGGTGGCAAAGTTGGCTCCGCTCTGCGCGATCGCTTTCGTAAACAGCCCTTTCGCCAACGGCGATGCCACCAGACAGTTGACACTCATCGACCCGGCCGATTGCCCCGCGATGGTTACGTTGGCTGGGTCGCCCCCAAACTGCGCAATGTTTTGCTGGACCCACTTCAGGGCGGCAATCTGATCCATCAGGCCGTAGTTGCCCGACACCTGCTGCCCCGGCGTGGACTCGCCCGGCGTGGACTCGCCTGATTCACGCGTCAGCTCAGGATGCGCAAAGAAACCGAACGGGCCGACCCGGTAATTGACGCTGACAAAGACGATGCCTTTCCGGGCGGTAGCGTCGCCGTCGTAGATCGGGACGCCACTACCCCCGCTGCCGAAGCCCCCGCCGTAAATCCAGACAAGTACCGGTTGGTTGGTCGCCTGCTTACGGGTCCAGACGTTCAGGTACAGGCAATCTTCGCTAATCGGTGTTTTCGGGATCAGGTATTCGGCGCTCCACGGCCCGAACGGGCTGGGTGCCGCCTGTATGGGGCTTGGCCCGAATGCGTCGCCTGGACGTACGCCCGACCAGGGGGTAACCGGCTGCGGGGCTTTCCAGCGTAAGGCACCCACGGGTGGAGCCGCAAACGGAATACCCTTATAGCTGTACACATCCCCCGCCTGATTCAGTACGCCCGCTATACGCCCGCCGGTCACCTGTACGACACCCGGCTCGCTGACGAACGGGCTCACCGACAGCAGGCCAGCCAGCGCCAGTATGGCTACGCCAATACCTGTTACAGTCGATTTCATGGGCGTAGTTACGGAACGTTAACCTGATTGGCTTTCAGAATTTTATCGAAAAAAAGCAGCTGGTACGGCAGTGCGTTGCCCCAGTACTCCCACGTGTGGGCGCCGGGTCGTTCGGTATAGTCGTGAGGTGTGCCGTTGGCCAGCAATTGCCGGTGCAGGTCGCGGTTGGTTTCGATTAGAAAATCGTCGACGCCAATGTCAAAGGTGAGTGGCAGGTTATTCGCTTTCAGCTTGTCGGCCAGCGTGACCATTGTATAGCCGGGGTAGGGAACGTCGCCGTCTTTGGGTGGCCCCAGTAGCTTGGCAAAGTTCTCGGCGCGGGATTTGGCGAAGTCGGCGGGTACTTTCCAGGTGGCAGTGTTGATGTTCATTACGCCACTCATACTCCCGGCAGCTGCGTACAGGTCCGAGTGGCGGCTGGCGATAAACATAGCCCCGTGACCACCCATCGACAGCCCCGCGATCAGCCGCCCTTTGCGGTCGCGGACGGTACGGTAGGTTTTGTCAATTCGATCGGTCAGTTCGCGGCTGATGAACGTCTCAAATTGACTGGTTTTCACCAGCGGACTATCGAAATAATAACTGGTCGGGTCGCCGTCGGGCGTGACGATGATGAGTTTATACTGGTCGGCCAGCCGGAGCAGCAACGTTTTGTCGGGCGTCTTGCTCAGCCAGTCCCGGAAGTTACCCGTGCCGCCGTGGAGCAGATAAAGAACCGGGAACGCCTGCTGCCCCGTTTTGTAGGCATCGGGTACTACGACGGCCGTTCGTAAGGTTCGGTTCATCGCCGTACTCGGTACGTCAAGCGTGTCGACGGTGGCACTGAACGCCAGCAGCGGCAGCACATGCATGAGCATTACCAGCAGGAGACGGGGTGAAAACATAGAATAGATAGAAAGACGCCGTTTATATTTAAGGCAAAGCTACGTAACCTGGCAATACGTCAATGCTACGCAAAGGATTTTTTGTGCTATGTTTAGGTTTCGTATAATCTTTTAAGCGTGGAGAACGGACATACGAACGAATATATACGCGCTCTGTCGATCGACGGGGTGATTTTTGGGTTTCACGAAAATGAACTCAAGGTGCTGTTACTGCGCTGGAAAAACACTGACGAATGGAGCCTGCCGGGTGGGTTTATCCGGGTGCTGGAGTCAGTCGATACGGCTGCGCAACGCGTGGTTCAGGAGCGGACGGGGCTGACTCACCTGTATTTACAGCAGTTCCACGTGTTTGGCGATGCCGAGCGGTACGACTGGTCGGAGGTGAAGCGTCGAATCGGGTTTCCGTACAGTGAGGGCGACTGGTGGCCCCGCACTGTTTCGATTGGCTACTATGCGCTGGTCGACCATTCAAAAGTGGCACCGATGCCCGACCAGCTGACGGAAGCCTGTGCGTGGTGGGCCCTGGATGCATTACCGAATTTACTTTTTGATCACAATCAGATTATCGACGTGGCCCTTGCGTCGCTGCGCAAAGACCTGACGGAACAGCCAATCGGGCATTTGCTGCCCGACGCCTTTACGATACCGGAATTGCAGCGACTGCACGAAACAATTCTGGGCTACGAGCTGGATGCCCGTAACTTCTACAAAAAAATGATGTCGTCGGATGCCCTGGAGCGGCTACCCGAGCGCCGGACAGGTACGCCCCACAAAGCCCCGTTTCTGTACCGCTTCCGGGAGTGATAGGGCAAGATGCGAACGGGTACATACGCAAAGCGGGGTTGCCGATGTAAATCAGCAACCCCGCTTGTTATTGTAGAATCAGAACGACTACGACAGGTACTTACGCAGCATCCAGGCGTGTTTCTCGTGCTCTTCCATCAGTCCGGTCAGAAAATCAGATGTACCGGCGTCGCCCAGCTCGTCGGTCTTGTCGACGTCTTCGCGCAGTTCACGGATGATCTGCTCGTGATCGGCCAACAGGCGCTTGAACATATCGGGCGTACCGATGTGGCCGTCGTAATCTTCTTTCAAACTGGTTTCGGCCAGGAAATCTTTCATCGTCGCTACCGGACGACCGCCCAACTGACGAACGCGCTCGGCCACGAGGTCAATTTCTTCTTCCAGTGCCGTGTACTGCTCTTCGAAGAATTCGTGGTACTCTTTGAAACTTGGGCCTGCTACGTCCCAGTGGAACTTACGGGTTTTGATGTATAGTACGTGCAGGTCGGCCAGGAAAGCGTTCAGGAGTTCGTTCTCCTTCTTAAGGACGTCTGCGTCAAGGCCAATGTTAGGTTGCAATGCCATAGCAAATGTTTATTTTTATGTTACGTCTAGGGCAGTGAATTTCTGCCGTTGCCTACTGAAATAACCACTGAGCAGGCGGTTTGTTTGCGCTTGCTACTACTTTGCGCAGGAAACCGTTTCGCTGTAACACGAGCCGGTAAACAGAAACCTTCACCTGCTGTTCTGGCTGGCTGACCGTATGAAACTAGCACTCTGTATTGCCCTGCTGATTGCCCGGACCATCACGGCGTTTGCCCAGACCGGCACACTGACGGGGCGCGTCGTTGAAGCTGGTCAGCTGAGGTCATTGCCGTTTGCGGCCGTTTACCTGGATCGCACAACTATTGGCACGACAACCAATGAAGCGGGTGAGTTTATGTTGCCGGCCGTACCGGCCGGATCGCAGAAACTGGTGATTTCATTTGTCGGTTTCGTGGCTCAGGTCGTGTCTGTACAGGTAAAAGCGGGCGTCAACACCCCGGTTAGGGTGCTGTTGGTACCCGATGCCCGGCAGGTTGCCGAAGTGCAGATCAAAGCCACTCACGACAAGACCTGGGCGAGGCAGCTGAAACGATTCGAGAAAGTCTTTCTGGGCAATACGACCGCCTGTAAACTGCTGAACCCCTGGGCAATCGACTTCGCTGAGGATGGAGTACGGCTAGCGGCATCTGCGGCCGTGCCGCTGGCCATCGACAACAATGAACTGGGCTACCGGCTGTCGTTCGATCTGAAAACGTTCGCCAGTTCTCCGACCGATTTTGCCATCGTCGGCACGGTCCGCTTCACCGATATGGAAACGACGGATACGCTGGTCATCCGTCGCTGGCAGACTAACCGGGAACGGGCCTACCGGGGGTCGGTGCGCCACCTGATAAAAGCGCTGATCGACGGTAAGCCCGGTCAGGCCGGATTTGCGCTGTACCGCGATAAAGAGCCCGGTAAACCCCGCAGCGATAATTTTGACTTTGAACGGCGCACGAATCTGGTTGACGCCGAAAAAAGCCTGACCGTCAGCAGGATACCGGGAACGTCGCAGTATTACATCGCTCTGGATGGCCCGGTGGAGATACACTACGTCAATGGGTATACGACGGCGGGGTTTTATAAAGATACCAGCGCGCCTGTAAGCTGGCTGGAAGCCCGGCGGCATAGTCTGCTGGCCGACAGCGAGGGCAACCTGCTCAACCCGACCGACGTCGTAGTGTCGGGGAGCATGGCCGGGGAACGGGTGTCGGCGATGTTGCCGATCAACTACAGGCCGGGTCGTCTGATGCTGACTGTGACCAGCGTATCCGGCCCGGCGGCCCGGCTGCGCGAGTCTGTCTATCTGCATACCGATCGGCCTTACTATCGACCGGGCGAAACGCTGTGGTTCAGTGCTTACAGGCTCCAGCCAGCACCTGGGTTGGGCGATAGTCTGGGCAATGTGCTGTACGTCGACCTGATTGCTCCCGACCGAACAATCGTTCAGCAACGGGTATTGCTTATGGACAATGGCCGAACAGCGGGTTCGATCCGGCTTCCGCAGTCAACAGGTTCGTATGTGCTGCGGGCGTATACGCAATGGATGCGAAACTACGGTATCGACCAGTTTTTTTATCGGCCTGTTCCGGTGCTGCTTCCCGATGTGCGCACCGACAGTGAAGCCCCGGCCGTGACCGATAGTCTGCTGACCCTGACGTTCGATCGACCGGACTACAAAAAACGAAGTCAGGTCGGGTTGATGCTACGTGCCGGCACCACCAGTGAGCCGGTAAAGGGTAGCGTTTCGGTGTCGGTCTACGACCAGACAACTACAGCTCCGCCTGCCGGTGTCCGGTCGATTAAAACGCGCAACGGCCCGAATCAGTCAGTTCCGTCAGCTTCGGAAACAGGCACGTATGCACCGGAGAACGGGTTGACCCTGAACGGCGTCTATGCGGACCGCAACGGAAAAAAAGGGAAAACGACGCTGACGCTGGTACCGCAGACAATGAATGCTGTGTACTCAGTACCTACGCAGGCTGACGGGTCGTTTTCACTGCGAGGCATGTACATCGCCGATAGCGCAACGCTTATCATACAGCCGCCGGGCGGTACTGTCCGGTGGGTGACCCGTGAACTACCGGCTCTGCCTGCCGGGCTGCCAACGCTGCCACTGAAACTGATGCGTTCGACCGATCGCCATGCTGATACTGTAGCTGATACCCTGTCGACCCGAACGCTGGACGCGGTCGATGTGATGGCAAAAAAGCGGGTAGCATCGGAGAATGGGTATGCCCAGGCCGACGCGATACTGACGGGCAGTGCGATGAAGCACTATGCCAGCGTTGCCGAAGCCATAGCCACTACGCTGCCGGGCTTCACCCTGATTTCTGATCAGAATATCTGGTATCTGGTCTGGACGAGAGCCGCCAGCGGCATACCCAATTCAATAGGCAGTCCGAACGAGCCCAATCTGTACATCGACGACGTGCAGGTGCGCGGCATTACGGTGGGAGAGCGGCTGATGCAACTGAGCCCGACGCTGATCGACCATGTAGAGGTGAACGGGATGATAACTGCCAATCAGGGGGCAAACGGCTCGAACGGGCTTATCAATGTGTACATGAAACGACCCACCGAACGTTCGTCGCCCGATTTATCGACAACGCGGGTCGGTGGGTTTGCACGACCCGTTTTGTTTCAGTCTTCCGATACCATTTCGCCGGCCAACGCAACCGACTACCGCCCGACTGTGTACTGGAACCCACGAGTCAGTCTGGAACCGGATCAGCCGGTTACGCTTCATTTTTTTACGTCCGATCAGCCGGGGTTGTACCGCGTCGTGGTGGAGGGACTTACCAGCAGTGGAACGCCTATCCATTCGGAAGCCGTGTTTACCGTACAGAAATAGCGAAATCCTCCGCCGTCGACTCATTCAGCTAACCTATTTGTACCGGCAGGCTTTCGGGTCCGATTCTTTATAATACGCTTTGTAGTTTTTAGCTTTCGGATCCGTACACCCTTTCAGGTCGAGCAGCCGGATATTCCGGAAGTCGATGGCGTGGCTTTCGCTCTGCAAGGCAATGTACCCTTCCGTCAGGGCCGTGTTGGCGCGCCGAATCCATTCCGCCGGATTGGTAATGCCTGCTTTGGCCCAGTCGTAATCGGCGCTGACGTAACCGCCACCGATCTGTGTTTTGCCGTAGGCCAGTACGGTTTTACCGTCGATCAGGTGTCGTACTGAATCGCCCAATACGATGACTTCCACGCTGACCCATTGATCGCCGTCGTAGGTTTTTGAATCGGAATCGATGCAGTGCTGCGTATTGAGTTTACCGTCGATGTACACCTGTGTGCCGGGTGTGCAGAGGTTGGCCGTATGGCGCGGTCCCTTGTCCAGTCCGCCGAGCAGCTGCACCTCCAGCGATACGGGAAAGGCTTGCTTCAGCTCTACACTCTGCGCCGACTGTGAGTGAATCATCACACCACTATTGCGTATGTTCCAGTCATCGCCCCCCGGCACCTGCTCGCCCTGAAAGCGGTAATCGAAGCGCAGGATGTAGTGCGAAAACGGCTTCCTGTAGTACAGATGCCCGTATTTACCGTCGAACCGATTGTAGGTGGGTTTATCGTAGGCGATGCGCAACAGGCCGTTTTCGGCGCGAAACGTTTTCCCGACGTTATCATTCAATGGGTAACCCGCGATCTTGGCGTCCCAGCCCGTCAGGTCTTTGCCGTTGAAGAGACTGATCCAGTCGTTGTCGGTTGCGCCCGTCTGGGCCAGCGCGGAGAAAGACGAGAAAAGCAGAAAGATAACCAGTAGGCGACGACTCATAAATAAGGGGCTAAGGTATCGGGTGGTGGAATACGGGCCACGGAAGCTGATGGGGTGCTGAATCCATCTACCCTTACCGTAGCACGCGTCATTGCCTGGCGAAGATAGCATACGGCTGGAGATAGTGGTCCATCTGAGTCTGACTCACCGGAATCCTCTCTCTAAGCTCTCCGCTACGGTTAACTATGGGTACGAATGAGTCGCTCCCGGCTGAAGAGCGGCCACGATTTTCATTTTTGTAAATAAAAAAGTCAAAGACAGCGACTTAAACCAATATACGGTACAGAATTTGTACAAGTACTTGGCGATACGTGAGTAATAGGTATACGAGGTGGTCGGGCAACGCTACATAAGTCTGAGCGGGCGTAGCGGTTCTCACCTGCCAATCAATGAATTATATAGTCTGAATTGTAGCGCCCCCGGTCGGGTGAATCCGGTCCCCGATGCGGTGACAACTATAAACGGATGAGCGACAAGTTATCAAATAGGCGGGTTGAACCAGGTCGGCAAACGGGCTCAACCAACTTCCTTATCAGGTGATTAGCATGGACTTGCCAATTGCCAGTTCATTCGTCAGTTCGATCCATCGGTTGTTAGTCACGGCGTCAGCAGCTATACCGCGTAACGAACTGACTAACAGTGAATTTTTGGGATCGATTATCAGGCCGTTGAGTCGGCTGGCTACGCGATCAACGTCTCTCAACTCTACTTTACCCTATGAATCCAGCCGTATCGCCTGGCGGTCCATCGATTATTTCGCCAGTTGAACTAAGCCGGGAGATCAGCCATCAGTCGTCATATGGTACGACGACGATCGTGTGGGTGTTTTTGTCGGTTTACCCATTCTTCTCCATTCTCGATTACGTATTTGCGGAGACGCTGTGGCAACCCTTTTTACTGGTTCGTGTCCTGACGGTGCTACTGGTGTACATCACGTACCGCACGGGCCGGGCCTGCAACTGGCCGTATCGCCTGCCGTTACACCTGATTTTAGTCGGTGTGTCGCTGACGTATGCACTGCTTTGTAATTTGGTCGACTTCGGCGCCATCAGCACCTATTTCCTTATTCTGTCGACCCTCTTTCTGCTTATCAACGCCACGGTCTACTGGGAGGCCGTCAACTCGTACCTGCATGCCGCTATAGCCATTGTCGTTCAGTTAATCTGCTTTTACCTGCTGAACCAGCGCTATCCACTGCTGACCTTTTTCCAGGAGGGGGGCGTGGTCTTTCTGGTCGTTGCAATCTGTTCGGCGTATATCCCACGAGCCCGGTTTCAGTCGCTCGGACGCGAAATCAGGCTGCAACTGACCACGCAGCACACCAACGACAAGCTACAGGACCTGAACGAAGAACTTGTCGGTAAAAACCAGTTGATCTCCAATACCAACGCGCAGCTCAAACGGCTTAACGACCAGAAAAATGACTTTATCTCGATCGCCGGTCACGACCTGAAAAACCTGGTCGGTACCATTCGTTTGTCGGTGGGCGAATTGCAGGCCGAAGAAGCGACGATGACTGCGGATCAGCAGGAGTATGTCGGCTTCATCTCGGATGCATCGGGTCGTATCCAGTACCTGCTCAACAAGCTGCTCGACGTAAACGAGATTGAAGGCACCGAAATCGCATTCAACTATGAGCAGGTCGACCTGAACCGAATCATCAACCGCATCGCCAACGACCTGACCGATGCGGCCACCCGGAAAGATATTCAGCTGTTGCTGCATATGCTGCCGGCCAGCATTATCGTGCAGGTCGACCAGGTGTTCGCCCGCCAGATTTTCGAGAACCTGATTGCCAATGCCATTCGATTCTCGCAACCGGCCAACACGCTTACCCTGCGAACGGATGCCACCGATACCCATTTTGTATTTGAACTGATCGATCAGGGGCAAACCATCGGACAGGCCCAGATGGATCGGTTGTTCAACAAACTCGATGAGTTGTCGCATACAACGATCAGCTCACCCGACCGCGCCGGTCTGGGATTATCGATCGCGCTCCGGCTGACGGAGGCCATGCACGGGAAGCTCACCTATGTCAGCAACCCGCGTATCGGCAACCACTACCGGGTCGAATTTCCCCTGGCCTAGCCAGTGAACCCTACGCTTCTATCTGTCAACTTCTGGTTTCTTTACCTATGTCGTTTCCTATCTCTTCGTTTCACGGGCTCTGGCTGGTACCAGTGCTGAGTACGATGCTACAGCCGGTCGCCGGTAAGCCCATTCCAGCCCGCCTACCCGGTCAACTGACTCGTTCGAACTGGGCAGTTAGCGAACCGGCCACCGGGGCAGCGGCAGCGGCTCCGCCAGCACTCGCATCGGCTGTTTCGCCCGGGCAGGTGACGTTTGCCGAAGCCGGGTATTCCGACCAGTCCCTGCAGGGGTTGAGCAGTTCAGCTACGTATTACCTGCGGATTCCGCCTACGGGCACGCTCCAGAACGGTCGGCTCACCCTGTTTCTGACGCCTTCGCAGGCACTGATGCGCGCGAAGTCATCGGTGACGATTCAGGTTCATGGTCAGCCGGTGCTTAGTCTGAACCTGAATCAGCTGACGGCCAGCAGCCCGATTTCCGTACCGCTGTCGCCCGATAGTCAGCAGGCGGGTTCTCCGTTTGTGCAGGTCGATGTAAAGACGCAGCTGGCTATCAGCGATGACCGGTGCCGGGACCTCGAAAACCCCGCCCTGTGGCTTCAGGTTGGCCGCGCGTCTTCGATCACGTACTATGCCGGAGCCAACGGCGGGCAGCGCCTGAACCTGTCGAACTGCCTGCCGACCAAGACGGCCATTGTCTATCCGGCCACAGCCAGCCCCGTCGACATCCGGTTGGTCAGCGCCTTGTACAGCCGCCTGAGCGAGCTACGGCCCGGTACGGTCGGTCTGTTTCCGGCCAGCCACGTTCCCGATTCGCTGCGTAACCTGATCGTAGTCGGTGAGTTGACCAGCTTACCCGCCCGTTACCGCCCTTTGCTGACCCGCCAACCGCAGCCCCATCAGGGTCTGTTTGCCCTGGAAGCCGCCACGGCCCGGCAGCCGGAAGTGCTGTTTGTGACGGGCAGCGGGCCGGATGGCTACGCCAAAACGGTCGACGCCGTGAGCAACGCGACTATCCTGTCATCGGCCTTCGGTAACTTCTTGACTATCAACGAGGCAAGGCAGGAGCCGCTGGCCCGGTCGCAGTCTGATCGACTATCGCTGGCGCAACTGGGCGGGCAACCCACGATGATGCAGGGCATTGGGTCGCTACGGCAACTGTACAGCTTCCGGCTCAGCGATTTCAGCGAGCAGCCCAATGAAATCGAAACCCACCTGGAAGCCCGCTACAGCGGCTTGCAGGCTGGCGACCGGGGGTACCTGAATCTGTACATCAACGATGTGCTGTTCAGCAGTACCTCGCTCGATAAATCGGGGCTGATTTCGGTATCGCCCAGATTGAAACGGTACCTGCTCAAGCCGTTCAACACCGTGCAGGCGGAGTTTCGCTTCTTTCCCGGTACCAACGTTTGCCAGAACAGCCTCACCAGTTTCTTCGCCCAGGTCGACGTGCAGCGGTCGTATGTGTACAGTGCCGCAGCGTACTCGTCTGAAACGCTCAGCTTTCTGCAATATCCGGGGGCGTTCCAGGCTAAACCGCTGGCGGTCGTCGTGAGCAAATCACAGCTGGCACAGGCCGTTCCCGGCGTCTGCGAACTGGTAAGGCAGTTGAACCAACGGCCGGGCAGAGTGCTCACGATTCCGCCGGTCTACGTGTCGGACAGCTACAAATCGGCGGACGGGGAAAATCTGCTCGCCATTCTCGACCGCACCGATCCGCTGTGGACCCGTCTGTCGAAAGCCCCGGTGCAGTTCGACCGCGATTTCCGGCTGTACGGCGACGACCGCAGCAAACCGCTCTTTGCCGTTTCAGACTCGGTATCGTGCGGAGTGGCCCAGATTTTCCGGGAAGGCAGTCAGTCGGTATTGCTGCTGTCGCTGAACGGGGCCGTAACCGCCGGCGCGTTGCAGAATACAGCCCGCCACCTGACCGATCAATTGTCTAATCAGGCCAGTAATGTGCTGATCGCTGCCGGTCCGAACCGGTACGTGTTCAACCTGACCGAAGACAACTCGAGCATCGATTACTACGACCGGAACGATTATGTCCGCGACTGGTGGGGCCGCTACAACCTGTATATTCTCGGAGGACTGCTGGTACTGATCCTGCTGGCTTTCGCCTACGTGCGCTCGAAAGTGAAAGTATCGCAGGCCCTTTTTGAAAACTAGCCATGCGCCATCTGCTCATTTTGCTGTTGCTGATCGGTAGCGTCGGCGGGTACGCTGGTCCCCGGTCGGCATGGCCGCAGCCGAAGCACCGGTTTATGTTCGTGCCGGGCCTCTACTACTACCAGGCGACGAGCTACTGGGGACCTGACCGCACGGTGCAGTCGTTTGGCGACAACGGCCGGTTTCAGTCGGTCAACGTCCGGTTGTACGGCGAGTATGGCCTGTCGGATCGGCTGACGCTGGTCGGGACGTTGCCTTTCGCGACGAATCAGTACAGGAACGAGCAGCAGACCATCCATAACAGCGGGTTGACCGACCTTGAACTCGGACTACGCTATAATCTGCTCAATGTCGATAACCGGCGCTACCTGTCGGTGCAGGCGCAGGCGATTGTCCCGTTGTACCAGAATGCCGGCCGGATACCGTATCTGGGTTACGCCAGTGGCGGGGCCGAGCTGAAACTGCTGTACGCCGGAAGTCTGAAACTGAACAACCGGGATGCGTACTTCAACACGGAGGCCGGGTTTCGTCGCTTTTTCAGCGTCGGCCCCCGCCCGGTCGATCAGGTATCGCTGCTGGCGACGATGGGCTGGTATGTATCGCCGAAGAATGTGCTGATCGGCGAACTGAGCGGGCTGGTTTCGTACAGCAGCCTGTTTCGCGAGCTTAACCCGGTCAACCCGACGGTCAACACCGATTTTCGCTTCGCCAAAGCGACACTGGGGTATGGTCGTCAGCTCGGTGCGGGTACGTGGCTGTACGCCAGTGTGTACGGCGATGTCTACGGGCAGAACGTGGGCATCGGACGCGGCTTTTCGCTCACCTCCGTCATCCGCTTCTAGGGTATGCAGGCAACCATCACCACTCCGCAAACCATCACCGACTGGCTGTATACGGCTGGGCTGCTGAAACAGGAACAGGTATTCAGACTCCGTCGCTTTCAGCGCGAAACCGGCTTTGCGCCGGTCAAAATTCTGCTCAATTTCGGCTATCTCTCGCGCAAACAGTACGAACGGCTGCTGGCCGAAAAGGGGTACGCACTGGTAGCGATTCGGGCTGAAGACTATACCATGGACGTCGTCAGTCAGCTCGATCTGCGCGTGGCCGACCGTTTTCTGGGTATGCCGCTGCGTATCGAGAACGGACACGTCGTGGTTGCCATGGCCGACCCGACCGACGACACGTATATAACCCTCGTTCGCGACACGTTCGGGCTACCGCTGCTCATTCTGCCCGCGTCGGACCTCGACATTATCTGGCTGAGTCATAAGCTGCTGGGCGAGCCTTACGTCAAGAAAGCCGTGTTCGACCTGGTGCAGCGCGACCCGGAGAGTTCAGCGCTGGTGACGTTTACCAACAGGCAGCTGATCGTTATTTTCAGTTTCATCGCCATCCTGGCTACGATGCTGTGCCTGGACTTCGTCGACACATCGATCACGATCAATGTGCTCATGAGCACGTTCTTCCTGATTTCGATCGGGTTCAAGCTGTTTCTGGCGCTGGTCGGCTCGCGGTTCGAGTTGTTTCAGGCCGTTACGAAAGATGAAGTGGCGCAGGTACGCAACGAGGACTTACCGGTGTACACCATTCAGCTGCCCGTTTACAAAGAGGATAAGCTGATTCGGAAACTGATCTGGAACCTGCAAAACCTCGATTATCCCAGCGAAAAGCTGGACGTAAAGCTACTGATCGAAGAAGACGACGACAAAACACTCAACGCCGTCCGGGCCCTTGATTTTCCCGCCAATTTCGAGGTGATCGTGGTGCCCTTTCATATGCCGAAGACCAAGCCCAAAGCCTGTAATTACGGCCTGCATTTCTCGCGCGGCACCTTTCTGACCATCTACGACGCGGAGGATGTGCCCGATGCCGATCAGCTGAAAAAGACAGTTTTCCTTTTCAATAAACTACCCGGGCAGTTTATCTGCCTGCAAGGCGCACTGAACTACTTCAACCGCAACGAGAATATGCTCACGCGGATGTTTACGCTCGAATACAGCTACTGGTTCGATTACATGCTGCCTGGGCTGGGCACGCTCGATATTCCCATTCCGCTGGGTGGCACGAGCAACCACTTCAAACTCGATGTGCTGCGCGAACTGGGCGGCTGGGACCCGTTCAACGTGACCGAAGATGCCGACCTGGGCGTACGGGCCTTCGCCAAAGGCTATAAGGTAGCCATTGTCAACTCGACCACCTATGAGGAGGCCAACAACGAACCGTTCAACTGGATTCGGCAGCGGTCGCGGTGGATCAAAGGGTATATGCAGACCTACCTCGTCCACATGCGCGACCCGCGCCGACTCGTTCAGAAGATCGGCTGGAAAGGTTTCATCGGCTTTAATTTCTTTATCGGTGCCACCTCGATGACGTTCCTGCTCTACCCGATCCTGCTGGCTTTTTTTCTGGCTTACCTCGTGTTCGACCTGAAATCGATCCGGCCGCTCTTCCCCGACTGGGTGCTGTATATCTCGACGTTCAACCTGATTGCGGGGAATATGCTGATGATTTACATCAATATGCTGGCCGTGTTCAAGCGCCGATTTTACGAACTCATCTGGTTTGCCCTGCTGAATCCGGTTTACTGGCTCATGCACTCGATCGCGGCCTACAAAGGGCTCTGGCAGTTGATTACCAAACCGTTTTACTGGGAAAAAACCAATCACGGCCTGAGTAAAACCAATGCCGTAACGGCCAAATCATGACAGCGTACTCGCAGCGGCTGCTAATCGGGGCGACCATACTGATCGCGGCTTACTATAGTGTACTGGCACTCAACGGACAGCGGCTGGGCTTTTATACCACCGAAGCCCTGTTTCTAAGTGAGAAATGCCAGATCATCTGGCAGGGCGATGGCGACAAAGTGGCCGTGCTGGGGCTTACGTTTCCGGTGGTGCCGTTTATGCTCAGCCTGCCGTTCTGCGCTCTGCTCCCGCTGGCAGGTCCGGTAATAGCCTCGTCGCTCGGGATGGCCCTGCTGTTTTTCCTGATTCTCGACGATCAGCGACGCCGGACGATGCCCCTGCTGATTCAGATCGGTACGGCGCTGTCGTTCGTTGCGCATCCGGGGCTGCTGTTTTCGGCGACGTCGGGGCAGGGTACCTATACCGTGCTGCTGTTCGGCTATCTGTTTTTTCGCAGTCTGCTGACCTACTACCAGTCGAATACGACCTACCATGTGTCGATGGCCAGTCTGTTTCTGCTGGGGCTGGTATTCAGCGAGGTAGACTTCATCTGGCTATGCCTGTTTCTGCTGCCCCTCATCCTGTTTATTTCGCTGCAAAGCCTGTCGCTGCGGGGGGAAGACACGGTATCCCGGCTGGGGCTGGCGTTCAACAACATCTCACTCCGCCGAAAACTGATTAGTAAATCGCTGGCGCTGGTCATGCTGTTGTTTATGCTGCCCCTGGTCAGTCTGTTTATTTTCAGTCTGCTCAACAGTGTGTATGCCGGCGATTCACAGTACTTTGTCGATAATCCGTATGCAAACGCCAGCGTACTGACGAATCAGTTGTTCCGGCAGCAGTTTGCCAACTACACCGCCGATCTCGTACAGGCCGACACGTCGGTGCTTATGTCAATCCGGTTGCTGCTCTATGCGCCCCTGATCCTGCTCAGTTTACTAAGCGTTCGGGGGCGGACCTACCAGCTACTGACGCTACTCAGCCCGCTGCTGCTGGTCGAGTTTCTGCACGTCAAAGACCCGGCGGTTCCTGTTCAGACTGAATTCTATCAGGTTTTTCTGGTGCTTGGCTGGGCCGGACTGACGGTTGTTCCCGTACCTCGATTACGGTACGTAAACGGGCTGGCGTTTACGTTGCTTCTCGTTCAGATTGGTGTCAGCGGCCTGAGGCTGCTCAATTCGTCGTACCCGGTCGAACGCTCGTTTCTGCGCGATGTGCTGGTGCTGAATCCCAGCCAGCAACCCGGAACCCTGGACGATGATAAGCTCATTCGGTTTGTCCGGCAGCTTCCCGAAACAAGCCGTATCCTGACCGACGACGCGACAGCGTACCCATTTATTGCCCGTACCGAACGGGTTCGTTCGTTTCTGCTGGCCTATCAGCAGAGTTACTTACCCGCGCACGATAATCCTGTGCCATTCGTGCAGTACATCCTGGCGCACAATACGGCCAGCAATCCGCCGGCACAGTTCTCTATGACCAACACGGGCTATATGGATGCCATACAGCACAAAATGGGGAAACGGCTGCCGTTGGTCATGAAAAGTGCCGACTGGTCGATATACGCGCTGAATGCAGCTGTACCGCCATCGCGGGCGATTCGATGAGATCACCGTGGTTTTGAGCTACCAGGTGAGAGCATACCCGTTGGTGACGGCTATCATTGTTCTATCTATTGACATGGTGCAGGCCGGTTTGCCAGCAGGGGGTATACCATCAAAAAACGCCGTCGATGGATTCGGCACCCAGCCGATTGCTGCGGCCCGTATTCAGTCACTCGATACCTTGTGATTAGGTGATTGCGCTGATTTTTTTTGATTACGTTGATTAAAGAAGAAATCATTGTCTGTCTGTGTAATCAGATGAATCATAGTTCGAGACAGTCTGAACTGTGATTCATCTGATTGCTTTGATTACGCTGATTCGACAAAGAAAATCATAGCCTGTCTGTGTAATCAGCAGTAATCACAGTTCAAGATTATCTGAACTGTGATTCATCTGATTTTTTGATTGCGCTGATTAAAGAAGAAATCATAGTCTGTCAGTGCAATCAAAAAAATCATAGTTCAAGACAATCACAGTTCAGGATCAGCCCCGCCACCACCGGGGGTTTCGAGCCGGATGCGTTCGCCGGGCTGCATGGGGCGGGTGAAAATACCGGGTAATGGTTCGGCCGTGCCGTCCGGGTGGAGCAGCGTCTGCTGGCCGACCGCGCCGGGTTGAGCGCCGTTCAGGCCGTAGGGCGCGACTTGCCGATGCTGACTAAGCAACGTTGCCTGAACAGGCTCTAAAAATTCGATTTCCCGGATGATGCCGTCGCCCCCGCGCCACTGTCCGGCCCCACCCGACGCCTGCCGGATGCTGAACTCGTGCAGCCGGACAGGGTAGCGTCGTTCGAGTTCTTCGGGATCGGTCAGGCGGGTGTTGGTCATGTGCTGATGAACGGCCGAACGCCCATCAGCCCCGACAGTCGCCCCCGTGCCTCCGCCAATCGTTTCGTAATAGCCAAACGCACCCGCATCCCACGACCGGCCGAACAGGAAATTATTCATCGTTCCCTGACTACAGGCCGCTAAGCCCAGCGCCTTCAGCAACGTATCGACCAGCCGCTGACTGACTTCCGTGTTACCGCCGACTACCGCCGGGCAGGCTGCATCGTCGTCGGGAAACACCGGATTCAGGAACGAACTGTCGGGCAAAACAATGTCGACCGGCGTCATTAGCCCTTCATTCAACGGAATATCGCGGTCTACCCACAGCCGAAGTACGTACAGGATGGCACTGTGCAGAATCGACACGTTGGCGTTGAGATTGTGCGGATGAACGCCCGACGTGCCTGTAAAATCGACCCGCAGCCGCCCGTCGGTCACGGTCATGTCCACCTGAATCGTATGACCATCGTCGAGGGCTTCGGTGGCGGTGAACGACTGTCCGCCAAGGGGCGTCAGTACCGATCGGATGGCCTGTGTCGCTGACTGCTGCAACAGGCCCATGTATTGCTGAACCGTCGTCAGACCGTGTTGCCGAACTAGTTGTTGCAGCGCCGTTTCGCCCGCCCGCAGCGACGCGAGTGCCGCTTCGATGTCGGCCCGGTTTTCGGTCAATGCCCGCGTCGGGTAAGGTGCATCTGTAAACCGACTGACCAGACCCGGCATGCTGTCGGTGTTTGTATCCCACTGAAAGACGCCGTTTCGTACGACGTACTGCGGTTTCAATACAACGCCTTCTTCAATCAGCGAGGTTGCGTCGGGGGGCATCGAGCCGGGGACTTTGCCGCCAATCTCGGCGTGGTGCGCGCGGTTGATGACGTAACCGATCAGGTCGCCCGCGTCGGTGAATATGCCCTGCAACAGCGTTACGTCGGGCAGGTGCGACCCGCCGTATTTCGGGTGGTTCGTGATAATCACATCACCGGGACCTAGTGGTACCTCGGCCAGACAAAGCCGCGCGCAAACCCCCAGACTACCCAGATGTACCGGAATGTGCGGGGCGTTGGCGACCAGCCGGGCATCGGCGTCAAGCAGGGCACAGGAGAAGTCGAGCCGTTCTTTTACGTTGGTTGAAAATGCCGTTCGCTGAAGCTGAGCGCCCATCTCCTCGGCAATAGCCCGGAATCGCTGCGTAAACAGTTCGAGTTCGACTACGGTATTTTGCTTCGGTTTATCGGCCGTGTCCACGTCGGCAACGTAATCGGCAAGGGCGTCGCGGCTGGCCTGAACGATGAGCCGCCAGCCGGGCTCGATAAAGGCCGACGAGGTCGTGTTGAGCAGCAGAGCTGGGCCGCGAAAGGTGTCGCCCTCCTGCAAGCGGGTCCAGTCGTAAGCAGGGTAGGGGCCAGCCTGAAAGGCGGGTACGACCTGCCGGTGGATGCGTGGTCGCTGACTGGCAACGCCCGTGTCGGTAACCGTACTGACGAGTACGCGCAGGCTGACCAGTTCGATGGGCCGGTCGGCGGGGTAGTGGCCGTATAACTGCTGGTACTGCTGAACAAAATCGTCGGCCAGCCGGTGACTAACCGGCACATCGACGGTAGCCTCCTGCCCCTGTAAGCGCAGAAACGCCCGCGCCGACCGGGTTTCGATAGGGGCGGTATCGCCTACGTCATGACGCAGTGCGTCGGTCGCTTCGCTGGTCAGCGTCATAACCAGTTCGTCAAGGTTGTCGATGAACTGATCGAGGGGGCGCAGGATGGAGCGCGTGGCGGTGCGTTCAATCCGGGCCTGCCCAATGCCGTAGGCACTAAGCAGCCCCCCGTCGAAGGGTAAAATCAGCCGTTCCATACCCAATAGCCGGGCGATGGCGCAACCGTGCAGACCCCCCGCACCCCCAAACACCAGCAGCGGATACTGCGCCGGATCGAACCCGCGCGACACGCTGATTTTACGAATTGCACCCGCCATCAGCTCATTCGCGATCTGGTCGAACCCACGCAGCAGTGCCAACGGATCGGGGGCCGTGCCGGTTTGCTGACGAATCTGTTCGACAATAGCCTGCAAAGCCGCCTGCGCCCGATCAGGAAAAATCGGTATGCCGAACTGCTGCGGGTGGAGTTTGCCCAGCAACAGGTTGACGTCGGTGATGGTCAGTTTTGGCGTTTGGCCGATGGAAGTTGCGCCATAGCAGGCCGGGCCGGGGCTGGCCCCCGCGCTGTGCGGCCCCACGCGTAGCTGACCGCCTGCGGTGGTGTCGGCACCCAATCCGTCGAACCAGCAGATCGAGCCGCCCCCGGCCGCGACGGTTTCAATTGCCAGTGCGGGTAGTTGTAGTTCAAACGGGCCAATGTGCGTCGAGAACCGGTAATCGGGTGTGCCATCGATGCGGGCGACATCGGTGCTGGTACCGCCCATGTCGAGGGTCAGCACGCCCGGCTGGTCGAGCGACGCGGCTATCGTGTCGGCTCCAACCACGCCCCCCGCCGGACCGCTCAGCAGGCTATCTTTGGGCTGGAACAGATCGGCCCGCACCAGCCCCCCCGCGCTCGTCATAATCCGGACCGATTGTCCGCCCAACTGCTGCCGGACATTGGTTAAATACGTATCGAGAACAGGGCGCAGATATGCATCGACCACGGTAGTCTGTGTGCGGGCCACGTAGCCGGGCGTAGTCGATACATCCGTCGAGCAGGTAATGCGGTCGAAACCCGCCCCGGAAAGGGCGTCGCGAAGTTGCTGCTCATGCGCCGGGTTGCGATAAGCGTGCAGCAGCGAAATGGCAATGGCATCGGGTTGGAGCTGATGCAACCGCTCGATTATCGTATTCAGATTCGCCGGGGCGGTCAGTACGGTGCCGTCGGCCTGCATCCGTTCATCAACTTCCAGTGCGTCCGTATAGAATACCTCGGCGGGGGGGATAGCTAGTTGAAACAGGTGTGGCCGTTGCTGTGTGCCGATCAGCAGCAAATCGCGAAAGCCCCGCGTAACGAGCAGCGCGACCCGGCCCCCGCGCCGTTCGAGCAGCGCGTTGGTGCCTTTAGTGGTGCCCAGCCGCATCGCCAGCGTCGGAAACGGTTGATCGAGCGGGGTCTGTGTCAGCAATCGGGTCGCCAAAACGGGAGCCTCCTCACCGGTAAACAGTTCGACTGTCGCCGTAGACAGGGCCAGCAAAGCCGGATTGTCAACGATCAAGTCGCCATCAATGGCCAGTGAACCAACTCGCGTCGTCGCGTCTGTGTCGAGTACACGCAACTGATAACCGTCGAAAATCGGCGCGGTCAGCCACGGGGCGGTTAATTTGCCGTCGTGCCACTGCGCCCGGAGTCGACTGCTGCTCAGTACTTTAGTGCGGTGAATACGCCCGTTGGGGTCACGCGCCAGTCCGTCGGTAAACGTTCCGCCCGTATCAATCCAGATATGCCACATAATGGGTTTACGGTATTCAGTTCACGGTGGCTGGTAGTTATGTAGCCCAGACGTCTACGTCTGGTGGGCGCGGTAGCGGCCTGTTAGCTGCCGCCTGCACCAGTTAGCCTGACGGCTACCAGGCGTGGACGTCTGGGCTACACTGAAAACATTAAACCGAAAACGGAAAACTAATACTTCGCCGGCTGGCCGGGTTTGGGGGTGCTTTTCTGGATGAATTTGCGGAGGTTCTCGTTGCTGCTGGCGAGGTCTTCTTTGCGCAGGTAGAGCATGTGACCGCTGCGGTAGCCTTCCCACGACATCCGGTCCTTCAGCTTGCCGCTGGGGTCGATCTGCCAGAGGTTGTACTGGGCGTTGTAGTAATCACAGGCCCCGTCGAAATAGCCCGACTGCACCAGCACGTGCAGGTATGGGTTTTGCAACATCGCCTGCCGGAGGTTTTCACCCGCGTGGTTATTGGCGTTGTCCCAGGGGAAGGTCGGGCCGAACATATAGTATTTGAGGTCGGTCTTGTAGCTCAGCTCGTCGCGCATATACTGGTTGATAGCGGGCGTAAACGAGTGCAGCCACGACGTTAGTTCGGCGTTGTAGTCGGGTCCGGTACCGGCATCTTTCGCATCGATACCCCGGTAGCGCGAGTCGAGCCGGCCCACCGTAAACCCTTTGTCGCGAAGCAGTTCTTTCCAGAAAAAATTCAGTGGCACATCGAGGTTATTCTGCATCACGGCCGTGGTCGACAGCCCCGAATACCGGGCGACTTTAGCCGCAATATCCTTTCGTTTCTGCTCCGGCAGCGACCCCCCCATCGACAGTGCAGGCAGGTATTCCGACATCGTGAACGCTTCGACTTCGGGCAGCATCGCGGTCAGGTCTTTGGCCTGCAAATCGGCGGGGAGGGCTTTGTGGTACCAGGCCGTTGCGGCCATATAGGGCAGTTTGAGGGCCCCCTGTCCCGGTCCGCCCCGCTCCAGTCCGAGCGTCGTAGGCGACACCAGTACCACGCCGTTCAAGTACATCCACTGCACGTTCTGCAACTCGTTGGCCAGCCCCGATACGCGCGTCGTACCGTAGCTTTCCCCGATCAGGTACTTGGGCGACGCCCAGCGGTTGTAGCGGCTCACGAAGGTGTTGATCCACTCGGCGAGGTACTTGATGTCGGCGTTGACGCCGAAAAATAGCTTTGCCGCCGGGACGTCCTTGCTGGCTGGGCGCGAAAAGCCGGTGTTGACCGGATCGACGTACACAATGTCGGCCACGTCGAGAATTGAGTGCGGGTTGTCGCGCAGGCCATAGGGCTGAACGGGGTAGCCTTCGTCGTCGACTTTGAGAATGCGCGGACCCGTGTAGCCGAGCATCATCCAGACCGACGCCGTGCCGGGGCCACCGTTAAACGAAATCACCAGCGGCCGACTGGCGCGGTCGGACACGTCGGAGCGTTCGAAGTAGGTAAAGAACACCCCCGCAGCTGCCTTGCCTTCGTCGTCCCAGACCGGAATCGTCCCGGCGGTGGCTTTGTACGGCACCCGCTGCCCCTTGATCGTCACCTGACTGGTCGTGATAACCTGTTTATCGAGGTCAAGCGTGTGGGTAGTTTTCATCGCCCGGTCGGCAGCAAACCCGTTGTCGGCCGACAACTGGGGTTTGTCCGTGGTGGGTTTCTGGGCAATCGAAGCGGAAAGGGTGAACGCGAGGAGAGACGTAAGTAGACTGGTTCTGTGCATGAAGAGGGGTTGTGTAGGTCGATGAACAGGATAAACGGTTGCAAAATAGGGCAAACTCGCTGGTTTTCGGTGTCTAAACGCGCGTCAGGCCGAATATGCCCTAACTTGCGATGGACACAGTCTGAGACAGCTTCCAGCTGTCGTGCCGCTCCAGCGGCTAACTGTATGGGCTTGTTTTGGCCTGACGGCACGACAGCTGGAAGCTGTCTCAGACAATACACTCATCTATGAAACGAACCCTCCTGACCCTGCTAAGCTGCTTTTTTGGTTGCAGCCATCTCATCGCGCAAACCACTCCATTACCCCGCATCGCCATTGCCGGGCTGGGTATCGAATCGAGTACGTTTTCACCGGCCCGCACCGACGAGCCCGCCTTTCACGCCCGCTACGGACCGGAAGTGTTCAACGCGTATCCGTTTATGATGCCAATTTCCCCGCTGCGGAAGCAGGCCGTCTGGCTCCCCGCTATCGTTGGGAAGTCGCTGCCGGGCGGGGCCGTTACCCGTGCCGCGTATGAATCGCTGGTGACGAAAACGCTGGACTCTCTACGGAAATACGGCCCCTACGACGGGATGTATTTCGATATTCACGGGGCCATGAGCGTGGTCGGGCTGGACGATCCCGAGGGTGATTTTCTGCAACGTATCCGGGACGTGATCGGCTACAAAACGCTGATTTCAACGTCGATGGATTTGCACGGTAACGTATCGCAGCGGCTGGCGCAGAACACTGATCTGATGACCTGCTACCGGATGGCCCCCCATGAAGACGCGATGCAGACCAAAGAACGCGCTGTGACGAACCTGCTCAGTCGACTCAAAAGTGGCAAAGGCAAACCGGCCTACAAAGCCTGGATTCCGGTGCCGATTCTGCTGCCGGGCGAAAAAACGAGCACGCGCATCGAACCCGGCAAGAGCCTGTACGCCCGTGTCGCACCCATCGCCAGTCAGACCGGTATTGTCGATGCTGCCATCTGGATTGGCTATGCCTGGGCCGATGAGCCACGCAACCACGCCGTTGTGATGGTGACCGGCGACGACAAAGCGACCGTGAGTCAGTCGGCGGAGCAACTGGCGAAGGCATTCTGGGACGTCCGTAATCAGTTTGCGTTC
>Ga0160428_1000320_pt1 | contig 56306 bp, 47 predicted proteins | sample SolpanmetagenomM_FD_108198 | JGI IMG/M metagenome (GOLD analysis project Ga0160428, IMG submission 108198) | Solar panel surface microbial communities from Lawrence Berkeley National Laboratory, California, USA - M | ecosystem: Engineered > Built environment > Solar panel > Unclassified ... | reverse complement strand
TCGACGTGGTCGACTCGACCGGCGCCCTGATGAGCTCCGCCGGCGCCTCCCACGACGACGGCGTGAACGCCGTCGCCACCGTCGACGCCGGGCAGGGCGCGGTGACCTTCACCGGCGGCCAGACGGGACGTGACGGCCTCGTGCTCTCCGACTCGGACGGCAACACCGTCAAGCTGACCGCCGGCGGCAACCTGACGGCGACCGGCGCGGTGCAGGTCGGCCAGGTGACGGTCGGGACCTCGCAGTTCCAGATCGGCGCGAACGCCGGCCAGACCGCCCAGCTCGCCCTCGGCAACTTCGCCGCCAGCCAGCTCGGGCAGGGTGCGGGCAACGCCTCCGACCTGACGGCGCTCGACCTCACGACCTTCTCCGGCGCCACGGACGCCCTCAAGGTGATCGACAAGGCGATCAACGACGTGACCGGCGCCCGCGGCAAGATCGGCAACTTCCAGAAGAACGTGCTGGAGTCCAACTCCCGCACCCTCTCGATCGCCAAGGAGAACCTCTCGGCCTCGGAGAGCACCATCACGGACGTCGACGTGGCCGAGGAGATGACCAACTACACGAAGCTCACGATCCTCCAGAGCACGGGCATGGCGATCCTCGCCCAGGCCAAAAGCGGCCCCCAGAGCGTGATGCAGCTCATCCAGGGCTAAGGCCTCGGATCGTTCGGTTAGCGAGAGCTGGGGAAAACCCCGGCTCTCGCTTTTTGCAGATATCCTAACGCTCTGTGTCCGATCTCGCTGTGAGCTTCGCGCCCGAGCGCGAGCGTTATGAAATCCGTCTGGACGGGGAGCTGGTCGGCTTTGCGACCGCCCGTCGCCGCAACGGCGTGGTCTCGATGCCCCACGTCGAGATCGCCCCGGCCCGGCGGGGCCAGGACCTTGCGAGCCGCCTTGTGCGTGGGGCCCTCGACGACATCGCCGCCAAGGGCGAGCGGGTCCAGGCGCTGTGTCCGTTCGTCGTGGCCTTTCTGCGGCGAAATCCGGCCTATCGCACACTCAGCGTCTGAGCGGCTTTCGCGGTCGTTTCCCGAAGGTCCAGACCACAGGAGAGCATCTCTCCCGGGGTCGGAAGCGCCTCGCCTACGATTCGGGCGACCAGAAGCTCGGACGCGCGCGTGCCGATCGCCTCCAGGGGTTGGGACACCGACGTGAGCGTCGGACGAACCTCCTCGCAGAACGAGGTGCTGTCGAAGCCCACCACGCTCAGGTCTTCCGGAATCCGTCGCCCGAAAGCCGGGGCGCGGCGGACGAAGGCGGCGGCCAACTCGTCGTTGTGGGCGAGGATCGCGGTGTGGCGGGGCGGGGCGGCGAGATAGGCTTCCACCCCGTCTTCCGGATCGACGACCAGCATATCCGCGTCATCGATGAGAAGGCCGTGGGTGCGCATCCAACTCTCGAAGGCGTCGCGACGCAGGTTCGACTCGCTGAACTCCTGATCGCCCTGCCGGGCGAAGGCGATGCGACGATGGCCGAGACCCGTCAAGTGCTCCAAGGCGAGGGCCACGCCGCCCGCGTTGTCGCACGACACGATGGGGAAGCAACCGACGAGATCGTCGGGCTGAGGGTGAATCAGGACCAGCGGGGCGGAACAGGCACGGATCATCGCCACATTCTCGTCGGAGGGCACGGTGCTGTACCAGATCAGGCCGTCGAACCGACCATCCGACATCGCGTCCTCCGGGGTATCGCTCATCAGCCGAGGGCAAAGGGTAACCGCGTAGCCGTGGCGGAACGCGCCTTCGATGATGCCGTCCATCAACGCGCCGAAGTAGCGCGACCCCCTTCCGAGAATAGGGCGGTCGAAGCCCACGCCGTGCAGCACGCCGATGGTGTTCGTCTGGCGCTCCCGGAAGTTCCGGGCGAACACGTTAACCCGGTATTCGAGTTCCTTGGCCGCGTCCCGTACCCTTTGGGCGGTCGCCTCGCTTACCCGGATGGACGTTGCCTTGTTGTGCAACACACGCGACACGACGGTCGGCGTCACGCCCGCCTTCGCGGCGACGTCGCGCATAGTGGCGGGATTTCTCATCCTTGAAGTGTGACAGGGAGGGAAAGGTTAGGGGGAGGGCGCCGAGAAGGTCGATCCTCTCCGCCTTCCGCCCTATCCCATATTCGGGAGGAAGTCGCGTTCGATGGTTTGAACCACTTCCTCTGCGGCCTCCCGTCCGCCGCCGGGAGAGAACGGCAGGTCGCGATCCGAGAAACGGGGGATTCCCCAGGCGGCGGCGAGGTCGGTAGGAAGGTCATCGGGATACTCGATCCGGCACAGTTCCAGGACCGCGGCGGTCCACATTCGGGGCACGGTCGTCAGGTTGTAGCCACCCCCGCCGACGGCGACGATGGGGATGCCGAGATCCCGAAGGATGCGCACCGCCGCGATGTAGGCGTCGAGGGTCGACAGTACGTGGCCCAGGCGATCCTCGTAGTGGGTGTCGCAACCGAGTTGAAGGACGATGGCACCGGGCCGGAACCGCTCCAAAGCGGGCGGTATGGTGCGGGTAAAGGCGTCGAGCCACACGTCGGCGGTGGTTTTCGCCGCCACGGGAACGTTGAGCGAACTGAACGACGCGCCGATCTCGTAGGGGAAGCCCGTTCCGGGATAGAGGGTGCGGCCCGACTCGTGGATGGAGCAGGTCAGGACCGTCGGGTCGTCGTAGAACAGCCCCTGGACCCCGTCCCCGTGGTGGACGTCGATGTCCACGTAGGCCACGCGTTCAAACTTGTCGCGGAGAACGGCGCAGGCCACGGCAGGGTCGTCGAAGATGCAGAAACCGCTAGCGCGCGCATAGTGCGCATGATGCAGCCCGCCGCCGATCGCGAACGCGAGGGGCGCGCCGTCACGAACCGCTTCGGCGGCGCGCGCGGTGGCGGAGTTGTAAGCGAGGGAGGTCTGGTACATCCCCGGGAACGGCGGGTTGTCGCCGTAGAGTCCGAACTCGGCGCACAGCTCCATCCGGGTGTCGTGATCCAGATCTTCATCCACTCGGCGGATCGCCTCGACGTACTGCGGCGCGTGGACCCGCAGGGCGTCTTCCACCCGTCCTTCGCCCGGATGCAGGACGGGTGGGCCGCCGAGCCGCTCCAGGAGAGTGAGCGTCCGTCGCAGCCGCTCCGGCTTAAGAGGATGGCTCTCGCCGAAGCTATAGTCCGTCGTGCGAGGGTGGACGAAGAAAGGAGGCATCCCCTATTGTAAGCCTCTTCAGGGCCTTCGCTACTTGACCGCGCCGCGACCGAACATGCGGACGATAGAGATCACATCGGGGATGTTGCTCAGCTTGGTCGTCATCTGGGCGTAGTGCTCCGTGTCGCGCAGGTCCACGATGATCTCCGTTTCGGCGGTGTTGTTGGGCATCGTCTTCGTGCGAACGGAGGAGATGTTCGTCTTCGACTCGCCGAACACCGTCATGACGTCCATCATCAGCCCCGGACGATCCACGGAGACGAGGCGGATCGTGACCGCGTAGACGCCGCCGTCGGGTGGCCAAGCGTAGTTGAGAAGCCGGTCTGGCTCGCTCTGGGCGAAGGCTTGGGCGTTGGGGCAGACGCGACGGTGGATCACGATGCCCCGACCGCGCGTGACGTAGCCCACCACGTCGTCGCCGGGGATGGGAGCGCAGCACTTGCCCCGGCTCACCAGGACGCCCTGCATTCCCTCGGTCGTAAGCTGGGTCTTGCCTTCGCGGGTCTTCGTGGTGCGGATCTGGTCGGCGGGCGGAACCTCCGGCGCGAGGCCCCGAAGCTTGGCGATGACGCTCTGGGCGGAGGCGAGGCCGGTGCCGACCTTGGCGAGCACGTCCGTCGCGTTGACGGCGGTGTCGATCGTGTCCGCCACCTTCTGGAGCTTATCCTCGCCGAGGTAGACCTTCGGATCGAGCCCGAGCGAGCGTAGTTCGCGCTCCAGGATGCCCCGGCCCCGGATCGCGTCGTCGTCCTTGGTGAGTTTACGGAAGTAGGTGCGGAGCTTGGCTTTCGTGTGGGCCGACTTGACGAACTCCAGCCAGTCGAGGCTGGGCTGGGCATTGCCGCGCGTGACCAACTCGACCACGTCGCCGTTCTGTAGCTGGGTGCTCAGAGGCACGATCGAGCCGTTGACCTTCGCGCCGACGAGCGTCATGCCGAGCTGCGAGTGGACGCGAAAAGCGAAGTCGACCGGGGTCGCTCCAGCGGGCAGGTCGATCACGTCGCCCTTGGGGGTGAACACGAACACCTGCTCGCTGAAGAGGTCGGTCCCCAGGTTGCGGAGGTAGTCGCTCGACGAGGCTCCCTCATCGGACCACTCGACGAGCTGCTGGCGCAGACCGCCGAGCTGCTTCGTCTCGTCGACGCGCGCCTTGCCCTCCTTGTAGGTCCAGTGCGCGGCGACGCCGTACTCCGCCGTCTCGTGCATCGCGCGGGTACGGATCTGGATCTCCAACGGTTGGCCGCCGGGCCCCAGGATCTTTGTGTGGAGACTCTGGTAGCCGTTCGCCTTGGGCTTGGCGATGTAGTCGTAGAACAGGTGCGGCAGAGGCACGAACGCCTCATGGACCACACCGAGAGCCTGATAACACTCGGGGACGGATTCTACGAGGATGCGCAGGGCAAGCAGGTCGTTGATGTCCTCAAACCGGTGCTCGCCACGTTTGAGCTTGTTCCAGATCGAGTAAAGGTGCTTCGGACGGCCTCGGATGTCGAGGATCGGGATGCCGCGCTCGCCGAAGCGCTCCTTGATCGTGAGGATCGCCTCGTCGATCTCGCGCTGTCGCTCGCGCCGGGTTTTGGCGACGAGTTCGCTGATGTGGGCGAACTCCTTGGGATGGAGGGCCTTGAAAGAGAGGTCCTCGAGCTGCCACTTGAGCTGCCAGATGCCGAGGCGGGCGGCGAGGGGCGCGTAAACGTCGAGCGTCTCGTTCGCGATGCGGACCCGGCGCGCGGTGGAGACGGCGTCGATCGTCTGCATGTTGTGCAATCGGTCGGCCAGCTTGATCACCATCACGCGGAAATCCTTCGCCATCGCGAGGAGCATCTTGCGCAGGGTCTCGGCGGCCTTCGTCGTCTCGGCCTGGGCGCGCTGCCGATCGGTGAGCTCGCCGATCGGCTTGAAGTCGAGCTTGGTCACGCCTTCCACGAGGTGAACCACGTCGGCGCCGAAGGAGTCGTGGATCCCTTGGGCGTCCAACTGGTCGCAGTCCTCAAGAACGTCGTGGAGAAGCGCGGCGACGATAGAGTCGTCGTCCAGGCGTAGCTCGACCAGGGTGCGGGCGACCGCGAGCGGGTGGATGATATAGGGCAGGCCGGAGTCGCGGGTTTGGCCCTCATGGGCCTTTTCAGCGAGGTAGTAGGCGTAGCGGATCTTCCGGACGTTGGCGTCCGGGCGCGTCTCCCGCACGGCTTCGAGCATCTCGTGGAGGTCGTGCGGCTCTTCCCATTCGTGGGGAATCTCGTATTTGGGCGCGGCCATCATCAAAAGGGAATAGGTCTTCTACGTCTGAGCCGACCGATAGGTCCTATTCTCCCCGCAGAACGCCGCCGCCCGCTCGGCGTAATAATGGGCATCGTGAAAGGTCGACTCCTCTTCGCCGGCGCGCTCCTCTCTTTGACCCTCCTCGCCCAGGCCCAACTCCCGGTCGATCTCCCGAACGTCGAGTACAACCCGCTGCTCCTGATCAACGCCTCCGTTCAGAGAGAGCTCAAGATGAGTCCGCAGGTGGCCGCGAACGTGCAGAACGCCTTCATGCAGCAGGCTCTCAAGCTCGCTCCCTACGCGATGGGGGGCGCGCCCCAAGGGCAGCGGCCGCTGACGCCACAGCAGAACAAAGCGATGCTCTACCGAGGGATCGAACGGATGCAGACCAGTCTGACCGCGATGCTCAACCCGTCCCAGCGGGTCCGACTCCGCCAGCTCACACTGCAGTCGATCGGCCCATCGGCGGTTCTCCAGCCGAAGGTCGCCTCCGCGCTCGCCCTGACCGCTCCCCAGAGATCGAAGCTGGAGAGCGCGCTCGGCGCGGCGAACGCGAAGATGGCGAACGACCTGAGCAACAACCGCACGGCCCAGACGATGAAGGCGCGCATGGATCAGATGGCGGTTCTTCAGGCTCAGGCCAAGGCGGCGGGCGCGCGGGTTCTCGCCGTCAACCTTAGCTCCTCCCAGCGGGCGAAATGGCAGGCGATGCTCGGCAAGCCGTTCAAGCTGACCGGCTTCCTTGGCTCGGGCAACCTCGGCCAGCAGATGATGGGCGGCAGGTAGGGAGCAGGATCCAGGGCAGAGGAAGGGCCGCTCTCCCTCTGCCCTCTTCAGGCTTCCGCCCGCTCGATAACCAAGCGTCCCCAACGGGCGCGGTCGAGCCGGGCCATGTCCACGATGTGGAGGCCGACGCGGAAACCTTCGCTCGTGCCGTCGGGGCGGCAGTTGGCGACCGTGACCTTCGCGTCGATCGGCCCCATCTCGGTCGAAAGGCTCATCGCGAGCTGGTCGCCCGGATCGAGCGGCATGTCGACCATGGTGCCGAGGCTGAGCGGCGACACGTCGAGAACCTGCATCATCGCGTCGCCCATTCGCGAACGAAGCGTCCCCATGAGGCCTGAAGCCTGGATGCGGGGCGTTTCCTCGCTCGGTGCGTAGGAGATCGAGCCGTGAACGGCGATCGCCAGATCCTGCCCCGCCTGGGCGATGATCCGACCGTTGAATCGTGCGACCGTACCCTGGCCGTAGCACTCACCAACCACCGGCTCGTCGGCCTTCATGACGAGGAAGTTCCACAGGTGGACGCGGGCCTCGTCGCGCGAGAGATGGGTGACCCAGCCCGCGAGCCACTCGCCCGAGGAGCCCCGCTGCAGCCGGATACGCACGTTTCGGAAAGTTCGAATAGAAGACATAGGCCAAAAAGGTCAGGGGTATCCCCTCATCTATCTGTTCCATAGACATCGGGGGAGGTTGAGACCAGGAGGCGCTCGATTTTTGCGGTCTTCACCTTGATTCTTGCCACTTCGCTCTGAGCCGCCTGTCCGACGCTGGGGGGCTCGCGATTCGGACCGTCTCCCCGGCGGAATGTGCGCCTTGCGGGGAACGTCTCATCGCCCTTGGGTAGATTCGAGAGGAACGATCGATGCTGCTCACTCTCCAGAACCCAACGCCTCTGCCCTTCGTCAGCCCCGCCCTTAGCTCCCACATGGTGATGCAACGTGGACGGCCTAACGCCTTCTGGGGCTGGACGACCCCCGGCGAGAAGGTCACCGTCTCCGTCGCCGGCAAGAAGGCGAGCGGAAACGCCGGTACGGACGGCAAGTGGCTCGTGCGGATCGATCCTCCGAAGGTCGGCGGCCCTTACACCGTCGCGATCGACGGTTCTCAGCACGTCGAGCTGACCGACGTGCTCGTAGGCGACGTGTGGCTCTGCACGGGCCAGTCGAACATGGAGATGGGCGTCGGAGCGGGCGTGAACGGCGGGGCCGAGGCGATCGCCGGGGCGAACGACCCCCAGATCCGTCTGCTCCTCATCGATAAGCAGCCCGCGCTGACGCCGCAGAAGACGGCGACCGGAACGTGGAAGACGTGCACCCCGGAGACGATCGCTCAGGGCGGCTGGAGCGGCTTTTCGGCGGTCGGCTACTTCTTCGGCAAGGCCTTGCGGCGCCAGACGGGGGTTCCGATCGGGCTGGTAGGCGACTATTGGGGCGGTACGAACGCGGAGTCGTGGATGAGCCCCGAAGCCGTGCGCGGGCTACACGACTTCGACCCTGCCCTCGCGCAGATAGATAAGGCGACGAAGGGCGGTCCCGCCTCCCACGCCCAGCAGGTGGCGGCTTGGTACCAGACCAACGATCCGGGCACGAAGGCAGGTTGGTCGGGCGACACGATCGGCGCGGAAGGGTGGAAGGAGGTCTCCGTTCCGAGTGGCTTCGGCGGCTTGGGGCTCGACGCGTTCGACGGCGCCGCTTGGTTTCGACGCGACGTGGAACTGACGGCGGACCAAGCGGCAGGCGCGGCGACGATCGACCTCGGCGTCGTCGACGACTACGACGCGACCTGGATCAATGGCGCTATGGTCGGCGAGTCCGCCCAGCAGAACAGCCCCCAGAGCCACGCGATTCCCGCCGGCACGCTTCGTGCCGGGCGCAACTCGATCGCGATCCGGGTGCTCGACACGGGCGGCGGAGGCGGTTTCACCAGTCCCGCCGAAGCCCTTTCCCTCAACCTCGCCGACGGAACCAAGATCCCCCTCGCTGGAACGTGGCAGGGGCGGGTCGGCGTCGATCTCACGAAAGCGACCGCGTTTCCGATCGACCTTGGGGGGAACCCCAACGTGCCGACGTCCCTCTCGAACGGCATGATCGAGCCCATCGTCCCGTTGAGCATCAAGGGCGCGATCTGGTACCAGGGCGAGAACAACGCGGGTCGCGCCTACCAGTACCGGCGTGTGCTGCCCGCGATGATCGCCGATTGGCGGCGCCGCTTCGGACAGGGCGACTTCCCGTTCTACATCGTGTCGCTCGCCGCGTTCACCCCGCACAAGGACGTCCCTGGCGACGACGCCTGGGCCGAGCTTCGCGAGGCGCAGGCGATGACGGCGCGGAACGTTCCCAACAGCGGGCTCGCGAGCGCGATCGACATCGGCGACGCAGCCGACATCCACCCCAAGGAGAAGAAGACGGTCGGCGATCGGCTGGCCTTGATCGCCCTCGCGCGGGACTACGGTCGGAACGTCGTCTACCAGGGACCGACCTATCGCTCCTTCACGGTCAAGGGATCCGAGGCGCGCGTCCGGTTCGACCACACGGATGGCGGCCTTCTCGCCCGGGGCGGGCCGCTGGGCGAGTTCGCGGTCGCCGGGGCCGACCGGAAGTGGCATTGGGCCACCGCCCGGATCGAGGGCGACACGGTCGTGGTCTCCTCGCCCGACGTGCCGCAGCCGATGGCGGTGCGCTACGCCTGGCAGTCGAACCCCGTCGCGACTCTCGCCAACGGCGCGGGCCTCCCGGCGGTCCCGTTCCGCACGGACGACTGGCCTGGCGTGACGACCGCGAACAAGTAACGCGCGGCGAACGCTCTTCCCACCCCGCGACGTCGTTAGAGCGGCGTAAGCTCGGTCCAGTAGCCTAGCGCGTCGCCTTGCCTTCCGCCGGGGAGGCCGATCGCGGTCGCGGCTCCGTTCAGCGCGCCGTCACGAAGCGTGAGGTCGAGGTGCACGCGGTAGGGACGGCGGCCCGCGTCCTCCGTCCCAAGGTCGCCTTCGAAGGTCCCCGAAAGGCGTTCGTCACGGGTGCAGAGGTCGTCGAGCTTCCGTTCGGCGCCCTCAAGGCGGATGGTCCCGCGCTCGACATCCACCTCAAGGGCGCGATCGCCCGCGTGGGTCTCGATCCTGCCTCGCCATCGACCTCCGAAAGGCGCCGGCTCGATGATTGCTTCCGGCACGGTCGATGGACGGAGCGAAGGGTCGAACAGCGCGACCGCCTCGCTAGCGGCGCGAAAGACGAGGTCGTCCTCGCCGTTGGCGAGCAAGGCGACGACGAGATCGAGGTCGGGCACAAGGCGCAGGATCGTCCGGACGCCGCCCATCCCCCCCGTATGCTGAACGACGCGGCCCCGAGCGCTCCAACCGAGCCCGTAGCCGAATGGACCGGGCTCCCGCATCCGGCGGCGTCCTTCGGGCGAGAGAAGGTCCGCCCCGTGGCCCAGGTGAAAGCGGCCGAACGCGAGGAGATCCTCAACGCTCGCGTAGGCGGCGGAGCCGCCGGCATGGTCGAAGCCGTAGCGAGGGTAGACCAAACCGCCGGGACCGTAGGCGATCGCGGCGCCCTCGCTCGCGTCGATGGTGGCGTGTGCCATGCCCAGTGGAGCGAACACCTCCTCCGCCATGAACCGGGCGTAGGAGACGCCCGACGTTCGGGCGATCAGTTCGTCCAGCAGCCCGTAGCCGAGATTCGAGTAGACGGAACGCTCTCCCGGAGGGGTGAAGGTCTTGGCGTAGCGGCGGACGGTCTCCGGGAACGGGGTCGGCGCGACGGGCTCGTCCGCGTAGTAGAAGCGGTGGTGGAGGGGCAGCCCCGCCGTGTGATCGATCACGCGCCGCACCGTCGCCTCGCGCGCGTCGCCCGCGCGGCCTTGGGCGCCCTCCATCGGCGCGTCGAGGTCCACGAGGCCGCGCTCGGCGAGCATCATCACCGCCGTCGAGGTCATGGGCTTGGTGACGGAGGCGAGGGAGTACGGCGTCTGGGGCGTCGCGGCGACGTTCCCCTCCCGATCCGCGAGGCCCTTCGCGCTCAGGAAGACCGTACCGCCGCCTTGCCAGATCCCGCAGGCGACGCTCGGCACGTCGGGACCAAGCTCGGCGTCGAGCGTCGCCTCGAACTCGCGAAGGGCGGCGGGAGTGGGCATTCGAGAAGCCTACTCAAGCCCCCGACGACGTCTAGGGCGTTCTTCCCAGCACGTAGTCGGCGCAGACCTTGTCGCCCACCGTGAACTCCCGGGTCCCGACCGGCACGAAGCCGACGCGCCCGTAGAAGGCGAGGGCGGCGTGGTTCTCGCCGTAGACGCCGAGAGTCAGGCGCGTAGCCCCCCGCCGCCGGGCCTCCTCGGCGACGGTTTCCACGAAGGCGCGACCGCTTCCGCCGCCCTGAAAACGCGTGAGAAGGTAGAGGCGGCGAAGCTCCAGGTCTTCGCCACGCCGCTCGGGGAGATCGGATGGGGTGAGGACGGCGTAGCCGACGACCATCGCCTCGCCCGCGACCGCGACCCAGATCGCGCAGTTCGGATCGTTCAGCCACGCTTCGTAGACCTCGCGGGCGTGCGCCCGGGCGCAATGGCGGACTAGGTCGGGACCGGGCAGGGAGAGGGCGTAGGACTCCAGGAAGGTGGCGCTCCCGACGAGAGCGAGGGCCTCTGCGTCGGCTTCCGTCGCGCGACGGATCGTCATCCGTTCGGAAGCATCTCCCGGAGGGCTTGCCCGACCTGCTCCCGCCAGATCGCGTAACCGGCGGGTCTCAGGTGAAGCTGGTCGGCTACGTACAACTCGGGGCGGGGGCCGCCCTCAGGCGTGAGGAAAGAGGCGTAGGTGTCGATGAAGCGTAGGCCCCGGTAGCCGCAGTAGACGCGGATCAGCTCGTTGGCCCGGCGCACGTTGGCGATGTTGTTCCATCGCGAAGGCGCGGGAGAGATCGCGATGTAGGCGATCGGCACGTTCGGTAGCCGGTCGCGCACCTTGGTGACGAAGGCGTTGAAGTCGGCGAGCGCCGTCTCCGGCGACTTTCCGGCGGCGAGGTCGTTCGTGCCGGCGAAAAAGACGATCGCCCGGGGCTTGTAGGGAAACACCGTGCGGTCGACCAGCCGCACGGAGTCGGCGATCTGGGAGCCCCCGAAACCCCGGTTAAGGGTACGGTAGCCCGGAAAGTCCTCGGCTAGGCTCGACCAGAGGCGGATGCTGGAGGAGCCGGTGAAGAGGACGGCCCCCGGTGCGGGCGGGTTGGCCCTGTCGGACGCCTCAAAGCGACGGATCTCGTCCTCGAAGGGCGGGTCTTGGCGGACCGCCACTACGAGGGCAGCGAGTCCGAGAAGGACGAGGGCGGCGAGGGCGCGTCGCAGAGCCATGAGACGAGTCTACTGCGCGGTCAGCTCGAACACGCCACTGCCGTAGCGGGCGTACGTGGGCAAGGGCAGGCCGTTCTGCATCAAGGCCGCGCCATCCAACGTCCCTTCCAGTCCCTTCACGCCCGGCGCAAGGTCGATCTCTCGAATCCGGTAGGTTCTCTTGGCGTCGAGTCCCTTAAGCTTGAGGAGCGCGGCGGGGGTGTCACCGAGCGAGTATACGAACACGACCGCCCGCCCTTCCTGCACGCTCATCAGCGCCGAGCGCGGCCCCGCGTAAGGCGACTCCAGCCGGTACTGCTCGCCGAGCTGCACCACGTCGCGGATACCCTTGTAGGTCGCGACCGCCGCCTTGGCGAAGGCGCGATCCTCGTTCGAGAGCTTGTCCACGTCCATGTCCATCCCGAGCCGTCCGCTCATCGCGACGTCGAAGGCGAACTTGATCGGTCGCCCGCCCATGTCGGTGACGTGGGCGGAGGTCGCGATGGGCGGGAAGAAGTAGGAGTAGCCCCACTGGATGCGGATGCGGTTGACCGGATCGGTCATGTCGCTGGGCCAGAACTCCTGGGCGTAGCGCATCGCGCCGTAGTCCACGCGGCCGCCGCCGCCCGAGCACATCATGATCTCGACGTTCGGGTGCCGCTTCGTGATTCGACCCATAATCCCGTAGAGGGCGTGCACGTAGTCGATCCAAAGGTGCGACTGGCGGTCCTTACCGAGGTAAGGCGAGCCGGGCTGGGTAAGGAAGCGGTTGCAGTCCCACTTGACGTAGGTGATGCCCGGATTCTCGGTGAGGGCCTTGTCCAGAATGCCGAACGAGTACTCGGCGACTTTAGGGTTGGCGAGGTCGAGGACCATCTGGTTGCGCGAAAGGTCGAACTCGCGCTTAGGCTGCTGGATAAGCCAGTCGGGATGCTTTTCGAACAGTTCGCTCTTCGGGTTGACCATTTCCGGCTCGAACCAGAGCCCGAAGCGAAGCCCCTTCGACTGGGCCGCGCCCGTGAGAGCGCCGAGGCCGTTCGGAAGCTTTTTCGGGTCGGGCGTCCAGTCACCGAGGCCCTGGGTGTCGCCGTCGCGCGGGTACTTGACTCCGAACCAGCCGTCGTCCAGCAGGAACAGCTCCATCCCGAGGTCCTTCGCGCCGTCGAACAGGGAGACGATCTTCTTCTCGTCGAAGTCGAAGTAGGTCGCCTCCCAGTTGTTCAGAAGGATCGCCCGGGGTTTGTCGCCGTCGCGGATCACTTCTTCCCGCGCGTAACGCTGGAGCTTTCGGCTCAGCTCGCCCGTGCCGCGCCCGCTCCAGGCCCAGACCATCTTCGGGGTCGCGAACGTCTCGCCCGCCTTGAGATGGTAGGCCGAGGCGTAGGGGTTCATGCCGCAGGTCGCGCGCAGGCGCCCCTGAGGCAGCTTCTCGAAGGCGAAGCGGAAGTTGCCCGACCAAGCGAGCGAGCCGCCGATCGCCTCGCCCGCGTCCTCCTGGGCAGGAGCGCCTTTCGAGAGCAGGAACCACGGAGCCCGGAACTGGTGCGCCCGGACGCCGAGCTTCGAGTCGAGGACGGTGACGCCGTACGGCAGCTCCGTCTCCTCCATCTGGGCCTCTTGCCCCCAATCGCCGTGGAACTGGGTCAGCCAGAATCGGCCCTGCCCTAGGTCAGGAGCGGAGGACGCGAAGCCCTCCAAGGTGACGGCGCCCTGCTCCTCGTGCCGGACCTCGGTCCAGGCCTCGACGACGTCGAGCGCGGGCACGGCGCGGATCAGCAGGTCGACTTGAAACGAGTAGGCAGGGTCTTTCAGGACGATGCGCGTCGTGCCGCCCTCGGTGGCGGTGCGAACGACGCGCAGGTCGGTCGAGGTGTTGCCGTCGGCGTGAACCACCTGGAGCGCGGGCTCGAAGGTCCAGCCGTCGCCGGAAGCGGGGTAGGCGACCTGTCCGTTCGTCTCCTCGGCGGTCTTCGCGCCGAAGCCGCGCTGCATGAGACGGCCGTCGTCATCGACGTACAGATCGAGAGCGGCGTGCGCCGTTTCGATGCGGAGGCTTTGGAGATCGCGCACGGGTACCGGGAGGGTACCGGAGGTCGTGATCGTCGCGTCCGCCCAGTCGGCGTGGTCGGACGCGCTGCCGTCGCCGCCATCGGTCGCGCGCAGGGTGAGGATCTTCCCGCCTCGCAGATCGACGTGAACCCGCTTCGGCGCCATCCCGCCTCTAAGGAGGCCACTGTGCCACGTCGGCTTGCCGTCCAAGAGGACGACGAACTCGACAGAGCCTTTGCCCTGCGTCTCATCGTCCACGCCGACCGTAGCGTCGAAGGCGGTCGCGTCCGCGAGGCTCAGGTTGATCCGAGACGTCGCGTGCGTGCCAACGCCTTGGGAAAATCGTCTGCCGCCGAGCGTGAGGGGATTGCCGTCGATGCTGCGGTCGGCGCGGGGGCGTCCCCACCCTGCGGTCATCGTCGCGAGGTCGAGGGTTCCGAGCGGAACGGTCCGCGTCTGGAAGGCGACGAGACCGAGGAGGGGAAGCACCCTTCGAGTCTAACCGAGACGTCCGAAGAACGGCCGTTCATAGAGGACCGGAGACCTCGCGAGGTTCGTCGGTAGGCCAGTCGCCGGATTCGACGAACCTTCGCAGTCGATCGTTCAGGCCCTTCACCGTGACTCGTCCCGCCTCATCGGCGCTGTCCGAGGTCAAGGTTCGGATCTCGGAGGAGGCGAAGGCGAGGCCGCACAGGCGAACGAACGAGGCGGACTCGGCGAGGGACGTCGTGGGGGCGGGGCGTTCTCCCCGAACGACGGCGAAGTATTCTTCGAAGTTACGCCGGAGCATCTCGCCCTGGTCCCGAACGTCCGATTCCAGGATTTCCGTTCGGCCATCTGCCCCGTCGATGCGGGCGGTGCGCCAGTTTGGGAACGTGACCCGGGCATCGCGCAGGACGAGCGTCTCCCGATCGGCGGTCTCCGTCCCGGCGTGGGTCACCCCAAGCCTCAGGATCACGCCTCCCGCAAGGCGAGCGGCGACGAAACCAGTGTCGCAGCTTTCGATGAGGTGGGCCCGTGCGAGCCATGCCCGGACGGTCTCGACCTTCGCGACCGGTTCCCCGCCCCAGAAGAGCAGGTTCTGGACGTAGTGGGCCATCGCGTTTCCGAAGGGCGAATCGAACACGGGATGCCCTCCCGTCCGAAGCCGCCCGGCCCAATCGTTCCGCGTGTAGTAGGCTCGTTCCCGGGGCCAGAGTCCCAGGAAGGTCACCTCTTGGAGAGGACCGAACTCGCCGTCCAGGATCCTGCGCTTGAGGGCTTGGCGAAAGGGATCGCCCACGAAATTGAAGCCGACCTGGGTGGGTACGCGGGCTCCTTCGTCGCGGGTCGCCATCGCGACGTACTCCGGCCACCAGAGGCTCGGCGGCTTCTCCAGGTAGCAGGCCGCCTCGGCCGCGACGACGGCCGCGTGTTGCTCCGCATGGAGCGGGATCGGAGTCGGTAGGGTGACGACGTCGGGCGCGACGACAAGCATCGCGTCGAGCGAGGGGAAGACCTCGACCCCGTCTCGAACGGTAAACGCTCCGGGATGGGGATCGCAGGTGGCGACCACGCGGCAGAGGCCGCGCGCCTCCAGCTCGGCCAGCGCGGCGTGGTGGCTCGCCGCGAAACCTCCCATGCCAGCGACGGCGACGCGTAGGGGAGGGGGCATAGTGCAACCGTACCCTTTGGAGTAAAACAGGAGACGTGCCCGTCTGGACCGCCGAGACCGTCATCGCCCTGGCTCCCGACGCCGCCTCGATCTCGGCGGGACGGGGTTTGGCGGACGCGGGGAAGTGGGCGAGCGCCGGGGCGAACGAGGCGGCGGCGTGGGGCGAGGCGAAAGGGAGTGGTTCCAAGCCCTACCAGGTGACGGTGGATCTCGGGGATGGAGCGAGCAAATGCTCCTGCCCAAGCCGGAAGTTTCCCTGCAAGCACGCGCTGGGACTGCTGTTAAGGATCGCCAAGGGCGACGTGCCGAACGGTGAGCCGCCCGACTGGGCCACCGACTGGGTTGAAAAGCGCGGTCAGAAGGCCGCTCCCAAAGTCGCCCCCGCCCCGCCGAGCGCCAAAACGGTCGAGAAACGCTGGGACACCGTCCAAAAAGGACTGGACGAGTGCGAGGCCTTCTTGCGAGACGCGGTGGGAAACGGGCTCCTGGCGCTCTCCTCGGCACGAAGCTGGGACGAGATGGCGCGGCGAATGACGGACGCCAAGGCGCAAGGGGTCGGCCGTCGGCTTCGAGCGATCGGATCGGCGGTCGGCGTCGACAACGCGCGGGCGGCCGCCGACCTGGGAAGCCTCGCGCTGCTTATCGAGGCTGCCCGGCGGGGGGATGAGCTTGGCGATCTCGCGTACGACGTACGGACGGCGCTCGGCGTTCCGACCCCCGACGATTCGGCAGAGACGGTCGTGGACGTATGGGACGCGGTGGGAACGTTCGGCGACCAGGAGGACCGGCTTTGGACCCGCCGAACCTGGTTTTTAGGGCGTCAGACGGGGCGATGGGCGCTCCACCTCGCGTTCGCGGCGGGGAACGCGCCCCCGCCGCCCTTGGCGCCTTTCGGCGCGGCGCTCGCCGCCGAGGCGCGATTCTCGCCTTCCGCGTGGCCTCTGCGCGCGACGCTGGAAAGCGCGAGCCCACGCGAGTTCGAACCCCGCCGAGGCGGAACCTGGGCAGAGGCGTTCGAGGCGCAGGCCAACGCGCTGGCCCTCAATCCTTGGATCGAGCTTTTCCCCGTCCTTCTCAGGGACGCTACGCTCGCCCAAGGGGAGGCCCGCTGGCTTGTCGTCGATGCGGAGGGCGTCGGGGTGACTCTCGCGAACGGGTCGGAAGAGCGGGAATGGCTTCTCGGGCGCACGGGCAACCTACCATGCGAGATCTTCGGCGAGTTCGACGGTGAGCGGTTCACCCTCGTGTCGTATCGGGAGATCGAGTCGTGAGCGATCGGATCGAACTTGAAGGCTTCGCCGACCTCGTCGCATCGGCGCAGGTGGGGACGCGCAAGGCCGTGCCGACGCGGAAGACCGAGTTCCCGCTCGAAGAGACGGAGCGAACGGTCCTGCTCGAACTGGGCACGCTCGCCTTGGTGCGACGGGCCGGATCTACGGGAGTCCGGACGGTTTCCCTGCCCCCCGCACCCGCCGAAACGCTTCGGATCGCCGATGCCGCCGATGCTCTGGAAGAGGCGCTCGATGAGTCGGTTTCGGCGGCCTTGGAATGGGCGCGCGAGGCGGCGGACCGAGGCTTCGTCGCCCCAACGTCCGTGGTGTCGCGACTCGTGCCTCTGGTCAAGCGGCATCCCGAGTTCGGTCCCGTGCTGGGCGAGCGTGGACGATGGCTAGCGGGCGTGATGGGCGTCGAACTGAACGAGCCCACAGACGTCTTGCCGGATAAAGAGGATTGGGGTTCGCTCGATCCGAAAGAGCGCGTCCGTTTGGTCGAGGACGGTCCCGGCGACCTGGAACTGTTCGCCAAGGCTTTGGGCGATCGGCGAAAGGAGGTCCGGGAGACGGCCGCGGAGCGTCTGATCCGGATGCCCGAGTCGCCTCAGGCGCAGGAGTTAACCCGGATGGCTCTCGCGGCGGTCGTCTTGCACAAAGGACTTTTGAAATCGTCGTTAGAGGTCTCGCCTCCCAAGCCCGAACTCTTGCCGAAATGGATGCCGCAGGACTATCCGACGCACGGGATGGGCGGGATCGCCAACGCGTTACGGGACCTGCTAGCCCGCGTGCCACCCTCGCTATGGGGCGAGTCTCCCGAACGTCTGCTCGATCTTTCCAAACGTTCGGAGTACGCCGATGCCCTCCGTCTGGGATGGGAGCGGGCGACCGTTCGGTTCGGCGACGTGGCCTGGGGCGAGGCGCTGTTCCTTCGTTTCTTCGGAAGTCTGTCGCCGTTCGTGGCCGAGCCGATCGTAAACGGGGTTTCAGAGGCGGTCTTCGACCGAGAGATCGTCGCCCGCCTGCGCGGGCGCGACAAGGCGATGAGCACGGCGTTCGATATGCTGCGCTGGCGGGCGGCGCCGTTCTCGGCCTCGCTGTCGCGCGAGATCGTGGCGATCGCCCGCGCCATCGGCGGTTCGCACTACGTTTTAGAGTCCTTGGGAACGCGGCTCGACCTTTCGGCTCTGCCGCTTCTGAACGATCCGTGGGATGAAGGTCTCGCGGAAGAGCTGCGCCTCAAGTGGCGTAAAATCCTCGACCTTCGCCGCCGCCTTCACGAGAGTCTCCGATGATCGCCGAACCCCTCCTTCGCCAACACGCCGAACAGGCGTTCGCCCACGAGTTGGACGAACTCGCCCACGCCGACGATCGTCCGAGGCCGCCGAACTGGCGGCTTTCACCCTGGGCGGTCGCTCATTACGTCCTAGGTGGCAAGCTTTCGAACGGGTTCGAGGTCTCACCTAAGTACATCGGTCGGCGCGCGGTGGTCGAGGTCGCGGTAGCAACCCTTGCCACCGACCGGGCTCTGCTCTTGATCGGGGTGCCCGGCACGGCGAAGACGTGGCTCTCGGAGCACCTCGCGGCGGCGATCTGCGGCGACTCGACGCGTCTGGTGCAGGGCACTGCCGGAACGGGCGAGGAGGCGCTGCGCTACGGCTGGAACTACGCGAAGCTACTCGCCGAAGGGCCGTCGCCCGCCGCGCTCGTACCCTCGCCGGTCATGCGCTCGATGCAGGACGGCGCGATCGTCCGACTAGAGGAGTTGACGCGGATGCCGTCAGAAGTCCAGGACGCGCTGATCACCGTCCTCTCGGAGAAGACGCTGCCCATTCCCGAGCTTTCGCAGGAGGTGCAGGCGCGCAAGGGATTCAACGCCATCGCCACCGCGAACGACCGCGACCGGGGCGTGAACGAGCTTTCCTCCGCCCTGCGACGCCGATTCAACACGGTGGTCCTACCCCTCTCCGATACCCTGGAGGAGGAAGCGGAGATCGTGCGACAGCGCTCGGAGTCGATCGGACGCGCGCTGGAACTTCCCGCCGAGCCGCCGACGCTGGACGACATCAAGCGGCTGGTCACGATCTTCCGCGAACTTCGCGAAGGGCAGACCGCCGACCGAAAAACGAAGCTGAAGATTCCGAGCGGAACCCTCAGCACCGCCGAGGCGATCTCCGTCCTCAACGCGGGCCTTGCGATGGCCGCCTACTTCGGAGACGGACGGCTTCGGGCGTCGGATCTCGCGGGTGGCCTCACCGGCGCGGTCGTGAAGGACGCCGGGCCGGACGGCCTCGCTTGGAAGGAGTACCTGGAGACGGTCGTCAAGGAACGTGAGGGCTGGAAGGACCTGTACCGGGCGTGCCGGGAACGCCTCTGATCCTCGGTGTCCGCCACCATGGCCCCGGCTCGGCGCGGAGCGTGGTGGCGGCCCTGGAGGTGGCAAAGCCGACCGAGCTGCTGATCGAAGGGCCGGAAGAGATGGAGCCGCTGATCCCCCATCTCCTCGCTGCCAAGCCTCCTTTCGCGGCCTTGTTCTACGACGTCGACGTGCCGCGCCACGCGATCTACTACCCCTTCGCGGAGTTCTCGCCGGAGCTCCAAGCGATGCGCTGGGCGCACGCGAACGGCGTTCCGGTCCGGTTCTTCGACCTGCCCGCCAGCGCGAAGCTCGGAATGCGGGTCGTGCGGGACGAGAGTTCCGACGCGATGGAGCGGCTCGCCGAAGCGGCGGGGTTCGAGGACGTGGAGGACTGGTGGGAGCACCTCGTCGAACACCGGAGCGATCCGGCGGGGCTGTTCGAAGGACTGGAGGAGCTGATGGGCGAGTTGCGCAAAGAGCCCCTCTCCCCTCGTGACGCTAGCCCTCCTCATGGCGATGCTCTCCCGATCATCGAGCCCCAAGAAGATCCTCCCCAGCCCGAAGAAACCGAAGAAGCGCCCGACGACGATCCCCGCCCCGAGGTGCCCGCCGCCGAGTACGAGCGGCTGCGGGAGGACCATATGCGGCGTGCGCTGACGTCCGGATGCGCGGTCGTGTGCGGTGCGTGGCACGCCCCTGCCCTGCGCGAGAAGCCAAGGGCGAAGGCGAAGCTTCCGAAGGTTAAGGTCGGTGCGACGCTCGTGCCCTGGACCTACGACCGGCTGACGTTCGAGTCGGGCTACGGGGCGGGAGCGCGTTCACCCGCCTTCTACGACCTGCTCTGGAACACCCCCGCCGAGGCGGTGACGCGGCGATGGCTTCTCGAAGTCGCGCGACTTCTTCGCGAAGGGGACCTCGACGCCTCGCCCGCGAGCGTGATCGAGGCGGTTCGTCTGGCGGAAGCCCTCGCCGCCCTGCGCGGTAGGCCGAGGCCGGGTCTGAGGGAGCTTTGGGAATCGGCGGGTTCCGTCCTGGTGCGCGACGACGCGGCGTGGAGCCTGATCCGGCGGCGGCTCGTCGTTGGGGAGCGAATCGGGGAGGTTCCGGAAGGCGTTCCGGCGGTGCCGCTCCAGAACGACCTTCGGGCGCTTCAGAAGCGGCTTCGCCTGCCCTTGAACGACACCGATACGCCGCTGAACCTCGACCTGCGCAACGAGACGGACCTGACGCGGAGCCGCCTGTTCCACCGCCTAAACCTGTTGGACATCCCTTGGGCGGTCCCGGAACGGGTGCAGGGTTCGAAGAAGGGAACGTTCCACGAGCCTTGGCGTCTCCGATGGCGGCCGGAACTGGCGATCTCGGTCGTCGAGGCGAGTCCCTGGGGCAACACGGTCTTAGAGGCATCGACGGCGCGGGTGGCCGAACGGGCCAAGGAGGCCGCAACGCTCGCGCAGATCGCCGCGCTGGTAGAGACGACGCTGCTGGCCGACTTGGAGGCGGAGGCCGTGGTCCAGCGACTGCTCGACCTTTCCGCGACCGCCGCCGACGTGGCCGACCTAGCTGACGCCCTGCCGCCCCTGGCGGGCGCGCTTCGCTACGGAAGCGTCCGGCTAACGGAGTCCGAACGGCTGGAGCCGGTGGTCGGGGCGATCCTGACTCGCCTGTGCCTCGGTCTGCCCGGAGCCTGTGCGGGGCTGGACGATGAATCGGGAGCGGCGACGAGCAGGCGACTGACGATGGTCGCGTCGGTCGTTCGCCTCTTGGGGCGAGAGTCCCTCTGGCTCGACGCGCTCCGCGCCATCGCGGAGAGGGCGGACGCCCATCCGCTTCTCAAAGGTAAGGCGGAACGGCTTCGGTTCGACTTCGGCGCGATCACCGGCGAGGAATTGGCCCTTCGCCTGCGGCAGGAGTCTTCCGCCGGGGCGACGGCGCTGGAGACGGCGGCGTTCGTGGAAGGGTTGCTCGAAGGCTCGGGGAGCCTGCTGATCCATCAGGAATCTCTTTGGAGCGCGGTGGACGAGTGGGTGGCCAGCCTGGAAGGCGCGACGTTCGACGAGATCCTTCCCCTGGTTCGGCGGACCTTCGCTCTCTTTACGAAGCCCGAGCGGCGTCAACTGGGCGAGCGTGCGACGGGCGGGACGCGGCCGGTGACGGACAAGAGCGTCTACGACGAGGAACGGGGCGCGCGGGTGTTGCCCGTGGTGAGAAGGATTCTAGGGCTATGAGCGAGCGGCTTCGGCGATGGCGGCTGATCCTGGGCGGAAACGAGGCCGACGGGACGGGGGTAGGTCTGACGGGCATCGACCTCGAACGGGATCGGACTCTCGAAGCCCTGTACGACACTGAACGGAAGGGTGGGCTTGGAGGCTCGGCGCCGAACGTCACACGTTGGCTGGGCGACATCCGCACCTACTTTCCAAGCTCGGTGGTGCAGGTGATGCAACGGGACGCGATGGATCGACTCGGACTCCAGCGGATGCTCCTCGAGCCGGAGAGCCTCGCGGCGGTCGAACCGGACGTGCGCCTCGTGGCGACCCTGCTCACCCTGCGCGGCGTCCTGCCCGCGAAAACGCGCGATACGGCGCGGCAGGTTGTGCAGAAGGTGGTCGAAGACCTGGAACGGCGGCTGAGCAGTCCTTTGCGGCAGGCGGTGACGGGCGCGCTCTCCCGCGCGGTGCGCAACCGTCGCCCGCGCCACAACGAGATCGACTGGGACCGGACGATCCGCGCCAACCTGCGCCACTACCAAGCGACGTACAAGACGATCGTTCCCGAAACCCTGATCGGCCACGGGCGAAAGGGGCAAGCCCTCAAGAACGTGATCCTGTGCCTCGACCAGAGCGGGTCGATGGCGGCGTCGGTCGTGTACGCGGGCGTCTTCGGGGCGACCCTCGCCTCCATCCGCGCGCTGAAAACCCAAGTGGTGGCGTTCGACACCTCGGTGGTGGACCTGACGCCGGTCCTGAGCGACCCGGTTGAGTTGCTATTCAGCGTCCAACTCGGCGGCGGGACGGATATCGAGCAGGCCCTGCGGTACTGCCAGGGACTCGTGCGGAGCCCGGGCGATACGATCATGGTTCTCGTCAGCGACCTCTTGGAAGGGGGCGATAACGAGCGGTTCCTGAAGCGTGCCGCCGCGATCAAGGCGTCGGGTGTAAACCTCATCTGCCTCCTCGCCCTGAGCGACGGAGGCACGCCCTACTTCGACGCTCGCAACGCGGCGTGGCTCGCGGGGATCGAGGTCCCCTGCTTCGCCTGCACTCCCGATCGTTTTCCCGAACTCATGGCGCAGGCGATCAGAGGCGGGCGGGTCGATCCAGAGGAGTACAGGGACAAGGCCTAACACGTTGGCTCTTCGAGCTTCCGATGAGCCTCCAAGACCGCTCCGCGAAAGGGCTGGCGATGCGAACGACCTGCGCGACGAACGATCCGCATGAGACGAGCGTTGCACGGAACGACGTGCCGTATAGTAAGCCTGTGTCTCTCGCTCTGCTCGCCCTCCTCGGTTGCGCCAAAACGGTTCCCCAGGCGATCGGTTTGAAGGCCATGGCGGCGACTGCGCGACTTGACGTGGAGGCCGCGCCGACAACGCAGGGCAAGCGGGTTCTGGTGGTGGCGAACCAGAACGACCCGGATTCGATCCGGTTGGCGAGCTACTACGCCAACAAGCGTGGAGTGCCTAAGGACAACATCGTCCTGGTGCAGACGGTCACCACCGAGCGCATCCCTCTGGCGCGGTACGAGAAGGAGATCCACGATCCGATCAGGGCGGCGCTTGCCAAGACGAAGAACCCCATCGACTTTATCCTGATGATGCGCGGCCTGCCCCTGCGCAACGCGGAGGCGTTCGGTAACGCGATCGACTCCCTGCTTATGGCCGACGGCCTGCCGACCCAGAAGCTGACGGTCGGACCGAACACGTTCGAACTCGCGCCGAACCCGTACTACGGCAAGAGCGAGTCGTTCAGCCACGCAAAGTTCGGTATCTATCTCGTTTGCCGCCTCGACGGCTACACGCCCGAGGAGGCGCGCGCCCTCGTCGACCGCTCCCTAGCGGCCAAGCCGAACAAAGGGCCGTTCCTGCTCGTGAAAGGACGGGGACGCGAGGCCGAAGGATACGGCGAGGTCCAGGCGACGCTGGACCGGGCGGCGATCGCCTTGAAGGATAAGAGGCTCGGGACCACCCTCGCGGCGCCCGGCTCGTTTCCTGGGTCCGCCGAGCCGCTCGCGGGCTACGCGACCTGGGGGAGCAACGATCCCGAGTTCAAGCCAGACGTGTACCGGGCCTTGAGGTTCTTGCCGGGAGCCGTCGTCGAGACCTTCGTCTCGACGAGCGCCCGCTCTCTGCGCAAGCCGGTTCCGGCGGGCCAGAGCGCGATCGGCGACCTGATCGCCCAGGGCGTCACCGGCGTGAAAGGCTACATCGGAGAACCGTACGTGCTCGCGATGGCGCGGGCCGACATCCTGTTCGATCGCTACACCGCCGGCTATAACCTTGCGGAAAGCTTTTACGCCGCCTCGCCGGTGACGCACTGGAAAGACGTCGTGATCGGCGATCCGCTCTGCGCGCCCTACAAAAAGTAAGGATTCATCTTCCGGCCTGCCGAAGATAAAGCTCGTCATGATACGAGCAAGGGGACGGTTCGCCCCGGCGTTTTGGGTGTTCTTCGCCGCGGTCGCGGTCGGTTGCGGCGGTGGAGGGAGCGGCGGACCGAAGCCTATCCTCATCGACGGAGGAATCGCCGGAAACGACGGGCACATCGGCGGCGAACCAACGACCGGGACGACCTCGGGAACGTCGACCCCCAGTCCTGGGACCACAGGCTCCGGGAGTTCGGGCACGACCGGCCCGGGGTCAACGGATTCGGGCTCGACGGATTCAGGTGCGACGGGATCGAGCACATCCGGGGGGACAAGCGGCATGACCGGCGGCTTGGGTTCAGGCTCGGAAGGCGGAACCACGCGCGGCCTCGTTTTGCGTCCGAACACGGTCTACTTCGGCCACGGAAGCGACTTTAGCCTCATCTCCTCCGTGCTGCCGGATGGAAGCGACCGTCGCGACGAAGGCGGATTCGGGTCCGACGTCGTCGCCGCCACGCCCGACGTGAGCCGCGCGAAGGGATTCGTCTACGCGAAGCGCGTGGGCGGCGCGGTCGGTGTGTATCGGGGCGAGTCGTTCGATCCGAGCGCCTCCGAAACGCTCGCCGCTCCAGGTTTCGACGATGTCACATCGCTCGCCGTCGCGCCCGACGGCGCGGTCGCGATGGTCGCGGTACAGGCGGGTCGAAGCCGCGTCTTGCTCTTGACGAGCGGAGCCATCCGCCCGATCGATGACGCGGACGGGGCCGCGATCAGCCCTGACGGAACGAAGGTCGCTTATTCGAAGCCGGAGGACGGGCTCGATAACCTCTGCGTCTGGGATCGGGCGACGAGCACAGTCGCGCGAACCGTGACGGGCGGCGATTCCCTCTTCCCCTCGTTCAGCAAGGATGGAGCGTGGATCGTGTTCTCCTCGAATCGCGACGCCGCGGACTCTGACGCGCCTTGGGACATCTATCCGGTTCCCACCGGGGGCGGAGCGGTCGAACGGTTGACCGATACGCCGAACCTCAATGAACTCGGCGCGAGCTACAACGAAGGCCGGTCGGCGGTCGCCTTCGTCGGGGTGTCCGCCGATCCGAACGTGAACGGCATCTACGTTCTCGCGAATTCTAGGGCGACGCGGGTCGCCCGCGACGCGGACTTGACGCTCGGAACCTACTGGACCGACCTCGCGGGTCGCTCTTTGAGAGTGCGCGACGGGCGGTTCCAGAGGCTGAGCCTACCCCGACGATAGGAACGGCGGGGTAGGTTAGTGCCGTGCCTCTCCTGCGCCTGGAAGCTTGGAACGAGCCGCGACGGGCGGCGTTCCTCGATCGTGACGGCGTTCTGATCGAGGACGCGGGCTACGCCTACGATCCAGCGAGCCTCCGTTGGGTTCCCGGCGCGGTTCTTGCTATCCGCCGCCTGCGGACGGCGGGCTTCGCGCCGGTCCTCGCCACGAACCAGTCGGGCGTGGGACGGGGCCTGTTCACCCAGGCGAACCTCGACCGCTTTCACGCCGCCCTCGGTGCACGACTCGCGGCGCTTGGCGCGCCGCTTGCCGCAGTCGCTTGGTGTCCGCACGGTCCCAAAGAGGAGTGCGCGTGCCGCAAGCCGCTCCCGGGGATGCTGGAGGAGGCGTTCGCCGCCTTGCCGTTAGTCCGCGAAGGCTCGTTCATGGTCGGTGACCGGGCGAGCGACGTTACGGCGGGCGAGGCGGCCAGGGTGCGGGGTCTGCTCTTCGAGGGCGGAGACCTCGCGGGGTTCTTGGAGCGAAAAGGGGTCCTCTAACCGCGACGTAACCAGCCTACGGTCGGGTCGCTGCCGGGGAAGAGTCCTCCGTGGTGGCCACCCTGGGCCAGCAGATTGATGCCCGCCGCCGACTTGACGACGTAGCCTGCCCAGGCGAGTCCGTAGAGCCCGACGAGCGCGAGAAAAATTCGGATCGGGCGTCGCATGCAAAGGGTAACCGGAAAAAACGCGTCCGAGTTTCCGACGTTGAAGATACTACGCGCGCGTATAATATAGGCGTGGCCCTCGCGCAAGCCGCTCCCCGACCCGCCGTCGCCTCGGTCGACGTCAATCACGCCTACCGCTGGCTGATCCTCATCGGCCTTATGATGGCGGCGGTCATGGAGGTTCTCGACACCACCATCATCAACGTCGCCCTGCCCACGATGGCGGGCAACCTCGGGGCGACCACCACCGAGATCGCCTGGGTTTCGACGGGCTACATCCTTTCGAACGTCGTCTTCCTGCCCATGACGGCGTTCCTGACCGGCCTGTTCGGCCGTCGCAACTACCTTTCGGGATCGATCGTCCTGTTCATCATCGCCTCGTTCCTGTGCGGGATCAGTCACTCGCTGGTCGAGCTGGTGCTTTGGCGTATTCTACAGGGGGTGGGCGGCGCGGCCCTCCTCTCGACCGCGCAGGCGACGATCCGGCAGATCTTCCCCCGTCAGCAACAGGCCTTGGTCCAGACGATCTTCCTTCTCGGGATCATCGTCGCCCCGACCCTCGGCCCGACCTTGGGCGGCTGGATCACGGACAACTACACCTGGAACTGGTGCTTCTTTATCAACGTGCCCATCGGCATCGCGTCGTTCTTCCTCGTGTCGAACTTCCTCCAGGACCCGCCCGGCACGAACAGCGTCCGACCCAAGGCGGACTGGCCAGGCATCGCGCTGCTAGCGGTCGGGCTGGGCTCGTTGCAGTACGTGCTCGAGGAGGGCAACCAGGACGACTGGTTCCAGGATCCGACGATCACGAAGCTCGCGATCCTCTCGACCGTGTGCGTCGCCGCTCTCATCTGGTGGCAGCTCTCGCCGAAGAACAAACAGCCGGTTATCGACTTCCGCGTCTTGAAGAACCGCGACCTCGCGTCCTCCCTCTTCCTGTTCGTCGCGCTCGGTTTCGGCCTCTACGGTGGCACGTTCATCTTCCCGCTTCTCGCCCAGGGTATTTTCGGCTTCAGCCCGACCGAAACCGGTTTGGAGCTGCTTCCAGGCGGCCTCGCGACCGCCGCCTCCTCGATGATCTGCGGCGCCGTTCTCGGCAAGGGCAAGATCGATCCCCGGTACCTCATCTTTATCGGGGTGGGTCTTTTCGCCTACTCGCAGTGGACTTTGGGCCACCTTTCGGTTTTGGCGGGAGAAGCCGATGTACGAACTCCGCTGATCTTCCGCGGCTTTGCGCTGGGCTTCTTGTTCGCGCCGATCAACAACGCGGCGTACGGCAACATCGATCCCAAGATCGCCCAGCAGGCTTCCGGTCTGATCAACCTCGCCCGCCAGCTCGGCGGCTCGTTCGGCATCGCCGCGCTGAGCACCTACCTGACCAACCACATCAAGTTCCAGCGCGCGAGTCTAGTGGAGCATCTTGATCTCGGAAACCCGATCGCCCAGAGCCGGATCGCGGCGATCCAGCAGGGCTTTCAGGCGCGGGGCGTCGATGCTCCGACCGCACACAAGATGGCCCTCGGCGCGGTGGACGGGACGGTCATGAAGCAAGCGACGATGTTGGCTTACAACGATTGTTGGATGCTGATCCTCATCTGCTTCCTGGTCACGGCTCCCGCGATCTTCCTGCTCCGCCGCCCGAAGGGCAACGCCGCTCCGGTCGACGCGCACTAAGAAGCGCGCAAGCTTGTGGAGGGCGGAGGCCAGACTCCCACTCTCCCACAAGCTCAGAGGCTCTGCAAGCCTTCTTCCACCGTCGGGGCGCGGCTGACGAGGAAGCGGACGTCGCCGTAGCCTTCGCGTAGGAGGCGCGCGGCCAGTTCCTGGCCCTCTCGCGCCTCCATTCGAAGCCCTTCGGAGACTTCCTCGATCGTGACCTCGAACGGCGAGACAAGAGCACGGACGCCGATCTGGCGCTCCGTAGTCACGGTGAGCGCATGGGGCGGTCCGAGACGTCGCAGCGCCTCGACCGAGCCTGCGAAGCGCACCGCACGATCGCGCAAGACGACGACGGTATCGCAGAGTGCGGCGGTCTCAGGGCGGTCCGTAACGATCAGTGCGGCGGCTCCGGACTCCCGGGCCGTACGCAGGGCGTCCCAAGCCACGGTATGCGCCCAAGGGTCGAGGCGATCCAGATGACCGTCGATGGCGAGCAACGGGCATCCGCCCAGGAGCGGGTCAAGTAGATCGACCGCCGCGCGCTGGCCGGAAGCGAGATCGGAAACGGCGTCGTTCCGCGACTCCCAAAGGTCGAAGAGCGCGAGCAGGTCGCTCGATTTCGGATGCCCCGTCGCACGGGCGGCGGCAGCGACCCGGAGACGCCGCGCGCCCGTCGTTTCGCCTGCGACGGCGAACTCTCCGGCGGCGGCGACGCGTCCTCGGACCGGACGCTCCCGGCCCGCGCAGGCCTTTAGAAGGCCGCTCCGACCGGAACGCGCCGGACCCATGATCGCCACCGCCTCGCCCGCCCGCACCGACAGGGAAAGCGTCGGACCGTCGGGGCGGAGCGCAAGGCCATCGAGGGTCAAGAGTTCCAGAAGGACCTCGCCGGAATCACCGCTGCGGCAACACCAGCAGCTCTTTCGGAGCGGCGGTTAAAACCTCGACCCCGGTCTCCGTCACGACCACATCGTCCTCGATCCGAACGCCGCCGAACCCCGGAATATAGACGCCGGGCTCGACGGTCCAGACTTGACCGACGGCGAGCACGTCCTCGCTCGTGGCGCTCATCCGACCGCCGTCGTGGACGACTCGGCCAAGTCCGTGACCAAGTCCGTGGCCGAAGTACTGGGCGAGCCCTTTCTCATCGAGAATACGCCGCGCGAGCGCATCGACCTCCGACGCCTTGACGCCGGGCTTCATAAAGTCGATGGCCGCCATCTCCGCAAGGAGAACCTGACCGTAGACCTCGCGGTGCCGGTCGGTCGCCTCGCCCACGACGATCGTGCGGGTGAGGTCGGAGTTGTAGCCGTCGATCTGAGCTCCGAAGTCCATCGTCACGAAGTCGCCGATTTCCAAGACCTTTTCGCTGGCCTTGCCGTGGGGGCGCGCGCTGCGCTCGCCGCTCACGACGATCGGTTCGAAAGCGATGCCAGCTCCTGCACGGCGAAGGTAGAACTCCAGTTCGAGCTGAAGGTCGTACTCCGTCAAGCCCGGTTGGATGAGACGGGTGAGATGGCCGAAACAGGCGTCGGCGAGGGCGCAGGCCTTCCTGACAGATGCCACTTCTTCCGGCGTCTTGACCATCCGCAACTCGCCGAAAAGGTCGGACGCGGGGGCGAGAGCGATCCCCTCCATCTTCCTGGCCATCTTCTCGAACGAGGCGTACGATGTGCTCGCCGCCTCGAAAGCGAGATCGCGGAGGCCAAGCGTCCGGGCTTGCTCACCCACGAAAGCGTCGCCGTCGGTAGGGCTGGCGAAGATCGCTAGGGGGAGTTCAGGAACCTGTTCCTTGGCCTGGATAGCGTAGCGGCTATCGGTGATGAAGAGGGTGTCACGCTGGGTGACGATAACCCGGGAGAAAGAGCCGGTAAAGCCGGTGAGCCACCCGACGTTCGTCGGATCGGCGACGAGGAGGGCGGGAACGCCCTTGAGGGCCATGAGGTCGCGCAGGCGGTCGAGGTTGGTCATACGGATTCCCGATGAAGCCCCAGAAGGGCGCGGAGGGCGAGGACGTAGCCCGCGCCGCCGAAGCCGACGATCTGGCCGACGGTGACGGGGGAGACGACGGAATGGCGGCGGAACTCCTCCCGGGCATGGACGTTGCTGAGGTGGACCTCCACGACAGGCAGTCGAACCGACATCAGTGCGTCGCGGAGGGAGATCGAGTAGTGGGTCAGCCCGCCTGGATTGATGACGATCCCGTCCGCCCAGCGACGGTGCTCCTGGATCGTATCGATCAGGATGCCCTCGCTGTTCGACTGAAGGATGCGAACGTCGATCCCGAGCTCGCGCGAGGCGGCTCGAATATCGTCGTCCACCTCTTCCAAAGGCTTCTTGCCGTACACGTCGGGTTCGCGGAAGCCGGTGAGATTGAGGTTTGGTCCGTGCAGGATCAGGACCTTGAGGATAGACTCGCTCACGCTTGAGGCTCCAAAGGCCGGGCGTCCTCAGGCAACAGGTGAGGGATTCCTTCGAGAACGGGGAACCGGTGGGCGCCGGCCCGGCACACGAGCCATTCGCCCTCTTGCTCCAAGGGCGGTCCGTCCGTATGGAATGGGCAACGCAAGATTTCGAGCAGGGCGACGTCGATCAAGACGCCCTGAGGTTACCAGGGAAGGCGGAACCGGGCGAAGCGAGGAGGGCGCGGTCCTAACTTCCCGTGCCCTCCTCCCAATTCCGTCCCCCTTACAGCCTGCGCTCAGGCTGCAGATCCTGGAGGGTAACGTCGGCGGTCTTCGTCTCGCCCTTCGACCAGAAGCTTACGGAGACCTTGTCTCCCGGCTTCTTCGTCAGAAGCGACTTGTTCAGATCGAAGAAGTTCGTCACCGCCGTACCATCGACGCTCGTGATGATGTCGAGCGGCTTGATGCCCGCTTGACTCGCCGCTCCGGTCGCCTGCCGGACGATAATGCCCTTCTGCGGCACGTTGTCCTTGCCGGCTTCTTCCGCGAGCTGCTGACGCGCGCTCGGGTTGGCGATGGTTTCGTCCGGCCATCGGACGATGCCTAGGCCCGCGTACTTCGCGTAGCCGTATTTCACGATGTCTTGGACGACCGTCTTGACGCGGTCCACCGGGATCGAGAAGCCAAGGCCCACGCTACCCCCGTTACCGCTGGCGATCGCCGAGTTGATACCGATCAAGCGTCCTTGGGCATCGCAGAGAGCCCCGCCTGAGTTACCAGGGTTGATCGCCGCGTCGGTCTGGATCGCGTTCGTGAGGCCGACCTCACCGACCGGTAGGTCGCGCTTGAGGGAGGAGACCACGCCGACGCTGACCGTATTGCTGAATCCAAGAGGGTTGCCGACAGCGAGGACCCACTGGCCGACCTCGACAGAGGTGATGGGGGCCATCTCGATAGGCGTCAGGTTTTTGGCCTGGACCTTGAGGACCGCAAGGTCGCTACGCGGATCGGCGCCTAGCACCTTCGCATCGAGGGTGCGCCCGTCGCTCATGTGGACGACGAAGCGGCTGCCGTCCTGGACGACATGGTTGTTGGTAACGATGATGCCGTCCTCGGAGAGCACTACGCCAGAGCCCTGACCCACCTCACGTTCGACGGTACGCCCGTCCTCGTCGCCGAACATTCCCCGATTGAGCGGCAGATTCCGGTACTGGTCGACGCTTACGACGGAGGCGGTAGCACGCTTGGCGGCGGCGCGAAAATCGAACGGCGCGGCCTGAACGGCGCCGGCGGCATCGGTCGAGAAGGCGACGGGAGTGCCGGTCGTGGAAGACTCGCGAAAGGCGACGGCGGAGTTCCCCTGTCCCTTGTTCTTCAGGGCGTGATCAAGCTGAAGCCCGCCGAACACACCGGCGGCGACCGCAATACTGGCGAGTACGAAAGTGGAGGTTTTCATGCTGGGTATCCCTATGAAACGACCGTGAATTGCTGGGTGTTCCCGGTCCTAGGACCTTCACAGAGAAGAAAGCCGAGAGGGCTTTGTTTCCCTTGGACGCATCCCCTGCTATCCTGAACGCCATGCCCGCTGCGCTCCTGGCCGCGTTCGCCCTGCTCGCTCCCAAGTTCGACTTCTACGACCAGGGTCCCTACGATGCCGCGATCCCGAAGCCGGAGTCGATCCTCGGCTACGGGCCGGGGGATCGGCACACCGTCTACTACGACCAAGAGCGGGTCGTGGACGCGCTGGTGGCCGCGGGGCAAGGACGAGCGCGCAAGATCGTCTTCGGCAAGAGCGTCGAAGGGCGACCCTTGCGGGTGGTCGCGGTTTCCTCGCCCGAGAACATGGCGCGGCTGGACGAGATCCGAAAGCAGCACGAGGAGCTGGCGCAAGGCAAGGGCGATCCGAAGGAGACGGTGCCGATCGTCTGGATCAACGAATGCATCCACGGCGACGAGACGGCGAGCTTCGAGACGGGGATGTGGACCCTCTACACCCTCCTCGCCTCGCGCGGCGACGTGGCGAAAGCGCTCGACAAGTGCGTCGTGATGATCAACCCATCCTATAATCCGGACGGGCACGAGCGGTACGTCGTCTACTACAATTCGATCGCCACCGGCTCCGCCGACCCGGCCGCGTTCGAGGGGAACGTCCCCTCCACCGCCCTCGGAAGGCCGAACCACTACCGATTCGACATGAACCGCGACCGGGTCGCTTTCAGCCAGCCGGAGACGCGGGCCGAGTTCTCGGAGATGCTGCGCTGGGGACCGCAGGTCTACATCGACCAACACGGGCAGGTCGCCTCCTACTTCTTCCCCCCGGAACCGATGTCCGTCAATTCGAACGTGGATCGGGCGCGGAACGCCAAGTGGACCGACCGCCTAGGAAGGGCGACCGCCAAGGCGTTCGAGGCGCGCGGCCTGGGCTACTTCACGAAGGAGGATTTCGATTTCTACTATCCCGGCTACCTGGACACCTCGACTACCCTCAGCGGGGCGATCGGCATGACCCAGGAGACGGACGGCGGACGGCGGATCGCGCGAGAGCGGGAGGACGGCTCGACCTTGACCCTTCGGCAGGGCGTCTACAAGCATTTCACCTCCGCTCTTGCGGTCGTAAAGGAGTCGGCGGCGGGCGGAACGGATCTGCTCGCGGACTACGCGCGGTTCAAGAGCCGCAATGTGAGTGGTGAGGCGACGGGCAAGTTCCGGCGGGTCGTGATGACCGGTGACCCGCGCGAACTGGCGCGGATGGAAGACCATCTTAAAGCTGCAGGGATCATCAGCGGTCGCGCCAACGAATCATTCTCGCAGACGGATGCGCACGACTACTGGAATGCGTCTGTCGGTAAGCGGAGCTTCCCGGCCGGTGCTCTTGTGGTCGATCTCGCTCAATCTCAAGCGGCGATGGCGAAGGCCTTGCTGGAGCCGGGACAGGACTTCGAGCCGGAGTTCACCAAGGCGCAGGTGGACCGATTCAAGGGAACCAAGGACCCCAACGCCCCCGACGGGTCGGAGTTCTACGACATCACCGGCTGGTCCCTCCCCTATGCCTACAACCTCAAGGCATGGTGGTGCGAGTCGGCGCCGGAAGTGACGACAACGCGAAGGAACGTCGTTCCTGAAGGCTCAAGCCTCCTTCACACCGGTGAGTACGTTTTCACCCAGAACGTCAAATCCATGGTGAGTTCCATCGGCTATGCCGTGCGCTACCGGGACCAGGAAGACATTCTGGCCGTCGCGCGCGCCCTCACGATGGGCGTCCGGGGGGGGCTGACCACGAAGGCGATGCGCCTCGGGGCGAGCGACTATCCTGCTGGGACGTTCTTGTTCACCGCCGAGCGTAACGACGAAGGCTACGAGAAGACGCTGAAGGAGGCAGGGCTCATGCTCGAACCCCTCTCCAGCGCGTACCCTGAGACCACGCGCTACTCGCCCGGCAGCGGCTCGGTGCTCTCGCTTCGCAAGCCGGAGATCGCGGTGGTGATGGGCAACGGGACCAACCTCGCCGATTCCGGGGCGATCTGGTACCTGATGGATCGGGTGTTCCGCCTGTCGTTCACTCCCCTGAGTTCGAACGCGCTGAACGGCGGCAACCTGGGCAAGTTCACCGCCATCGTGCTGCCGGGAGGCACCACCGGCTCCAGCACAGGCGCGTTCGGTGACTGGCTTCGAGCGGGCGGCGTCGGCGTCGCACTCGACGGTGGTTGGGCGGTCGGCGGCTCGTTCACCACCCTTGAGAGCAAGAAGGGCGAAGGCCTGCCCGGCTCGCTGTTCCGCGCCGAACTTGATTCCGGCAGTTTCCTGAGCTTCGGATACGAGGGCAAGTCGATCGCCGTCCCGTTCTCCGGCGGTCGGTTCTTCGCGGCGAAGGACTCCGCTATCGCCTTCCCGAAAGAAGGCTCTCTGCTCCTGAGTGGCTGGGAATGGCCCGAGGACACGGAGAAGGCTTTGCATGGAGCCGCCTTTCTCCAGGACGTGGGCGTCGGACGCGGCCACCTCGTCGCGTTCCTTCAAGATCCGACGGAGCGGGCGATGTGGCCTGGGCTCTATAAGGCGCTCTTGAACGCGATGATCGTAGGGCCTTCGGCTTAGCCAGGGTTTTGGGCCATCCGGTCCTCAGGCGAGGGATCTATCCCAGTGCCTAGAACCGGATCGTCGAGACCAGCGACGTCGAGCCGTCCGGCGCGTAGGCGAGGTTGATCCCGCCGAGATTGAGGCCGACGACGAATTTCGAGCGGGAATCATAGCCCGCGCGGAGGGCGAAGTACTTGTTCACCGAGTACTCGGCGCCGACGCGGAAACCGGCGGCCCCGGCGTGATTGCCGAGGTCGATCAGGTCGGCGGCGAATAGCACGTTGTTCTTGACGTAGGCCGCGCCTACGCCGATGTCGCGGCGGAAGGGGCGAAGGTCGTGGCGCAGGGGGAAGTCGGTGTCGGGCATCGTGCGGACGAAGTTGATCTTAGGCTCGACGAGGTTATGAACCCGGAGGCCGAAATAGGCGTTCGGAACGGCGCGGAGGCTGCCGACCGCCCCAAGGTCGATCCCGAAGGAAGAGCGCTGGATCACGTCGTCGCCTGCCGCGATCTCCGAGCCGTTGCGAACGTCGCCGTCGTCCGAGATCGCGCTGGAGTCGGCCACCTTGTGCGCGTAGAACGCGGAGACCGCGCGGACCGTCGCGCCGAGCGAGAGGCGGTTGCCGCCGCCCAAGCGAAGTTCGTGGCCGTAGCTCGCGTTCGTCTGGTAATAGCCCAGGCCATAGGCGTCGAGGCGTGCGTCGATCGGCGTGTCCTTGAAGTCGTCGTTGCCCGAAGCCAGGAACGCCTTGAGCGAGGCGTTCGGCACCGATCGCACGACCGCCTCGGCTCCTCCGCTCAGGGCGAAGCCGCCGTAAGACGCGCCTAAACCGCCATTCAGACCGAACTCCTTCGTGTCGCTACCGTACTTGCGGGCCAACCTCACCACTTCGTCGTTCGACACGCCGCCCTTGTCGATGTCGCCGATCAGGTCGGACACGCCTCCCAGAGAGATCCCGTCGGTGTGGTAGCCGAACGAAGGCACGCCGAAGCGGAGCCGCTTGCCCGCGAAGCCGAGGAGGGCAGGGTTGATCGTGTGGGTCTCGTAGACGTCGAGCGGGAGCGCGATGCCCGTTCCGGCGAGACCGAACGTTCGAGCGCCGCCGAAGCGGATGTCCGAGGCGGCGGCCGTTCCGGCGAGGGCGGCGAGGAAGGTTAGGGCGAGAACGCGGGACGTGGGCATGAACTCTAAACTTCTATCGGCAGAAAAAAGCCCGGCAAGAGTACGGGGCTAAAGATTCCCGGCAATGCGACGATAAGGACGGTATGAAGCCTTCCGCCCGCCTCTCGGGCCTCGCCTTCCTCGCCCTTGCCTTCGTCCTGGTCGGTTGTGGCGGCAACACCGGTACCCAGACCATGGGCCTAAGTCGAAGCCTGGACATCGACGCGGGAACCGCCTACTCGGATGCGGATCCGGTCGACACGGTCGGCGGCGCGCCGGTCACTTCCCTGGCTTCGTTCACGACGAAGAAGTCGCAACAGGTCGTCATGTGGGGCAGCCGCGACGAGACCACGGGGCAGATCACGAGGGTCCGTGAGATGGCCTACGCCGCGCCGGGCGTCGACCCACTCTACGCGACGTACAACGAGACGGGAGGTTTGGCGAGCGTCTACGACACGGGCACAGGCTCGTTCGTGACCTTCGGCGGACTGGACGGCTCTTCGATCCTCTGCGTTGGCCACGACGGCACCCGCGACAAGACCGCGACGGTCCGGGCGACCCTCTCGGACATCGGCGTGACGGTCGAGGTTATCGAGAATCGGGGCGTGGGCGATCATCGCGGCACGTCCCAGAAGCGGTTCGTGCCGCTTTCGGAACTCACCCCTCTAGGGCCGCTCGCACGCGGCGCTTCGAACGAGGATCCCCTCGCCGGCCTGAACCTGGCTTTCAGCGATCCCGCCGACCGCACCCGGATCATCGAAGCGATCGTCAAGGCGGCGGGGCTGGTCGTTAAGGCTCCGTTCGACCGCGTCCTGCGCGACGTCTCGGGCTTTATGCTTCTCGACCGCTTCACTCAAAGCTACGGCCAGTACACCGCCAAAGGCGTGTACCCGGTCGCCGCCGCCAACGGCGCGGCGACTCCCTTAGCGTACCGACCGTGAGAGACGTTGGGTCGTTGGGGCGGTTCTTGAAGATCCAAAGCCTAACGACCCAACGGCCCTTCTACTGTCCCGTTCCTGCCGACCCGGCGGCGATGACGATGGGCGGGTCCTTCTTGCCGAGTCGGTCGAGAGCGTCGCGCCGACGCTTGATCTCCTCCAGCACGTCCATGTGAGCGTGCGGAGCCTCGTGACGCTGGGCGAACGCCTGGGCGAAGACCGGCCACATGGGATCGATGTCGTGCGAGAGGTCGAACACCATCACACCCTGGTTCGCGGCGCACGCCGCCTGGAGAGCGTTCGTGAGCCCGGAAGGATCGTCCTTGAAGTCTGAGAGGGCGATCCCCGCGTACGTCCACGTCTCGTCCCGTACGAGGCGATTGACGAGAGTGCCTGACGATTCGACGGTCGCCCCGATTCCCACACCCTTCTCCATCGCCTCGTAGATCGTCGCCGTCGGATAGTAGCAACCCGCGATCAGCATATCGAGGAGCGGCGCGGTGCCCGCCTTCTGGTACGACGGGCTAAGAAACCAGAAGCCTGCCTCGGCCTGCTGAGAGGCGTAGTTGTGGCCGTTCGCGGGGTAGTCGCCGTACCAAGAACCCGCGTAGACGCCGAAAAGGCACTTCGGACGAAGCCCCTTCACGGTGTAGCGGACTTTGCGCACAAAGTCTTGGATCAAGTCCGCGCGGAACGCCATCCAATCGTCGTACAGCGGCCCGGGCCGCAGCCCGCGCGTCATCTGGGGCGTCAGGGTCCACTTGAACACGTCGTCAGGCCAAGTGAGCTTGCGCTTGACGCGCTCCTCGAAGCGCGAACGGGTCAGCTCGCTAAAATCCGCGTTCAGACCGCCGAAACGGAGACGGTCGTCGTAGAGGATGCCGTCGACGTCGTAGTTCGAGACCACCTCCCGTACAATGTCGAGCGCGTACTGCTGGACGATCGGATGGAAAGGGTTCATCATCAGCGGGTATTGCTGTTCTGGCCTCTCTCGGATCGGCACGAACTCGGCCTCGGTGTCGAACTTCACCTTGACGCCCGGTCGGACGTTCTGGGCGAGCCACGCCGCCCCATCGCCCACGCCCGCGAGGATCGCTCCACCCTTCGGTACCGTCGGCAAAGGGATCTTGCGGGGAACGATCGGCGTCGGAATGGGCGCGGGCGCCTGCATGACGGCAGGCGTCACGGGGGTGGGCGTCGGAACGGACGGCGTAGGCGGCGCCACGGCGGTCGCCTCCACGACCGTTCCGTCTTTTCGGACCACCACGTAGAAGCCGCCTTGGGCAAGGGGGTTTAGATTGGTCACAACGCCGACCGCGCTCGGCGGCGTGGGTGCGGGGAGAGGGACCGTTCCGCCCGGCGACGTCACGTTGGAGGCGGCGACGCTCGGAGCGGGCGACGACGGAACTTTGTCCACGCTGGGCAGAAGCGGCGTGGTCGCCTCACCCGCTCGGAGAACGGGCTTGGGCTCGTAGAGCACGGTCTGCTGGGTGGGCCGATTGTAGCCCGGACCGACGTTGAACAGCCGGTGACCTTCGCTGAAGGCGTTGAGGCTGGCGAGGATCGTTAGCCCGTCCTTATGGGCCTCGCGCACCATGATGGGGAGCGGATCGAAGTTCGCGTCCATCGTCTTGCCCCGCCACTCGGTCAGCTTGGGAGCGAGACGGCTCTTGTAGACGACCTGCCCTGAGATCGGCTTGACATCGAAAACGACGGTGTTGAAGCCCGTGTCGGCGATCTGCTTCACCAGCGCGACGATCTTCTCCTCGGTGTTGTAGCGGTCGAGGTTCGCGGTGGCGTCGATCCAAAGGATGCGCGCCTGGAGGTTCTTGGCCTTTGCCGTCTCCTGGGCTAGGCCGTAGCCGGTGGTGAGGCGATCGACCATCACGCCCGGAATCGTCGGGAGCGGGGTGGCGAGTTCGAAACGAGGCGCGGGGGAGTTCACGGGCTCCTCGCCACCCGAAAGGAGAAGGGCGAGGAGCGCGGGCAGGGGCATCGGTACAGAGTACCGAGTAGAGAGTGAGTAGCGAATGGCTGAGAAGCCATTCGCTACTCACTCTCTACTCACCGCCTACCGCTTCATGCTGATCAGGTCCTGGAGCATCTCGTCGACCGTCGTGATGATCTTCGTGTTGGCCTGGAAGCCGCGCTGGGTGATGATCAGGTCGCTGAACTCGTTCGAGATGTCGACGTTCGACTGCTCGAGGTAACCCGAGTTGATCGCGCCGCGACCGCCCGACTGGGCGGTACCGATAACGGCGGTGCCGCTGTTGTCGGTCGCGCGCCAAGTGTTGTTGCCGACGCGGGAAAGGCCATTCGGGTTCGGGAAGTTCGACAGGGCGATCTGGCCCAAGGGGCGGGTGAGGCCGTTGGTGAACAGTCCCGTGATCGTGCCGTCGGTGCCGATGTTGTAGCCCTCCAGCGATCCGGGCGGGAAGCCGTCCTGGCTGCTCGACGTCACCTGCGAGGTGTTCTGGAGCTGGCTGATGTTCGTCATGTCGACAGTGATCGGCACCGTCCCGGCGCTCGTTCCTGCCGGGACTACGATCTTGTTCGTCGATCCCGCGGCGCCGGGCACCTGGACGCCCTGGTCGTTGAAGTAGAGCTTGGAGTTGCCCGCCGTGGAGGAGGAGCCAATCGGCGTCCCCGTCGCGGCGTCGCCTTCGTAGGCTTGCCAGTCCCAGCTTCCCTTGGCCGTGGCGGGCGCGTTCGGGTCGGTGGACAGGTCCGTGGTGTGGTTCGAGTAGACCACGGTCAGGTCGTGCGAGCCGCCCAGGGCGTCATAGATGCGAACCTGGGTCGTGAAGTTTTCCGTGGAGGCCGCGCTGGCGTTCAGGTTGCCCTTCATCGCGGTAAGGCTCGTCGCCTGGACCGCATTGAGGCGGCCGATGGGGATGTTGAGCCCCGACGTGCCGGAGACGGGCGTGGTGGTGTTGATGTGGCCCAGCGAGTCGGCGGTCCAGCCCAGGAGGCGGCTTCCGGTTGACGTTTGGACGAGATCGCCGTTCGCGTCGAGGTCGAAGGCTCCGTCTCGGGTGTAGGCGACGCCTTCGCCCGAGGGAACCATGAAGTAGCCGTTGCCCTGGATGGCGAGGTCGGAGGGACGGTTCGTCGCCCCCAGCGACCCCTGCTCGTTGTTGACGTCCGTCGCGCCGACGAGGACGCCCAGACCGTACTGCTTGGGGTTGGTGCCGCCGTTGGTGTCGTTGGGGCGGGTCGCGCCTTGGATCGTTTGGGCGATCATGTCCTGGAAGGTGACGCGGGCCGATTTGTAGGCGGTCGTGTTCACGTTCGCGAGGTTGTTCCCGATGACGTTCATTCGGGTCTGCTGCGCCTTAACGCTGGCGACGCCGGCAAGGAGTGCTTGGAGCATAGCTGGTTTTCCGTGTGGGTCGGTTTTCCGGGCAACGGTCCTTCCCGGTATGTTTATCGGACTTCTCCCCTTTCCCTAGAGGCCGAGAATCGAAGAATCCACTTGAGGTTTCGGGCGCTGTAAGAAGCCTTCCGCCGGGAAGCGAGGCGTGAAAAAGCCCCGCCGCGCGTCCGGACACGTGGCGGGGCCTCGGAAACGGAAAGGTTCGCTAGCCGCTTGCGATCTGCGTAAGGGAGGAGACGGGGACCGCCTGGATGCCGGACGCGGTCTGCACCTGGGCGATCGCCTGGCCGTCTTCCGCCGAGATGCCGACGACGGTTCCCGTGACCTTGGTGGCCTTGGTTCCCGAGACGATGGTCGCGCCGACCGTCTTCCCGATCAGGTTGCTCGCGCCTGCCACGTCGACCGAGGGCAAGACCCTCTGGATGGCGGAGATCTGGATCTGGACGTTGCCGCCGCCGCCGTCCTCGGCCACGTTGAGGTACTGCGCGCCGTTCTTGAAGCTGATCGACGACACGGTGCCGGTGAACGCCGCCCCTTGGGTGCCCGATGCGCTCGAGGTGGGACGCGTGCCGACGATCGTCTTGCCGAGAAGCTGCTGGGCCTGCGCCAGATCGGCGCTCGCGTTGAGCTTCTGCATACCCTGAACCTGGCCGAGCTGCGCCATCTGGCCGTAGAAGGCGGAGTCGTCCATCGGCTCCAGGGGGTTCTGGTTTTTAAGCTGAGTGACGAGCAGGTTCAGGAACGTGCTCATGTCGAGCGAACCCTTCGCCTTGGCGGCCGTCTGGCCGAAGTACGAGGAGCCGCTCACGGGGGCTACGGTGGTATCGCTCATGGCTTTTCTGGAGGGGGATCAGACGAGGAGATCGACGCCTCGGCCGTTCGTGCGGGAGGCGCGGGGGCGCGGAGTGGCGGGCGCCGACGTGCGGAACGCCGCCGGACTCTGCCTAGGCTGAGGCTGGGACGAACCGCTTCCGGATCGGTTTTGGGAACTTCCCGATCCCGAATCGGCGGTCGTCGAAGACGACGGGCTTGTGGTCGAGGGGACGTGCTCGACACGGATCTCGCGAAGGCCGATCCCACGCGGAGCGAGGGCTTGGGCGAGCTCGGGACGCGAGGCGTCGAGACTCTGCCGCACCCGCTCGTCGCTGGCCGTAACCTGCACGTCGAGTGCGGAGGCGAGCCCTTTCACGACCAACGTGACCGTTCCAAGCTCGTGCGGCTCCATGTGGATGGTCACGCCGTCTCGCGGACGCGCCGCCACCATGTTCTCGATGCGGTCGGCGACCTGCCTCACCACGAGATGACGATCGACGGCAGGTCGGTCCGATCCAAGTTCCGGGCGTGCGGTCGCGGCGGTTTCGCGCACGCCGCTTTCGGTCGGTTGCGGCACGACGCTCTCGGGGTTGGCGTCCTTGGGACTCTCACCCGACGGAGCTTCGCCGTCGTCTTTCCGTTCCTGCACCGCGATCTCAAGGACCGGCTCGCCAAGGTTCGCCTTCGACTCGGCCTTCGCTTCGCCTTTCGTGGTGATCTCCCCAGAGGCCGTCTTCAGGGCGTTCGGCGCGGAAGGCGTCTCTCGTCCTTTGACGCTCTCGACCTTGGCGCCCGCGCCGTTCTCATCCTTCGGCGCCGCGGCCAGCGAAGAGGGAGCGGTCGGCGGCGGAGTCGCTGCCGGTTGCGGGGAGAGGGCCGTGGGCGCCCGCTCTAGAACGGGAGTCGCCGAAATGGGAGCGTCGGTGTTCGATGCGGTCACCGTCACCTGGGGAACGATCCCAAGATCGAGAGCGACCGGGAGGGGGGCCTGAGGCGAGACCTCGTCCGAAAGGGGAGAAACATCTGAAAGCTTCGCGGCGCTTCCGACGGCGGCGATCTTCGTGGGCGACTTGACCTCAAGAGGCCGGGTGGAAACGGTCGCCGCGGACACGACGCCTGCGGCGGCGCCCGGCGCAAGAAGAGGGGTGGTCGTCGGGGAAGGCGAGGCGTCTCCCTGGCCGAGCGACTCCTCGTCGTCGAACGCGTTCTCCGCCTCTCCGCCTTCCGCCCTGTCACCCTGAATCGGGAGGGCGGTTTCGGAAGAGACGGGCGGGCGATCGGGCGGGAGCGGCGGTGCGATCGGACCGTCTGGCAAAAGGGGGACGGTCGGGCAGTCCGGAAGCGTGGGTACTCCGTTCTTCCTTCCGGTTTTCTCGGCTCCAAGAGGTCGCGTTCCTTGGTCTGTCGGTGAAGAGGCGGGCGTTCCCTCCAGGGGGAGCTCATCAAAGGGCGCTGAAATCCTAGGCTCCAGATCCTTCGGCGCCGACGCCTCGGAAATCGACATATCGGGTGCCCCGGCGGAGAACGTTCCCGAAGACGAGGTTCCGGAGACGTGGGGAAGGACGGGAGTGTCCGAACCGGTCCCTGTGCTGAACACCGTCCCCGAGATGACGGGCACGATCGTCGACGCGGGAAGGCTCGCCGAAGCGGCGTCCGTGACAGGAGCGGCAGGACCCGCGTCCAAGCCCGGCGGTACGGCCACCATAGCCTGGGCGAACAGGTCGGCGAACGCCTCGCCCGCCGTCGGCGACGTCGAGGGCGCGCCCAGGAGCGCCGAAGGGTCGGCGGCGGGGGCGGCTCCCAAGACCGAAAGCGAGGCGAAGTCCATGTTCATCGTCCTTATCGGCGCGAAACGGGAAAAGAACAGGGGCGAGGCGAGAGCCAGAGATGGAACGATCCTTCCGAGCCCCTGCTATCCTCTTCCCGTGATCGCCGTCCTCGCCGCCTATGCCCTGCAAGGCTCCGCCCTTCCTCTTGGACCCTCGAAGGTCGAGATCTCCGTCCGGGGCGTGGCTCTGGAGGCGTTCACCTACAAGCCCAAGAACTACGACGGCAAGCGGATGATCCTGGTGTTCCACGGCACGCTTCGCGACGCGGACCGCTACCGGGACGACTCGGAGGCGATGGCGGAGCGGTTCGGCGCCTTGATCGTCGCGCCCAAGTTCGACGCCGAGCGGTTTCCCAATCGCCGGTACCACCGGGGTGGCATCCTGAACGAGGACGGAACCGCCGCGCCGAAAGACGAATGGACCTATCCCCTCATCCCCCTGATCGCCCAGGAGGTTCGTCGACGCGAAGAAAAGCCGAAGCTGCCTTACGTCCTTCTCGGGCACTCGGCGGGCGGGCAGTTCCTCGTCCGGCTAGCCGGCTTCTACGGCGATCACGGCGCGACGCGCATCGTCGCCGCCAACCCCGGTTCCGACCTCTTCCCGACGCGCGAGATGCCGTTCGGCTACGGCTTCGGCAAACTCCCAGAATCCCTCAGTTCGGACGACACGATCCGCCGCTATCTCGCTCAGCCTCTGACTCTCTATCTCGGGACCGCCGACGACGGCCACGACGAGGACTTGGACGAGAGCCCGGAAGCGATGGTCCAGGGCCCCGGCCGTCTTCAGCGAGGCCGGGCCATCTTCGCCGCCGCCCGGAAACTGGCGAAGGCGAAGGGCTGGCGCCTGAACTGGCGCATCGTCGAAACGCCCGGCGTCGGCCACGACCACGCGAAGATGTTCGACGCTCCGGAGACAGGGAAGGCCCTGGTCTACAGCGGCTAAGGGATCACGGTGGGCTCGCCGTGCCGCTCGACGATCCTGTCGTCGTGGATCACGATCCACTCCTTCTCGTTGATACCGACGCCGTGCCTCACGCCGGTGCGCTTCAGCGCGTCACGGAGGCGGCCTTCGCGATTGCGTTGCTTGAAGTGGGTATCGACGATCCAGCTCGTCAAGCCGAAACCCGGTCCGGTCTCGGCCGTATCAGGCTCCTTGCCGGGGCCAAGGATCATCGTCTCCGAGCAGACCATCGCCCCCGCGCTCGTGCCGTAGAAGTTCACGCCCCTTTTGAGTAGCGGCTTGAGGTTCGCGTCGCACCACGGCTTGCCGAGTCGTTCGATAAAGCGGCCTTGCACCCCGCCCGGCATCCAAACGCCCTTCACGCCGTCCAACGCGCGTTTGAGCTCGTCGCGATCCGCGTCCGTCGGTGTTGCCTTGGCGAAGAGCACGGTACCGGTCGCGCCGTGTTCCCGGAGGAACTTCTGCGAGCCACCGTCGGGCGTCTCGCTGGCGAGGGGAAGGACAACGATCCGAGCCTCCTTCCCGCCGCACGCCTTGAAGAAGGCGTCGACGATCTCTGGCGGGGTGGTTCCGCCCCCGGCGAGGAACAGGCTTCCGGAACGAACGAACAGGGCGATAGCGGCGAGCACGGCTCTCTACTATAGAGCGAAACCTGGCGCCGTGGAGGGCTCGTCGTCGGGGCGGAGCCAAAGCGGGCGCCGACGTCCCACGCGGTCTCGGACGGACGGGCGTCGACCGCCAAAACCGAAGCGGGTGAGGGCGATCCTTTGGGATCGCCCTTACCCACCCTAGCTTCCGAGCCCGAGTTTAGACCTGGAGTTCCGGCGGCAGCAGGTCCGTCGGAAAGTCCTGGAACGCGACCGGTCGCACGAAACGCTCGATCGCGGCGGTGCCGACGCTCGTCGTCCGGGAGTCGGTCGTCGAGGGGTAGGGACCGCCGTGCTGCATCGCCGAGTTGACCTCGACGCCCGTCGGGTAGCCATTCGCGAGCACGCGGCCCGCCATGCGGACGAGCGTCGGAAGCAACGCACGGACCGCCTCCGTGTCGGAAGGGGCGAAGTGGAGGGTCGCGGTAAGCTGGCCCTCCAGAATCCTCGCTACGGCGAGCCGCTCCGCCTCGTCGACGCATCGCACCGCGACCGCCGCCGGGCCGAACAGCTCCTCCCGAAGCTCGGGCGTGGCGAGGAACTTCGCGCCCGTCGTGACGAAGAGGGCGGGGTGGACGCCTTCGCCGACGGAGTGCGAATCGACCGACTCGTGGCCGGCGAGCGCGCCGACGCCTTCCAGGTACCGGTTCCGGATGCCCTCATCGAGCATCGTCCCCTCGTCCACCTTCCGCAAGGCGGTCTGCACGTCCTGGAGAAACGCGTCGAACGCCGCGTCCGCGAGGCCGACGACGATGCCCGGGTTGGTGCAGAATTGGCCCACGCCCATCGTGAGGGAGGCGGCGTAGCCCGTCGCCATCGCCTCGCTCCGCTCCGCGAGGGCGCCCGAGAAGACGAACAGCGGATTGACGCTTCCCATCTCCGAGTAGACCGGGATGGGGCGCGGACGCGAGGCGCCGAGATCGTAGAGCGCGCGGCCTGCCCGCTGGGAGCCCGTGAAGCCGACCGCGTAGATCTCTTCGCGCAGGACGAGGGCTTGGCCGACCGACGGACCCCCGTGCAGCAGGGCGAACACGCCCGTCGGCATCTCCGTCGCCTCGGCGGCCCGAACGATCGCGCTGGCGACCATAACCGACGTGCCGGGGTGCGAAGGATGGGCCTTCACAATGACGGGACAACCCGCCGCGAGCGCGGATGCGGTGTCGCCGCCCGCCACCGAGAAGGCGAGGGGAAAGTTCGAGGCGCCGAACACGGCCACCGGACCGAGCGGCACGAGGGTGCGGCGCAGATCCGGCTTGGGGAGGGGCTTGCGATCCGGGTCCGCCAGCTCGATGCGAGGTGCGAGCCAGGACCCGTCGCGTAGAAGGGAGGCGAACATCCGGAGCTGGGCGCAGGTTCGGCCGCGCTCGCCCGTGAGTCGAGCGAGCGGCAAGGCCGACTCGTCGCTCGCCATCTGGAGAAGAGGATCGCCGAGAGCCTCGACTTCGGTGGCGATCCGGTCGAGGAACGCCGCGCGTCGCTCGGGCGCGAGCCAGCCGTACGTTTCGAACGCCCGGAGGGCGGCCTCGGCGGCTCGGGCGATCTCGTCGGGCGTCGCCGTGGCGGTCGAAGGGCCTTCACCCCGATGAGCGGACACCCGCTCCGAGCCGAGGGCGGAAGGGCGACCTTCGATAAGGTTCCCACCGTTGAGAATGGTTTCAGGCATAGCGATCAGGATCGAGAAGCTTCAAGGGGATCGAAGGCGAGTCTCCCGCCACGATTTCGGACACGAGCTTCCCGGTGACCGGTCCCAAGCTCATTCCCATCATGGCGTGTCCCGTGGCGAAGACGACGTTTCCGGCACGTTTGGTCCGTCCAACGTAGGGCATTCCATCGGGTGGACATGGTCGAAGGCCGCACCAGACGGGGCCGTCTAGGGTCTCGGGCCGGAAGGCAGGATAGTACCCGCCGACCGCCTCGCGCATCGCGTCGACCCGCGGCGAGCCGGGCTGGACGACCGGGCCGCTCAGCTCGAGGGTTCCGACGAACCGGACCCCATCCGCCATCGGGGTGACCGCGACCCGTGCCTCGGTCAGGATCGCGGGGATGCGCGGCGTCTGTGGAGGCTTCGTGGCGGTCACGCCGTAGCCTCGGCCTGCCATCAGCGGCATCCGGAGACCCACGGTTCGCGCGAGCTGGCCCGACCACGATCCTCCCGCCACGACGATCTCGTCCGCCTCGATCCGCTTCAGATCGTCGACGTCCTGCTGGACGAAGGTGGCGCCCCGCGATTGGACCCGTGCACGAAGGGCCTCCATGAACACGGCGGGCGTGAGGTGCGCGTCGTCCTCGAAATAGACGCCGCCCACGACATCCATCTGCATGCCGGGATCGAGCTTCGCGACGTCGTCGCGGCCCATCACCGTCGCCTTGAGACCCAGGCGGTTCGCGTCTTCCGCAAGGTGCGCCTCGCCGTCCTGCGCCTTCTGAGTCCGGCTGAGCATCAAAAGCCCCTTCTTCTCGAAGGGAACCTCCATCTCGTCCGCGAGACGTGCGTAGATCTCGCGGCTGGCAAGATTAAGGTCACGCAGGACCGGCGCGCACCTTTCGACGTGGCGCTTCGTTCCGGCCAGCGCGAAGCGGGCGGACCAGGCGAGGGTCTCGGGGTCGAACAGCTTCGCCACGCCGAAGGGACTCCGCCCGTCGCGCATCATCCGCATGCCCATCGCGATCATGCCGGGCGCGGCGAGGGGGACGAAGTGGCTGGGCACGATCAAGCCGCCGTTCCCGAAGGAGCAGCCGTCCTCGCCCGGTGAACGCTCCAGCAGGGTCACGCGAAATCCTCGGTCGAGCAGGGAATCGGCGGCGCAAAGGCCGACGATTCCCGCTCCGACGACGACGACGTGCTTGTCTTTCATGGCTTAGAACGTTCCAGACTTAATCCAGGCTCGGTCGCTTTTCGAGACCTTCGTGAATGACCTTGAGGGCATGCTCGCGGAGCGGACCCGTCAGCGGCAGGCGGGGAAGGCGGACGTGCTCCTTACCGAGACCGACCTCTTGGATCGCGAGCTTGATGTTCTGCACGAACTTGGTGCCGACGTCGAGATGCATGAGGGGCGAGTACCAGCGGTAGAGCGTGCGCGCCTCGTCCCACTTGCCTGCCATCATAAGGTCCCAAAGGCGCTGATTCTCCTTCGGAAAGGCGAGACCGATGCCCGCGACCCAGCCGACCGCGCCGAGGGCGGCGCACTCGAAGGCGAGGTCGTCCACGCCCGCGAAGAGCGCGTAGCGGTCACCCACCGCGTTAAAGATGTCGGTGATGCGACGCGGGTCGCCCGACGACTCTTTGATCGCTACGAGGTTATCCTGCTCCGCAAGCTCGGTGAACATGACCGCGTCCACATCCGCGTGGTAGCTCAGCGGGTTGTTGTAGACCATGATCGGAAGCGAGGTCGCCTTCGCCACGGCGAGGTAGTGCGCCTTCGTCTCGTCGCGGTCAGGTCGGAACGCCATCGCGGGCATCACCATGGCCCCCTGTGCGCCGAGTTTCTCGAGCTCTTGAGTCCAGTCTGTGGCGGCTTGGGTATTCAGCTCTGCCACGCTTCCCAGGACGGGAACGCGTCCGTTGGCGGTCTGTAGGGCTCCGCGCATAACTTCGCGCTTCTCTTCGCGGGTCAGCGCGACGTTCTCGCCCAGGGAGCCGAGCATCACGAGACCGGCCACGCCGGAGTCGATCATCGTCTCGAGATGGGCGTTCGTGGCGTCGAGGTCGAGCGACCCATCCTCGCGGAACTGGGTGGCGGCGGCGGGGAAGACTCCTTTCCAGGGGGCGTTCATGGCGACGCGAAAACCATACCCCAAAGTCGTTAGATGTTAAACGATCTTTTTCGAGATGTACCCCTTGGAGGCTTTTAGCTCTCTTCTTTAAACCTTTCCCGACGGTTTCATAAGCCTCCTCACGCTTGGGACTTTTCGGGTTCTGAGGCCGCACAATAGCCGCATCCTATGGTTGCCGCGCCCAACGCCAAGTCGAACGCCGCTCGGCTATCCGTCCTCTCCAATTCCACCCTCGTGGTCTTGAAGCTCGGCGTCGGAATCTGGATCGGGTCGGTGGCGGTGATCTCCGAAGCGATCCACTCCGCGATCGATCTGCTCGCCGCCCTGATCGCTTGGTACGCGGTCCGCGTCGCCGACACGCCACCCGACGAAGGCCACCCCTACGGCCATGGCAAGGTCGAATCGATTTCCGGCACGGTCGAGGCCCTTCTTATCTTTCTCGCCGGCGCCTGGATCATCTTCGAGGCGATCCGCGGCATGGTGAATCGAACCGAGACCGCGACCATCGGTTGGGGCGTGGCGGTGATGGGCGTCTCGGCGGGCGTGAACGTATTCGTCTCACGCCATCTGCTCAAGGTCGCGAAGGAACACGACTCCGTCGCTCTGGAAGCCGACGCCCATCACCTAAGCGTCGACGTATACGCGTCGATCGGCGTTTTCGTCGGTCTTGGGCTCGTCGCTCTGACCGGCTGGCATATCTTCGATCCTCTCGTCGCCCTCGGGGTCGGCGGCCTGATCCTCTACACCGCCTACGACATCACTAAGCGAGCCTTCGCGCCTCTGCTCGACGCGACCCTACCCGTAGCGGAGGTCGAGGCGGTGGAGAGGGCCCTTTGCGCGGATGCGCGGGTCCGGGGCTACCATCATCTCCGAACCCGCCAAGCCGGCTCCGTGCGGTTCGTCGACTTCCACCTTCTTCTCGACGATCACCTCACCCTCGCCGAGTCGCACCGCATTTCCCACGAGGTGAAGGATCTCGTGCTCGAAGCTCTCCCCGGAGCCGTCGTGGAGATCCACGTCGAACCCTATGAGGAGGAACTCGAGGCCAAAGGGGACGCGATCAAGCTAACTTGATCGCGTCCCCTTTCCCGGCTGTTTTCCCGAACCCTCGCTTAGCCGCGGTGCCGACGGTGGGCGTTGTGCTTCTGCTCGTAGATCCGCTTGCTCAGGCGGCTCTGTTCGCGGGCGATCCGGGCGCGTTCCGCGCGGCTTAGGCCATGGCCGTCGCGTCGATCGCGCCGTTCACGAGCGCGGATCGCCGCTTCGCGAGCACGGAGCCGCGCGGCCTCGGCACGGGTGAGCGAACCATGGCGGATACCCTGGGCGATACGCTTGTTCTGCTCGTGCTGGCGATGGTCGATCTGCGCGGTGGCCGCGAGGGGCACAAGGGCGATCAGCCCGAGGACGAGAACCTTGAGATTTTTCATCGTAGGGGAGCAGACGCTGGCGTTTCCATAGAGTTCAGTACTTTAATCCCGACCGAGCCATTTTCCGGCGACCTGACTCATTCCCGTCGGTTGAGCCCTGAAGCCGAGCGATTCGTAGAACGGCTCCATGTCATTGGTGGATAGATAGACGTGTTGGCCCTGGCAAGCCTCCAGCAACATTCGCATCATCGATCGCCCGATGCCTTGCCGCCGAAGATCGCTCCGGGTCCAGACGTCTACCACGTAGGCGTTGCACACGCCGTCTGAGAGGAGCCGCGCGTTGCCGACGCACTCGTCGCCCCAGAAGGCGTAAACGTTGAGGGAAGAGCCCCGCGCCGAACGCTCGTACTCCTCGATCGTTCGGCCGTTGTCGAAATCGTCGTCGATCAAGGCCTGCCGCAACGCGGCCCAGTCGATCTCATCGAGGTCCGTCGTGATGCGAATGCCGTCCATCGGAAGAGTCTGCGCCCTTCCGCCGTCGCTTCGCCAGCCGTTGCGCCCGCGTCCGGTTCCACCACAGGACGACGCCTGTTCCGTAGAGCCCGATCGGGACGAATCCGAGCAGGACGTACAGGATCTTCGACGCGGGGCCTCCCCAGATGCCGAAGTGGAGAACCGCGATCTGGCGCATGATCTTGTCCCCCAGCGGGGCGGTGGCGTTGTCCTCGCGCGCCAGAACCTGCCCACCGTAGGGATCGATCTTGATGTTGACGTAGGGGAATAACCCCGCGCCCGTCCGCTGAAGCATGGTCGAGAACGGCTGATTAGGCCGGGTTGGAAAGGTCGCCAGCACGAGCCGCGCCTCCGGAACCTCCCGACGAGCCGCCGCTAAGAGTGCGTCCGGCCCGAGCGGGGCTCCCGTCGGCGTGATCTTCGCCACGCGCACCCGCTTGCTCCCCGTCCGCGCGACGACGAATTTCCGCACGGGCTTGTTGAAGCACAGCCCAACTCCCGTGAGCGTCACGATCAGCAGGACCGCGAGGCTGTAGAACCCGAGAACGTTGTGCAGATCGTAGGTCGTCCGCCTGAGACTCACCCGGCGGCGAACCGTCAGGCGCAACTCCACAGGTGGATCACAAACACCGCTCGACGAAGGCGGGGCGGAGGGAGGAGGGCATCAGTTGGTCGGCCTGCTTGGCATAAAGTAGAAGTCGTGCGGGCAGAAAGGCTGCGTCGACGAGTTGTACACTCACTCCGCGTTGTACGGATGCTGCGGGCTGACGAGGTCTCCGATGTTGGCGGCAGCCCCTTTGAGGCCGTTCGGCTTGGCGTTCGGGAAGCTCATCTTCATGCCCTTCGCACGCCCATCGAGCCAACCCACGTTCGCGATGCCGTTATGGCGTCCGTGAACGGTGGAGTAGGACGCGCTTCCGACCGCATAGGAAGGAGCGAACAAATTAGGGAAACGGACGACCGTCGTCCCGTTGTGACGCGCCGCGTCGGCGAAGAAAACCGTCCCGGCGCTCCGCTCGATCGCGCTTTCGACCATACCCATGTTGTTGTTGACGGTCGTCCCTGGGACCTTCATGACCTGCGTGACATGGAGGTTCATCGCGTAGGCATAGGGGAGCGGAGTCGCCGGGATCGGGATACTCGATGCGTCGGGGCAGTCGACGATCTGGGTGTTCTTCATGTACGGGTACGGCAATCCGCGCGCGGTGTCGAGCTTGCCGTCGCTCGGCGTCGAACCGAACCATTGGACAAAGGTGTAGGAGGCGAAGCTTCCGTTGACAACCCCGTCGTAGTCGCTCAGCGGTACGATTCCGTCGTCGTTGTGCCCATGTACATCATGTGTGCCGTCCCGATCTGCTTGACGTTGCTTAGGCAGGCGGCTTTCTTCGCGGCAGCCTTGGCTTGGGCGAAGACCGGGAACAGGATGGCGGCGAGGATCGCGATGATGGCGATCACGACGAGCAGCTCGATAAGCGTAAAAGCGCGACGGATCATAGCGGACATAAAAGTATAGATTTTTTCTTGCCTTATCTTAAAGGAAGGCGCCGCCACCCCGGATTTTCGAGGTGGCGGCGCCTTCCTTTTCTCCCACCTGACTCTCGTCACCAACGGACGAGGAGGGACTTCTAGACGGCGTCGAACTGGAACGCGCCGTCGTGGGCGTCGACCGTAACGGTCGAACCGTCACGGATGTTGCCGCTCAGGATGCGCTGGGCGAGCGGGTTCAGCACCTCGCGCTGAATCGCCCGTTTGAGCGGGCGGGCGCCGTACTGCGGATCCCAGCCTTCGCTCGCGATCTGCGAGGCTGCCGCGTCCGTAAGCCGGATCTCGATGCGGCGATCCGCCAGCCGCGTCGCTAGGGAGCGAAGCTGGATGTCTACGATCCGCTTGATCTCCGTCATCCCAAGCGAGCGGAAGATCACGATCTCATCGATCCGATTGACGAACTCCGGCCGGAAGTGGCTCCGTACCTCGTTCATCACCATCGCCTTCACCTCGTCCCACTCGCCGTCCTCCAGCGGGTCGGGATAGAACTGCGAACCGAGGTTCGAGGTCAGGATGATGATCGTGTTGCGGAAGTCGACCGTACGGCCCTGGCCGTCGGTCAGCCGACCGTCGTCCAGCACCTGGAGCAGCACGTTGAACACCTCGGGGTGGGCCTTCTCGACCTCATCGAGAAGGATCACCGAATAGGGGCGCCGCCGCACCGCCTCCGTCAGTTGGCCGCCCTCGTCGTAACCGACATAGCCGGGAGGCGCGCCGATCAGTCGCGACACGGAGTGCTTCTCCCCGTACTCGCTCATGTCGATCCGCACCATCGACTTCTCGTCGTCGAACAGGAACTCCGCCAAGGCGCGGGCCGTTTCCGTCTTTCCAACGCCAGTCGGCCCGAGAAACAGGAACGAGCCCACCGGACGGTTCGGGTCGTTGAGTCCCGAACGGGCGCGACGCACCGCGTCCGACACGAGCCGCAAGGCCTCCTCCTGACCGACCACGCGTCCGCCCAGAAGATCCTCCATCGCAAGCAGCTTCTGCATCTCGCCCTGCATCAGGCGCGACACGGGAACGCCCGTCCACTTGGAGACGACCTCCGCGATGTCCTCCGCGTCGACCTCCTCCTTGAGCATCCGGCCTTCGAGCGGGATCTCATCCTGATTTTCGTCCGCCGTTTCCAGCCGCTTCCTCAGCTCGGGGATGCGTCCGTACTGGATCTCCGACGCGCGCGCCCAATCCGCGTCCCGTTGCGCCGCCTCAAGCTGGAGCTGGAGGTCGTCGAGCTGCTGTTTCAGCCCGCGCGTGCCTTCGATGAGGTCCTTCTCACGCTGGTAGCGTGAGCGCAGGCCGACCGCCTGCTCCTGAAGCTCGGCGAGACGGCGCTCGGTCGCGGCCAGCCGCTCACGGCTGGCCGCGTCCGGCTCCTTCTTCAGGGCCTCGCGGTCGATCTCAAGCTGGATGATGGCGCGCTCGACCACATCGATCTCCGCCGGGACGGAGTCGATCTCGATCTTCAGCCGCGAGGCCGCCTCGTCCATCAGGTCGATCGCCTTGTCCGGCAGGAACCGGTCGGTGATGTAGCGGCTCGACAGGGTCGCCGCCGCCACAAGGGCGGAGTCGGTGATCCGAACGCCGTGGTGGATCTCGTAGCGCGCCTTGAGGCCGCGAAGGATCGAGATCGTCTCCTCGACCGTCGGTTCGTCCACCAGCACCGTCTGGAAGCGCCGCTCAAGGGCCGCGTCCTTTTCGATACTCTGTCGGTACTCGTTCAGCGTGGTCGCGCCGACGCAACGCAGTTCTCCCCGTGCGAGCATGGGCTTAAGCAGGTTCGCCGCGTCCATCGAGCCCTCGGCGCGGCCCGCCCCGACGAGCGTATGCATCTCATCGATAAAGAGGACGATGCCGCCCTCGGCCTTCTTGATCTCGTCGAGGACCGCCTTGAGCCGCTCCTCGAACTCGCCCCGGAACTTCGCGCCCGCCACGAGCGCGCCCATGTCGAGGGCGATGACGGACTTGTCCTTCAGCCCCTCCGGCACGTCCCCCGCGACGATGCGCTGGGCGAGACCCTCGACCACCGCCGTCTTGCCGACGCCCGGCTCACCGATCAGCACCGGGTTGTTCTTGGTACGGCGGCTGAGGACCTGGATCACACGCCGGATCTCCTCGTCGCGCCCGATCACCGGGTCGAGCTTGCCCTCACGCGCCCGTGCCGTGAGGTCGACGCCGTACTTCTCTAAGGCTTGGTAGCGGCTCTCCGCGTCGGGGTCGGTGACTCGCTGGCCACCGCGCATCGCTTCGATGGCCGTCTCCAGTGACTTCTTCGTGATACCCGCGCCCTTGAGGGCGCGACCCGCCGGACTGTTGTCTTCGGCGAGGGCAAGAAGAAAGTGTTCCGTCGAGACGTACTCGTCCTTCATGCGCTCCGCCTCGCGGAACGCCTGTTGGAAGGTCGACTGGAGCTTGGACGAAACGCCGTTGGCGGCAGGCTGGCCCGTGACCTTCGGCGCGTTCTGGAGATTGCGGTCCAACTCCGCCTCGATCGTGCGCGGGTCGGCTCCGACCTTCTGGATGAGGGGGCGTGCCGAGCCCTCAGGCTGCCGAAGCATCGCCAAGAGCAGATGCTCTGCGTCGATCTGAGAATGGAACGATTTCTCCGCGAGCGACTGGGCATCCTGGAACGCTTCCTGTGCGCGGATGGTAAGTTTTTCGAATCGCATATGAGTCTTAGACACTCAAATAGAGTGCGTGTAAAGGATTCAACGCGTCGTGGCGCGTTTTGGTTTCAAATAGAACCCGCTCCGCAGGGATTTATCGTTTTGATGGTCACAATGGGCTCGTGAACGTCTTACTCGGAGTCGACATCGACTCAACAGCCGCTCGTGCGGCTGTTCTCACGGGTCTGAAGCGCTACAACGAGGGTTTTCTCGGCCCTACGCACCATGCCTCCGTCGCCGTGACCGCGCGGGACGAAGGCGGGATGGTCGTCGGCGGCGCGGTGGGCGCCGTCTACTGCGATCGCCTCACGATCGAACTCGTGTGGGTGGCGGAAGAGCGCCGTGGGCAGCGGCTCGGCTCACTCGTTCTTCAGGCGACCGAGGCGGAAGCCCGTCGTCTCGGCGCCACGCGCGCTTACCTCGACACTTTCGGCTTCGAAGCCGCGACGTTCTACGAGAAACAGGGATGCCGGGAGGCGGCCCGCATCTCGGACTATCGGGACGACTACGACCGGATCTACCTGACCAAAGATCATTGACCGATCGAGTCGGTCCGAGTCTTGATGCTCGCCTTGTCATCGATCTGTGCGGAATGGTCTTATGGATGCGGATCTGATCCAAGAGAAACGTCACTTACCCACGCAAAACCGGGAGAAAAGCTCGTTCAGAAGGTCGGTGGGGACGGCGTCGCCGAGCACGGTTCCCAGAGAGCGGTCCGCCTCGCGCAGAAGAACGGCGAGCAGATCGGGCGGCGCTTCGGGAATACCGCCCGCTTCCCGAAGCGTCTGAGCGGCGGGACCCAGAGCGGCGGCCTGGCGGTCGTTCACCGGCGGCGCATCCGGTGGCTCGGGGTAACGCGCCGCGAGCGCGTCGAAACCGTCGCGAGTCACGGTGGATAAGGATAGGCCAGGTTGTGGCGAACGATTCGGTAGATCTGACTTGGTCGCTAAGACGAGGTCGGGAAAGCGCCCGAGGGAGACGAGAAGCGCGTCGTCCTCCGGCGACCACCCCTGTGCGCGGTCGAACAGGAACCACACCTCGTCTGCCTCCTCTACTGTTCGGCGAGTACGTTCGACCCCCAGAGATTCCACGGGATCGTCCGTGTCCCGGAGACCTGCCGTGTCGATCAGGACGAGTCGCGCCGCGCCGAGGACGACCGTCTCCTCCAGGGTGTCACGGGTGGTTCCGGGCACGGCGGTCACGATCGCGCGATCCTTTCCAACCAGGGCGTTGAGAAGCGACGACTTGCCCGCGTTCGGGCGGCCGACGAGCGCGACTCGGCGTCCTCGCCGCGTCAGGTGAATGGCTCTTCCCGAGAGCATCAACACTTCGATCCGCTCGGTGAGCTCCAAAGCCGATCGGGAGACTTCGTTAGGGTCGAGGTCGCCCAACTCTTCCGAGAAGTCGATGCGCGCCTCGACCTCTGCGAGCAAGGTGCGCAGATCGGAGCGGATCGCTTCGACTGTCTGTCGCAGGCCTCCTTCGCGATTGCGATGTGCGGCCTTCAGTTCGTAAAGGGTCTGGGCTTCGACCGTCTCGACGACCGCTTCCGCCTGGGTGAGGTCGAGGCGACCGTTGGCAAAGGCGCGAAGGGTGAACTCACCGCCCCGCGCTGGGCGCGCGCCCGCTCGGAGGCACGCGTCTAAAAGGGCGTCTACCGAAGCGCGCCCTCCGTGGAGGGTCAACTCGACCGTGGTCTCGCCCGTATAGCTCCCACCGTGCGGAAAGGGAAGGGCGAGGCCATCGTCGCCGAAGGTGAAGCGACCGTAAGCGGCGTGGCGGGGCTTGGGATCGAAAGGCGCGAACACATCGCCCGCGATCCGGTAGGCGTCGGGGCCGGAAAGGCGAATCATGGCGACGGCGGTTGGAGGTTCGCCGGTGCAAAGTGCGACGATGGTGTCGACATCCACGGCAAGAGTCTAGCCGGTATCAAAAGTTTCAGAATATATTGAAATTAAATGTAGAATGGGACCATGCGAAGGGATCTTTGGGTCGGAGCCTTGGGATCGATCTTGTTTTCGGCGTCCTTCGGACTGCTCGCCTACCTCGCCTTCGGCTGGGTTCAAGGGCATCGACCGCTCTACGAGGATCTGTACGGCCCGGTCGTGTTCGTTGCGACCCCGATCCTCCACGGCATGGCGATTGGCGTCCTTACGCAGCTTTGGGCGCCTCAACCTTGGCGCGTGACGGCGAAAGCGACCTGGATAAGCGTCGGCGTCTTGCTCGTTCTTGTTCTCGTGACGGCGATGGAAGGGATCGTCTGCGTTCTCATGGCCACCCCGCTCGTGTTGCCGCTGATGTTTGCCGGAACGTGGTTGGGGTGGCGCGCTCGTCAAGGCTCGCGGTGGGCCGGAACGTCCCTGCCGACGGTAGGAGTACTGGCGCTGACGATCGGCGGTGGCTCGATCCTGCCGTCTCCCGGGGCGAACGGCGAGGTGACGACGACGTGGTGGGTCGGCGCTCCGCCGCAAAGGGTATGGCCTTCTGTGCTGTCCATCGAGACGTTGCCAGAACCCGACTGGTGGCTCTTCCGCCTCGGGGTGGCTTATCCCGTGCGGACGCGTACGGAGCCCGATGGCCGTCGGATGTGCCTGCTCTCTACCGGAGCGATGCCCGAAATAGTCACCGCACGAGAGGAGGGGAGGCGCCTTGAGTTCCGCGTCCTTTCGACGCCGCCTTCGATGAGGGAGCTCAACCCTTTCGGTGAAGTCCACGCGCCGCATCTCGCCCGGGCGTTCCGTTCTCACACGGGCGGATTCCTGTTGAAACCGGAGCGAGGCGGTACCCGGATCGTCGCGCGCTCGGCCTATAGCCTAAGGATGGGACCGGCGTGGTACTGGAAGCTGTGGAGCGACGCGATCGTTCGTCATGTGCACGGACGGGTGATCGCCGAAATCGAAAAGCGAGCGATGCGTCCGGAAGGGGAAGATGGCATGCCCGCGGCTTCTTTAAGAAAGCATTAACCGCATTAGCTCAAAAAAGAGAGGACGGCAAGGGGCAAAGTTACATCCTAGCCGTGGTTTCGGGGAATGCCAAGGACTTTCTCGCTTTTCGTCCGAAAATCGTCCGCACAGGGTTGACACGCCGTCCGTTGTCGGGGAATAATATCAATCGTCAAGGCGACGTGGAGACGCGAGAGCGGGGAAGCGGAAAGGAGAG
>Ga0160428_1000319_pt1 | contig 56439 bp, 55 predicted proteins | sample SolpanmetagenomM_FD_108198 | JGI IMG/M metagenome (GOLD analysis project Ga0160428, IMG submission 108198) | Solar panel surface microbial communities from Lawrence Berkeley National Laboratory, California, USA - M | ecosystem: Engineered > Built environment > Solar panel > Unclassified ... | reverse complement strand
ATCTCCTACTCGGTTTACTACTAGAGCTTTAATAGCACTTTTGTTAGCTTGAATTCGTGTAAACCAGAAGTTAATTAGTAGATATGAAGAAATACTGATGCCTTCCCACGCACAAAAACAAGAAGAACGATAAATATTCTCAATCGCGCGTACGCGCCTTTTAATTTTATGACGCATACTTTCAATTATATATTTACCTACAATGTCTTTAAGAGGTATAGATTGTTTTACAGGAATATGGATAAGATATTCTCCTGGACGTTTTTGAGTAGTACGTGTATGTAGTCCAAAATTTTCGAAAAGGGCCTCTTGAAGTAGAGAAATTTCAGGATAAGTAAAACTATTTGTATTTAGGACAGTTTGATTATAGAAACTTCGATGACCGTCATCTATAATCCAATGCGCTAGACCTACTGGTGTTAGATAGTGTTTAATTATGCGCTTCGCCTCTTTTTTTTTATTAAAAAAAAAGAAGGGACGGTTTTCTTATATTTACCCATTCCATCCGGGAGATAAAAGAGATCAAAAAACTCATTTAGACAAGGGAGGTGACGCGTAGAAAATCGTATTGTACTATAAATTTTACCTGTACGTTTATCAGGTTTACGATGTTGAACTTTAGGAAGATTCCCATTTTTCATAAGACTTATAAACACTGAATAAAGAGAGAGTACGTATTGTTCATGCTTAGGATATGTTTGTTCAATTTGTAGAAGACTGGGCTTCGCCCGCTGTTGGAGAAGATCGAAACATATAAGCATCTCCAAGCGGGGCTTCGCCCCCCCTGTGAGAACATCTCGTTGTTCCTTTGATAGTACAATAACAGAACTTGAATTTATTAGAAAATTATTCATCGCCTAATTGAGCTTCTAACTTTCATTAGAAGACGGACTATATCTTCAATTTATAAGCATATAGTAATCAAATAAATTGCATCACGTATAGTCTCTGAGGATCCTACTAATTTCAATTTTACATTAAATATTGGTTTCCTGCTGATTGTCCATTATTATCATCTAAGATTTTTACTTATAAATAATTAGTACTTAGTTGCTTTAGGATATTCCAGCATATAGTGATGTGCTTAATGTAACGATGTTACATTTTAGGCCGGAAAAATTGGACCTACAAACATAATTAGATAATTATCTCCTGTTACTAGTACTAGCATGAAGAAAGTAAACATACTAAGGTATGCAAAGAATCGTTGATTATGTGGATCAGCACTCATATAATCAACAGAGAAAATATGAACAAGACTAGATACTACTAGAACAGGTAGAAGCATTGATACTGTTAGGCTATCAAACATGAATCCCCATGATACGTCCATTAGTTCTGAATCAATCCAACTAATTAGATTAATTGATACTGGACTATTACATAGTCCTACTTCATAGAAGGCTACAATAGCTAGAATCGCTGACGTAATTAGACAAGAACATGTAATAATATGTCCTCCTGTTACACCAATTTTACGTCCTAGTAGACCTGTAATAGCAGATCCGAACATTGGTAGAAGAAGAAGTGATAGATACATTATTGTCGTAGACTAATATTTCCTCGTAGTCGGTAGTAAGCTACTAGAATTCCTAGACCAATTGCTGATTCAGCACCAGCAATTGCAATAATATAAATACTATATGTTTGACCAAGAATGTCATCAAAACTGTAACAACTTACTAGTACTAGTAGTGTAACAGCTAGTAGCATTACTTCAATTGAAATTAGCATTAGGATAATATTCTTTCGGTTAAGAACAAATCCTAGAATCCCAATTAGAAATAGAATTACTGAAAGATTCATTTCATATAGTGCCAGTTTATCTGGCTTCCTTAAGGACCTTATAACAAAAAACTATCCGCGCATTCTTTTTGTCGCGCCTTATAGAATCTTCGATTATATTAGCACAAAAAGAAAGAAAATATTCTAATTTGGCGTATATTTTATACTCTACTAATATTCCTAAAGATTTCTAAATAATGCGTACAAAAAAAATGAAATTATAGAAAGATTATACTATAATCTTTTAAGATTAAAATAAGAATAATCCTTGAAAAGATACGGCCTAATAAAATGGGGCTCCGCCCAGTAAATTTTATAAGCGTAGCGCAAAATCTTTGATTTTATTGCATAAATAAGATGTCTACTAATAAATTCTACAGAAAAGATGATTCTAAGTTTATTATTTTTGTAGAGCCATAAAATAGATATCGCGCCAATTTAAAATCGAAGGCGCGTACGCGCGCGCTAACGGAATTAAAAATAGAATGCGCGTACGCGCGCGCTAACGGAATTAAAAATAGAATGCGCGTACGCGCGCGCTAACGGAATAAAAAATAGAATATTTTTGCGCTAACGCGCGGCGCATTTTATTGACGCGTCATCCTCTGTTTCTAGTTCCGATATATATTATATAATTATTATATTATATAAATACAACGTAAAACTATTCTTAGAAACAATACTAAAAATTGTTAATACTAATGTCCTACTATAATATTTCTATATTCTTTATATAGATTATTATAATTAGCGCTTTGCGGCTATTAAAAAAGTAAGGGCCTAGAAAATCACAGATTTTATTGACCCGTACTTGATTAGACAAATAATATTACAATAAATACAAAATACGAGAATCACCCGATTCGAACGGGCATCATCTAAACTGACAATTTAGGACATTAACCAATTATGCTAGATTCCCATAAATCCGCGCGTAGCGCAAAATAAACTACAGACTTATTCTATCTGTTCTTTTATAGACAGTTATACACTACTATATAATATATATATGTGTAATTATTTATATACTTATATAACTGAATATATATATATAATATGGTATTAATAAGTTACTGCGCGTCCGCGCACTAAATAAATTAAAAGTGTAAGTTAAAAATAATAAAAGATTTTATTAAATTATAATTAGGTAAATTGCAAAAAAGAAGCGCGGAGCGCAAAAAAATAAGGCGCTAGCGCAGAAAAAAAAACAAAAAAAAGGCTATAAAAAGCGCTCTGCGCCGATTTTTATTCCGTAGCGCAAAAAAGAATTTAGTGTGGGCGCCTGCGCCAATGCGCGTCCGCGCAGAATATTTTTATAAGCGCCTTCGATAGGGCTACGCTTAGAAAATTGTAAAAGGCGCCTACGGAATGCGCGGTTATAAAAATCTTCGATTGCGCGTACGCGCAGCCGAAGATTTTGCGCTACGCCTCTTTTTTTTTATTGCGCTAACGCGCGGCGCTTACGCGCGGGCGCGGGTAGGGGATAATTGAATAGTATCCATCAGCCACAAGTTCCCTTACGGCTACCTTGCTATAACTTAGCGTTAGGAGTTGTAAGCTATTCCATGTATTTACTATAGAAACTTATAACTAAAAAGCACCTATTTATACTATATAGATATTAATAAGTACGAATACTTACTATCAGAGCTATATAGTAGATACTTAAATAGAGAAAGAATCAAAGCAAACACTAGTTCCTAGCTTGATAAACGACCAACACTTGATAGACGGTTAGTATCTCCCAAATGTAAAGGTTCACCGTTGCGTACTTATCAACGATTACTCGGAATTCCTGATTCACGTAGTCGAATTTCAGACTACGATCCTAGTATCACCATATTTTACTGGTTAGCTCCACCTTACGGTATTGCATCAGTTTGTTAGGTTCAAGTAGCACGTCTGTAGCCCATACTCCATAAGGGTCATGAAGGCTTATCGTATTCCCAAAATGCTTCTTATTGAATGCAAATAAGAAGAGCAGTATTACTACTGAAAACAACTTCTTATAGGGATTGCGTTCGTTGGCGGACTCAACCTGACATCTTACGACACGAACTGCCGACAGCCATGCAACGCCTGTGATCTTACAAACAAAGTTCTGTAAGCCATTCAAGGAGAGGTAAGGTTCTACGCGGATTATCGTATTAAACAACATGCTCCACTCCGGGTCTTTAGGATGGTCTAATCTTTTTGCTTTCGGTCCTGGGACTGTACTTACAAGGTGTTACACATACAGCGGTTTGCTGCTTATCTGATATAGGGCGTAGCCCCCTCAATATGATTTGTGGCCAAATAAGAAATGTAAATAGTTTACGGTCTGGACTACACAGGTATCTAGTTGCGATAGGTAGGATTTTCACAAATCTTTCCCCCGCTAAGAACCGTACGTGCGACTTTCACCGCATACGGCTCAAGCAGTTATTCTTACCATAGTCTGTAAAATTCTCTACTTTCTTTTTATAAAAACTATTTTTTTTGCGCGTACGCGCTTCATTAAATTGCTTTAGTTTATAACCTTGTAGTTGATTGTTATTCTCAATAAATTGAATTACTTTATTACTGGGCTCCGCCCTTCTTTTGATGTTGTTGAAATACAATATGTTTGTTTTCGATTACCTCGTATTTTTACTTTAGCAATAGTTACAGATAGATTTATATCTTCTTTAATAAGAGATAGTGCTTTTATATCTGTATGTTCAATAACAAATCGATGAGCATTTTTTACTGTATAAAAAGAACCGCGCCTGCGCCTAGAAAAAATATTAATATTCGCGCTCCGGAATGCGCCTATAAAAAATATTCTATTTTTTATTGGCGCCGGCGCTCCGGAATGCGGTTATAAAAATCTTCTGCGCGTCCGCGCAGCCGAAGATTTTGCGCTACGCCTCTTTTTTATTGCGCTAACGCGCGGCGCTTACGGAATAAAAATCGAAGATTTTGCGCTACGGAATGCGCGTAGCGCCTTCGATTTTTATAGCGCTAACGCGCGGCCCATTGTTAAGCCAATATAGTAAAATAAGAATTATTCAAAGATGTAAATGCCCCCGCGGTACAATATATTAACAATATTAATTTGGGGGGCGGTATATATCTATATATTTATTGCGCTACGCGCGGTGTATAAATGAAAGTATATAATGAATTAATAGTTTATAAGAAGAAAGTCGATTGGAATAACCACCTATATGCAAGTCAGCACCCTTTCAGGTTAGTCAATGGACCTATCTAACCCATTACAGGCTAGCCTTTGCTTTTTGCATTATCCTTTTACCACTAATCATCTACTATTTTTCACAAAATAGCTAGCAATAAACCTCTTTTTTTTATTTTATTTATTATATATAAGAATACAAGTTATAAATAAATAATAATGTAGTATATTGCAGATTATTGGCATTACCCTGTTTCTATATAAATACGATAGATTCCCTTAGATTCCTACTTTACTATTCTTACTTTGCTAAATATAGCTAGCTGTTCATTCCCATTAAGCACAGATTACATAATGTCAAATAAGATAGTTTTATTACATAGATTCGGTTTCCCTAATCTTAGGAATCAGCCAGATAATTCGTATTTCTTTTTTTTATTAATAGAACTATTTTTCCTTAAAGCTTCATACAAACCAATTACTCGAGATGCATGTTTAAGTAGACTAATTTCGAACGAAAGAAATTGTACTTTTAGTACTATATTTATATAGACTTAGCAGGTCGCACATCTGTTTTGCTCCCCAGACTTTCATCCCTGAGCGTCAATCTTTAGCTGGATAGCTGCTTTCGCCATTAGTGTTCCGCTAGATATCAATGGATATCATCCCTCCTCCTAGCATTCCACTATCCTCTATTAGATTCTAGTCTCTTTTTTATAAAATAGAATCTATTAGATTCTAGTTTCTTTATTAGAAACGGCCTACGGATCCTTAATACCTATTAATTTATTAAACGTTTGCCCAGTTCGTATAACCGCGTCTGCTGGCACGAGACTTAGATTGGACTATTAGTAAGGTAACGTCATTATCCTCCCTTACGACACTCTTTCGAGTTCTGGTTAGCTGGGTCACTCTTTCGAGCATTGCCCAAGATCCTCCTCTGCAGCATGTCTTAAAGACACCATTGGTTATTCTCAAACCAATTGCGGGAATTGAAGCTTTCGCTATTTCCTATCCGTCATAGGCTTGGAGCGCCTTTACCACTCCAACTACCTGCTAGATATAAAGCCAATCTTTAGTCGGAAAATTTCCTTCTTAATTTGATGTTTCTATCATCTACTAAAGGTATGTACTTTTTCATCCTCGCCTGTACGCCATGATATTCATTAATACCATACGACTTGCATGAGTAAAACTACCAGATAACGTTCTAACTTTGCCACGATTAAACAATTACTAAGCGTTTACTGTCTTTTAAAACTTAAAACGCATCTCATAATAATTAACTAAATTTACTCAGTTACTATTATTTATTGGATACACTTTTCAGTGATCATTCTTATCTATACCTTTATAAACATATATATAAATACCGCCCCGCGCGTTAGCGCGCGCGTACGCGCCTTCGATTTTTATTCCGTTAGCGCGCGCGTACGCGCCTTCGATAGGGGCTACGCTAATAAAAAGCCAGTAAATTTTATAAGCGCCTATTTACATTTATATTATTTCTATGCTTTAATTTGCTATCACTACTAATATTTTACTAAATTTAATCTATATTTTTTATATATAGAATAGCAATGTAGTTCTTCCGTATTACAATATAAGATGAAAATTGCATATTAATATTAAACTAATATAAACAAAGTATTAATAAGGGTCTCATATATAAAGATACAAGAAATCAAAAGTATATAAACGCTTAAAAGCCCGCGCGTACGCGCTCCCCGGGCCTGGGCGTAGCCCCTATTGAAAGCGCTAGCGCGCCTATCGGCGGCTTCGGGAGCGCTAGCGCGGGGGCGCGTACGCGCTTATAAAAATCGGCGCCTGCGCCAATAAAAATAGAATATTTTTATAAGCGCCATATTCTATTTTTTATTGGCGCTTTTTATTAGCACTGTAATAAAATTAAATTATCTTAAAGTTACTATCATGAAAAGAATATATATTTATATAACTATTTATACTATTTCTTTTTTATATCCTATTTTAATTAGTATTTATGAAAAATTTCTAATTTTGTGTACGCGCGTAGCGCAAAAAATCTATTATTTTCATTTTCTGCCCGGCCTGCGCGTAGGCGCCTTTTACTGGGCGGAGCCCCTTTTTCTAAGCGTAGCGCAAAATCTTTGATTTTATAGCATAAAGAAAATATTTTCTGTTTTCTAGTGGGCGGATACTGCTTTTACTATTTATTATTGTGTATGCGCCTAATTTTTCCTCCGCTAAAATATTCTATGGGGCTCCGCTTATAAAATTGTAGGCGCGTCGTTATAAAATTTACCAGTAAATTTTATTAGCGCGAGGGGGAAAATGTTATATTATACAACACTTCGTAGTGCGCTACGCGCGGGGGCCAATAAAATCTTCGGCGCAGAGCGCGCCTATCGGCGGCCCGGTGTTTTTTGTGAAATAACTTCTGATGAAGTTCCTTCTGCTAGAGCAATATCCATTAGTGTGTTTTCAATGATACCAATAACAGGTACTACGATAATAAACCAGGCAAAGTAGAATGCTGTAGCTGCAGCTCCAATTTCAATGTAAGGACTTTCAACATGTTGACTTCCAATGAACATTAGAACAAAGAAATCAGCAACAAATAGCCAGAATGCAAACCGAGCGAAAGGTCGGAATTGGTTTCCTCGTACTCGGCTAGTGTCAAGTACAGGCATAAGAAGAAGGATTAGTAGTGACATAAACATTGCTAGTACACCAATAAGTTTTGAAGGAATTGATCGTAGAATAGCATAGAATGGTAGTAGGTACCACTCTGGAACAATTGATGCTGGTGTTTGCATAGGGTTAGCTGGGATATAGTTATCTGAGTGTCCTAGTGCATTTGGCATGTAGAATACAAATAGTGATAGAGCTAGTAGGAATACAAAGATAGTTACTAGATCTTTAAATGTAAAGTAAGGGTGGAATGGTAGTCGATCTGTGTTCCCTGAAACTCCTAGTGGGTTACTACTTCCGTGCTCGTGTAGAGCTAGTAGGTGCATAGCTGCTAGAGCAGCTAGTACAAATGGAAGAAGGTAGTGTAGTGAGAAGAATCGGTTTAGTGTTGCATTATTAACTGAGAATCCTCCCCAAACAACAGTTTTATTATCTATACAACATTTAATTGTATATTCTTATTATTTCTAATAAGCTTAGACTATGTCATCATCTATAAATATGCCGAAGGCTCTATAGATGTCGGGCGCTCGTGTCCGGTTTATTGTTAGCACAACTCACCGATTAGTCGTTGAACGTTCTATTACCTCTATATTTTACCGTATTATAGTAAAATAAGGTGCTGATAATAGCTTCGCTGCAAATTGTCTTTTGTATCCTAAATAGTACTACAAAAAAGATTATTTAATAAGTAAGTACTATTAGGGGGATACACGAAGAGTTTCTTGCAATTCACCCGATTATTCAATATATCTCATGATATAAGGGAACTTTATTACTATTTATTTATTATAACTAAATTTGAAACTTCTTATTATTTTTGTTTAAGACTCCAAGCATTGTATTGATCAGCTTTTAGTCCGAGTAGACTATACAGTCCACTATTACTAAAGAATGTAACAACATTAATTAGATCGCGCCTGCGCCTGCGCGGACGCGCCTACAATTTTCTAAGCGTAGCCCTGCGCGGACGCGCCTTATTTTTATAAGCGCTTATAAAAATCGAAGATTTTTATTAGCTACGCTTAGAAAATTTTCTTGTAAAAGGCGCCTACGCCTATAAAGGAAAAATATTCTATTTTTATTCCGCGTAGAAGAGACACTAAATTTCATATGTTTACCGCGCGTAGCGCCTTCAATTTTACGATTTGTATTAAATACTAGTTTAAATGCTTCAAACAGTGTTGCGTGTGATCGTTGTCGTAGAGAAAAGAAATGCTCTCCACTACTCTTAATATGAAAAGACCCGCGCTACGCGCGCAATAGTAAATCCAACAATCCGCCCTATAAAAAATAAGGCGCGTCCGCGCAGGGCTACGCCCCCGTTAGCGCAAAAATATTCGGCTGCGCGTACGCGCCATCGAAGATTTTTATAATCGCGCATTCCGTTAGCGCAAAATCTTCGGCGCGTACGCGCGGGCAGTAAAGAAAGGTAGATTAACATATCCAATACTAGATAGAGGTAGACTAAATAGATCTTTGATATTATCAATAGTAGCAATAGTACTAAATTTAGTAATATTATTTTCTAGAAGATGCATACAAAGATTAAATTGTTTTCGTCGTGTTTCAGTCAGAAAGAATAGTTTATATTGAAGGCGCTACGCGCGTGGAAAAAGAACTTCTTGTAGATCTACTTTACCGTCCCGGCATTAGTTTAGCAGTACTACTATTTGGATATTCATTAATACGTCCAATTTTTAGTACATTTTGAATATGTTGTAGTATTTTAAGATCTTTAATATCTACACTTAGAATTAGTTCCATTCGAATGTTATCAAGTCCAATTTTAGTAATAGCAATATAACCGCGCGTAGCGCCCGTCAATAAGACCGCGGAATAAAAATCGCGCGTAGCGCATTTTTATAGGCCGATAGGCGGGCTTCGCCCTCAAAGAAATTTGCCTCTTTTTTTTTATTTTTGCGCTCCGCCTCTTTTTTTTTATTTTTGCGCTCCGCGCGGGCGCAACATACTTATAAATTCGTAAGAAATAGAAGATAGAAAAGCTTGTTTTTCTTGATCAGTACGATATTTTTTACCTCGTAGAGCAGATTCATTTACTTTTCCAATAGTATTCATATTGTTGTTGCATTTAGTAATAAGATAATAAAAAATGCGCTAATAAAAATCGGCGCAGAGCGCTTTTTATTGGCGCGTGTTATAATAAATAGTAGTAGTTTTTCAAATTCAACGAAATCTTGACCAATCCATGGAATAGCACTTAGAAGGTTAGTAATAACTGTAGCCAAGTGTTTAATCATATATAGTGGTAATAACCTTGTCTCCTAATATATGACCCTGTACCCTATTTATCCATGATACATAGAAATTGAAATGGGCCTTGTGTTAGTAATAAACTAAAAACACTCCGACTGTACATTAAGCATTTTCCTTTTATTAGAGGAAAAATACCCACCGATGGACCAGTCTGTAGCGATCATTCTATTTTTCCGCGCATTCTTTTTTTTATTAAAAAAAAAGAGCCGAAGATTTTTATTAGCAGCTTATAAAATATCGGAGATATTTCTTTCTGTCGCTAATATAATCGAAGATTATATAAAGCGCCTTTAAAAAAGAATGGCGCGGGGTGCATACTAAATTTGATAGTGCCCGGGCGAATGCGCGGACGCGCCTTCGATTTTTCCGGTACTTAATTTGTAGTGCGCTACGCGCGGAGCAATAGAATAGCCGACGGTCTAGATTTGAGAGAAAATCTTTGACCGTTTTCATCAGTGTCGCCTTAAATATTTAAGACTATACATTAATAACAGAAATATATTTAAGAAGTGCAAATCTCCAAGTTTATATAGCATAGATGAAACCATATATGGTTGTACAATCTCACGAAGAGCAGGCATTGACTCTTTAAATACATAAATAATATACTGATTTTCAACACCTGCGGATTGTACTGATGTACGTAGATTGTACTTATCAAATAGCACATTAGATAGTAGAAGACAATCTTCATAAGAAAAAGAGTTAGTAGCAAATTTAAGTCCTTTACCAACTCGACCTCCATCATCCATAATCCAGATAGCAAGGGCAAGAGGTGTTAGAAACTCTCCAATATTTTTTGGAACGCATTTAACACCGCGCGTAGCGCCATACCAAAGATCATGAATCCAATTTAGACTGCTATAAGTAAAAGTGTGAAATCGAAGAACATATCGAAGTTTACCACCTAGACCTAGTCGAGTTTGAATTTTTGGTACATTAGGTGTACTATACCCTAGACTTGAAATAAGATTGTGAATCCAGAAAAGATATTCTTTATGAATAGCTTCTTGCGTAAAACTAATACGAGTACCATTTCCAATAGCACGCCGTTCAGCGTGACTATCCCCCAGAAGAGAACCAAAAATAATAGATAGAATATCCACATTATGTGCTCCAACTCGAGATGTAGCTGGTAGGCGTTTTGCTAGGAGATTTTTGCTAAGATAAACAGTAATGAAGATAAAGGATCCAAAGATAGTATAACTGTTATTAATGCATGTGGGGCAATAAAATTTACCCCATAGACTCATTTGTCCGTATGGAAGAACATACAACATCTCTAGCTATTTACTATTATATATCACAGTAAATAGTAGTTGTACCTAATCAATAAATAATCGCGCCAATGCGCGGTTATAAAAATCTTCTGCGCGTCCGCGCAGCCGAAGATTTTTATAGGCGCACTATTATTTATATCATCTTAGGCCTTGAAAAGTAGGAGTCTTATACTTTAGATGTCCGACTGTACATTAAGCACCATTTCAGGTACCCACAAGTGACCCAGTCTGTAGCGATCGTATATACAACCGACGGTCTTGAAAGGTGATAACTTCCGTTGACCGTTTTCACTCGCATTGCCAGAGATAATTTAATTATTATCTCCAATACCCCTGTCGAGGTATTCTATCGTTATTTACCCTATTCTCTATACAGATTTAAAAGGGGAATACAATAGGACTATAAATGTATTAATATATAAAACTTTGCAGTATATTAATATAACTATTTATTCAAGAATATCTTTTGTTATTTTAACGAGAAAATTTAATTTCATTTGTTTTTTTAATAACACCGCCCTCCATTTAGAGCACGTCGAATAGTCTTTTCATCGCATGAAATTGCAATACTTGCTTCCTTAATACTTACAAAATTAATAGGATTAGAACCATCCAGATTTGTAATAGTTACATGTCGCATATTAGTCGCACATTTCATTCGTGATTCTATAGACATAGGTTCTCGCAGTAGTGCTGCTTTACGGATAAGTTCACGTGTTTCTTGAGAAAGTGTTTTTCCTTTGTTAATACTTGCAACCCGTTCTCGTCGTTCTTCAGAATAGTTTTCACGCATCTTTGCAAGAGATTCTTCTGAATGTTTTCATCCGCTAATAAAAATATTCGCTTCGATTTTTATAAGCGCGTAGGCGCCTTTTACAAGTCAATTTTCTAAGCGTAGCTGCGCGGTTATAAAAATCTTCGATGGCGCGTACGCGCAGCCTTCGATTTTTATAAGCGCTTATAAAAATAAGGCGCGTCCGCGCAGGGCTACGCTTATAAAATTGTAGGCGCGTCCGCGCAGGCGCAGGCGCCTATTACTAGCAAGAGGTGCAATATTGTAATGTGGCTTTAGAGTCTGTAGATAGTAATCCTCTCGATTAAGAAGTAGTGTACTATCTGTTTTATTTTCTTGTGGTACAATTTCTAGAACTAGGAATGCAAATACAGATAGTCCATATTTGTTTACAGCATTTGCAACTCGTTTATTTCCTGTAAAAGAAAATAGATGCTTATGAAAACGCATATAAAGATTACCTGTAACAGCACTACCTACATAATACTCACCTGTAACTAGATTAACAATCATATAAATACCGCGCGTAGCGCAAAAGGTTTAAGAGATCGATAAGCAATCTTTTTAGTTTCAGGATGTGTAAGGTCTTCAAATAGAAGGCGCCTTATAAAAATCTTCGGCTGCGCGGACGCGCAGAAGATTTTTATAACCGCATTCCGTAGCCCCTATCTTTGCGCTCCGCCTCTTTTTTTTTATTTTTGCGCGGCTACGCCGTTATAAAAATCGGCGCCAATAAAAAATAGAATATTTTTTCCTTTATAGGCGCAGGCTACGCTTATAAAATTGAATTGTAAAAGGCGCTAGTTATAAAAAGCGCCTATAAAAATCTACGGCTAATAAAAATCGAAGATTTTTATAACCGCATTCCGTAGCCCTATAGAATATGGCGCTTATAAAAATATTCTATTTTTATTGGCGCAGGCGCCGATTTTTATTAGCGCGGTTTAATATTGTGTTTATCTAGAATAGATTGTAGACGTGTACTCGGAATAAGAAGAGTAGCGTTCACCTTCGTTAGAAAAATATTGAACATTAGTTATATCGATATTATAAAAATACATCCATTTTTGGCCGTTAAAACCAAGGAAAGCAATAGCCATCATTAGAACTAGAATAATTACTCCAATTGACCATAGTAGTGTTCGTGGTGATTTGTATGATCCATAGTATAGTCCTCGTCCAATGTGAAGGTATACAAAGATAAAGAAGAATGATGCTGTGTTAGCGTGTAGGTATCGAATTAGCCATCCGTAGTTAACATCTCGCATAATCAAAGAATGATACACACATAAAAATACTATTTTAATTATTCCACATAAAAGACAGAGTGCGCGTACGCGCGCCCGCAAAAATCGTAGAGGCCTTACGGCGGCGGAGCCCAAGAATATTTACTTAGCTTTTGTTATAAACTGATATCGTTCTTGATATGACTTACCAGTATCAAGATATCGTGCTACAGCTCGTGTGGTACGATTTAGTCCAACACTAGCGGCAGCATCAGCATTACTCATAAAAGGACTACCTTTTACTAGTACGGGCTCCGCCCATTGTCATAAACCGTGTTTTATAAGTTTTAGCAAAGCTTTGTGCTAGTTCCAGATGAGTCATTTCAGGAGTGCGCTACGCGCGGGGGCCGCCGATAGGCGCGCGTAGCGCCTTCGATTTTGCGCATAGCGCGGGGGGCGGTAGAGATTGATTGAATAGTGTTATATCAATAATAGGTGTATCAACTTGTTTAGGTGATGTACTGTATCGTGATTTATTAACGAAAGCAGCGATAGCTACTGCTAGTTTTCGCCCGCGCCTTTCTTTTTTTTTAATAAAAAAAAAGAGGCTATAAAAATGCGCCGCCGTAGGCAAAAATAGAATATTTTTTATAGGCGCTAATAAAAATCTAAGATTTTTATAAGCGCGTACGCGCCATCGAAGATTTTTATAACCGCGCATTCCGTAGCGCAATAAAAAAATGAAATTTTATTGGCGCGTCAGATAAATATAACCAAATTTGTGCATATACAGTACAATACACCAGTAATAGAAGTCAATTCCTTTTCGTGTTTGGAATGGAAACTGAATTAGACAATGAGCTAGGATATCATGAAGAGAATCAATGTTACTATACGAAATAACTAGTACATTAGTACGTTTATTAAGCGTACTATTCTCTTTTAGTGATAGCTTTTCAGAAAATGTGCTTAATTTAAATTCACTCGATAGTGAACTTAGGAATTTACTGATGGCAACAAGAACATAAGTATTCTTAGCATGCTGTCCGATTTGAAAGTAAGGTACGCGCCTATAAAAAATATTCGGCGCTACGGAATAAAAATCGGCGCAGAGCGCTTTTTATAGCCTACGGCGGCGCATTTTTAAATCCGCGCTCGCGCGTACCGCGCCTAATAAAATTTACAATTTTATAAGCGTAGCTGCGCGGACGCGCCTTCGATTTTTATAAGCGCGTCCGCGCAGGCGCCCTTCAATAAAACCGCGCGTAGCGCAGCCAGAGCAGAGTCACAGGTGTGCGCTACGCGCGGGCGTCCACCTTCGTTAGAAAAGTCAATAACATCTCGGCCGCGCGTAGCGCATTCATATTTTTAATACAATTTTTAAGCCATGTTAGATCTTCACCAGTGAATACAGAACTTTTATTAGTTACTAGCTTTTTAACTACTTTAGCAAAGTCTAGATAATCTAGATAGGGCCGGCAAATTTTTTCAATAGGGGCTACGGAATGCGCGGTTATAAAAATCTTCGATTGGCGCGTACGCGCAGCCGAAGATTTTTATAAGGCCCGTAGTTAGAAGCTTATACTGATCTAGAATTGGAAATAGTACATTAATAAGATCTCCAGCATTAGTAATAACAAATAGAGCGCGCGCGTACGCGCGGCATCTTTCTCAATAACTACTTTTCCGCCCCCGCGCCGGGCGGAGCCCCATAGAATATTTTTTCCTTTATAGGCGCATTCTTTAATTCGGTAAAGAATTGCAACGTCATCGACATGCAGTCGAATTCGAAACATAACACGCACATATTTACGATCCATAAAAACCTGTAAATTTACCGCCGCCGGGCGCATCAATAAATCCGCGCCAATAAAATATAGAATATTTTTTATAGGCGCAGCCACTGTTTAAATTCTTTATTATTCCGCCTCTTTTTTATATAGTGAAAGCACTGTACCTGATACGCTAAGATGTGTGATCATTACCTTGGACTATATCATCTTTTATTTAACATTCAATTGTCTTTTTAGTGCGCCTATAAAAATCTTCGGCGCATAGCGCGGCTACGCTTATAAAATTTACGTCGTAAAAGGCGCCTACGCGCAGGCGCGGTTGATAATTAAATAAAAGCCTCGCGTGTAGTCTCTGAGGGTCCTAATATCTCTTAATAAAGGATTTAGTTCCCTGCTGATTGTCCCTTATGATCCATAAAGATTTTAACTAATTTAGATATATTAGTACTTTAGGCTTAGTAGGCTTTCCAGCATATAGCGAAGTTTAATGAGCACATCAATAGGACTTAAAAAAGTATGCTCAACACTAATAAATGCTAGATCAACTGAAGGTGTATAATGCATAGCTAGAAATACTCCTGTAAGAATTTGGATAATTAGACAAGCACCAAGTAGTGATCCAAAGTTCCACATATAAGAAATATTTGAAGGTTGTGGACTATCAACTAGGTAACTATTAACTAGACCTAGAATAGGATGTGATTTAAGTAGTCGCATTAACTATTTTCTTTTTTAATCCTCTCATTTTATATAATAAAAAGAAGCGCCTATAAAAATCTTCGATTTTTATTGGCGCGTGTATTTTTTTAAGTATTCTTTTTTATATTATGATAAGGATTTTATCTATTAATCGGATTATTTATGTATCCGCGCGCAGCGCCTAATAAACTTTTTGTCGCTAATATAATCGAAGATTATATAAAGCGCATTCTTTACAGAATACTATAAATTTTCAGATTTAGAATAGATAAAGAAGTAAAACACTTCTAGAATATTCCATGAATGTATATTCATGCTCTTCTGTAAATATACGCTACCCTATGGTATATTACTATTTCTACGAAATTATATATCTTTTTTTTAATAGATTCAATTATCTCAACACCTATATAAATGAAGTAAAAAAAATAGTTAAACTGTTTTGCAGTAGGCGGTTCGTCCCCTCCTTTTTGTATAGGCCAGGGCCTATAAAGCCTTCGGCGGTGCTAATTTTTTGAAAAATAAGGGGCGATAAAATTAGATACGCGCCAATAAAAATCGAAGATTTTTATAGGCGCCTGTTAATTATTATAATAACTTTAATTTGTCCTAGAGGAATCGAACCTCTATAATGTCTTTATCGGAAACACATTCTAACCGTTGAATTAAGGACAACTTCAATATTTACTATTCTTATATAATAGTAGTATATAGCAGTATTTTTATGTAAGTCATAGTAAATTAAACTATTTGTCGCTAATATAATCGAAGATTATATAAAGCGCTTAAAAAAAAAAGAATGGCGTTCAAGAATACGTGGTACAAATTCAGTAATAGCACGTAGAATTTTCATTTCACCAAAACTAAGCTCATATGAACTAGGTAGAAATTCAATATTATCATCGTTCCTGTGAGACCGTGAGATTGTTTGGTAGCTTAACTTAGATATTTTATACTACCGCGCCGGGCGTAGCCCTATCGAAGATTTTGCGCTACGGAATGCGCGGTTATAAAAATCTTCGATTGGCGCGTACGCGCAGCCGAAGATTTTTATGCATTTACTATGAAGAGTGGGAGTAGTTTCAAATTCAAAATACTTACCCTCTTACATAATCTAGCCAATCTAGATTTGTGCTAGTGAATCGTAGCGGTTTACTATCAAGATTCCACCGGTCCATCTTCTAGGCGTACACCGCTACTAGCTAGTAGGCCCTTTAGAGCGGAATAATAATTGTAATGAGGTCGGAGACCGGTCTTCTTCCTTATCAGAGGGTATTTGAACTAGTGGATAAGACTTTGAACTAGTGGATAAGACTTTGATACCCCGATGGGAAAAATTAGTAGTAATTGTAGTGGTTCGACCTGTATAATCAGGCTCTTTTATCATAATGAACCTTTGTGCTCTCATCACTCTCATATTTTATTTGAGATACAACAAGGGGGAGAGAGAAGTATTACTTCTTAATCACAAAGATTTGTGATTAGACTAGTATTATAGTCATTAAGAACCCCTCCTGTATACTGAGATAAATAGGAATAGCCAGACTACATCAACAAAGTGCCTGTATAGGATTGATGCTTCGAAACCTAGGTGATGGTGGTCTGTTAGATGGTAGCTAAGCATTCGGAAGAATGCAACAGCGATCAAAGCTCTTCCAATAATAACGTGAATTCCGTTTTGTTTTAATTATAACCATTTTACCTACCCGCGCCAATAAAAATCGAAGATTTTGCGCTACGCGCGGCGCATATTCTTATTGATTATTATTACCGCCCCGCGCCTAATAAAAGGAAATTTACTGGGCGCCCTCATTTTCTAAGCGTAGCTAATAAAATGCGCCCCCCTAGAAAATTTAAAAGAAATTTGCGGGCGCCGAAGGGATCGGCGCAGAGCGCCCCTTCGGCGCCTACGGCGGCGCGATTTTATAACGCCGCGCGTACGCGCGCGCGCCGAAGATTTTTGCGCGGGGAATCAAAATCGAAGAGGGCGGGCGAAGCCCCCCGCGCTACAAAATAAAAATCGAAGATTTTGCGCGGGGGCGAAGCCCCCCTATCGAAGATTTTGCGCTACGCCGGGTGTAACCCTATCGAAGATTTTGCGCTACGCCGGGTGTAACCCTATCGAAGATTTTGCGCTACGCGCGGCGCCTTTTAAAAAATAAAAATCTTTTTTTATTACCACTTTTAAATCCTATTTTTCCCCCTACTTTTATAATTCTTTTTTCCCCGCCCGCGCCAATAAAAAATCGAAGGCGCGTACGCGCGCGCTACAAAATAAAAATCGAAGGCGCGTACGCGCGCGCTACAAAATAAAAATCGAAGATTTTTATAGGCGCATTTTCTTTTTATAATCCTTTTTTTTCCCCTTTTTTTTTTAATAAAAAAAAAGAGGCGTAGCGCTTTTAAAATCACTTTTATTTACCGGAACTTAGTTTATAATCATTTTTATTACTAGTAAACAATAAATATTTTCAAATGACTTACTGATACTAGTAAATATTACCATACAATTAAACAATACAGGTAAACAATGCCATAAAATTTGGATGGTATTGGTAAATTATCGTAATAAAAAGGGGCTCCGCCCACTAAACAATTTTATTAATAAATAAAAAAACAAATAGTAGTATATATTTTGTTTTTTTCAACCAAGATCGTCATCAATTATGCTTTGTGTTCTCCTAATCATGAGGAGAAAATTTCATTTCGCGCGTACGCGCTTCTGTTTGGAATAGTTTAAATAAACTAGTAACATTTATGTTTGATCTTATCACTATTATAACTAATAGTAAAGTTAAATAGGAGGGCGGGGGGGGCGTAGCCCTATTAATATTACTTATTTAGAGCGCTACGCGCGGTTTATCTGCAATTGGTTTACCGTATAGAGGGCTTTTACGTGATGAAGGATTACTTCCATATGGAGGGGGCGCGCGTAGCGCCCCGGATTAAAAGCAATATAGAACTCACCAAGTTCATATTGTCGAAGTAGATCGAAGTTAGCAAACCGTTTAATAGGGTTAGATAGGCTGCGCTGACGCGCGGAGAAGAGTTAGGATTGTTAGTAATCTTGTTAGGTTCCAGTGTACGAAATGCTTGAGTATAATTAACAAAAGGACCGCGCTACGCGCAAATCCACTTTGTTAGCTTTAAAAGCCCAAACAAGATATGGAGCAAGATCACTAAGAGATCCACCAGGAAGTGTAAGAGTAGGATAATTAACAGCTTTTCGGTGTTCAATTTTCTTAGTAATAAGAGTCATACCAATAACACTAAGAATAATACGAGAACCAAATACATCACTGAAAAATCCGTAATCATTATTAAGATAACGATTAGCCGCGCGTAGCGCCGACTAATATTTAGAATATCACATGCTTGACTAATAGAAGAAATTTTCTTACGAAGAATTTATCCTGTTTCTGCACTAATAATTTGTACGGCATGACTACCATCTGTAGCATAATCATACACACTAAGTAGACTAGGATCCCGCGCCAATGCGCGGACGCGCCTTCGATTTTGCGCTAACGGAATGCGCGTAGCGCAGAATATTTTTGCGCTAACGGAATGCGCGTAGCGCAGAATATTTTTGCGCTAACGCGCGGCGCATTATAAGTAAATACTACAGGATTAAGAATATGATTTAGAGAAGGTGCCTGCGGCGTTCAGTAATAAGACTTTGTTCAAGAATACGTGGTACAAATTCAGTAATAGCACGTAGAATTTTCATTTCACCAAAACTAAGTTCATATGAACTAGGTAGTACTGATAGAGCTGTTTTAGAATAATTAGTCGCCTGTGGCGTATAAAATAGACTCCATGTTAGATCACTTGCATTAAATGATTCAAGTAGTCGAATATGTACAGATTCTTTTGGTCGATTACCAAATAGACAATCCCGATGTTGACCTATTCGATTTACTGTATTACTAGCTGATCCTATATAATAATTTCGTGTATCTGTAATACCAGATAGACAATATACTGAAGAATATACACTCATTGAATATTTAAGAGGTTGACTAAAATATTCTACACTGGGCGAAGCCCCTACATAATTTTCCCATCAAGACCGGCCCCCTGTGTTACACTATATTTTACATAGTTATTTAGAAAATCTAGGCGCTTACGCGCGGGGTAGTGAATTAATCATATCGATTAGTGTTTGAAGAGCTTTTAGTGCCTGAGGTGTCAGCTCTTTTACTTGTACTAGTTGTGTTGTATCTGATAGTAGTCGTGATACTAGCTCTGCAATACATCGTGGTGTATTAGGATCATTAATTAGTTCCTTTAGCATAGGTTGCATACTTCTCATATTCATATTAATATTTAATAACGAAAAACTAGGTGATATAGTAAATAATACTTAGTACATTATTTTAAGTATATTTTCTATTCTAGTTTTCTTAGAGTATAACACGCGCCAATGCGCGGACGCGCCTTCGATTTTTATTAGCGCATTCTTTAGTACTTCTTTAGTACTAGATATATACTGAATGTGTATTCAGTGCGTTCTGTAAATATAAGCAGCCCTATGGTATATTAGGGCTTCGCCCCCCTACTAAATTCTATTTTAATTAATTCAATTATCTCAACTCTCCTATACGTGAATACCTTTTTATTATAAGGCGCGGGTTATTGAATTGTTAGTATAAATATTCTATATTATATGGAGCTATTTATTCAATGTACTACTTCTTGAGTTAATTTTGCGCGGGGGGGGGGGCGGAGCCCAATAATTTGAATATTTAGTTTACTAGCTTCCCCACCAGTAAACAGAAATAAATAGGAATAGCCAAACTACATCGACAAAGTGCCAGTATAGAATTGCCGCCTCAAAACCAAGATGGTGGTTATCTGTTAGGTGGTAACTTAGCATTCGGAAGAAGGCTACTGCTATAAAGGTAGTACCGATAATAACGTGAATTCCGTGTGTTCCAGTTGAAAAGAAGAATGTACTTCCGTACACTCCATCTGCGATAGTGAAGGGTGCGTTATAGTATTCAATTCCTTGGCAAATTGTAAATAGTACAGCAAATACTAGTGTCATAACTAGTCCTAGAATTGCTGCACGTCGATTTCCTTGGATAAGAGCATGGTGAGAATATGTTACAGTAGCACCTGAAGATAGAAGCAGCAGCGTATTAAGCAGTGGTAGCTCAAACGGATTAATAGTTGCAATACCAACAGGAGGCCACTGTGAACCTAGTTCCACAGTTGGAGAAAGGCTAGAATGAAAGAAACCCCAGAATACAGAGATAAAGAAGAATACCTCTGAGATAATAAATAGGGCAACACCCATAGTAATTCCTTTTTGTACTAGAATTGTGTGATCTCCAAGGAATGTTCCTTCTGCTACTACATCTCGGAACCATAGAGCCATAGCAGCAACTGTTGTTGCTAGCCCGATTCCAACTAGTAGAGCTCCTGAACCACCTAGAGGGTTAGCGTAACCGTTGAAGTACATTACTGCAGCTGAAGTTAGGATTAGAAGTGCAAATGATGTTAGTAGTGGCCATGGACTAGGTGTAACTAGATGGAATGGCTGAAATTGAAATTGTGTTCGTGATAGTGTTGTGTTTTGTGTGTTCATTGTTATTTTTGTGTTATCTTCGCAAAAGGATGTTAATTTAGCTGGATACATTAATCATAATCTATATTCCTATTTATAGTACTTAGCTAAAGCTATTATTTTTAAATAGGTGCGTACGCGCGTTATAATTAATACAAACCAACAGTGCGATACATTAATTATATTAAATAGATAATTAATGTTTCTATATTAAAAGAATTCTTTTTCATATATCAATAATATACCGCTAATAAAAATCTTCGATTTTTATAAGCGCGTAGGCGCCATTTACTGGGCGGAGCCCCTTTTTATAAGCGTAGCCCTATCTTCGATTTTGCGCGGCTACGCTTATAAAATTGGAAATTTTATTAGGCGTAGCTAATAAAAATCTACGATTTTTATAAGCGCGGACGCGCCTTATTTTTGCGCTAACGCGCGGCGCATTACTGTATAAATTTATATAATAAGCAATAATAAAAGTAAGTAATTAAATGAAAACTTCCTATTTATATATTATCTGCATGCTTAACTATTATTAATATATATACTAATAACTATATTTCTAATGAAAATTGGAGAATAATTTAGTAATAATTAAACTAGAAAGTAAGTAGATATACAAATAAAAACAGTGTGTACATTAAAAAGATCGAGCCGAAAAATATTCCACTTTTATAACTGTAAATACTGCAATTATTTTATTATATTAAATGACGAAGAAAGCACCATTACAAATTTCTATAAATTTATGTACTGGCTACTAAACTACTTACTATTAATAAAATAGTTTAGTATAACGCTCTATAATCTAAAATTAAGTTGCCTCGCCCAATAATGCGCGTACGCGCATTCTATTTTTATTAGCGTCAGTAACTTAAACTGTAGATTAATTTGCACAAATTCTTTAGATGTCTTCTTATCCCCGCGCGGGGATTAGTAAATTTTGCTATATAATGCGCCTATAAAAATCGGCGCGTACGTTATTTAAATCGAAGGCGCGTCCGCGCTTATAAAAATCGAATCGTATATTTTTATTAGCTACGCTTATAAAATTTACTGGGCGGAGCCCCGCGCGGTATTTATTTATTATATTAATTGATAATAAATTATTTGATTGCTTAATAAGGCAAGAAAATTAAGATAAGAAAAGCAGTCTAATAAAACAGTATATTTTATAACTCGCGACAATGCGCTTTATATAATCTTCGATTATATTAGCGACAAAAAGATTTTATAGACGTCGTTTGTACTGCTTTCTTTTTAATTACGCTTACCGATTCCTATACAAGTAACTATATATAGGAAATATATTTATATATCATAGTGAAATAAAAAAGAAATGTAAAATTTCAATCTATATTTTATTAGGGCGCCGTATAAAAGGCTTAATCCTATAATAAAATAGTGGCTATAAAAATCTTCGATTTTTATTCCGTAGCGCAAATCTTCGATTTGCGGTCCATTTCTGAAAGAAAATAGGCGCTACGGAATGCGCGATTATAAAAATCTTCGATGGCGCGTACGCGCTTATAAAAATCTTATATTTTTATTAGCGCGTAGCGCATTTTTATAGCCCGCCGTAGGCAAATTTTAAAAAATTTGCGGCCCACACATAGATATAGCTAATTAGAATGGACGTGTGACAGAGTGGTTTAATGTACCTGGCTTGAGTCTAGGAGTTCTCACCCGAGAACCGGGAGTTCGAATCTCCCCGCGTCCGTATACTCATATAATTTACTATATATATATAATATATACCGCCCTATAAATAATTAACCGCGCGTACGCGCAGCAATATAGATAAAGTATTATTTATAGTATTAATGTCTTTTCTTTTTTAATAAAAGGACCAGACGTCCAGCGCAAGTTTACTAGAAAAACAATCTACAAAAAAATGCGCCGCGCGTTAGCGCAAAAATAGAATATTTTTTATTCCGTTAGCGCGCGCGTACGCGCAGAATATTTTTTATTCCGTTAGCGCAAAAATAGAATATTTTTTATTCCGTTAGCGCGCGCGTACGCGCCTTCTATTTTTTATTCCGTTAGCGCGCGCGTACGCGCAGAATATTTTTATGGCGGAGCGCAAAATCTTCGATTGCGCGTACGCGCTTATAAAAATCGAAGATTTTTATTAGCGGATATATCTAGAATAAAGAATCTAGTGCTATAGTGGGGGGGCGCCCCTATTACATTTTATTATATTGAGCCATAGCCATAAACTACATTAATTTAGTAATAAATGAAAATACAACCTATAAATTAGTACGCCCTGTTTCCCGAAGGGAGGGCTTCGCCCGGGCATAAAATTTGTTATTTTATTATGAAATGAATAGTTGTGAAATTTTGTAAGGCGCTAGGAAAAATGAAAGAGAATTACAGATGTGAGATTCGAACTCACCACGGCATATAGCCAATGCTTTTACAGAGCACCGCCCCAACCAATAGAGCATATCTGCATTGTTTTACATAAAGGGCCTGGCCCTTTACTTATTATTATACCTATATATATAAACAATCTGTTTACATTGTTGGTCATTGTATTAAATAGATTAATACAATTTTATGAATATGATTAACATGCAAATATGCTAAAATGAAATAAGAGCAAAAAAATAAGGCGCGTCCGCGCTTATAAAAATCTTAGATTTTTATTAGCTACGCTTATAAAATTGTAAAAGGCGCGTACGCGCAGGCGCGGAGTTATCTGCTGGCTAATCAATTTCTGTTATAAATTTGCGCCGCGACTATTTTTGTTTTTTTATCCGCGCAAAATATCTTTCTAAAAATAAATTCATTTTTGTGCGCTACGCGCGTATCTCTTTTTAATAAAATTCAATTGTTTTTTTAATAAGCGCTATCTACTTAACAAAATTTTTATTTATAAGTAGCCACTCTATAAAATAAAAATGCCTCAAACTGGAATCGAACCAATCCGTTAGAAGCTTCAGTTCTATGCTCTACCATCTAAGCTATTGAGGCTTATATACATTTTACATATAGTATACAATTGAAATATACAAGCAAATATTAAGAGTCCATATAGAATCCAATATCTTCTTATATGGACCGCGGTTCGCGCAAAAGTAATTTACTTATTTTGCTAATTTTTCTAATGCGCATTCTTTTTAAGAAAAAGAAGGGCGGAGCCCAATCTTCGATGCGCTACGCGCCCCTCCGGAAAGCGCTACGCGCAGGAAAAATAAGGCGCGAAAAAATGGAATATTTTTATGCGCTCCGCGCCTTCTTTTTTTTTTATTCAATAAAATTTTTTTATAGGCGCTACGGAATGCGCGGTTATAAAAATCTTTGCGCTCCGTTATAAAAATCGGCGCCTATAAGCGCGGACGCGCCTTCTATAGGGCTACGCTTATAAAATTTACTTGTAAAAGGCGCCTACGCGCAGGCGCTTTTTATTAGGGCTACGCCCAGCCGAAGATTTTTATAGCCTATCGGCGGCCCGGACTCGAACCTGTCTCCCATCCTTCATCCTTTCTCTACATATTCTTACTATGTTTCCTATATAGTCTATAAATACTACTATCTAAAATTTCCCTACTTTACCTACTTTATTTATCCCAACACGTAGTTTTATGTATTTATATTTGACTGGGTGGTAATTTTTTTCTACTTTATCAGTACCTACCGGAATATATTATTAGCGTTCACCTTCATTAGAGGGGTAGGTAATTTATTATTATTAGCGCTACGCCGGGTGTAACCCGCGCTATGCGCAAAGATTTTGCGCGGGTGTAACCCGCGCGGTTATAAAAATATTTTTATTAGCCGGCGCTCCGTTATAAAAATCGGCGCCTGCGCGTACGCGCCATATTCTATTTTTTATTGGCGCTTTTTATTAGGGCTACGGAATGCGCTCTGCGCCGAAGATAGGGGCTACGCCCAGGCGCAAAGATTTTGCGCGGGTGTAACCCGCGCTATGCGCAAAGATTTTGCGCTACGGAATGCGCGTAGCGCCTTCGATTTTGCGCTACGGAATAAAAATCTTCGATTTTGCGCTACGGAATGCGCGTAGCGCCTTCGATTTTGCGCTACGGAATAAAAATCGAAGATTTTGCGCTACGCGCGGTCGTTCTTTAATTCGTTTCTTAAGATTATTAAATACTGTAGGGTCTGTAGATCGATGTTCACCTGCTTCAATTAGTTTAATAATGTCTTGGAACCATACCTGAATATCTTGCTTAATACGAAGTGGATATTATTCTAGGTAATTTAGCATAGATAGTGCAGCTTTAATACTAGTAAATTGTACAATATATGGGGTAGAAATACGACTAAATGGAGGGCAATCTGCAAGTTCACTACTAGAACAAGTAATCTTAATTACAGTCGCGCCAGCGCAGAATATTTAGACCTTTAACAGAATTATTAGTAATAACAGTAAAATAAAACATACTATAACCATCCCCGCGCCTGCTCCTTGAAATTTTATAAGCCGCGCGTAGCGCATTATTATTAGTCACAGCACCTTTATTATAAATAATAGAACTAGAAATAGTACCATTTTTAATATAAGTAAGGAATTCAGTCAGAAATTTAGTAGATAGCAGGTTACCAGAAGGTAGCGTTCACCTTAGTTAGAGATAGAATAATTTCTAGATCTGAAAGATCATTAATAGTAAGTCGATTGTACTCTTTATTAACTAGTGCTATTAGATCAAGAAGGTCTACTAGAACTTGTAGATACTCAACGTCTTTCCGATCGCCTTATAAAAAGGGGCGCGCGTAGCGCCCCGCGCTCCGCCTCTTTTTTTTTATTTTCTTTTTTGCGCGGGCCTCTTTTTTTTTATTTTTATTAAAAGGCGCTCACGGAATAAAAATCGAAGATTTTGCGCTCCGCGCGGGCAATAGCTAAACTCAAGACTATCTTTATTCCATCGTTTGACCCTCGTGCTTCAGTAAATCCGAGAATATATTCTAGCCAATCTACTGATAGAGGTTCAATACCTTTCCAATTACAATAATCATAATAGATAGAAAAATCAAAATTATTGCTAGTATTTACATTAAGATTTTTTAGTTTTTAGAATGTGATTCCGCCCGCCGATAGGCAAAAATCGAAGAGGCCGCGCTACGCGCGCCGCGCTACGCCATAAAAATCTTCATCGAAGATTTTGCGCGGGTGCGCCAATAAAAATCGAAGATTTTTCCTTTATAGGCGCAAAGATTTTGCGCTACGCCGGGTGTAACCCTATCGATAAACTTTTTATAGGGCGGTACTGTACCATGTTTTTTCATCCAAAGAATGCGCTACGCGCGGGAATTTTACTACTTTCGATTTATTAAGACCGCGCCTTCGATTTTTATAGGCGCTTATAATGAGAAAGTTGTGCTTGTTCTAGAATTCCTACATAAAAACTAGAAAAAGCCGCGCTTTGCCTGTTTCCCGAAGGGGCCCGGGATAGAATTATTATATTACACCGCCCCGCGCGTAAGCGCCTTTTAATAAAAGCCAAGCCAAAAAAGAGGCGGAGCGCAAAAAAAAAGAACGAAATCGAAGGCGCCTATAAAAAATATTCGGCGCTACGGAATGCGCGGTTATAAAAATATTGGCGCGTACGCGCAGCCGAAGATTTTTATAGCCTACGGCGGCCGCGCGTACGCGCCGAAGATTTTGCGCTACGCGCGCCTATCGGCGGGCTATCTGTATAACTTTGGAACTGAGTGTAGAACTCGATATTGAATATTTAGGATACCTCTTTGTGATTTAATAAATAGATAGAAATCACTTGAAATATTTGGATTTAGAGAACTAGTATAATGATATAGTGGTCGTGTTGTTAGTGAACGACTACTACCAATATACATAGTAGATAGATTACTACTATCTACACTAAAAATATAGATACCCATAGACTTACCAACAAAATTAGTACCGCCCGCGCGTAAGCGCCTTTTAATAAAAAAAAAGAGGGAGCAACTTTTTTGTCAGTAATATAATAAATAGGAGTTATCTGCTGCCTAATAAATTTAACTAGTTAAATTTCTTCTCGAAGGCGCCTATAAAAAATAAGGCGCGTCCGCGCTTATAGGGCTCCGCCCCGTATATTTTTATTAGCTACGCTTAGAAAATTTACTTGTAAAAGGCGCTTATAAAAATCTTCGGCTAATAAAAATCGAAGATTTTTATAACCGCGCATTGGCGCAGGCGCAGGCTATAAAAATCTTCGATAGGGCTACGCCCCCGTACGCGCAGATTTAGACAAATCGGACGCCGAAGGCACCTTCTAGTGGTAGTAGTAGATATTTACAATGTTTAGTTAGAAATTTATACAGATCACTATCTTTATCTAGAGTGGGCTCATACATTTTTGTAAATTCTTGTTGAGCTTTACTAATTTCGGGTCTTACAAACCATTTTTAGTAGAAATAAGAAGAGTAGTCATAGTATATGTAAGTGATTTAACTACAACTTTATCCTCAATGTAAACATTTATATCGGAAGCTAGAAACATAGTAATAGTATCATACATTTGTAGAGCGAAATAAATAAGGATTACACTTAGAATAAAATCTACAAAAGTGATTCGGTAGGAGCGTTCACCATCGTTAGAAATAAGTGAAATAATTGTGATTTTTTTTTGATTAGGATTTTTAACATAGTTTTTTATATAAATGAAATTAGATAGTACAACAGTATAACATTTTATAATTACACTGTTGTGTGGAGAGAACAGGACTCGAACCTGCATCAGCTTCCTTGCAAAGGAAGTATACTAACCAATTGTAATATCTCCCCGCGCGCGTAGCGCGGCTTTTACTAGATCTATACCGCGCATTCTTTTCTTTTTTTAAGAAGCGCTGGCGCTAAAGAAAATGCGCCGCCGTAGGCGCGGTTATAAAAATCTTCGATGGCGCGTACGGAATGCGCGTAGCGCCGAATATTTTTGCGCTAACGCGCGGCCGAATATTTTTCCTTTATAGGCGCCTATAAAAATCTACGGCTAATAAAAATCGAAGATTTTTATAACCGCATTCCGTAGCGCATTTTTATAAGCGGCAAATTTATTTGAAATTTTCTAGGGCGGCGCGTTATTAATAACATAAAAAGTCTAAAAAAGTAAAGTAGAATAATAAATAAGGAATTTTCGAACCTCCTTAAATAAATATATATTTATATAAAGAAAGAAACTTGCAGTATACTAACCAACTATACTATGCCTGCGCGGACGCGCCTTCGATTTTATAACCGTAAATATTTATATTCCTTTATAAACCTTTATTATTTAAACTAGTCATAAATAAATGCGTTTAACAATGGGCCTATAAAATCGCGCCTATAAAAAATAAGGCGCGTCCGCGCTTATAAAAATCTTAGATTTTTATTAGCTACGCTTATAAAATTTACTTGTAAATTTTATTAGGCGCATTTTATTGACCCGAACTATTATGTACTAAGAATAAGTGAACCTAATTATTTTCGTAGGGGCGTGCGCCGTAGGAATTATATGCCTTGTCGCTATTATGACGGCCACTAATGAATATATTAGCCGCGCGTACGCGCCTTCAACTTCGATTTTATTAGGCAGTATATAAAAGCGCTATAAAAGATGGCTTATTTACACAAACTATAATAAGATAAACATGGTGGGTATCCTGAACATTATAGCGCCAGCGCATTCTTTTTTAAAGAAAATATTCGGCGCCTATAAAAAATATTCGGCGCAGAGCGCGCCTACGGCGGGGGCGGAGCCCAATTTTATTAGCGTAGCTGCGCCTATAAAAGAAAAAATATTCTTTCTATTTTTGCGCTAACGCGCTTATAAAAATCGTATATTTTTATAAGCGCGGACGCGCCTTCGATTTTTATAACCCGCTAATAAAAATCTTCGCTTCGATTTTTATAAGCGCGGACGCGCCTTCGATAGGGCTACGCTTATAAAATTGTAAATTTTATTAGGCGCATAGCCGGGGAGTAATAAGGTTTATATTAACTTATTGGAATATAGTGTGTAAAAAGGTATAGAATACCATGAAATGCACCGATGTGTTAATTTTTAGGAAGATTACTAGAATATTATGGGCTTCGCCCAGGTACTGATTATTATAGTCTTGTTTTTCTTCTTTTAGATTAGGTTGAATAATATTAGGACTGATAACACTTTTCTTAAAGAAGTAAATAGTGTTTTGAAGTGTTACGGAAATTAGCACGACAAGTAGTGAGTAAAATAGTAGCTTGGTAGACGCATTACATGCTTCACACATCTTGATGAATGGAATATCATTTGTAGTCTCATTATCTACTAGTACGACTTTCAGGATATAATCACTAATTTCATGGAAGTAATAGATAATAGTAATCCCTAGAAGAGGTTTTTTAAAGTTAGACGTGTACGAACAAGAAGATATGTACGATAAAATCCAAAAGCTATTCCTAGTACAAGCTGAGCTGCTTTTTGGAAGTGGAAGAGTAAGAATAGTTATATCAATAGGAACCTCTATAGATGTATTATATTTAGCTTTCAGAATTTCACTGCGCCTTTGGCGCGGCTATAAAAATAGCTAGAAATAGTATAGTAATTATAAAGAATCATACTTAGAATTAGAAGAATAACAAAAAGACAAACAATAACCACTTTGTTAATTGAAATGCCTAGTGATTTATTGAACTCTACAGTTTTCAGGTCAGTTTCGCTTTGCCCTGAAAAAAGTTTACTAACTTTACCTAGCCATGACGTAATATTTTTGCTAAAATAGCTAATAAAGAATAGTGTAAAGTTAGAAAGTACGTGTCACTGTAAACAGAATATAAACAATGCGCCTATAAAAGAAAAAATAGGCGCTAGCGCTTATAAAAATCTTAGATGGCGCCGCCGTAGGCAAAAATAGAATATTTTTTATAGGCGCAGCTACGCTTAGAAAATTTCCAATAGGGGCTACGCCCAGGCGCGGGGTAGTAAAAAAAGAATACATTGAGATTCCATCACTAGAAACGCAATCCAGTTGACTTACATCTGTGTTAGATGGACATCGACTAGCATCATGGAATTTCATCCAATTAACTAGATAATCATAGATAGAAGTTACAAAATTAGTAGAAGCCTTCGGCGTATCCTCAAAAGGAGAATGAATAGGATAATCCTTGTTACCACTGCTAGTGTCAGCTAGAGTATTAGGAGTATTATTAGCTAGTTCAGCTTGTCGAAATTTAGCTTGTAGGGGGGGCGAAGCCCGAAGATTCTTTTCATTTAGTTGAAGGCGCCTGCGCCTGCGCCAATAAAAATCGAAGATTTTTATAAGCGCCTACAATTTTATAAGCGTAGCCCTGCGCGGACGCGCCTTATTTTTATAAGCGCCTAAAATCTTCGGCGCATAGTTATAAAAATCGGGCGTAGCTAATAAAAATATACGCTTCGATTTTTATAAGCGCGGACGCGCCTTCGATTTTTATAACCCGATTTTTATAAGCGGCAAAAATAGGCGCGTACGCGCAGAATATTTTTTTGGTACTACTAATTAATAAGGACTGATGTCGAAGGCAACTAGTAGGCTTGGTACAAGAATAAGAAGTGAGATTGCAATTGGTAGAAGTCCAGTCCAACAGAAAACCATTAGAGAATCGTATCGCATTCGCGGCAGTGTAGCACGGATCCATATAAATAGGAACATAATTAGAACTGCTTTAACTGCTAGTGCAATACTTTGTAGGTTGATAAATGAATCCTCAGCAAATAGTACTTGAGGTGACATATTGTATCCACCGAATTGCTGTAAAAGTAGACATTAGAACGATACTTCCGTACTCAGCTAGGAAGAAGAATACAAAAATCATACCTGAGTGCTCAGTCATGAAACCAGCAACTAGCTCTGACTCAGCTTCTGGAAGATCGATAAAAAAAAGAATAGAGAATAGTTACTAGAATACTTAAAATAGGGGTGCGCTACCGTGTTAAATTGTAGAAGGTTTAGTAGTACTAAATTTCCATCCTTTTACTGTTTTACCATTAGCAATAGCAGTTCGAATACTAGATTTGGAGGGCGCGCGTAGCGCCCCGGTCGTGTTGGTTCTTTATCTTTAGTAAGTTGTGAAGCTTTAGCCATAGAATCAACTACAAAGGTTTCACCAGTAATAGTATTTTCTACAATAGTCTGTTGACTATTAACATTTTTTGTAACGAATTCTTCTTTCTCTTTTCGAATTCCTTCTTTAATTGTAGAGATATTAAGTAGTTCAACTATTGTATCAGAAGAATGAGTCTCAGTAGATACATTAAATAGTCCAAACATTTTAGTACCTTCCCGTTTATTTACGAAAAGAGTATCTGCACTAATACCAAATAGAATAGCCATAGCATTAAAAGATACAGCAGAATAGATAAGAAGACCGCGCCTTCGATTTTGCGCATAGCGCTAATAAAATTTACTGGGCTTCGCCCCCCCTAATAACTAGCGCCTTCGATTTTTATTCCGCTTATAAAGATAAGAATTAACAGAAGGAGTAAAACTAGTCGTTGTTAGCTCTTCTTTAGTTAGATTTTCTTTAGTATTAACAAAAGAAGATCCAGCTACTTTTAGTGTATTAAGTTTAGGTTTTAGAGTAGTAATTAGATGCTTTCCGCGTTCTAGACTAAGAGAGTCTCGAATCTTTAGTAGACGCCGCGCCGGGCGTAGCCCTATCGAAGATTTTTCCTTAATAGGCGCAACATTATTATACTTATTAATAGGTAGAACATATACTGTAATTAGAAAGGGTGGCGCTACGCAATAAAAATCGAAGGCGCGTACGCGCTTATAAAAATCGAAGCGAATATTTTTATTAGCGGTGGAACCCGCGCCGCCGTAGGCGCGCTCTGCGCCGGAGATAGGGGCTACGCCCAGGCGCAAAGATTTTGCGCGGTGGAACCCGCGCCTGGGCTACGCCCCTATGCGCTACGCTTAGAAAATTTTAGGCGCGTCGTTATAGGGCTTCGCCCACTAGTAAAGGGAATTTTATTAGCGCCGGCGCGTACGCGCGCCTATCGGCTAATAAAAATCGAAGATTTTTATAACCGCATATTCCAAATAATACTTCGATTACGATGATTGACCTCTTTTTTATTAGTAAAATAAGTATAAGAACGTAGTCGTTTATATAGATTAATAGAGATCCAACATATACCTCCTTAGTAATAAGATTAGTCCAAATATAAACTCCATATGTAGGATTTTTTTCATTTTCAATAATACTAGTAATATTCCGCCGATCTTTATAAAAAATGGATTGTGGTACAGTTTTTAGTAGGCGCTACGCGCGATAGTTCTTTTTCATTAATTGTTGGTAGACTCTGTGGAATTAGACAAACATAATTAATAAAATTCGCTGTAACTGATTTCCCTGATGTACTATATTGTAGTACTAGTTGTTCTAGCATTAGTTTTCCTTTTGCACTATCTGATAGATATTTTTTCATGCTATCTATCTTCTTTTTTACTTCTTCTATATCTTTCTCAAATTCCTCTTCTAGTATTTTATCCTCATTAATTTTAATTGATGTAGTATAATAATATTCAGCGCGTACGCGCGGCTATTATTAAAAATGCGCCTGCGCCTGCGCTAATAAAATTGGGCTCCGCCCGGGCGCCCCCCTGCGCCTACAATTTTATAAGCGTAGCCCGATTTTTATAAGCGCCTTCGATTTTTTGCGGGTCCGCGCGGTTATAAAAATGCGCTACGCGCGGCTAATAAAAAGATTTTTATAACCGCGCTTATAAAAATCGAAGATTTTTATTAGCGCATTTTTATAACTAGCGCCTTTGATTTTATAACGCGCGGTACAATAGTAGTTCGCTTTACTAGTTTAAGTTTAATAAATAGATACTTTATAATAATTGTAAATTCTTTAAAGTGAAGTGTTATTATATTAATAAGAATATTTAGAATATGTACAACACGATCTTTATAACTAATAAGATGTACGATATTAGTTATAGTAGAAAGTGAAACAAGAATTCAATCCATTTTATATTCTTGAGTGCGCTACGGAATAAAAATGCGCCTGGGCGTAGCTGCGCCTAATAAAAAGGGGCTCCGCCCAGTAAATTTTCTAAGCGTAGCTGCGCGGACGCGCCTAAGATTTTTATAAGCGCGTACGCGCCTATTTTTATAAGCGCCTTCGATTTTTATAAGCGCCGGGCGTAGCCCTATAGAAGGCGCGTCCGCGCTTATAGGCGCCGAAGATTTTTATAACGGAGCGCCGGCTAATAAAAATCGAAGATTTTTATAAACGCGCATTGGCGCGATTTTGCGCTACGCCTCTTTTTTTTATTGCGCTAACGTTATAGGGCTTCGCCTAATAGGGCTTCGCCCCCTAGGAAATTTTATAACGGAGCGCAGTAAATTTTATTAGCGCGGGGGAGATTGAACTAATATCAAAAGCTACCAGAATACTTGGTACTAGAATTAGGAGTGCGATAGCCATAGGTAGCATACCTGTCCAACAGAATACCATAAGTTGATCGTAACGAACTCGAGGTAGTGTAGCACGAATCCAGACAAATAGGAACATAAATAGCACCGCTTTAAATCCTAGAACTAGACTTTGTAGATTAATATAAGTAGGATTCTCAAATAGTTCAATAGCGTTATATCCACCAAGAAATAGAATGGCAGAGAATGTAGACATTAGAACGATACTTCCATATTCAGCTAGGAAGAAGAATACGAAGATCATACCAGAATGTTCAGTCATAAATCCAGCAACTAGTTCAGATTCACTCTCGGCAAGATCGAATGGTGTACGGTTAGTTTCAGCAAGTGCTGAAATGAAGAATAGAATAAAGATAGGTAGTAGAGGTACGATATACCATACACTTTGTTGTGCCTCAATAATTTCTGTAATATTGAATGTACCACAAAGCAGAATAACGGTTAGTACAGCAGCACTATAAATTAGTTCATAACTAATCATTTGAGCAGTAGATCGTAGTGAACCAAGGAAAGCATATTTAGAATTAGCAGACCATCCAGCAAATAGAATACCGTATACTCCAATACTTGATAGAGCTAGAGAGTAAAGAATACCTAGTGAGAAATCACTAAGAGCCAGACCAGGTCCTAGAGGAATTACACCCCAACCTAGTAGACTAAAAATTAGTGTAACCATAGGAGCTAGAAAGAATAGACTTTTTGTAGCTTGTGATGGAATTACTTGCTCTTTAATAACTAGTTTTAGAGCATCTGCGACTAATACTTAGTTACTATTATTATTCTTTATTATTTGAGGAATCTTTACTTGTGGGGGGCGTAGCCCTAAGTAATAAAACCCGGAAGTGTAGCAGGTGAAATAGGTAGAACACTAGCTGCAGAACGTAGACTACGAAAGGGTTTATTATTTACGAGTGTGAAAGAATCAGCACTGTAAACGTATACTTTTGTACCTGACATTTCTGCAGCTTTATCTAGAGCCGTACTACCAGGTCCTTTACCAAAGAAAGGATTAAGAGTCCCTAGTCGTGATTTCCTTTTTTTAACTCGAGTTATTTCTGAATCTTTACGTCCAATAAGACTAGCACTAATGCCGAATGTTCGGCGCCCGTGTTAGTAGTGAGATAGTGCTAGAAATGGGTTGAACACCGGCAATTGTTAGTACATTAAGTAGAGGTTGAAATTGAGCAAGATACCGCGCCTCACGTGTAAATAGATCTTTACATGGGCGCGCGCGTAGCGCGGCTTCAACTACAGTAATAGAAAAGTATTTCCCCTATTAGTTTGATTTGTCCCATTATAGGCGCTACGCGCGGTATTTAAACCGCATTCCAAGATTAGAAGAAGACCGGTAAACATTCGGAAAGGTAGAAAAGTAATTTTGTAAATACCGCGCCGGGCGTAGCCCTATCGAAGGCGCTACGCGCGCCTTCGATTTTTATAAGCGCGGACGCGCCTTTGATAGGGCTACGCTTATAAAATTGTAAAAGGCGCTTATCGGAATAAAAATATTCTGCGCGGACGCCTATAAAAATATTCGGCTAATAAAAATCGAAGATTTTTATAATCGCGCATTCCGCAGGCGCACTCCGTTCCACTTACGTCGAAAAGCAGCTAGATTAGTAGGTAGATCCTTACAATGATCTACTGCTTTATGTTTTTTAAATCGTTGAATGCGCTGCGCGCGGCCAAGAAGTAAAACGGAGAACGTGTTGATAAAGTTGACTAGGGTTTGCGGGGCGGAGCCCCCCGTCATGATAACCGAACTGTATTCATATTCTTCAGAATATGAATATACGAGCCGCAATAATAAAAAAAAATAGCGACTAAGAGTGGATTATATCATCATCCTTAATAAGGATGCGGAACGCGTAATCTCTGAGGATCCCATAAAAGTAACTTCGATGGTTTCCTGCTGATTGTTCATTGTAATATTCGCCAGATTTTTACACGAAGTACTGGTCGACATTAGAGGTTTCCAGCATACAGTTCCGTTTTCATTTATTTCTTACGAAATAACGCCGCTCGCCAAATTAATTAGAATAAACGGTTGCAGTAGAGCATAGTATCCAACAACATTAGGTCCAATTCGTCGTTGCATTGATCCCATAACTTTTCGTTCGATTACTGTCATGAAAGCAACACTTAGTAGAATTGGTACTAGTACTACCAGAATCTCTAGTAGCTGGGCTGCGCCCTGATATAGAATTTCAAGCATTTTTTAATGAAAATTTTCTGCGTTACTAATTTCTACTTGTTATAATTCCATTTTTTTTACATAACTAGTAGATACGCACGGTAATAAGTCTATACTTATTGTATAGTATAATTAAATCGCGCCTGCGCCAATAAAAATCGGCGCCTGCGCGTACGCGCCATATTCTATTTTTTATTGGCGCTTTTTATAAGCGCCTTCAATTTTATAAGCGTAGGCGCCGAAGGCTGTAATAAAAGCCGAATGTTCGGCGCCTACCAAATGGAGGGCGCGAAGCGCATTAGGCGCAGCAAATAAATAGATTATTATGTATAGAACGCTAATAAAATCTTTGATTTTTGCCTACCCCGCGCATTCTAATTTATTTAAGAGAAAGTAATAAGTATAGACAGGAGTAAATCAAAATTAGATTCTATTCCTATATCTCGAAATAAATAATGCGCCTATAAAAATCTTTGCGCTACGGTTATTAGGGCCCGCCCAATTTTATTAGCGTAGCCCTATCTAAGATTTTGCGCATAGCGCGTTCTTTTTTTTTTAATTTAAAAAAAAGCTGCGCGGACGCGCCTTCGAATATTCGGCTAATAAAAATCGAAGATTTTTATAATCGCGCATTCCGCGGAACATTTTACATTTAAGTTTATATTTATAACGCTGATCTATAAATAGAGGTCCTAGTTATTTGTTATACGCAATTTATTTGTTAGGGCTACGCCCCCCCGCGCAAAATTTTATTAAATTTGCCTATCGGCGGCCCGGGACGGATACATATATTTTTTTAGTTATGATTTTCTTACACCGTTTTAACTTATAAAATATCATAGAAGGCGCCTATAAAAATCTTTGCGCTACGGTTATTAGGGCCCGCCCAATTTTATTAGCGTAGCTGCGCCTATAAAAGAAAAAAGATTCTATAGGGCTACGCTTATAAAATTGGAAAAGGCGCGTACGCGCTTATAAAAATAGAGTATCATCTTGGCGCGTACGCGCAGCCGAAGATTTGTTCTTTTTTTTTATTAAAATAAAAAAAAGCTGCGCCAATAAAAATAGAATATTTTTATAAGCGCCTTCGATTTTTGCCTACGGCTAAGAAAATTTACTGCCCCTTTTTATAACCGCGGATATAATTTCTTATAAATTTCTATTATGTATTGTATATTTCTTTATTGTATGTCTAGCCCTAGTGCAGTAAATTATAAAAATTCTACTTAATATAGCTTAAGGTGTATGTTAAGTATATTGAAAAACATGTATCCTTTCGGATGCGCCTATAAAAATCGGCGCGTACGCGCGGGTTACACCGGATAATTAAGCTTGGCTATCGATCGGTATGGCGCTACGCGCGGTGTTACTGCCTCGATTACTACAGGCATGAACCCGCCGAAGGCTATACACCACAATTCTCTGAACATTATCCATAGAATACTCCTTCTCGCTCAATCAGAACTGATGTCTGATTTAGTCGTCCTGGTACATTTTACCCCCCCGCGGAATGCGCGATTATAAAAATATTGGCGCGTACGCGCAGCCGAATATTTTTCTAGGCGTAGGCGCCTTTTACTGAGCCCCATTTTCTAAGCGTAGCTGCGCTAGCGCCATCGAAGATTTTTATAACCGCCAAATTTTATAGGGCGGCGCGGGATTTTCTAATTTAAATAGTATAAATTATTCCTTCATATGGAACTCGTATCGTCCTTTATAAAGTTTAGTTGGATTCATGTATCGTTTAACTACATTAGTAGAACGTGTATTAAGCCCTAGATGATCTAGTAGTTCTGTAATAGAATTAAATTCTGTTGTAGTTCCTTCCAGTGTATCAACAAGAAGAATACTTTTACCTCGTTTAGCTGGTTTATCTTCATTATCAATTAGACTTACAGGTCCTGGTACAAATGTACCTTCATAATCAGATTCTAGGAATAGTCGCCAACGCATCCGAATCAGTTTACCAGTTTCAATATACCGAGTACGAATATTAGATGTACGGAAAGATGACGGTAGGTCTAGTGCACGCATAGCACTGCTTAGTGTACTATAATAGTACTCAATATTTTTCAGTGTATCTTTAACGATAACAGGATAACTACTAGTTAGTTGTGTTGTAACTAGATTACGAACAAAAAGAAGTAGCATAGCAGTACCACCAATTGTACAATTTGTGTAGATACGATTAATATTGTGCAGTACTGTCTTTTTACTTACACCACACACATTAGCAGCATCACCGCCACCGTGGCTACACGATTAAGATCTTTATCTAGTGCCCGCGCGTACGCGCCTCCTACAGGAATAACACTGTGATCTACACCGCCCGCGCGTACGCGCTCCCGAAGGGGCTCGGGCGCGCGTACGCGCGGGATTGAGCTATTAGCAACATAAGGAGAACCCTCTTTCATATTACCGTCAAAAACGGATACATACTCTCCAAGTGAACTAGAATATAGAGTATGGTTAGGGTAGTTAAGCAGATTAGAAATAGATCGTCCATTAATATCTAGAATAGAGCTAGCTTGTTTCAGTGAATTAAAGTAGTACTCTTCACCTGACTCTTTTCCAATAGCTTTGATAGCTTTAGAACCGCCCGCGCGTACGCGCTCCCGAAGGGGCCCGGGCATTGTCTGTAAGAAGCAGATTTGTATCCCGCCCTGCGCCTGCGCCAATTAAAATAGAAGGCGCGTCCGCGCTTATAAGCGCCTACAATTTTATAAGCGTAGCCCTATAGAATATTTTTCCTTTATAGGCGCCTTCGATTTTGCCTATCGGCCACATCATTTGAACTATTAAGACTCGGTTCAACAGCTGTAATAATTGCTTGTTCATAAGAACGCGCCACATACTGTGTAAATGTCCGTAGTACATGTTGAACTTGATAATCCTGTGCTGATACAGTAGCACCGTACTGTTGATAGAATTGTTTAAGATAATCAGGTCTCTCAATAATACAAGACCATTTAAGACTACTTGGACTATTATCTAGCATATATTTATGTACCGCGTCTTTATACATACTATTGTAGTGATTAGCCCAACGTTTACAAAAATCTGTAGCACTTCCTACATATGATTCCGAACCATCGGAATTGTAAACAATGTATACACCAGAATTCTTCTGGAATTGTGATGGTGTAAAGTTATTATTTAGTGAAAACGTAGAAGCGTTCATATCAAGTGCTTCCGTTGACAGATCAGAATACAGAATGGATGTATGACCTGTCGGGTCGACAAGAGTATGCATAAGATTTTCCGTAATAAACTTATTTAGTGGGTGATCTATAGCAAAAATGTTCGTACATTGTTCGTAGTACTTTACGAGAGGATTTCATACCGCCGTAGGCAGTATGATCCCGCCGTAGGCAATATATTCACCATTACCGTTATATTTAGTGCTAGCCCCATCTACAACATTATTAGTATCTACTTCTGAAGCTAGAATAAAAAGGGGGGATGCTTGGCTATCAATCCATGCTAGGTATTTTTCTGGTGTAACAGCTTCAATTGCTACAGGCATGAAACCATGGTAAACTCCACAGATTTCAGAACATTGTCCGTAGAATACTCCTTCACGCTCGATAAGTACAGATGTCTGATTTAGCCGACCTGGAACGGCATCAATTTTTAGTCCTAGTGATGGTACGGCAAAATCATGAATAACATCGGCTCCTGTTACAATGAACCGGATATGTGTATCAATTGGCACAACCATTCGGTTATCTACTTCAAGTAGTCGAAGCTGACCGTCTTCTAGGTCTGTCTCTGGAACCATGTATGAGTCGAATTCAATACTTTCACCGTCTTCATTAATGAAGTCAGAATATTCTGCACTCCAGTACCATTGGTGTCCTGCTACTTTAACTGTCATAGAAGGACTAATTACCTCATCCATAAGGTAAAGTAGTTTGAAACTAGGGAAAGCAATAGCAATAAGTACTAGAGCAGGTGTAATTGTCCAGATTAGCTCAATTAGAGTTCCGTGGTTAGCATATTTGTATACTAGTTGTGATTTGTTACTATTGAAGTTAATAATAACTGATGATAGTACCCACAGTACTCCGAAACAAATAAATACTAGGTAGAAGAAAATGGAATCGTGTAGTTCTGTAATTCCTTCTTGTGTTGGTGATGCACCATCTTGGAATCCTAGTTGCCAAGGTTGTGGTGCATCGTTAAAAATTGCTGTAGTAGCAACTCGAAATAGATTAAACATTTTTACAATATATTTATATAGAATTATAGCTTTGCTAACCCTATATCATTACTAAGTAATTGTTACCAATTATAGTAAGAAAATAGTATTCTATAAAACAGCGCGTAGCGCAAAAACAGCGCGTAGCGCCTCCGCCTGGGCGTAGCTGCGCCAATAAAAAATAGAATATTTTTTCCTTTATAGGCGCGATTTTATAACTACGGAATAAAAAATCGAAGGCGCGTCCGCGCAGCCTATCGGCGGGCGCGCGTAGCGCCCCTATAAAAATCGTAGGCGCTACGCGCATTCCGAAGCCCTATAACTATCGGCGGCGCTGTATTTTATAGAATAACTTTATAAGATAGAAATATAGTAATATTACTAAACTGTATATAAAGCAGCTCTTTTTAATGATTACTTAAAAATGAAAGTAAATGAAAGCGCCAATGCGCGGACGCGCCTTCTATTTTTATAGGCGCACTAAAAAATTATAGGCCGCGCAAAAATATTCGGCGCAGAGCGCGCCTATCGGCGGGCTTTTAAAGAGAAAGCAGCACAAAAAATAATGCGCTACGCGCGTAAATTTTTCCTTTCCTATAAGATAGAATAATTATTATAAACAGTTATTTTACAGTTCACCCTAAATTTAGTATTAATTATAATAAATGTATATACTCTAATTTTTATATCATACAAAACGATATAAAATATACTCTTTATCTACTGGGCCGTTAAAATCGAAGGCGCTACGGAATGCGCGGTTATAAAAATGCGCCTGCGCGTAGGCGCCTTTTACAAGTAAATTTTCTAAGCGTAGCTAATAAAAATATACGGGGCGGAGCCCTATAAGCGCGGACGCGCCTTATTTTTTATAGGCGCTAATAAAAATCTTCGATTTTTATAAGCGCGTACGGAATAAAAAATAGAATATTTTTTATAGGCGAAGATTTTTATAACCGCGCAGCCTATAAAGGAAAAATATTCGGCGCTACGCGCATTCCGTTGCGCATTTTTATAGCGCTCCGCCCACTACGGAAATTTTATGCTAATTTTCTTTTTATAAGAAGCCCCTCACTAAGTTAATTTAAGAATTAGAGGAATCGAACCTCTGTCCTCGATGTGTAAGATCGATGCTAAACCACTCAGCTAAATCCTTACTTGTATCTTTACGTATACCTATATATAAACAGCTTGTATAAAATGAAATAATAAAAAAATGCGCTACGGAATGCGCTCTGCGCCGTAGATTTTGCGCTACGGAATGCGCTCTGCGCCGTAGATTTTGCGCTACGGAATGCGCTCTGCGCCGTAGATTTTGCGCTACGGAATGCGCTCTGCGCCGTAGATTTTGCGCTACGCGCGGGGGCGTGCGCCCCATCTATTTAATATAAAAATATAAAGATTACTTATATAAAAACTGTATTTATTAATTGAAATAAATATAACCTAATACTGGATTATTTATAATCAATATTGAATGAAAGGGGGGTAAGGTGCTTAGCACCGCCCTGCTCGCGCCAATGCGCGGACGCGCCTTCGATTTTTATAGAGCCGGCGCGTACGCGCGCCTATCGGCGGGCTTGTCAATTAAGTTAATTTATTTAGTGTAGATCAATAGCATCTTTAAGGTATGATGCTGTTAGAATACAGAATACGTAGGCGCGCGTACGCGCCGAATGAAACTGCAATTTCTAGTCCGCGATAAAGATACTGAATGGGATTAGAGTAATAACAGCTGTAATAGCACCTGATGTGAACATTGGAGCTAGGAATCCTGAAAGGATTTTAAGTAGAGTGTTATTTGAACATTTTACCATTAAACATGGGGTCTAGTTCGGGGTTTCAAAATTCTTTGGAATCATCCGTTTGCTTTTCTTCTACTTCACAAGGTTCAAGAGGAACGATAAACCAAATTTTTTTGTATGGTTTACCGCCCTCTAGATATTTTTGTTTCCAATTGTGTCCATTTCTATACACATCAAAGTATCGTAGAATATCAGCTAGAGAATTGAAATTTTTATGAAGAATTTTTTCATTTGTTTCACTATCAAATTTAAGTAGTTGATAAGAATTTGATAGAACCTGAGGAGTGTCAGGATTTTTTAGAAGATGGGGCGCACAGTTTTGAGAATTCTCCTGTACCTGATAGTTCGTAATATGTATTAATATATCTTCTAACTCTTTTAGGATTACTATACCCAATGTATCTAGCAGCTTCTTGAGAATTATTAAATTCAGGGCCTACTTGTTTTAGAGTAGTACTATCAATCAGAATATATTTACCGGTAGAAATAGAATGAATATCAAAATGATCAGGGTCCGCTCTCGAGAAGGCGCTACGCGCGGACCTGGGAGTCGTACTGATTCATCTTGGAAAATTGCAACGTGTTTATTCATAGTAGGTGCTATAATATAATGTGGTGGTGTAATATTTACACTTCTTGTAAAAGTTCTACTATGAATACCTGAAGCACTAATAGCTTCTCTTTGTGAATTAAAAAAAGAAACATTACCCCAAGAAGTTATACCGAACTTATCTTGGAAGGCGGTAGGAGACCGCGCGTAGCGCCTATAATCAAAGATAACACCTTTGTCAGAGTTCCAAGAAGGAAGACGGTAAGCATGAATAGACTGTTCAACCATACGTACTTTATGTTTACTATAATGTCCTAGGATATTAGAATAAACAGGTGTATCAATAGCAGGAATACTATATTTGGATATATAATCTTTAATAATATTAGCAGTACTATATAGAAGACCCCATTTTAGATTGGAGATACCACCAATTTTTAGAACATTACGTGCAAAAGACAGATCTTCTCTAGGTAGATTTTTCATAAGACGATCTACATTCTTGTAATAATTCTCCATTCTGTTTTCAATATTAATACTAGATCCAACATTTACCATACAATTTTCCATATTGGTGAAAGAGTATACAACAGATTTATTCTTGAAATCTGAAAATGGTCGAAAATGTCTTCTAGATTGGATAGATTCGCATAATTAGAGATAGAAGCTGGTTCAATAGATGATTTTAGAATACCAGTATTGTTGCGCTACGCGCGGTTTAACAAGAATATCAGAACAATTTTCAATAAGGGCGCCAATAAAAATCTTCGGCGCGGGGGGCTGCGCCCGCCCGCGCTATGCGCAAAATATTCGGCTGCGCGTACGGAATAAAAAATAGAATATGGCGCTTATAAAAATATTCTGCGCGGACGCGCATTGGCGCAGGCGAAGATTTTTATAACCGCGCATTCCGGCGTAGCCGCGCAAAATCGGGCGTAGCTAATAAAAATCTACGCTTCGATTTTTATAAGCGCGGACGCGCCTTCGATTTTTATAACCCGCGCGAAGCGCCCCGCAGTAAATTTTATTAGCGCGGCTAGATGAAAATTCTTTTTATTTTTCTTTTTATTTTTCTTACAAAAAATCTAGCATTTTATTTAGTGCCTCTCGACTTTTATCTACATTCTTACAGTTATACCAAGGAATATAAGATTCGTTAGAAATAATAACAGTTTTATTACTAATATCCATACCATTTTCATCTTCTTGACAGTAAATAATTTTAAGAAGAGAAAACGGAGAATTAGGAAGATACTCGGAAAAATAAAGAAAATTAGAAGCGCCTATAAAAATCTTCGGCGCGGCTACGCTGCGCATAGCGCGGGCGCGCGTAGCGCCCCACTAGTAAAAGGCGCCTACGCGCAGGCGCGGATGGGGGCGTAGCCCTATAAAAATTCTTTACTAGCCGCGCGTAGCTAATAAAAATATACGATTTTTATAAGCGCGGAGCGCAAAATAATCAAAACAAAGAATGCGCTACGCGCGTAATAAGAAATAGATGCGCTACGCGCGGGATTATATAGCAGCGGGCTCCGCCCACCCATAGAGATTCTCATTACATATGAACCATACATCATTTTATATTGTGCTATTCTTGTAAAAAGTACAAGAATAATTACAAAAATAAAAAGAATGCGCCTGCGCCAATGCGCGTCCGCGCAGAATATTTTTATAAGCGCCGAAGATTTTTGCGGCGCGGAATTATAGCATTTTCATCACTAAAGTAAGTATAGTTAACATCACATTTGATAGAATATACATAAGAAGTATAAACATTAAAGATTACGAAAACCATGAAACCAAATAGATGAAAATAAGATACTACTAGAAGTACTACAATTATAAAATTGTTAATGATTCTAGTAATACTAGTTAGGGTTCGTCATTTTTAAATTAATAATTAAGTTCATAGTACATATTGTAACTATTATGTAGACATTAAAATTGTATAGAAAATTGGATAATTCTACAGATTTCTTTTGCGCTACGCGCGACTAACTTTTAAGCTGAAATTAAAATAAAACCTTTTGTATAAGAACGAGATATAACTTAATGGTAGAGTAGTTCACTTCTAATGAATTTGTATTGGTTCGACTCCGCATCTTCTTTTTATACCCGCGCTATTAAAATCGTATTGATTTTTTGCGCGTAGCGCGGGGGATTATTTAGTATGATTACTATTATTAAAAATTAGGATAACCCGCGAAAAATAAAGTAGGATAACTTGAATTGAATATTACATATCGTCAAATTACAGGCTTCGTAGCTTAGTATGTGAATACGGAAGAATAGAAATGTTTCCACCGCGCTTTCTTACACGCATCCGTGTTGCAGGGTCTTTTCTAAATAGATGTTTATAACACGTTCTGGAAATATGTGTTGTAAACTCTGAATGATAAATAGATGAATTTTTATCACGGTCCAATAATTATAAAACCTGAAGTAGTTTTACTAGTATTACGATTAGGCTTACCATACTTTTCAATTCCGCGCGGCTGGGCGTAGCCCTGCGCCGGGCGAAGCCCTGCGCGGACGCGCCTTATTTTTGCGCTAACGGGGGCGTAGCCCTATAGAATATGGCGCTTATAAAAATATTCTATTTTTATTGGCGCAGGCGCCGATTTTTATAACCCGATTTTTATAACCGCGCATTAGCCGAAGATTTTTATAGGCGCTTTCATTTGACTATTCTCTTTTTTAGCCCAAGCCCAAGGGAATCTCATAACCTCAATTTCTTTCAGGTCGCGCGTAGCGCAAAATAAATGAGTAGAGAATTGAAACAAATTCGTGAGGACTAATCGTAGTATCAAAGTTATTAATGATACTAGTAAAAATTTGGATCCCGCCGAAGGCGTATAGAAGATGAATTTCTCTCTATTCTTGTATACTGTACCGATCCCACCAGGAAGCGAAGCCCCCTCTTTGATGATTTACTTACAAACTTTTTGATAAAAGATTGATTGGCAATTAGTACTTTTGTTACTAGAATCATTCTAGCTTTAGTAAAACCTCTGCTCATTTAATGTAGATCAATAGCATCTTTAAGGTAAGAACATGTTAGAACACAGAATACATAAGCTTGAATAAATGAAACTGCAATTTCTAGACCAATAATACCCGTAAAAATGATAAATGGTAGAACAGTTAGTACTGAAACAATAAAAGTAGAAGTAAATAGAGGAGCCAGGAATCCTGCAAGAATTTTCATTAGAACGTGACCTGCTGTAACGTTGGCGAATAGTCGAACTCCAAGTGAGAAAGCTCGTGCTAGGTATGAAATTAGCTCAATAGGTACTAGTAGAGGTACTAGTCCTAGAGGTGTTCCTGAAGGAACGAAGAATGAGAAGAAGTGTACTTTGTGTAGTTGTAGACCAAGAATTGTAACTCCGATGAAGATTGTCATACTTAGACCAATACTTACCATAATTGATGTAGCTACTGTAAATCCGTATGGTACGTTACCACTTAGGTTTGCAATAAGGATAAAGAAGAATAGAGAGTAAATAAATGGTAGGTACATTTCGTTAGCTGCACCAATTTGTGATTTAACTAGTCCATGTACAGAAGCAAAACTACTTTCTAGTGAGATACTCCATCGACTTGGAATTAGTTGTTTGTTGTTACTTCCCATAATGTGAAGTGCTAGTACTAGATATACTGTTAGAATTGTATATAGTCCTAGGTTTGTTAGACTTAGATTAATGTATCCAAGTACAGGTAGGTTTAGAGAAATAAGACTAGTTACTTCAAATTGCTCTAGTGGTGAATGAATTAGGAATGTCATTGCATAAAATAAGATGAATTGGATTATTACTTAATGTTTTAATGCCGCGCTACGCGCGCGGGCGGGCGAAGCCCCCTTAATGAAATTTATGCGCTGGCGCCTTGAAATCATATAAGACGTGAAACACGCACCCGCGCGTAGCGCTATAATAATATTCTATTATTCCGCGCCTGGGCGTAGCCCCTATCTTTGCGCATAGCGCGGGCGCCCCCCTTCTTTTTGTCGCTAATATAATCGAAGATTATATAAAGCGCATTCTAATTTTTTATAGCCAGCCTATAAAAAGCGCTCTGCGCCGGCGCGTACGCGCGCTCTTTTTTTTTAATAAAAAAAAAAGAAGGCGCGGATTCTTAACTAAGATATTTGATAACCTATTTATTATAATATATCAGTAAATCTATTTTCTAATAGGGCTCTTTATATATAAAAAAAAAATGGTTAGTTCGAGTAAATATATAATTTTATAAAAGATGTTAAGTGGAGACTCTTATAAAAAAGTCTTTTTTAGTATTTATTAGAAGGCGCCGAAGGCATCTTCGATTTCGTTCTTTTTGTATGAAATAGCGCATTAAAAAATAAAGAAGGGCGCGGTACGGAACCCAATATCATAAAGTAATTTGCTTTATGATATTCTTTAATTACAGTTTAGTAATGTACATTCGTGAAACAAATAGTTCTACAAATGCTGGTAGGATGTATTTAGAAAATACGAATAGTAGTACAAATAGTCCTAGGAAAGCAAATGAAATTTGATTTACGAAGTAAAAAGGTAGTAGTTGAGGCATTATTTTTGGTTAAATAAAAAAGTTCCTAACTAGAAGACTTTCACGTTTATAATCTATTTTTATGGGAGCGCCTGCGCGGACGCGCCTTCGATTTCGTTCTTTTTTTTTTATTGCGCTAACGCGCGGCGCTTACGCGCGGGCGCGCATAAAATTTTAGTAATAATACTGCTCCCCGTATAGATATAATGTATATATAAAAATATTCTACTGGAACTGTTAGTACTTATTTATATAAATAAGTATACTTTTCTTAGTAATATTACAATTATGGCTAGTTGTAATCCAATATTACTAGAAAATAGGAAACAAAAGATAGTAGAGGCCGCGCTACGCGCGCCGCTCTATATTTTATTGATATGAAGTAGAGTACATAATAGTTAGTAAAATCGCGCCTATAAAAAATAAGGCGCGTCCGCGCAGGGCTTCGCCCGGCGCATTTTCTTTTCTAAAAATAGCAATGGCTTATAAAATCGAAGATTTTGCGCTAACGCGCGGGCCGAAGCAATATTGCTTTTATAGTTAATTACGCGCCGCCCTGTTTCCCGAAGGGAGGGCTTCGCCCGGGCGCGCTCTGCGCCGAAGATTTCGTTCTTTTTTTATTAATAAAAAAAGAAGGGCGCTTATTAAAAAGGGGAAAGCTAAAAGCGTCTATCACTCTTTTTATAATTTAATATAAAAAATTATGATTGTACTGGTAGCATGTTGAAACTATGGAATGGTGTTGGTGATTCTAGAGCCCATTCTAGTGAAGAAGCTGTGTGGCTTTCCATCCAGAACTCTGGAGTACTTTGGAAGAATGCTGGCACAGCCCATGGGTTAGCATCTACTGGTTTACCATTTACAAGGATATCGTAAATAATGTAACCGAATAGTGCAGTAGCAACTACTGATACTAGACTACCGAAACTACTAATAGCGTTCCATGCAGCAAATGCATCAGGGTAATCAGGAATCCGTCGAGGCATACCAGCTAGACCCAGCCAATGTTGCGGAAAAAAAGTAAGGTTTACTCCTACAAATAGTGTCCAGAAGTGGATTCGTCCTAGGTTTTCATTAAATGTTTTACCAATGATTTTTGGTGTCCAGAAGTAGAATGCACCAAATAGAGCAAATACTGCTCCCATTGATAGAACGTAATGGAAATGGCTTACAACATAGTATGTCATTAAATCAGTAATAAAAGGATAGGTCTTTAGATAAAAACCATGATATAGAATATCCTTATTTAGTCGACGTCCTATGGTAGCCTTATTCTCAAATTTACGCCCTGTAAGATCAAAAGTACACTTTTCTTTTGATGTTCATTGGCGATACTCTTTTGTTGTTGGATTATACCCGCGCGAAGCGCAATCATTTTACCTGTTAGGGCATTAGAATTACGTGGTACCGTTACAGGTTTAATAGGTAGAGGCCTTACGGCGGGAAAGAAAGTTCAAGGATACTTGGTTCAATAAGTGTTATAGTAATAATATAAGAAGTATATCGAATACCTACAACTCCTATTGATACTATTAGTTTAGCTAGATTTGTTCCAAACTTTATGTGACTATTAAAAAAAACAGCTAGTTTAGAAGCACTTTCAAATTTATATGGCGCTGCGCGCAGTGTAAAATTATCAGAATATACATAGAATTTATAAGTACCACGGGCTTTAGACCGCGCGTAGCGCCTATTATTTTGTTCAGAATGAACATTCAGCCAAGCGTGGGATTTATCACCTGTTTTCCGATAAGAAGGATTTTTCTCTCCAACATTTACTTTGTTTATTGAACGTTTATAAGCAGCAGAACTAGCTGTTCGATTAATATTATAAATAAAAGTATAGTTATCTAGAAGATATTGTTCTAGTTCAATATAATCAGGATGGTTCTCTTTTGAATAATTCTCTAGATTTTCAATAGAAGGACCTAGTATTTTTACAGATAGTGTAAAGTTATTATAACCATATTTAAGTAGTGCTTTACAAATAGAACTACCACGAAGACTCTGATCCATAAGATAACTAATTATAAAATAATCCTTAAGTCGTACACCAAGATTCTTAGAACTACCAACATACTGTTTTCCATTAATTTTGTTCGTGAAAACATAAATACCACGGAACCCGAAATATTTTTTTTTGATCTCCCGCCGAAGGCCCATCTATATTATTTACTGAAAAATGGAAAGTTTCAGTAAAATTTCCTTGGTTTGTACTTAGAATAATACTATAAGAACATGATACAACACAATTTATAAAAGAGTCGGAATAAGGAGCTACAACATAGTAGGTCAATTAATATTTAATGTCTAATAAAGTAATTAGACAGAGCATCTACCTTCGCAGATAGGGTCGGACCATATCTTACATAGGAGAGAGACGGATCTCATAAACCTATGCAACCACGTGTGGCCTCTACGGAGTCTCTTCTTATAATAAGAAGAGTTCCCACGGTATTATCTTATTCTCTTTAATTTTCTATTGCACTAAATAGATCAAATAAGACTTCACCGTTAGCATCTTTAAAATTAAAGATACCGAGAGATGTGCTCATATCTCTCACAGTGGTTTGACAACACGACACATACCTAAGTAAGAAACTCTTTAGTAACACTGTAACTTCGTAACCGGCCGGCTTTAGGGAGGCTCTTATTAATGAATTCTACAAGTTGAAGATATTTATATCCTTGTAGAAGAGGCATACAGTGGTTAACTACACGGCTAACCCCTATTAGACTCCGAATTTGAAGAGTGTATAGTGTATATCCACTAACTTTTCCAATACTTTTATGAATTGTTAGGTGAGAAAGATCATAAAAATCTCGAATAGCTTCAATTAGATAGTGATCATGATTCTGAGCAATACTGAAAGTAGATGTTCCTGAGGATCCATTTGAAAAAGATCCCTCAGCTTCAATAAATCCGGCAAGCCAATCAGAAAAATAAGAAGGGCGCATAGCGCCGAAGAGAGGTGAAATTTTATCTCGATCAATATATTTCCAATTACGATGCTTAAAGTAAAGATCTAGATTAGGATCATTAAAGAATAGTAGGAAAAAGTGAAGTTGAAGATGCATACGACTAGTTAGAGGAGGATATTTTTTAAATAGTGGTAGAATTGTTCGTGTGAATGTTTTCTTATCATTCACAGTCCAAATAACGTAACCTCCTTTTAGTAGACGTCGTACATTTCCACCATAAATAGATGAAATTGCACAAAGCATCTCATAATTCATAGGTTTATCCGATAGTTTTACCACTAGACGAAACTGTAGAATTTTATATTGCCAATGATTAACTTGTAGACTACCATCACCATCAATAAGACCTACGACAAAAGGATCAAGTTGTTCTCGAGATAGTAGCGCTGCGCGCGGTTTATAGCAAAGCGGCCGTTGTGTAATAAGAGTTCCTGTAAGTAGTTGTTTTATACTTTGAGTATCGTGTAGCGCAACATCTAGTGAAGCATTAGCTAGAATTACTCCAGTTAGACCTCCAATTGTAAATAGAGCAATAAATCCTAGAGCAAATAGCATAGGTGTAGTAATTCGTAGTGAACCACCGTATAGTGTAGCTCGTTTTCGGCCTTTAACCATCTCAGGTTACAGCTAGCCTATTCGTCTCAATAATATGAATAAATCATCTTTAAATAAGCAATTTATCGATATTATTTTAGTTAAAGTACTACCTTTAACAATCATTACTGATGACACGGACTATGTCTTACTATTCCTTAGAATCTAATCCAATTCCTTAGGAATAGTGGGGCGTATAGTCTCTACGCTTTTACACAACCGTTTCCAAATTGTGACTTAGTTCGACGATCGTCCTCTATTTATTCATATTCTAAAATAGAGGGGTTCTCTCGAGTTTGCCCCGCTCTAACTAATTAAACTAATTAACACGTGATGGGGCTTCGCCCTGTTTAAGCTCTTTGGCATATGTTTAAGCAGTTCTGAACGTAGTTTCCGAACAGAACGACTACTAATATAAATAACAGGTTTACCTTCTTGATAATGAATAGAACATTTACAGTTAAATTTAAGAAGCGCCTATCGGAATAAAAATATTCGGCGCGTACGGAATAAAAATCGGCGCAGAGCGCTTTTTATAGGCTACGGTTATAAAATCGCGCCTATAAAAAATAAGGCGCGTCCGCGCAGGGCTTCGCCCGGCGCATTTTATTAGCGCGTACATTAATTAGACGTACTACTTCAATAACTGTGAAACTTTGTGTCTGTAGATAAATACCGCCTCCTTTGACAAAAGTACCATCACCATAAATCCAATGACTGAGTCCTTGAATTGTAAGCATGTTATAAATATCAGAAGGAAGACATTTTTTACCGTTTTCATAAAAAGAATTATATAGCTCTTCTTTTGTAAAACAAGTAAGTGTACGTGTAATAAAAGCTACTGCAATAAATCCTCGTGAATTTACAATATAAGGGTGCGCCTATAAAAAATAAGGCGCGTCCGCGCTTATAAAAATCTTAGATTTTTATTAGCTACGCTTATAAAAAGGGGCTCCGCCCAGTAAAAGGCGCTTACGCGCAGGCGCGTACAATAATGACTTAGTAGAAAAAAAAAAGTGTAGGCGCCTATAAAAATCTTTGCGCTCCGCCTCTTTTTTTAGCTTTTATTAAAAAAAAAGAAGGGCTACGCTTATAAAATTGTAGGCGCTTATAAAAATCTTCGGCGCGGACGCGCATTGGCGCAGGCGCGGTAAGAGGCATTCTTAATTGCTTGTTTAAGAAATAGTCGTGCTTGACCATTCATATTCTTTTTACTCATCCAAGCATCTGATAGCGCCGAAGGCGACCTACTACTACACCATAAAGATAAGATGTAAGATTTACCATATGTTGTAGAATAATATTATATCGAGGATAATGCATAGTACCTGTAAGATAATAACCATAAGGTACTATATCTGTACATTCACTATTAATAAGGGGCGCTACGCGCGCCCGCCCCGGGTAAAGATTAGTACGTGGAAAGCGCTCTCGAAGAGTTAGAATTGCTTCGGATAGCGAATTACTAGAGTTGGCCAGAAAGATCTTGCTGAAGGACCCCTTAAGCCATGAGAAAATTTTAATTCCTGTTGGAACAGCAATAATCATTGTAGCAGCTGTAAAGTAAGCTCGAGTCAAATGCGCCTATAAAAATCAAATCGAAGATTTTTCTAATGCGGCGCGGGACTCTATCTTCATCCAAAGAAATTTTTTGGAGTTTGGCGTATTAGTCTCTGAGGATCCCGATATTTCCTTCATTTAGCTGTTTTTTAATAGACATAATTTTATGTAGGCCTTCATCTGAAAGATCTTTTTTATTTTGAATAAGGAGAAGAGTTTTTCGCCAATAAAAATATCGAAGAATTTGATTCGGATTTTGAAGATGAAAACTGTCAAAGTAATTAGCCATTACTACAGCTATTTTGAAAGATACTGTAGAATATCGATGCACACCTTTCTTATCTAGTATAATAATACCACCTTTTATTACCTCTTGAATTTTGATTAGCAGTTCTTTGTTTTTTTGGGAAATTCGAAATGGGATAGTAATATTTTGACTATTATTATGTGTTTTACTTTTAGAAACAAAAATAGAGAAATTCCCGCCGTTAGGCGCATCTGAGAAACCTGCTAGCCAATGAGTCTTAGTAATATTAAGGATATTATCTATTGGAAGAATTGCGGTGTTAAATTTTGCATCATAAGAGTGGAGGATAGCCTGTTGAATTTTAAAAGGTCCTTGAAATTTACCATTAACGAGATTTCATACTTTTTTTAGACCCTCTTTATGAAAAATGATAAGTTTATAGGCTTTTTTCTCTTTTAGTTTATAAACAGACCCATAACCAATTCAATTTTTAATAAAATAAGCATTAGAAAGGTCTTTTTCGGAAAAAAGGATTTCGAAACCTCGTTTACCGATATAACCGTCCCCTTCAATGAGACCTGCTAGGTAATAACCTATTTCTGTATCATTTATGATTTTTTTATGCTTATTTATATGCTCACTCAGATGGTTTCCTGCTGATTGTTTCTCAATTTTGTTCGTGTTATTTCTAGCATCGAATTCAAAATTAGAATGTTTGATTATTCCGTCCACAGTTTTCGGACAAACATATATAAGAAAGTTTCCAGCAAATAGCCAAATAATTATAACTGAATTTACATTCAGAAACGACACTCGAGTAGTATCAACATCAAGTCCTACAGCATACATATGGTGCAAGTGTTTTGTAGGACTTATAATAAAATATCTATTCTCACGAATAGGGTTGGACTATATCTTCATCTCTGTTCATTATTTAATTTAGTATGCGCCGCCGTAGGCGCGCGTAGCGCCTTCGGCGCGTCCGCGCAGGCGCGGGGATACTAATAAGTAAATAAATAGTAAATAGAATCTTCATTTGTTACATCGCTCTATAAAAAGGGGCTCCGCCCGGCGCTACGGAGGGCGTAGCCCTATCGAAGGCGCTTATAAAGGAAAAATATTCTGCGCGGACGCGCATTGGCGCAGCCGGGCACTATTTTTTAGATTTCGAACTTTGTTAAGTCCGCGCTCTGTTAGATGTTCCTTGTTAATTACCGCGCGTAGCGCAATAAACTTCCTTCCAATTACTTAGTGTTACTGCTTTCTTTGTTTTAAGAGGGCGCGAAGCGCGCATCAAAGTATGTAATAATAGGAGTTAGTCCTACAAATGTATCACAATAATATCGATACATATCTTCTTTACGTACAATTACTTTTCCATGATTAAATAGATTTTTAATTAGAGTAAGTAGTTGTACAGCATATTTTTGATCTAGAAGATATCGTAGCTGAACACGATAACCAGTTGTAGTGTTATCACGTTTAGTAATATTAATATTAAAAGTACCCGGCGCATCAGTAAATCCGCGCGTACGCGCAGCCAAGCATCTGTAAGAGTAGGTAGAAATACAGTAGTAATTAGAGTAATAGTTGATACTAGGTTGAAAATAGTGGATTTAGGATTATCTAGTTTTCCATTAATACAATCAATCCATTTATAAAGTTGATTAATACGGCTGTTCCCCGGAGGGGAACCGGGAATAGCTAGATTACCATTGAAAATTAGAGCTAGAAGTAGTACTCCTTTAAAATCTTCTACAATGTAACGATAAAAGGTTTCTTTTCCAGAAGTAAATTTACGGACTGTACCGAAGCCTAGATAATTAGCAATATGAAAGAGAATAGCACGTGTTAGGACGGTCGTCCATTAGAGATAAGAAGAGCACCATCACCTTCAGTAAAACCGCGCCCTTCTTTTTAGGCGTTTTAATAAAAAAAAAGAGGCGTAGCGCAAAATCGGCGCAGAGCGCTTTTTATTCCGGAGCCCTATTTCAAAGAGGGCGAAGCCCGCGCTCCGGAATGCGCCTATAAAAAATATTCTATTTTTTATTGGCGCCGGCGCTACGGAGGGCGTAGCCCTATCGAAGGCGCTTATAAAAATAGGCGCTAGCGCAGGGCTTCGCCCGGCGCAGGGCGCAACCCCAAGTATTACTAATAGAATTAGTAAATCCAAGTTGTTTATAGAGAGAATGAAACGATGTAAAATTATGATTATGAGATGTCTCGCATGTAGTCTCTGAGGAGCTCGTCTGAATATTCAGATGATTTCCTGCTGATTGAGTATAACTATATAGATTTTTACTGCTTAGAGTACTATATAGTATATAACTGTTCCAGCATACAGCGAGATTTATTACTCCTACTTCACAGTAGGAGAGAGCCACCATTTCTTTATTAATATAAAGAGAAGTAAGAAGACTCCATACTAGGAATCCTAGGATTCCAATACTGAACATAGCATAAACCATACCAAGATACTAATTAGCTTTACAGGCTAATTGTGGACTGTCTCTTTAACAAATAGTCTACATTGGCGTAGTCTTCCCATTTTTTCACAAAATTATCACGAAGCTTGATCAGGGATTGATCCTTCGATGAGAATACACCTAGTTTACTAAGCCGATAATACTCTTTAATTATGTTAAATCGTTTATTTTTGGCGGAAACACAATGATTTCAATGAAAATAGTTTTCTAGTAGATATAGTACTTCCTCTTTTTTATAAAGAGTTCATTTATATGCTGATTTCTGTTTATTAGCACTATAAACTTTACCACCATAAATAGTTTGTAGTATATCAAGAAGTTCTCGTTTTTTTTGTGAAATAGTAAGGAATACCTGATTTGACTTAATATTTATATAAATACTTCCATCACTATCAAATAGACCAGAAAGGTAAGCACTTTTATAGAATAGAGATGGAGAAACTTTCATTTCAATATTATAAAGTAGACAAAGATTTGAAAATTGTTTCACTCGGATAGGGTTATATAGTATACCATTTATATCTGAAATAAATAGTAGTAGACCTTCTTTGTGATGTAGTCGATAACGAAAAGAGTTACCATGACTAATAGATTTAATAGAACCACCATATCGATGTTTAATTTTACTTAGACAGGCAATATCATGAATATCTATTACAATTTCAATAGTAACATAACGATTTTTAGAAATATGAATGTGTCCATCACCATCAATAATACCACCAATTCACTCCCGAATTTTTTTTTCGGAATTTTCTTGCGAAGTTAGACGATTTGAAAACATACGTACAGTCTCTGAAGTTCCTACTAGCATGCTGATATTTTCTATAAATAGAAAATGTGCGTTGGTTACTTGCGGATTAGTAACTTCACTATAGATTATTACTATAATAGATAGTAGTACTATGTACTTAATCATTTTAAATATAGTACTATAGTAAATAATATTACGTTCCTGCATATAGTATGTTGCGATATAATCAATAGAAAAAATTGGATTACAAGGGCCATCTTGGATTTGACCAAATACTGGTTTACCTGAGAATGCACTAACAATGTGACTGATCATACCAAATCCAGGGATAATTAGAATGTAAACTTCTGGGTGCTTCTTATTAGTTAATTATTTAATAAAAATGAGTAAAGAAAAATGCGCGCCTATCGGAATAAAAATCTTTGCGCTATCTTATAAAATCAAAGAGGCCGCGCTACGGTTATAAAATTTCCTAGTAAATTTTATTAGCGGGGTGAAACCCCCCCCTATCGAATATTTTTATAGGCGCATAGTTATAAAATCGCGCGTAGCGCATTTTATTAGCTACGCTTAGAAAATTTACTAGTAAAAGGCGCCTATAAAAATATTCGATTTTTATTGGCGCAGGCGCAGTAAAAAAGAGTTATAAAATGGGGGCGAAGCCCTGCGCCTATAAAGGAAAAAATATTCTATTTTTTATTGGCGCGGGATCTTCGATTTCGTTCTTTTTTTTTTTTTTAAAAAGATCCCCCCAAAATCTTCGATTTTTTTTCCGGGGCGCGCTTGGGGGCGCGGAATTTAAATTTCTAAATATTCTTATTTTAAATTGAAATATCTTTAATATT
>Ga0160428_1000318_pt1 | contig 56559 bp, 71 predicted proteins | sample SolpanmetagenomM_FD_108198 | JGI IMG/M metagenome (GOLD analysis project Ga0160428, IMG submission 108198) | Solar panel surface microbial communities from Lawrence Berkeley National Laboratory, California, USA - M | ecosystem: Engineered > Built environment > Solar panel > Unclassified ... | reverse complement strand
TCCCGGTGACATGCCCGCGCAGATGCGTGTGATCGAGATAGAGGCGGCGAGGCCGGTCTGATGGCGCGCTCATCGAACCTCTCGGCAAGTCGCCGGCCGAAGCATCCTGCGCAGCGTCGCGACCGCGTAGAGGATCCGGCGCAGCCACGGCGGCATGTCGCGTCCCACGAGAGCATGCTTGGTCCGCCGGGCGAGGCGGACCACCCGCGAGGCGTCGCTCGGGATCAGGCCGGTCCGTCCGGGCGCACCATCCTGTGCCATGGCAAAGGTCGACAGCATCTCCGGCGCGAAGCGGACCCGTCCGGTCCCGGCCGCGGCCGGCAGGATACCTCGCGCGACGAACACGTCGTTCAGGCGCATCGCGCAGGCGGCGTGGCTGTTGCGGCTCTCCAGGGCGATCCGTCCCAGGGCTCCCAGGCGTCGGCGCTCGGGAGCATCGGCGATTAGCGCGCGGAGGGCCTCTTCAAGGGCGCCCGCCTCCAGTGGCGCGAGGCGGCCCGAGACCCCGTCCACGACGGCGGTGGCCAGACCGGTGGCGCGATAGGCGATGGTTGGGGTTCCGCACAGCCCGGCTTCCACGGGTGTCTGTCCGAACGTCTCCTGGCGGCTCGCGGTGATGTAGAGATCGCAGGCACCATACCAGGCTGCCAGCGTCGCCTCGTCACCAATCGGACCCGCCGCGATCAGATCCGGAATTCCGAGAGAATCCGGATCGTCGAGCCGTCCGACGACGACGAAACGGAGCCCCGGCCGGGCAGCCCCGCGCAGGATCGCGGTCAGCTCGGCCGTTCCCTTGCTGGGCGCGTCCGCGATCACGGCGGCGAACATGACGAGGACGTCATCGGCCGGCAGACCGAGTTCGCGCCGCAGGGCCGCGCGCGCGCGCGGACGGAACACGCCCGTCGGGAAGGCCAGGTCGATGCGATCGACCCGCGTCTCCCTCGGCGCCAAGGCGCGCGCCGCCGATTCCGTCCAAGCGGAGGCGGCGAGCAGGAGCGGTCCGTCGGGTTCGGCCAGGATCGCCTGCTTCTCGGCATAAACGCTGGCAATCCGCTGGGGCAGCAACTGCGGATAGGCGTTGGGCGAGGGACAGCGGGCGTCGCATCCCTCGGGGATGATGGGGCAGCCGGACGGGGAGGCGCAGCGCCCGGTGACGGGGAAGAGGTCGTGCAGCACGGCGGCGACCGGAACGGCTCGGGTGAGCCGCCCCAGGATCGTGGTGCGGCGGGTCGTGCCGTGCAGGTTGCCCGCCAGGATCAGATCGTAGCGCCCCTGCGACAGGGTGCGCTCCGTCCGCGGGAACCGCTCGACCCATTCGGCCGCCACCGGCGGCGATTCCGCCGCGAGGCAGTGATCGCTGACGGTGTGGCCGGCGAGGGCGAGCGCATCGCACAGGCGCCGGTGGGCGATCCCGGCGCCGCCGAGAGGACCCTGGTCGGTCAGGTTGGCTATCGAGAGGCCAGAACCCATCGCGGGCGCCGCGTGGCCCGGCGCAGAGTGCAGGAGCACCGGTCGGCCCACCCGTGTGAGCACCGCACCCTGACGGACGAGCCGCGGCCAAAGGGCGGCAACCGGATGTGCCGCGTCCGGGTCGAGCCCCCCGGCGGCCTGTACGCAGGAGCGCTTGAGTAGAGCCTCACCGCCGGTGAAGGGGGCGAGCGGCCCGTCCGGAGGCGCGGGATCGACGAGCGTCCCCGGGGGCGCTGCCACTGCGTCGAGACCGAGCGGTCCCGCATCGAAGACGACCCGCAGGCCAACGACGACGTCGGCGCCACTGAGCAGGAATTGCAGGCCGAGGGCGGCGAGTGCGTCCGGGGCCAGAAGGTCGCCCGGCTGGAGGATCAGGAGGGCGTCGTACCCTTCATCCGCAACGAAGAGGGGCAACCGAACTGCGCCATCTGCCCGCGGAACGATGTTGTGTCGGAGATTCGGATAGCCCTGCGCCTCCACGGAGGCCCGGGTAGCGGCGAGCCCGTCGCACGGCTGCTGGACCAGCGTCACGATGCGCAACCGCGGCCACGCGCCATTCGCCAAAGGTGGATCGACGAGAGCGGAACGGGATGGTCCGAAGGGCCAATCTGCGATGCCGTGCGCACGGGGTCCGAAGCGATCGGCGTCACCGTCCACCGTCAGTTGCGTGACGGATCCGTCCGATAAATCCGTCACGCTTGTCCGATCACCCTTCGCCGATCACGCTCGCCTGGGCATCGTGAGAATGCCGAGGACCGATCTCACCAAGGATGCGAGGGAGAGCTGAATCTTCCGTATGCGCGATGCCGGAGTCCGGCTGATGATTCCCATCCGGCCCGGCGCGCGATCGAGCCAGTCCAACCGGACACGCGCGCGGTGTTTCCGTCGACCCGAGAATCGAACCTTTGCAGGGTGAGGACCGGCGACCGCCTGAACTCTCTACGTCGCTGGGCATGCAGTGGAGCGCTTCGGCCCGGGTGTCCCGCGCGCGCGAACAAGTTCTCGAAATTTGAGTGATCTCGGGAAAAGACCGGGTCTTGGTGGTGCTGGTCGGAGTGGCAGGATTTGAACCTGCGACCCCCACGTCCCGAACGGGGGACCGAACCGCGCTTCTATGCCCGTTTCCCTCTGTTCCCCTAGGGAAACGGGTACGCCCGTTTCCCCGCTATCCACTCTCGTCCACCTCAATTCACGGCCATTCTTTGGTCGTCCTTTGGTCGGGACACCGTTTGTTCGCACGGCCCCCGTGGCCCGTGCGAGGTCACGCGGCCTGAGATCGGTCGTCGCCGTAGATCTGGCAAGCGGTCTCGGCTTCCGTCTCATCACGGAACCGAAACACCGCTTCTCGAACAGCCTTGGCATTTTTCGATTGCGCTATAAGCAGGAGTCTGCCCTCACCTTTGAGGATTGCGACGCGACCCCCTGAAGGCGAAATCACTTGGGGCCAGACGCCCCAAACCAAATCGACCTTCCTGAAGATGTCCGCCATCGCCGCCGAGGGGGGTTGTCCGCTCGCGACGATGGCATCGGTTGTCGCGAAGGCGCGAGCCACGAGGTCGCGCAGCTTGTACCCGTCCACGTTCCAGATCTTCATGGCTCAGTTACCTCGATGCGTCGGGAGCAGAACTCCATCGGCCGCATCGCGAGCCGGCAGCAAGGCTCTATGATTCCCGGACTGTCCTGATCAAACTAACGACCGCGCTGGTCGTTAGATTGGTTGCTCCCAGGCGGTTGCCCCCCGATCCTTGTAGATCTCTGCCAGCTCCCGCGCTGTTTCTCGTAGGACTTGCTCGCCTTCGACGATGCTTTTCACCGCCTTCGCGACGATGACCTCGCCCTTGCCGTCAACGGCCACTGCGAGGAATGGGAGTTCAGCTGACGGGGGGCTGTATATGGCGGACTTGATGATCATGGGCATTCCTCACTGTTGAAGCGAGGAATATGGGTGCGAGATAGTCCAAGGCCAGGGTGGGCTGTGCCAGAAGATAGATTGGCGTCCCGCGCCTGCTCGCGCTGCATCCAGATAGTTTCAAAGTTTCAGGTCTGCGGCTCATGCTGCACGTCGGCCAGCAATGGTTCGTAACAGCACCAGTGGCAAGTGCCCGTCTCAGCTGCTTTGCGGTCATTCCACTGGGAGCACTCTGGGCAGACCTTGAGTGCGATTCTGTCTCCGCGGATCAAGGCGAAGCCGCGGCCGAGGAACGTGCATCGCCGATCCCGCTCAGGCTGTTCTCTGGAGTGTGGATGCATTCACCATCCTATGACGCGGCCATCCGCAAGCCTCTGACGTTCCACCTTCTCTGGCGCTTCGCGGCGTCGTGTCAAGCCAACCGGTCCGCTCATTCTCACGCAAGCTGCCACGGTAACCATGTCGTTAACGAATGCGGGACAGTATGATTTGGGGTCTCCTGGGCGCCCCCTTTAGTGCATAGGGTTGGGCTCATGATCAGGCTACCGCACCCAATCCCTTACCAAGGTTCCAAGCGCAGCCTCGCCCCATTGATCGGCGAGCACGTGCCCAGGTCAGGCATCGAAACTTGGTACGAGCCTTTCGCTGGGTCTGCCGCTATGACCCTGTGGGCTGCACACAACAACGTCGCCAAGCGCTTCGTCATCGGCGACATTCTGGTGCCGATATGCGAGCTGTGGAAGGCTATTGTCGACCATCCCCGTGAGACCGCTGCCCAGTATCGTAGCGTTTGGGAAGGTCAGATTGAGGTGCCAAACGACCTTGGCTACTTCAATCGTGTTCGAGAGCGGTACAACACCGAACAGGACCCAGTGGACCTCCTCTACCTGGTGGCCCGGTGCGTGAAGAACGCCGTTCGTTTTAACAGGCACGGCAAGATGACCCAGTCGGTCGACAAACGTCGTCTGGGGATGCGGCCCGAGAAGATGGCGGCCGCCATCATCGGGTCATCCGCGCTCTTGAAGGGAAGGATCGAGATCAGGCCTGGCGATTGGTTGGCTACGACGGCCGACGCCGCACCTGGCGACTTTGTCTATATGGATCCCCCCTATGCAGGGACGACGCTCGGCAGAGACAAGCGCTACGCTGAGGGGCTCAACCCAGAGCGTTTGGTCGAAGGCCTACATGATTATCGGCTTCGTAGTCTCCGCTTCGCACTGTCCTATGATGGGATGACAGGCGAGAAGACCTATGGGCCCCCGCTCCCGACGGAACTCGGGCTGGCGCGGCTGCTTCTGCACGCAGGTGTCTCAAGCCAAGCCACGCTGGTGGGTAGGTCGGAAGTGACGGTCGAGAGCCTTTACTTGTCACCTGGGATCGGCAACGTCCGCGAAGGTATCATCCGTCGCGAGCGTCCGATTCAAGAGCTCTTGGCGATCTGACGTGCCGCTACCTTCAGAAGGTCGCCTACACTCATCCGGCGGGCAGCCGCCTTCTCCTTGACCGCCTCATAGACAGCCACGTCTTCACCTTGCCAAGCGATGTCGGTGCGTCGCACATGCTGGGTCGCGATGTGTTCGTAGACCTCGGGGAACGCCCAGTAGCAGGTTGCGCAAACCGCGGCCTTGCGTTGCGATGGTGCCATGTTGGGGCAGTTCTCGCATGACCAGGACTTCGCCCGTTGGCTCGATGCGTCAAGGAGCATGTACGCCTTCACGTCATGGTCCGAAAGACCGGCGTCCCCGGCGATGCGGTACGGCACCCGGTGGTCGATAGTCAGCACGCGCTCATCGAGTGTCGCTCCGGTAATGCGATCCTGAGATCCGTACGCCTTCAACAACGCTTGCTTAAAGGCTTTCGGAAACGCCGACCGGCCGCCAACGCGCCCTTCCTGGATATCGGCAGGTTGGCCAAACATGTAGACCGCCATCCGCTTCCCGGTGGTAGACGTGCTGGACCCTGTAATAATCGGGATTCCAGCATCCCGTACGTCGCCGATGGCGCGTGGAGGGTGGTTGTAGCCTAATGCCTGTATGTCGTCCGTAGATATTGAACCCTTGTCGAGCAGCACCTTCAAGACGGCGATGGCTCGCTTATTGGCACCTTGAGCGATGACCTTCTCGGCCAGGATTTGGATCTTTGGATCTATCGGCTGGGTCATGAACGGGCTGTGTGAACCTGTGCGGCCACCCGTTCGCCGCTCGACTGATTCGGGGTAAGCTGACGCTGCCCTGCACCGGATCGGATGTCGATCGATGGTCTCGAAAAAGTATCGTGTCCGTAAATCCAGCTTCAACGACCTCGCGATCATCGTGCTCGAAAAATCACGCAAGCCCATGACCTGCGGCGAAATCATTCGGTGGGCGAGGCGTCTCGATCTCTTGAAGTCGGAAGGCCAGACGCCGGAGAAAACGCTCCATGCCTCGCTAAGCCGGTCGATTGATCGAGACCCACTGACACCATTCCGTAAAAACGACCGGGGTCGTTTCGATATACGCGGGCGCACCTATGATGCGTCCTAACACTCAGGTCTGTCGCTGAACTCCAGCCTCTCCGTAAGAACCGAAGGAGGTTTCGATGCGTGGTTTGTGGCTGACGCTTGGCTTTGGCGCAGCCGCCGGCGTAGCGGCTTCAGCATTCCTGCTAGGTCCAGTCTTCAAGCAGGATTACGAAACCTGCATGGTCTCCGAGATGCGCGGTCAGACTGCCTCGATGCAGTCGATTGTCGATAAGTTCTGTACCAAAAGGGCCCATCGGCGCGTTGATCTGAAGGCTCGTGGCGTGCGTGCAACTTGGAGGGGCGACTGGATCCAACAAGTTGTGGAGGCTGACGGCTATGAGTTGTCGGACGGTAAGTTTGTTTTCTCAGGCAAGGAGTGTGCTGAGAGCAAGGATGAGGACTTCAAGCTGTTTGCGAAGGGTGATGCCGGCTCCGATGGAACGATAGGCCTTATGGCAATGCTGGACTCCACCGCTGACGCATTGGCGCCAAAGTGTATGCGGACGTTGGCGCTGTACGGCTACTACCGCTAATCCTTCCAACTCAGAGTGCCGACCGGGACGTTGAACGCAAGCAACTAGCCTCCTTTGCCGCCGCCAGGGCCGGGTCCAGGCTCAGGACCTCGGCTACCATCCGTTCGGCCGTGAGCTCCTCGCGCACGTACCGGCCCATGATCTCCACCACCGCGGGGGCGACCTGGTGCCCCTCGCGGGCGGCCTCGGCGAGGGCCTCACGGACGGCCTGCGCGCGGGTCGGGTTGTCCCGGCTCATGGCGACTTCCTCGCGAGGAGGGTGAGGTCGCGATGGCGGAGCATCAGGTAATCGTCGTCATCCTCCTCCGAGATGTCGCGGGATCCCCTGGAGGCGTCGTAGCCCCCGCGCACGTAACCGGCGCGATAGGCCCCCTCCAGCGTCACGCCCCGGACGAAGCCGGCGTCCTTCAGCGTGGCGAGCACCTCAGTCTCGTCCAGTTGGACCTCGTCCCCGGAGGCCTTCACGAGCGCATGGTCGACGGCCTCCTCGTCGGTCAACGCCCGCAGCCAGGCGATGCGCTCCTCCTCGACCCGGGCACGCTCGGCGCGCAGGCCCGCGACGGTCCGCTCCAGGGCCTGCGTCTCCTCCGGGGTGAGGGCCGCCACCTGGCTCGCGAGGGCGTCAATGTCGGATTCGGTCATGCCCGATCCCTCACGGTCACGACGGCGACGTTCCCATGCGGCCGGTCGGTGACCGTCGCGAGATCGAGGAAGCGGTACCGCTTGTCGACCTCCGCGATCTCCTTTCCGAACACGGACCGGAACTGTTCACGGGCGGCCGCTTCGTCGGTCGCGTAGACCACGCCGGCCGTGACGCGGGTGTCAGTGCCGAAAGGATAGGTCGGCGCACAGCGGTCGAAGTAGAACGGCCTGACACCGGCCGGGCGCGTGGTCCGCACCTTCACCGTCTGACTGCCGTCCTCGTGCGTCGTCGTATCCGTGGCCGTGATCATTGGCGGGCTCCCGAGAGATGGAGCCTTGATCGTCATCCCCGCCGTTGCACGTCACCAGTGGCGCCCCGTGCCCTCGACCGATTCGTTTCGGCCGGCCCGGAAACACCCCCGGATGAACCCCGGTTCGGGGTCCGAGCGGGCCTCGGGGCGATTTTGTTCATAATCCGTTCATCGCCAGGTACCGACGTGCGCCCGACGTGCGTCCATGCGAGGCCGACGGTGGGCGCACAGAGGCCGACGGCACAAAAGATTCGGGTCCGCGCCGTTTCGACTGGCGACGAGCAATCCGGCGCGGACAATCCATGGATGTCGGACATTCAGGGATTGCCCACCATGCTCAGGATCATCCTCTCCTTCTTCGGTCTCATCGCCTCCCCCGCGCCGGCCGCGCCGCCGGCCCGTCCCCCGTCCCGCCGGTCGGACAAGCCTGTCGGACGCCGTCCGACGGTCCGCGACCCGGGTGTCTCGCCCGAGCGCGCCGCGGCGTTCCTTCAGGAACAGGCCGCCCGGGACGCGCGCAACGCGGCGGTCATCGCCGAGCAGCAGTCGGCCGCCGAGGACGTCCGTTTCGCAGACGCCGTCCGTCTGATTGGCCGGGCGCACAACCGGTCGAGCGGGCTGCACATAGACCCCCGGAGCGTCACCGCGGCTGAGGCCATCGTTGGTGGCCCGACGGCTGAGTACATGCGGGCGTGCCGCTACGCCGGCGTCAGCCTGCCGCTCGTCGGAGACGGCATGACGCCGGTGCGCCTAGCTGCCCTTCGCACCGAACTCCTGTCCAGGACCACGACGGACCTCGACAGTTGGGAGAAGGGTGACATCGCCGTGACAAAGGCCAGGACGGAGGCCAAGCGCCACGGGGAGCCTGTCCCGCCCGCCCTTGAGATGCCCGCCGAGGTCGTCGCCGGCCTCGCCAAGCTCGCCCGTGAGAGGATCGAGAGGCTCGCTCGTAGGACCGGCGGGAAGGCCAGCACCGGCACCGAGACCGCGACGAACGCGGCGACCGATTCGTCAGTCACGACCCCCGTCACCAGCACCACCGCCGAGGCCAAGGACGGTGACGTCGAGACCTACTCGCCCCCGGGGCCGAAGTAGCGGCAGCAGGGTCCAAACGGCCGTCCGACAGTCGTCGTCCGACATCTCATGCATCAGGAGTAGTGAAATGGAGTGTAAGCCAGCCATGGCGGTCGGACACGCCGACCTCCAATCGCCCCCCTTGCAGGGGGTCTCGCTGCCAGGGGCTCCGCCCCGTGGACCCCAGCCTGCGGCGCCCGATTACCGCAAGCTCGCGAGCAAGGTGGACGTCCGGTTGACCGGCCCCCTCCGGTCGGCCCTGACGGAAGCGGCGAAGCGCGCCGGCGTCACGGACGGTGCCTTCCTCCGAAACCTCGTCGCGGATGCCCTCGGCGTCGAGGCTGCGGCGGACCGTGTGTCCGCCCCCCGGCAGCGCATCCCAGATGCCGACCTGGCGGTTCTTGCTGGGCTCGTCCGTGACATCGGCGGCCTCTACGCACCGGCCCGAACCGGCAAGGTGGAGGAGGTCCTCGCCGGCCTCGACGCGGTTCGTGCCGCGCTAGTCCCCATGGTCGTGGGTCTGAACGCCCCGGCAAGTCGCGTGATGGACGAGTGGGACGTCATCCACGCGTCGATCCTGAGCCTCCGGGCCAAGGCCGGTGACGCTCGAAAGGCGTTGGTCGACGTCAAGGCATGGCAGGCCGACATGCGGCATCGCCTGGAAATCATCGTCGGCGACGCCGGGCGCCCGGCTCAAGCCCGCCTCGACCGCGCCATCCAGGCGAAGATCACCGTCCGCTACCCGGCGGCCGAACAATGATCAGCGGCGCCATGAGGGGCGTGGGCGGCGACGCTCTCGCCCGCCATCTCCTGAAAGACGAGAACGAGGAGGTCATCGTCCTCGCGCCCCGGGGCCTCGGCTCCCCCGACTTGATCGGTCAGGTTCGCGAGCTCGTCGCCCTGTCGCTCGGCGGCCGGACGGACCGCCCCTGCTACCACGTGCACTGTGACCCCGACTTGCAGATCTCGGACAACGACGGCGCGCGCCGGCGCTTCTGGGCACTGTTCGAGCAGGAGTTCGGGCTCGCCGCGCAGCCCATGTGCGGGGCCGTTCACGTCAAGCACGGCCGCCGGCATGAGCACCGCGTGTACAGCCTCGTGAAGCCGTCGGGGAACGTCGTCGACGTCGGGTTCGACTTCGCCCGGCGCGAGCGGTGCGCCAGGATCGTGGAGTTCGAGCACGGCATGCCGGGCCCTACGCCGTCGAAGCATTCCCGAAGCATCGTGAAGGCCCTTCGCGAGCAGGGCCGGGACGACGTGGCGGACTGGATGGAGGCCTCTGGGACGACGACGGCCGCCCGGCCGGTGGCCCGCCTGAGCCCCCAGGAACGCCTGATCCAAGAGCGGACCGGGGTCAGCCTCGATGACCTGCGTGCGGCCGCCCTGGCAGCCTGGCGGGAAAGCGCCGACGGCGAAGGATTCCTGGCTGCCCTCCGAGCCCGCGGCCTTGACCTCCGGGAGGGGCGGTCCGGTCCGGTCGTCGTCGACAGCACCGGGACCGCGCATCTCGCGACCCGCCTCGTCGGAGCGGCCGCCCGGCGCGCGGACGGTTCACGCATTCCCGCCGGGGTGGTCCGCGACCGCCTGGCGGGCCTCACCCTTCAGCATCACGGAGACGGACATGACGAACGAGGAAATAGGGCAGGAGCTAAAGGTCGTGCGCAGGCTCCTGGAGGCCCTCGTGACGGCGCTGGCGCCGGACGAAGCGCCGGCGGAGCGGTCGCTCCTGGAAGTGCTGGCGGAGCTCACGACGGCGGTGGACGATCAATCGGCGGTGGTGTCGAGCGTGCACTCGGCCGTCTCGCGGCTCGGCCTGCCGACGCGCGTCTCCGAGCCCGCTTGAGATTCGCGCTGAGCGGGGCCGCCGGCGAGGCGTTCCGGTCGCAGGTCGAGGACGTCCGGACCCGGACGTGGATTGCCGTGCCGGGCATCACCGATATCTGGGGCCTGCCCCTTGTGAGCCCTGACCGGCGGGTCTAGCCCAGGCTGGCGATGTAGGCCTCCAGGTCGACCTGGCGGGGGTCCACGACCCTCGCAGGGGCGGCCGGCTTCGCGGGCGGTTCGTCCACCAGCGCGGCCGGTGCGGGATCCGCAACCGCCGGGGCGGCCGGCTTCCCGCCGGGCGGCAGGTCGTCGAGACGGTCGAGGGCGGCTTGGATCGCACGGATCTGAGCCTCGCCCGCCGCGCGCGCGTTCGCCATGGCGTAGTCCGGGATGGCGTCGCCTTCGTTCATCCAACGCCGCATCGTTCGGGCGCTGACGTCCATGGCGTGCGCCATCTCCCCCCCGAACCTCTCGCCGTACATCGACATCGAGAGCATCGACAGGCGCCAGCGACGCGACATCTGCGGCCGAGGCTTCGGCTCCAGGGGCGGCGCGCCATTGCCGCCGATGCCGTGCCGGGCGGCCTCCGTTTCGGCGGCGAGCCGGGCGGCCACTCGGGGCAGCACTCGCTCGGCCTTCGGGGGCGTGCCCTCAACCTCGGCCGCCGCCTTGCGCTCGGCGGTCAGCTTCGCGATCCTCGCGAAGTGCTGGGCAGGGGTCTCAGCGGGCATGCGGGAGCCTCCAGGCGGTGACGAGGCGGGCGACCTGCCGGCCGAAGGGCGTAAGCCAGGCCTCAGGCTCCGGGCGGAGGCGGTAGTCCACGAGCCGGCGATCCCGCAGCGTCCGCAGGTCCGCGACGACAGCGGATTCCGCCGTGGTGGTCCAGTACGCCAGCGCCCAGACCGGCGCGTGACCATTCATGTCCGGCTGGGAGGCAATCTCCGCGACGCCGGCGAGCAGGACGCGCAGGCGGCCGGGCAGACGCGCGGTCGCGGCCCGGGCGTCCTCCGGAAAGGCGCGAACCGCCTTGAGGTCGAAGTACCCGTCGACGATCCGCGTGCCGGTCCGCTCCTCCGGGAGGGGGCTCTCGAAAAGGTGGCACGGCATGAACGAGATGCCCGGGACGTGCCCGAGCGTGGCGCGCAGGTCGTCCTCCGTCGGCGCGTGGCCGACGACATCGGAACTGGCATCGAGCGCGATCCAGCCCTTGAGGCGGGTAGCTTGCATGATGGTGATGCCGAGGGGCGCGGGGGGCGTCGAGGGAGTGATGGGCGAGGAGGTCACGGAAGGGTCTCCGGAATGGAGTGGCGGGGGGGGCGGCCCCCGTCCAGGCGCCCCGTCACGGGCGGCTGGAGGGAGGCCGGGGCACGAGGCCCCGGGTCTCAGGCGGTGGGGGTGGCGAGGTCGGGGCGCGTCCACAGCCAAGCGCGCGCGGCCTTGTCGGCGTTGGTGAGGTCCTGGATCAGGCAGGGCTCGTACAGCGCCCGGACGAGAGCGAGAGCCTCGTCGAGCGTGCGCCGCGAAGCGGGGTTCGTGGCCAGATCCGAGAGACTGAGCGCGGCATGCATCGCCTTCTCGGCGGCGACCTTCGACTTCGCTCTGATGTCGTCCCGAACGAAGTCGTTGCCGGCGCACTGGAAGTCGGCGGCGCTGGTCCACAGCAGCTCCATGGCAAGGATGGCAAGGGGCGGCGGCAGGGCGGCGAAGATGGACGTCTGCATGATGTGCTCCTGGTGGGTGGATGGTGGGGATGCCGGCCCCCGTCGCGGCGCCCCCGCGAGAGGCGTCGGGAAGGAGGCCGGGGCGCGGGGCCCCGGCGGATGGTTCAGGAGAGGCTGATCGCGCGGTCGGTGACCTCCACGTCGTAGCCGTGGACCTCGTACCAGCGGCGCTCCGCTTCGATGACGGCGGCCGCGCCCTCCGCGCTCAGGGGGGCCTGGTGCCTCCAGCCGGTGTTGTCGTGGCCGCGCTCGTCCCAGGTCTCGACGTGGACCGAGTAGCCGACGCTCGGGTGGATCGTCTGGACGATGAGGGCTTCCTTGGTGCTCATTGGAATGGGTCCTTGGGGGTGCCGGCATCGCCGGCGGTTGATGGGGTCCCGCAAGGGGATCGGGCGGGTGACCTATCGGCCCCCGGCCAGCGTCCCCCTTCGGGGCGGCTGGCGGGAGGTCGGGGGGTGTGTGAATTCCACACACCCCGGGGCGGGTCACTCGGGCTTCGTGAGGGATTCCGGGTCGACGTAGTCGGCGTCCGTGGCGCCCTTCCACTCCTCGGGGATGTGGGTCCCCCGCTCGGCCCAGCGCTGCTCGTAGTGATTGTCGATCATCTGCCCGAGGACCTCGGCTTGCATGGCGCGCTCATGCTTCATCTGGATGGCCGACCGGATGACGAGTTGGTCGAGCCATGGCGGCGGATCCCGCTGACCATCGGGGCCGGAGACCCATTTCGAGATCTGGGACTGCTCGATCGGCTTCCCGCGGAAGTGCCCCAGGATCGCTGCCAACTTGGGCTGGTAGCGGGGGCCGAACATTGCGCGCCCGTAGGCGTCGAGCTCCTTTTTCGTCATCAGTCGAGGTCCTTCCTGGATCAGCGTGAGGCCTGTTTTCGGCCCTCGCCACGACCGCCTCCGAGGTGTTTCCGGGACCAGCCGGAAAGAGGGAAGCGGCCGTGGGGAGGGCCGGGGCGGGTGCCCCGGCACTTGGTCTCAGGCCTCGTCGAGGCCGGCGAGGGGGTTGAAGGGCTCGTCGGAGGCGGGGGTCTCCGGCTGGGGGGCGGCGTCCGGGAGGACCCCGGCCAGGACCCAGTTGGAGCCGGTGGTGAGGGTCTCGGCGGTGGTGGTGAGGGTCTCGGTCATCGTCTTTTCTCCGGCGGCCTGTCCGCCTTGAACTGGAATGTATGACCGCCTTAACGTGCTGTCAACGGGTTTGTCCCATTATTCGGTACAAGTACGAGATGGCCACCATCGGAGTTGTCCCTGGGCTTTGTGCGTCGGGGGGGATTCGCCGGGCTGCGGGCTTAGCTAGACTCGGCGACGTGAGATCAGACGGAGGGTGAGATGCAGGTTCAGGGACTGGACTATCGGGCCATTGGGATGGCGCAGGGGCACGGCGCGGCGGTGAGGATCTACGAGCGGGCGGTCGACCGGTGGCGGACGCGCGCCGAGGACCTGGAGCATCGTCTCCGGCTCGCCGAAGCGGATACCCGTGCCACAGACGCCGGGCGCCTGGCGCAGGTGCACGCGCTCAGGCGGGCCTTGGAGGCGCACGCGCCGTTCGATCCGGTCCTCAAGACGACCGGGCGGTTCTATGCTGGCGGGGATCCCGAGCGGGTCTACGAGGCGGGCTACGCGGATGCGTACGACGACGTCGGCCGGAGGGCCGGGCTGAACAAGTGCGTCCGGCCGATGACGGCATGGGAGAGGGCCGACGCCATCGAGGCGAAGGTCCTCGCCGAGCCGGTGGTCATCCGGGGCTGGGGGTGGTGGGAGCGGGTCACCTTCCGCGGCATCCAATACCGGTCCGTGCGCGGCGCCGAGAAGGCGCGGGCCGAGGCGGCCGAGGTCGCCCGGCAGGAGGCGTTGGGCAGCTAACCGGAGTTAGCTACCCATTCCCCCGCTAGGTTCTCAGACTCCCGGGAGGCGCGCCTGCGGGGACACCCCGGCGAGCTCAAGCGTCTTACGTTCGTCGCTGACGAGCCACCTGGTGCGGAGGAACATGAGGCCGTCCCTAGTGGCGAGGGTCTGCTCGACGTGCTTGTTGCGACCGAGCTTGATGAGCTTGACCCGGAAGTACCCCTGCTTCCTCAGCTTGCCCTCGGGCAGGACGCTGTCGCCCTGATCGAACACGAACCCCCGCTTCCTGAGCCAGGCGAAGAACTTTGCCTGGGGGGCGTCGAGGAGGCGCGCCACGTTGGAGAGGCTGCACAACCCTCGGTCGTCCATGAGGTCTTCGAACGCGGCGACCTTCGGCGCCTGGAGCTCCACCTGGGTCTCGCTGGACGCGAGGGCGCCGCGGATGACGGTGAGCTCGCGCGCCTGTTCCTGGTTCACCTGGATGAGTTGCAGGGTGATGGCGGTCAACTGCGCGGGATCCCGCACGTTGATGCCCGGGGTCGCGACCGGGCGGTTTCGAAGCTCCGCCTCCATTGCGTTGAAGGCGGCGATGTACGCCCGCTTCCACTTCAGGGCCGTCGCGCCGGTGAAGCCCATGGCGATGAGGCTGAACCCGTCCCGCGTAAGCAGGAACCTGCGGTGCCGCTGCGGCCCGGTCTCGGGGACCGTATAGGACCCCTGCATAAGATCATGCAGGGCCAGGTCGGGCTCCGCGGCGATGGCGGTGTCGATGGTCTGGAGGACGGACCGGTGCGTCTTGCCGAAGAAGGCAGCGACGTCGCGGCTATCGGCGACCGGCCGGCCGTCGACCGGGGAAACGATGGGACGGGGCGTGGAGGTGGTGGTAAGCTGCGTGCAAGCCGACATGGGGGGTGATTCCCTGGTGCGGTCAGGCCCCCGATGCCGGTGTTAGCGCACCGCCGGGGGCCGCCCCTCAGGCGAGGGGCCACGTCTCAGGATACCGATTCGTTTTTCCGCTGCTGGACTTTCAACCGGCGTCCGGCCCCGGGCGCAGGGGCACGACATTGTCCGCAAATGCGGTCGGGGCCTCTGCCGTCCACGGCGTCCACGTCAGGCCCCGCAGGACGATGAGGAACCCCGCCCACAGGACGGCCGCCCCGAGGTAGGCGAGGCCCTGCGCCGCGATGCCCGGGACGTCCGGGGCGGTGACGCCGGCGATAGTCAGGCAGGCGAGCACGAGGAATGACCGGCTTTCGGGGATCCACACGTCCCGGACATAGGAGCGCCTGGTCATGCCGACCCCAGCGCCAGGACTGCAGCCCGCAGGCGCGCGTCGACATTTCCGAACCCAACGACGGGCCCATCGATCTCCGGCCGGTCGTTGAGGTCGAGGAGGAGGACCTCCCGGCCGCCGTCGAGCAGGCCGCGCAGGACACTGGGCTCGTCGGTGTCATAGAGGATGGCGGTCACGCCGTTGCGGGGGCAGTCCGCGAGGGCGGGCCGTCCGGCGATGAGGGTGTCCCACGGAACGATTCGGCGGCTCATGGGTGGATCTCCTGGATCGAGGCGATGACGCCGTAGCGCCGGTCGAGGCGGTCGAGTGTGCGCCGGTACGAGACCGAGAGGCCGTCCCGGCAATCATGCTGGCGGCGGACGGCGCGGCGGTCGCCCCTAGCCCGGGCCCGCTGAACGACCATCCCAACGGACTTCCAGCGCATGCCGAGCGTGGCGCCGATCTGCGGCGCGTCCATGCCGGCGTGCCAGGCATCTAGGATGGCCTCGCGCCGGTGACGCTCGCCGTCCTTCCCGGGGATGGCGGCCTGGCAGGCGCGCAGCAGGGCCATGCGGGGGACGTCGACGACGATGGGCTCCGGGGCCGGGACGGGCTCCGGCGGAGCGGACATGCGGATGCGGCCGGCGACGGCGTAGCGGAACCCGGCGCGGGGGTCGCCGCGCCGGCGCGCATCGTACAGGATGACGGAGACGTGCGACGGGTTGAGCCCGAGGGCCGCGGTCAGAAGCGTGCCCGAGACGCCGGCGGCCCAGCGGTCGAGGACGGCATCGCGAAGCACAGCCGCTTCGGCGGGGGTCCGGCGGTCGCGCATGGGTCAGGATGCGTGCGCCGCGTGGACAGCGGCCCTGATGTCCGTCCCGCCGTGCACACAGTTCGTGTACATGCAGGCCTCGTGACGAGTGCAGGTCCCTCGCTTCCGGCAGCCTGCAGGCCATACCGGATCGGGTTCCTTGTCCGCCTCGACGCCCGGCACCGCGTCTCCCGGGAAGACGACCCCGAGCTCGCGCAGGCGGGTCTCCGCTACGCCGGCGAGGCGACGGAACTCGCCGGCCAGGGTCCGGCGCAGGACGTCGCACACATCGGCGTCGAAGGTGTACCCCAGCAGCATCGAGGCCGCGGGCCTTTCGGCATCCAACATGCCCGCCTTGTGGAGAAGCAGCCTGCGGCATTCGGATAGAGCCTTAGCCTTGTCGAGCTCCTTGAGTGTCATCGTCGTCCCCTGATCCTGTTACAGGGGAACAGGCTCACCCGCGCGGTTGACCGTCACCAGGGGGTATCGGAACCGTCCAGGTCGGCGCGTTTGCTACCTATCTGCGGTTAGGTGCCCATTACTCGCATCGTTCGCCGACACGTCCGAGACGAGCTCCGGGAACAGGGCGTCGGCCGCGAGGATGGCGAATACGGCAAGCATGGCGTGGTCGGCCGACGCCGGCGACGACCAGGAGGCCCGGGCGGCCCTGATCGCGTCCTTCGCGAACAAGCGGGCCTCTTCGACCGGGGTCAGATTCCTGCGGCAGGGGTCCGCGTCAGACATGGGAGGCCTCGGCGGCATCGAGGGCGGCAAGCGCCCGTTCCAGCGCGGCCGCCAGGTCCTCCGGCAGGGGCCGGTCATCAGGTAGTTCGAGGTACCAGCGGCGCCATGAGACCAGCGCGTTGGCGGCCTCGATGACGGCGCGGGTGGCGGTTTCAACGGGCATGACGGTCCCCCTTGCGCAGCGCGGCCGCGGCCCGGATGGCCACGGCGACGTCCGCCTTTGCGGCCGGCCCCGGCACAGGCTCGCCCCGCAGCGCCGCGAGCACGTCCGCATTCACGGACGGCGCCGGGGCGGCCACGTAGCAGGCCAGGGCGAGCAGGGCGGCCGAGGGCGTCACGCGGCCGGCCTCGCCGCATCAGCCTCGTCTTCGTCCGAGGGGTTGAGATCGAGCCAGAGACGCAGGGGGGAGACGTCGCCGGTGTCGACGGCGCGCTGCATGGCCCGGCGCATGGACAGGCACATGCGCACCATCGCCCGGACCTCGCGGCGCAGCGCGGTCATCTCGGCTTGAAGGCCGCCGTTCTCGACGCGGAGGGACCGCATCTGGGTCGATGCCTCGTCGAGGCTCGCCGTCAAGGTGACGACCTTGGCCTGTTCCTTGTCGAGGAGCTCGCCCATCTCCTTGCGGAGGGCGTCGCCGGCAACGCGGATGGCCTCGGCGTCCGAGATCTCGCGGAAGTTCTTCCTGATCCAGGGCCATGCCAGGAGGATGGCGCCCAGGATGCCGGCGATGATGGCGAGGGGCTTGGCGTCGCCCACGAGGCCGGTGAGGATGGCGTCCACGTCAGTGTCTCCCGTACTCGGCGTGGACGTCAGCGATCCAGGCGAGGGCCCTCCCGCCGCATGCCGACTTGGCGCGGTCGAGGAGCTTGGCGGTTGCGATGATCCGGACCGCGGCGGCGCGCCCGAAGGCGGCATCCGGGATCTCGGGGAAGGCCCGCGCGAAGCAGGCCGCGAGGTCGGCGGGAACCGGCGGCAGGGCCGGCAGGGTGGAGAGGTCGGGGGCGGACGTCGGGGTGCAGGCACCCAGCGTCAGGCCGATCAGGAGCACGAGGGCGAGGAGGCGCTTGCGCATCACAGTTCCCTCAGGCGGCGGGCGTCGTCGGCCGTGGCGCAGGGCGTGTCCGCAAATGCGGACAGCCAGGCCTCAAGCTCCGCGAGGCGCTTGGCGGAAGATTCCGCCTCGTCCTCGGCCGCCATGGCCCGGCGGGCGTCGGCGGATGCGATGGTGGCGGCCGCGGCGACCTGACGGCGCTCCTCCACGAGGGAGGCCATGGCCCGGGCGGTGTCCGCATATGCGGTCCCGAGCCTGGCGGCCGTGGTGGCCTGGTGGGATCCGGTGACATACGCCACCAGCACCAGGCCGAGCAGCGCGACCGCGATGGCCCCGGCCCGGCCGAGGTAGACCCACGCGGCGACGGTCGCGGCCACGAGGGCGGCGACGATGCCGGCGGGTCCGAGGCCGGAGCCCAGCAGGCCGAGGAGCGCGGTCACGCGAGCCTCGCCAGCTTGCAGAGGAGCCGGGCGGCCTCCAGTTTGCGGACGATATTGCCCTCGCAACGGGACAGGAGCAGCCGGAGCCGGATCTCCAGGATCTGGCGCTCGATGGACTTCGTCTCGGCGTCCATCTCAGGCCTCGTTCGTGGAGAGGGCGCCGCCGGCGGCGAGCCGGATCGGGCGGACGTTGGCGGGCTGCGCCAGCTTCCAGGGGCACCGCCGGGCGGCGATGCAGCGGCTCTTGGCGATGCGGGTGATGCACACCTGGTCGCTCTGGTTGCCGCCCAGGACGTAGAGGGAGGTGTCGTCCTCGCCGACGTAGAGGCCGACGTGGCCACCCCCGCCCTCGCGCTCGAACACCAGGATGTCACCGAGGGACCGCTTGGCGGCCGGGGTCCCGAAGGAGCCCCAGTTGCGGGCCCAGAGGGGGTTCTTCACCGGCTCGAAGCCGGCGCGCTTCACCACCGTGGCGACGAACAGGCCGCACCATGCGATGCCGTCGTTGACGTAGGCGCCGGCGACGCCGACCTCCTTCGCCCAGGCCAGGATGGCGGGATTCGATGCGGTCCCGGGGGTCTCCTTCGTCCCGAACAGGGCGAGGGCCTCGATGAGGACGCGGGGGCCGGTCTCCTTGGAGAGCCAGGCGTATGCGGTGGGTAGGTTAGGCATTGGAGGCCTCCGATGCGGCGATTGCCGCGTCGAGCTCCTCCAGGGCGGCGTCGATCACGGCAGCCTTGCCGCAGCGGGTGCAGACGACGGCACGCGTGCCGGCACTGACGATCTCGAACACGCTGCCGCAGGTAGCGGGATCCGCACACGGCGAATCGAAGCGGTGCTCACGCTGGGGAAAGGGGATGATCTCGGCTGACACTGAGGAGGCTCGACTGCCGCCGGCGGCGGCCTTCATGCTCATCAGCGGACGCCCCGCCCCGTGGCCCGTGCAAGGTCACGCCGCCCGGCGGAGATGGCGCGTGGGCCGGCGGACGGGTGCCGTGACGATGGTGACGACCCTGCCGTCCTTCACGCGCAGGCTGATGCGGTCGGCGGGCACGACCACGACGCCCGAGCGCATGCCGGCCGCGAGGATGACGCCCCCGAGGGACGCCAGGTGCCGGCGTACCGCCTCACAGTCGATCCCCTGCGCATGCGCGCGCGCGAGGGCGGCCGGGTCATCGAGGCCCTCGGCATCGAGGCCGAGGAGGCGCTCGGCGTACCGGCGAACGGAATGATCGGTGGCGTGGGCGCGGTGGGATGAGACGTGAGACACGGGGCGGGCTCCGGCGGGTGAGCCTCCAGCAGAGCCGCGTCGGTCGACCGCCACCAGGGTCGCCGCTCATGTCGTTCCCCCGCGGGTCGGAACCGGCGAGAATGGCATCACCGATTCGGCGCCGGATGCCCCTCCTAACGCCAGATCGGGGGCTTCAGGCCCTCAAGTGGCCCCGACGTTAACCTCGGGCCCTAGGGAAGCGCGGTCGGGGCTTGTGGCAGGCATCGCCAAGCGTACATTGGAAGAACGACGCGGGTGGTGGCTCCCCGCAAGCCCAGAGATACCCTTGCAACTCCAGCACCGTCCCACGCCCGTTTTGCCCGCGTTTCTCCTCGATGCCGAGGAGACCGAAGGCCTGCGCGCGCCGGTGGCGAACGTTGAGGCGATGCTCGCCCACCTGTCGGTGCTGCACCCCAAGAACGGGCGGCACCTGCTCACGCTCATGGGCTACGACTTCAAGAAATCCATCTCCTGCCGCCCCAGGGACGTCCGCAAGGTGCTGCGGACCTTCGAGGCCACGCACGTCTCGCTCCAAAGGTTCAACGACACGCGCGTCAACGACGGTCTCGCCCGCATCAACGCGTTCGCATGGTTCGACTGCGAGATCACGCCGAAGTCCGCCTACTACGGCATGGACCCGGAGGAGATCGCCGGCATCTTGCTCGCCCGGTTCGACGCCGCCGGCATCCCCAGGCCGTCCTACGTGCTCTCCTCGGGCCGTGGCATCTGGGGCGTCTGGCTCAGCCTCAACCCCCTCCCGGCCAGAACCGCAGTGCGGGTCAAGCGCGCGCTGCAATCGTTCTGGGGCATGACCTTCCGCACTAACCTCCGGGCAGATGCGGAGCGCGTGACCGCAAAGGCGGACGCGCTCCGCGCCCTCTGGACTGGCATGGACCTCGACGCGACCGTGGGCGACATGCCCCGCGTTCATCGCATCGCCGGCACGATCAACGAGAAGTCCGGGACCCTCGTCCGGCTCCTGTGGCCCGCCTCCTGGCACGACGTCGAGCGTCTCGACTTCGAGGACTTCGCCAACGTTGTCCTGCCCTACACCCGGCAGGAGATCGCTGAGCGCAAGGCGGAACAGGCCGAGCGCGAGGCCCGGGCGGTGGCCGAGGGGCGCCCCGTCCGCGCGGCACGACCGATTCGTTCCGGCAATGGCTTCTATGCGCAGGTCGCGGACGAACTCCTGCGCGTCGCCGCCCATCATGGCCAGGCAGGCCTCGCCGGCATCCGCCGCCGCTGCCTCATGGCCCATCACGTCGCTTCGGCATGGGCATCCGCGGGTGCCGGTGGCGATGCCCGGACGTGGGCCGAGGCCCTTGCGGACTACTGCGTCGGAGACGGCCTCACCCTTGAGGACCTCGTCTCCTACCTCGTGCCTGTCGAGAAGCGCCTTCGCCGGCACGAGGCGGGCGAGACCTCATCATGGGGCGACGGAACCCGGTCGACGGTCTACGGATACGGCGCGCAGCGCATCGTGGACGAGATCGGCATCACCGAGGCCCTCGCGGCCGAACTTGGCCTGGTGCGACTCCGCCCGGCGGATCCCACCCGCGCGCCGATGACGGCGGCCGAGCGCCAGCGGAAGCGCCGGGCCGCCAAGGGCTCTCAGAGCCGCGAGGAACTTGCTCGCCTCGATCAGGTCGTGTGCAAGTTTGCGTTCAACCTGGCGTTCGTCGAGGGGCTCACCATCACCGAGATCGCGAAGGTCATCGGATGCTCGCGCAACACCGCGGCAGCATACCTGGAGCGGGTCGAGATCGGGTTTGGCGGCGTCGTCTACACCGGTCCGGAGACTGTCGAGACAGAGGCGGAAGCCCTTCCTCAGGCCGCCGCCATGGAGGATGCGTCCGAGCAGATGCACGGTCCGCGTCACGCTATTCTAGGGCTGGTCTTGCCTGCCGACCCGGCCCCGACCCGGCCCCATCCTACCCAGGTTCCCCCGGCCCCATCCAAGCCCCGGAAGGCCGTCCCCGCCTTCCTCCGAGACCCTGTCGCCCGCCTCGAAGACCTGATCCAGCACCACACCCGAACCATCCACGCTCTCCATCGCCAGGACCGTAGGGAAGGCATCCGAACCTCGTACTGGGACCGTTCCGACCGTGAGCGGGAGGCCGTTGCCGATGCCAAATTCAGCCTCGCCTGGGAGATGGAGACCGGTCGGCGGTGCTTCCCGGTGAGTATCATTCCCGACCGCCCCAGCCCTTGTGACGTGCAGGGCCGGCGCCTACACTGAGGGCAGGGTCGAGAGACTCTGGGCCTGAGCTTGAGCCACAAGTCTGGGTGACACACGCCCGCCTCAGGGAAACCGGGGCGGGCGTCGTCGTTTCCAGGGTCGCCATCCCCCGGCAGGGCCAGGGCGAAGCCCCGGATCGCCTCCCAACCCTTTCCAGGGCCGAAGGCTCAGGATCCCCTCCCGGAGGGACAGGGCGTAGCCTCCCAGGCCCCCGGCATCGGCCGTCGTGGGCCTGGAACAGGGGTTTGCCCACATCCATCCCGTAGGGCCACGTGGCGACCTCCCTAGGGCCTCGTGACCTTGCACGGGCCACGGAGGAGACCGCCCCATCCGGCTATGCCCAGCGCTTACGACATGGTCCTGCTCTCCGACCTCCGCGAGGCAATCGCGGCATGGGAGGAGCAGTATGTCTCCGAGGCCTCGTACTCGAAGTTCGTCCGTGCTTCGGCATGGGTCACGGACCAGTCCGCGAAGACGGTCACGGAGAACATGCGGGCGGCCACGGGCGAGGTCTTCGACCGCCCGACACCCTGGATGCTCCAGGGGTGGCAGTACCGCAGGAGTCTCGGGAAGGGGCGCTCCCCGGGGGAGGTCGAGGCCGAGGCGTACGTCCTGGACAGCCAGAGCGCCGTCTTGAAATACGCTATGGGCGACAACCGGAACCGGCGCCTGCCGGGGGACGTCGGCCTCGCGCAGGACCGTGTGCTCGTTCCCCATTGGGACAATCTGGAACGGACGCAGGGGATCCGCCCCAACGCCTCCGGCGACCTGCCCGGGTCGACCATGGCCAGGCTCATCCGCAACGCCTCCGGGGTGTACGCCAAACGGTCGGTCCCGGGCCGGTGGGGGGTCTACAAAGGCGAGATCGACGCCGGGGGCACGCGCCTCCAGGGGTACATCGCGCGCCCGCCCAGGGTGCGCGCGCCCGTCACGGATGCCGGGACGCAGCGGTCCCGGTTCATCAACGGCAAGGGCAAGGTCAAGGACCCGACCAAGGTGGTCAACTTGGACAGGCCGCGGATCCTGCTCATCGAGATCCCACATGCCGACTACCAGCCCATCATGCAGCGCCCCTTCGAAAGCGCCGTGGCCGAGGCCCGACGGGCCATCCCGGACCTCATGGCCAACGAGCTCGCCAACAACATCCGGCATGCGGGCCGCAAGGCGACCGACGCCCGCATCGCCACACTCAAGGCACAGAGGGACGCGGCCAACGCCCGGGGCGACATCACGCGAGCCGCCCACATCTCCCAGGAGATGAGCCGGATCTATCGCGCCACCTCCATCAAGCGCCGGTGAAGTACAGCCCATCCCCATGCGCCCCATGCCCCATGGTGCCCCATCCCATGCCCATGAAAGCCCATGGCGTGCCCATGGGGCCAGATGGGACGCATGGCGCAATATCAAAGACTTAGCCCATGAGGCCCATGGCGTCGGTGCCCATGCCCATGCCCCATGGGGATAGGCCCATGGGGCATGGGGCGCATGGGGATGGGCCATGGGCCATGAGGAGTGCGGATGCCCATGGGGATGGGGCCATGGGGCATGGGGCGCATGGGGATGGGGATGGGCCTCGTGACCTTGCACGGGCCACGCCCCCCTGCCGACCCTGGCATCACACAGGAGGCGGCCTGCCTCAGCCCACGCGGCCTATGAGCGTGCGGGGACGCAGGTCCGATCCATCACCCGGGGGCCGAAGATGTAGAGGGCGGCGCGATGCGCGCGGGGGCAGCGGGGATGCCGGATGGCATCCTCCCGACCCCCAGGCTGTGCGCCCGACGTGCGCCCGACGGTGGGCGCACGCGATGGGGACCCCAGAGGCCCCCTGTGGCGTGCGGGGAGGCATTCGCCCGTGACACCTCGCTGAGTGTGAATTTTTTCAAATCGGTTCCGCATTCCGCATTCGGATCGGAGCCAAGTCACTGACCGCAAATGCGGACGTCGGTTTTGGAATGCGGAAACGAGGGCATGGCTGAGGGGACGGGATCCGGCATTCGGGACGGCGAGGACCTCGCCGGCGAACCCGTGACCGCAAATGCGGACGAGGCTCCCAAGGGCCGGGTCGTCAACATCGTCGAGCTCGCCGAGATCACCGGCTACCACCGGGACACCCTCTCAGAGTGGATCCGCAGGAAGGGGCTGCCAGTCGAGAAGGACGGCTGGCACGGGGTCGGCTACCACATCGACGTCCGCAAGTTCATCGACTGGCGCGAGACCCAGGCCCGGACGGACGCCGTCAAGAACGCCCCCAAGGCCGTCGCCGGCGGTTTCGAGGGGTGGATGGGGATGACCGATCCCAACAAGGCGGCGCAGGCGATGGACCGGTTCTCCCGGGTCGGCGAGCGCCTCAAGGACCTGGTGCCCCGGGCCCCCATGGTCGAGGCGCAGCAGCGGGCCAACGGCATCATCCGCCAGGCCGTGATGTCGATCCCGGACCGAATCTGCCGGGACATGGCCGGCTTCCCCCCGGACCTCGTGGACCGCTGGCGGGACAAGGCCAAGGGCTACTGCGCCGGCGCCCTCGGCGAGGGGGCCAAGGCCGTCGACCAGGCCATGCGCGACCATGCAACCCGTCGAGCTTAGCCCCGAGGTCCGGGCCGCCGTCGTCGAGCTCGCGCTCCCCGGCTTCGAGGCCTTCTGCGACAACCTCATCGAGGCCTGCACCCACCTGGTGCCGAACCCCTACGTCGACATCGTCGCGTGGATCGAGGGTAACTGCGTCATCCCGAACGGGTCTCGCCCCGGGCCCGTGGTGCTGGACGTCATCCAGCGCGCCATCGCCCGCGCCTTCCAGAAGAAGGGCGTCCGCCGGGTCGTCTACCTCAAGCCCCCCCGGGCGGGCTCCTCGCTCCTCCTGGCGCTGCTCCTCCTCTACTTCGCCTGCTACGAGGCCCAGGACGTCATCTTCTACGAGAGGACGATCCCGGACGCGCAGGACTTCCACGACAAGAAGCTCAAGCCGATCCTTCAGGCGTCGACGTCGCTCCGGCACCTCATCCGCGAGACGGCCGGGGCCGAGGTCAAGGACGCGTGGACCGACATCTACCTGGCGAACGGGGCGGTCATCCAGCTTCGCGGCGTGCAGATCGACGCCGCCTTCAAGGCCATCCGCGGCTACCTGGTGGCAGCCGACGAGACCGGCGACCCGGCCTTCCTCGCCAAGGGCAAGGGGTCCGAGGGCAACAAGATCGAGCTCGCCGCCCGGCGCGCGGCCGAGTACTTCGACCCGAAGGTCTACGCCGGCGGCACGCCCACGACCCCGAACTGCGTCGTCGCGCTGGAGTGGGAGCGGTCCGACAAGGGCGTGCTCATGGCCCCCTTCCCATGCTGCGACGCCCCTCCGCAGGAGTTCCTGCCCAACGTCAGCCAGGCCGGGGTGAAGGGCGAGATTCCGGGTCCGGGGCTCAAGTTCAGGTGCGACGACGCCGGGAAGGCGGTCGAGATCGGCTACGAGTGCGCCGGGTGCAAGAAGTGGCTCTCGGAGCCCATCGCCAAGAACGACGTCATGGAGGCCGGCGAGATCGTCGCCACGGCGGCGGACACGGCGGACGAGGGGCATTGGGGCATCTACTCGTGGGCGATCCATTCCAAGGATCCGCAGTCCGCGTGGGCCGAGATCATCAAGGAGTACCGGGCGCAGCTTCGCGACCCGACGCGCCGACAGAACTGGGTCAACCTGTGGCTGGCCAAGCCCTACACGCCTGAGGTCGAGGGCAAGACGGATCCCGACGAGCTTGAGGCTCGGTGCGAGGACTTCGACGCCCCGTGCCCGCAGGAGGTCCAGGAGATCCTCGTCGGCATCGACACCCAGGAGGGCTCGCACCGGCGCAACCAGTTGCCTCGCCACGAGGCCGTGTTCACGGGCGTCGGCCGGAACGAGGAGAAGTTCATCCTCGGCCGCCGCATCATCGACCGCACCGCCATCGAGCTCGTCGACGACGACGGTGAGATCCACCAGGATTGGGAGCCCATCGACCCGTTCGGCCCCGACGCCGCCCGGCAGATCTGGGCCATGCTGGACGAGGGGTGGGAGAAGCCGGACGGCACCGTCCTGTACCCGTCCCGCGTGGGCGTCGACATCGGCTACCTGACCCAGAAGGCCTTGGCGTTCTGCCGGCTGCGCGAGAGCAAGCGCCGGAAGATCATCCCGTTCAAGGGGCGGAAGGAGGCCAAGGGCTACCGCCAGAACCGGGCCAAGCCGATCACCAAGCGCCCCCGCAACGCGGACAAGAGCGGTGGCATCGACTTCGATTACGTCGGCACCCAGGGGCTCAAGGACCACATCGACGACTGCCTGCGCATCGAACCGGGGCAGCCCTATTCGTTCCGGTTCTCGGGCACCCTGCGGGGCACCGACTTCTTCCAGCAGTTGACCGCCGAGATCCTCCACCACGACCCGGCGAACGCGGACATCTGCTGGTGGGGCAAGCCGCCCGGGCAGGACCATGTCTCGAACGAGGTGCTGGACTGCGTCGTCTATTCCCTCGCGGCCATGATCTGGCAGGGCGCCAAGAGCACGAAATCGAGGAACGCCATGTCGCTCGACCCGGAGGTGATGCCGATGCGGAAGAAGCGGAACCGCCCAAAGCCGCCTGTGACCGCAAATGCGGACAACGTGCCGGCGTCGGGCGCACGTCGGGCCGCGGCGGATCCCGTGACCTTGCACGGGCCACGGGTGGAGCCGGACGGTTCGCGGGATGAACCTCGCCCTGCGCCGTCCCCGGCGGAGGCGCCGCGCCTTTCAGGCGTCCGGCGCATCTCGGGTGACAAGCCCCGGGGCGGACCTCCCAACGCCGCCGAGGCCCCGGTGCGGGAGGGCAAGCGCCGGTATGGCGTCCTCCATCGCGGCCTCGGATGGTGACGATGGCGACCTGGAACACCTACGCGGAATGGAGCGAGGAACGATGCCGTGCCGGCATCGACCATCTCCAGTCTCAGGTCTCGGCCGGCGCGGTCCAGATCACCGGTCCAGGTGGCGGGGCTCAATTCATGACCCCCGACAGCGCCCGCTACTCGATTTGGGAGATGCGCTGCCGGATCGCCGAGATCAACGGCACGCCGCGGCCCCCTCCGCCTCCCAAGGTCGACAAGGCACGCCGCCGTATCCGGTGGACCCGGCCCTCCCACGACATCGGTTACTGATATGCGCGCACCACCCCCCGGCCTTCTGGCACGCGCCGGCAGCGCGATCCGCGGCGTCTTCGCGCCCGACGGCACCCGCTCGGCCACGAGCTTCGGGACGGCCCCCTCCCAGCGCCGGGTCCAACCCGCGTATCTGGCGGCATCGACCTCAGGCCTGGTGCCCCAGACCCAGAGTCTCGGGCCCTACGACGCCATCCGGTACATGCGTCCTAGCCAGAACCTGGTCAGGAACCAGTACCGCAACGACAACTGGGTGAAGTCGCTCATCAACAAGACGTGCGAGCTCATGGTCAGCACGGGCCCGGTGCCCGTGTCCAAGTACCCCGAGCTCGACGACCTCTACTGCATGGCTTCTGCCCGGTTCGACGCCCGCGGCGGACAGGACCTCGGATCCCTCATCCGCAACGACACCTACCGGGATTACCTCCTCGACGGCGAGGGGATGATCCGGCGCCGGACCCGCCGGGTGCAGAGGCTCCGCGACGGGTCGTTGGTGCCCGAGCGTGGCCTCCTGGTGCCGGTGCAGTTCCAGACCCTGTCGAGCCAGCAGTTGACCACCGGCAACAACGTTACCCAGTCGGAGGGGAACCAGATCGCCCCGGGTGGCCGCGTCATCCAGGGCGTCGAGCTCGACCCCATTGAGTGCAGGGCCGCCTACTGGCCCTACAACCGGCATCCCCGGACCTCCGACCCCATGGGGTCGTTCGTGCCGCTGGAGCAGACCCGCGTCCCGGCCAACGAGTTCTACCACATCCACGTGCCCTCCGAGACCGGTGCCGTCCGCCCCGACGTCCCGCTGGCGGCCGGCATCCTGCGCGCCCTGAAGAACTTCGAGTTCGAGGACGCCAACATCCGCAACATGCTCACTTCCCAGTACCTCTCCATCATGCTGGAGGAGGACCTGCCGGACGGTGAGGAGGGACCGGACGAGGAGGAGATGCGGTCGCTCATCGACGACATCGTCATGTCGCCGGGCATGATCGGGCGCCTGCCTGCGGGCGTGAAGGCGAAGATGATGCAGCCGCCCCCGAACGCCAACTTCCAGCAGACCGTGAGGCTGAACCTGCTCTACCTCTGCGCGGGCATGGGCACCCCGGTCCACGAGGTCACCGGTGACGTCGAGAGCATCACCGAGCGCGCCATGTCGTTCGCCGGCATCAGCATGCGCCGCAAGGCGGACATCGAGCACTCGATGCTGGAGCATCAGTTCTTCAATCCGTCCCGGGTCGACTTCGTCGATGCCGCCGTCGCCGTCGGGCTATGGACCCCGCCGCCCGGCCGTCCCCTGTGGGAGGCCTACATGTGCGAGTGGCAGTGGCCCGCCATGCAGATCACCCGGCAGAGCCAGGAGATCGCGGGCATGCTCAAGGCCATCGACGCGAACATCATCGATCCCGACACCGTCACCACCAGCATGTTCGGGATCCGCCCCGAGGTCCGCGACCGCCGCGCCGCGAAGGCGGCTGCCAGGGCCGCGACGCTCGGCTTGGTGGCCGGTGCCGCCCGGGGCACCTTCGAGACCCCCGTGGCCCAGCGCGTCCTCGCGGAGGCCGAGGCGGAGGAAACCCGCGAGCGCGACATCGTCGACGCCGCCTCCGGCGAGGACAGCGTGCTGGATGACGACAAGGTCTGAGAGGACCTCTCAGGCGTGACCTTGCACGGGCCACGCCCGGCCCCGGAAGCTTCAGAAATTGCTGGAGCACCCGTCCTTGTCCACCACCGTTCCCGAGACCCCGACGACCCCCAAGGCGCCCCTCGCGCCGACGGTCCGTCGCGGCCTGAGGGACGGGGACCTGGTGACCCGTTCGGGCGCCGGTTCCTCGTCCTCCTTCGATCCCGAGACCCGCACATTCGAGTTCACGCTCGCGTCCGGAAAGCCGGTCAAGTCCGAGCGCTACTACCAGGCTGACGGCGACGAGTACGCCCGCTGGCACGCGGTCGAGGAGCAGCTCGACATCAGGGGCGCCGAGGAGCTCGACCAACTCGTCGGCGCGTCCATCCTCAACTCCCACTACTACTACGCGCTCGACGCCATCGTGGGCGTCATCGAGAGCGCCCGGCTCGACGGCGGCGCCCTCGTTTGCACGGGCCGCCTGTCCCAGCGGGACGGCGTGAAGGACATCGCCACCGACATCGCGGACGGCATCATCCGGTCCGTGTCCGTGGGCTTCGACATCGTCGAGCAGTCCATGAGCCTGCGCGCCGGCCAGGTCCCCCTCATCACCATCAAGCGGTGGAAGCCGCGGGAGGCGTCACTTGTGGCCGTCCCCGCGGACAACACCGCGCGCATCCGCTCAGGAGCCACCGACGTGACCGACAAGACCCCCGCCGAGATCACCGCTCCCGTCATCGTGCCCGATGCCGTCGTGACGCCCCCGGTCGTCGAGGACGTCGCCGCCATCCAGGCCGAGGTCGACGCCGCCCGTTCCGCCCTGGCGTCCGCCGAGGCCCGCCTGTCGCAGCGGTCCGCCCCCGTGCTCCCCGTCGCCACCCCGGCCGTGGATGCGGCGCGCAAGGCCCAGGTCGACGCGCTCCGGGGCGTCGCGCAGCGGAACGGCCGCATCGCGGACTTCGAGGGCCTCGCCGCCGGCGGCGCCTCGGTCGAGGAGCTCCGCACCGTCGCGGTCTCGGCCATCGCCACCAGCGGCGGCGAGATCTCCGTCACCCGATCCTCGGGTGGTGGAGCCCAGAAGCCCGCCCTCCTGACCCGCTCCGCCTACGTCGCTCACCGCGCCGGCCAGGCTAACTGAGGAATCTCCCGTCATGGGCACCGAGACCTACCGCATCGAAGAGCGTCACCGCGACGCCGACTTCATCCTCACCGACCTCGGCGACCGGTCCTACGAGACCGTGAAGCTGACCCCCGACACCCGGTACGGCGCGTCCACCCCGCTCGCCCGCACCGCGGCCGGCGCGGTGGTCCCCGCCGGGGCGGGCCTGATCGCCGTCCCCGCCACCCAGACCTTCGCCGGCTTCCTCGTCGCCGAGGTCGAGGCGGGCGCCCCCGGTGAGCGCGTGCTGGGTGCCAACCTCTGCCGCGACGCAGAGGTGGTCTCGGACCGCATCGACTTCCCCGTGGGAGCCGACGCCGCCGAGACGGCCGATCTCTTCGACGCCATCGCCGAGGCGGCCGCCGCCCGCGGCATCATCTTCCGGGCCCGCTGAGCGCGGCCGCGACAGGAGCAACGGCAATGTCCGACGTGTTCAGCAACGACCCCTTCTCGAACGTCACGATGACCGACGCGGTCAACAAGATGCCGTTCGTGGATACGGGCATCCAGACCCTCATCCCCGCCACCGAGACCGTCTCGGTGACCGAGGACATCCAGATCGACATCGAGCAGGGCACGGTCCGCTTGGTGCCGGTGACCGCCCGCGGCGGCGACGCGGCGGTGCAGGATCGCTCGAAGCGCCACACCGTGAAGATCCCGATCCCGGTCTACGAGCTCCGCGATACGATCCAGAACCGTGAGGTCCTGAACCGTCGCGAGACCAGCAGCACCAACCTGATCACCCTCCAGGCGCACCGCGACGCCATCCTGGCTCCCATGGGCCAGAGCATGGTCCACACCCGGGGCTTCCAGCGCGCCAAGGGTTGGCTCGAAGGCAAGGTGCTGGACGACGACGGCTCGCTCGTCATCGACATCTTCCAGCGTCTCGGCGAAGAGCAGATTGTGCTTGAGTGGGACACCACGGACGCCAAGTTCAACGCGACCGAGGCGTTCATCGAGCTCATGGAGCAGTCCGAGGACGAGCTCGGCGCCATGGCCGCGGACCGCTACGTGGCCGTCGCCGGCCGCAACGCCCACGCCAACCTGCGCCTGAATAAGCAGGTCGAGTCTGCCGCCCAGAACCCTCTGAACGTGCAGCTTCAGTCCATCGACAAGCGCAAGGGCGTGCGCATGTCCGAGGCGGTCGACCTCGCCTCCTACGGTCGTGCCCGGTACACCCTGCCCAACGGCACCACCGATGGGTTCGTCTCCGACGAGTTCATGTACTTCTCGCCGGTCGGCCCCGGCCAGGCCCGCTCCGTCGTCGGCCCGTCCGACATGAAGGAGTTCTGGGGCAACCCGCTGGACATGTACGTGTCCATCGAGCCGACGAAGCACGGCAAGGGCGAGGAGGTCCTCCTCCAGGCTTGCTTCCTGAACCTGATGGCCCGTCCGCGCGCCGTCATCAAGGTCAAGGTCATCGGCCCCAACAGCCTGAAGAAGTACGCTCGCCTCAAGTGAGCGCCGCCCTCCATCCGTCCTGAAACGAGGGCCCGTCCGCACCCCGGGCGGGCCCTTTCTCATCGAGGGGCCCATGGCCGACAAGTACGTCTCAGCCGCCGTTTACGAAGGCGGCGCTGCCGTCCAGGCCTTCCCGCTCGGGGGCCATGCCTCGGCCGTGGCCGTGAAGGCGACCGAGGCCCGCAGCCTCGACGCCGGTTTGGCCTCCGCGGCCAGCGTCGTCATGCTCGTCGTCCCGGCTCTGCGCACGCTCTACGTTGGGCACCGCGGCCAGGTCGCCGGGAAGACGCCCGACCAGATGCGCGCCGCCCTGTTCCCCCTGCCGGAGGGCGTCTGGACGTTCCTCCTCCCCGACGCCGCCCAGGCCGACCTCGTCGTCATCGCAGACGCGCAGGGCGACCTCGACCTGCGCGTGCTGGCGGCCGCCACCGTTGGGGGCGAGGCATGATCGGCGACTACCGCCCGCCGCCGACCCGGGTCGTGGGCGCCGAGCGCACGGGCCCCTCCACCGTTCTCGTCCGGCTGTCCACCGGCAGAACCGCCGCCGTCACCGTCCCGTCCGCCGGCGCCTGGCGTCTGACTGACCCCGGCGTCCGCCTCGACGATCCCCGCCTGCGCATGGACGGCTCCGTCCTGCCCACCTCCTGAGGACCCTTGTGACAGCCATCCCAACCTTCGCCGGCACCGTCGCCCCCGCGGAACTCATTGCCAAGCTCGACGTCCTGACGGCCGAGCTTGAGGCCCGGCGCGTCTCGACCGCCGCCCGGCTGACGGCGCTTGAGGGCGTTGCCAAGCCCGCCGGCATGAGCCTCGTTGCGCCGCCCGTCGCGTTCCCCATCTCAGCCCTGGCGACCCCCGGAGCCGCGGTCTCGCGTGGCATGGCCACGTTCCCCGGCGTCGGTCTGGACTCGGACGGCCGCGCCGGAATCGTATGGCTCACCCCGACCCGTTTCGCGGTCGTCGCGTCGGAGAATATCTCCAGCGCCCAGACACAGCCGTTCGCGCGTGTCACCCTGTTCTCCGTCGACGCCACGACCGGCGCGCCCACGCAGCTCTCCACGTCCCTGATCGGCCCGAACCTTGGCCCTGCCGGATCGTACAACATCAATCGCGGTCTCATGTTCGGCGGTCTAAGACTGTCTGACACCGCGTTCAAGGTTGAGTATTACGGTCAAAACTCGTCCGACAACTTCATCTTCATTGGCGTCACCGTCAGCGTTAGCTTTGACCCTGCGACCAATACTATCACGTCGGTTACTGATCGAACCGTCAACCATACCTCAAGCGCGAGCGGGGGCGCGGGCGCGGTCGGGACGTCCTACGGTCATCGCCGTCGCCTGTTCCCCGTTGGGCTCAATGGCTATGGTCTCGCCCGTTATGCCAACGTCGCCGCTTCCGCGACCGGCTGGGCTCCGATCCTCGACGTCGGGGAGCGGAGCCCGGGTTCCTCGTTCCGCGTTTTGCGATACCTCGCCGCGGGCGTGTCGACATACAGCCTCATGGTCGACCGCTGCGCGGTCGACATGCTGGTCATGCTACAGGAAGGCTCCGCGACCGGGTTCGTCGGGGGCCAGGCGACCGTCTCCCTGGTCCATGCCGACGACGCGGGTGCCGGGGTCGTCACCAGCCTCCGCCTCGGCGTGTCCATCGCCGGCAGCCCGCGCGTGACGTGCCTGTCCGAGAGCCTGACCATCGTCGCCTTCACGTCCGGGTCTCAGTACGGGACCTGGCTCATCCGCCGCAATCCGGCGACGAACGCACTCTCCGTCGTCGGGTCGTTCTCGACCGTTGGGGCGCTTGGCGTGGCCGCCATCGAGATCCTCCCCCTCGGACCGACCAGGGCGCTGATCCTGACCAAGGCGGCCAACGCCACGATGACGGGGACGGTCGTGTCCATCGACCCCAACGCGGCCATCGGGACCTCCCCCTTCACCGTGGTCTCCACGTTTACGTTCAACGTCGGCGCGGGGGTGGCGGGCTTCACGCCCGCGGACGCCGTCACCGTCTCCGCCGTTGAGCAGATCACCGGGGACAGGTTCGCCATTTCCTTCCGGAACGTGACCCGCAACGCGAACGGGACTGAGGTCGTCGACCTCCTCGCCGCCTAAGGACTCCCGCCATGCGCCTGATCGTTCTCGACCCTTCCCTCTCGACCGTGATCGCCGACGCAGGCGACGGCGAAGGGGCGCTTGCCAGGGCCCTAGCCAACCCATCCTGGGCCGGCCTGGCCCTCGCCTGGACCGACGGCCCGGCCTATGTCGGGACGCCGGCCCCAGAGGGCCTGACGGCCGTGGACCGCACCGCCCCGGGCGCCGTCCCCGTCACCTCCGACCTGTCCGCATATGCGGCCACACGGCGTTTCGAAATCGAGACCGCCGGCATCGAGATCGGTGGCCTGACGATCAGGACCGACCGCGACAGCCAGGGCCTGATCGACCGGGCCTACGCCCTGTCGCTCGTGGACCGGGACAGCCCCATCGTGTTCAAGGCGATGGCTGGCCCGGTGACCATCGACGCCGCGACCATGCAGGCCGTGGCGGTCGCCGTCGGCCGGCACGTCAGGGATGCTTTCGTGCGCGAGGGCCAGGCGCTCCTCGCCATCGTCGCCGGCACCGCGACGACTAAGGCGGACGTCGACGCCATTCTGGAGCCGGTCCCGTGACCTCGCCCCTGTTTGCCGTTCTCGCCCGGACGCTGGTCATGGCCCACCCGGCGTCGGGGCCCGCGCTCCTGGAGAGCCGCGCCCATGGCACGGTCTCCCTTCGGGCCACCTTCATCCGGACCGAGCTCGTCCGGTCCCGGATGGATGGGGAGGTCCCCATGCTCGATGCCGAGGACCTGGCATCCATTGAGAAGGCGGCCGCGCCCGAGGTCGAGATCGGCGACATGATCTACGCCGAGGGCGCACTTTGGGAGATCCACGTCGCCCTCGATGACGGCGGTGGCCTCGTGAAGCTTCAGCTCAAGCAGCCGCAGCTTGTGACCGCAAAGGCGGACACAGCCACCCTGAAGCTGGCGGTCGCCGGACAGCTTGCCTTGGAGGATCTGGAGGACGGCGACGAGATCGCCGCCCTGACCCAATCGACCGTGTTCCGCTTTCGGCAGCGCAGGACCTCCGGGGCCGCCACCATCGTGGTCGCGGGCGAGACCTACCAGGTGCTCGCCGTGGAGGCCTGGCAGGGCCTCTGGCGCAAGCTGACGCTGGCCCGCGCCGAGTAGCGTTGGGCGCACGTCGGCCGCACGCGGGGCGTGACCTTGCACGGGCCACGGGCCACCCCGGAATCTCCCTCTCGCACGTAGCGAGAGAGCCAGTTGTCCGACGCACTCACGATCATCGAGGACGCCTTCCGGGCCCGCATCAAGGCGGCCGTTCCGGAGTTCAAGCGCGTCCTCGGGCCGGAGGACTTCCCGATCCCGGAGAAGTACCTGCCGTGCTGCGTCATCGGCATCGGCGCCGAGGACGTGCGCGAGTACCACGGCAGCGAGCCGGGCGAGCGCCTCATCGAGCGCCACCAGAAGATGGACGTCCTCATCGTCCTCGACGAGGGCCTGGACACCTTCCGCCTCGAAAGCCGTGACTTGGCGAACAAGACCCGCGCCGCGCTGTGCGATCCCGCCGCGCTGGGCATCGAGATCGAGGACATCCGCCTGGTGTCCTCGCAGCCGCAGACCTTCGCCTCCGAGAAGGGGTCGCAGGGCGGCTTCCACCTGGCGTTCGTCGTCCCCTTCGTGAGCTCGGAAAACGACCCGGGCACGATCCTTTCGCGTCAATAACAGGAGGCCCCGATGGGCACGATCTACAAGCCGCTCTCCGCCAATGGCCTCCTCAAGCCCGCCGGGCAGTGTGGCTTTCAGCTTCTCGGCCAGGCCGGCTACACCCAGTTCGGGCATGCCACCCTGTCGTGGAAGAAGAGCTCGACCAAGAGCGAGATCCGGACCCCCGAGGACCCGGGCCGTCCCATCATCGCGACCGACTATTCCGAGCAGAGCGGGATGGTCGACATCGAGTTCTCGAACCTGAACAAGCTGGGCATGGGCCTGGCGTTCATGGCGAACCAGCGCCCCTACACCCAGGACGCCGTCGCCTCGAAGACCCAGACCTTCCGGGGCGCCATGCTCCAGGAGATCCTGGAGCTCAAGGGTGGCGCGAACGTCGTCGAGGAGGCTGCCCACGCCGGCCTCATCAACACCGTCGTGACCAGCGTCGAGATCGGCGGCGAGGTCGTCTCGCCCTTGACCTACCGTCACGACAGCAAGTCCGGCACCATCCAGATCACCTCGTGGCCCGAGGGCGCCGAGGCCAACGAGGACGTTGAGGTCACCTTCACGGCCCCCGCCGTGACCGCCGCCGCCAGCGTCTCGGCCTACGACCTCCTGTCGAGCCTGTTCTTCCGCGGCCGCTTCATGATGCGCCAGAACAACCTGCGCGGCGTGAACCGGAAGCTGATCATCCCGCAGCTCGCCTTCGGCGGCGACGGCGGCGACGTGCAGATGATCCAGGACGGCAACGACGTCGTGAAGATCAGCGTCTCCGGCACCATCGAGGCCGACTACTCGCAGCCCACCGGCCGCGAGAACGGCTACCTGGTCGACCTCGTCGATTCGGCCGCCTAAGCCCATGGCGCGTACGCTCCTCTCGCTCGCCGAGCTCAAGGCGGGCCTCCAGGTCACTCCCGCGAAGGGCGGCATCGTCGTCCTCCGCGGGATGGAGATCCCGTGGGTCCCGGTTACCGTGGCGCAGTACACCGAGCACGTGGCGGCCCTGCCGTCCGTGCAGGCGCTCTACGCGTTCGGCGCCGAGATCACCATCGCGACCGAGCAGGCCAAGGCGGGCGAAGAGCCCACCGTCCTGCCGGACGCCGCGGCGTTCCAGAAGGCCCAGGCCCAGTCCGCCCTCAAGGCGAACGCGGCCTTCCTCGCGATCTCCTTCGGCCACCCCGGCAACGAGGAGCTCCGTGACTGGATCGCGGACTGCCCCATCGAGGAACTCGAAGTCGCGCTCGACACGGTCGAGTACGGGTCGTGGGGAGACGACCCCGAGCGTTTTTTCGGCGCGGTCGCCCGCTCGATGAAGAGCCGGCCGATGGCGGCGATGCAGGCGGCGGCGAAGAGGGAGGCAGCGACCGGGTCCTCGCAGAAGCCGACGCCGACGCCTTCGACGAGGACAGCTTCGAAGGCGAGGACGAGGACGAAGCCGAAGCCCAGGGCCCGCAAGCCCCGGTAATCCGGGACCCCCGGCGCGCCCAGTTCATCCGGATCGTCGAGATGACGATGGCCCTCTCGCTCACCGGCATCGGCCTCTCGGCATGGAACCTGTCCATGGCGGAGGTCCGGGCCCTGACGGCGGTCAAGGTCGCGCAGGAGGGGGAGGAGCAGGCCCGGATCGCAGCCGCCGTCATGGCGGGAATGAGCGCCGATCCCAAGGCGTACGAGGCATGGGTCCGAGCCCGGACCGACTGACAGGAGAGCCCCCGCCATGACGATGAGGAAGGAGGTCGCCGATTTTAGGGCGAACTTCAGCATCGCGGGGCTCGATGTCATCCGCCGCGACTTCGCGGAGACGGCCCGCGTCCTCAAGGGCATGGACAGCGCCACCTCGGCGTCGTCCGCCAACTCGACCCGCGCGGCCGCCGATGCCGCCCGGGCCGCCGCGGCCATGCGGGTCCAGGAGGCCCAGAACCTGGCGGCCGCCGGCAAGTGGCGCGCGGACCTGGCGCGGGTCAACCAGCGCAAGGCCCGGGGCGCTCTCGACAACGCCGACATGTCGGAGGCCATGGCTCGCTCCGACGAGTTGCAGGCCGCGACCGCCGCCCGCCGGGCCGCCGTCCAGACCCGTCTCCAAGACCGTGCCGAGCTCCGCGCCGAGAAGGCGGCCGCCCGCGAGATGGTGGCCGTCGCCGAGGCCGCCGAGCGCGAGCAGGAGGCCCTCCAGCGGAAGCTCACGGCCGTCACCAAGGAGCAGATCGACGTCCGCGTCATGGCCGAGGCCAAGGCCGCGAAGAAGCGGCTTCCGGCCGGGGGCAAGGCTGCCATCGCCGGCGTGCAGTCTGCCCGTGCCGACATGCAGACCGCCCGAAGCGCGTCGAGTGGCGCCCGTGTCGACTACAGGCTGGCGGTTGAGGACTACACACGGGACGGATCTGACGAGGCCCTCGCCGCGGCACATGCCGCCCGGGACCAACGCGTCGCCGCAGCCCAGGCTTCCCTCGCGGCCCGAGCCCGGCTGCGCGATGCCCGCGCCGCCGCCACGGCCAAGGGCGTTCTCGATCAGGCAGACGCACCCGCCCGGGAGGCTGCGGCCGCACGTGCTCAGGCCGTTGTCGACGCGCGGATCAACCGTGAGCGCGAGGCGTCCGAGAGGGCCGCCGCCCAGGCCGCCGCCGATGAGGCCCGTGCCGCCCGTGCCGCCGCTCAGGCTGAGGAGCGTCGGGCCGAGGAGATCCAGCTACGTGCCGCCGCCGTCGCACGCGCGGCAGCCACCGACGGGGTCTATGCCACGGCCGAGGCCCGACGTCGTGCCGACGCCCGGACCGACCTGGCAGCCCTCAGGAAGCCGTGGCGCGAGGTCCGCGCCATGAGCCGGGACCAGGACCTCGGTCCCGACGGCATGGCCGAATACGAAGCCAAGCGACGCGCCCTCGTCGAGCAGCGCCTCGCCGCCCGGGCCCGGGTCCGTGCGGCCGTCGCCGCAGCGCGCGTCGCCGGCGTCGAGGACGACATGCCCGGCGACAGGGACACCCGCCTCGCCCGTTACCGCAATGCGGACCTGACGAGGGGATCCCGTTCCGCCCTCCTCGATGCCCGGGCCAAGGCCCGCCAGCAGAAGGCCGAGCTCCTCGCGACCCAGGCATGGGCCGCCGGTCCGGAGGGACAGGCCGAGACCGCGCAGGATCGCGAGGCCGAACTCCGTCAGGCGGCGCGCGACCGGCGCCAGGCCGTCATGCGCGCCCTCGATTACCGGAAGCGTGTCCGGGATGCCTACGCGGCGGCCCGGGCGGCCACGGCCGCCGTCGAGGGCGAGGCCATGCTCCAGGTCCGCGCGGAGCGTGCCGCCGCGGCCGAGCGCATCGCGCTGGAGAAGACCGTCACCCGGGCCGTCGTCGCCGAAGTCGCCGTCCGGGCGAAGGCCCAGCCCTCCCGCGTCGGGGAGGATCCCGCCGTCACCGTCGCCCGGCAGCGGCTCGCCCTGGCACGTGCCGATGCCGCCGGGGCCCGCCGGGTGGTGAAGGGTCTCAATCCGGACGACGAGCGGGACGAGGCTCTCAGGGGCCAGGCTCTCGCGTCCCGGCGCCAGGCGGTCGAGGCCGCCCTCGCGCGCCGGGCCGAGCTACGCGCCGAGCAGGGGATCGGCTCCGAGGCCAGGGCCGAAGAGCAGGCGCGCCGGGCCGCGGCCCTGCGCCTCGATGAGGAGCGTGTCCGCAAGGTTTCCGAAGATCGGATGACCGAGGAAGCCCGCATTCAAGCGGCCATCCGGACCCGGCTGGACGAGCAGGAGGCGGCCGCCGCGATCCATGCGGCCGAGCAGGAGACCTTGCGCCGGGAGGCCCTGGAGCGGGCCCTGACGCGCGTGTCCATGGAGGAGGCTGAGATCCGTGCGGCCGCCGCCCGGGCCCCGGCCATCCGGAAGCCGACCGACGCGAAGGGCGTGCGCGAGGCCGCCATCCTGTCGGCCCGCGAGAACGCCCGCATCCTTCGCGAAGCGGAGGACGAGGCCCGGTCCCACATCGGGGACACCAGGGCCTCGGCGTCCGCCCGTGAGGCCCGCGCGAAACAGGCTGCCGACGATGCGGCCGCCCTCGCCGCGGCCGCCAAGACCCGCCAAGACGCCGCCCAGAAGGCGTACAACAAGCCTGTCGCGTCCGAGGCCCAGGCCCGGGCCAGGATGGATGCGCTGGAGTCTGCGAAGGCTGAACGCACTATTGCGTTGGAGCGCGCTAAGGCCGCGACCGCCGCGTACCGCAACGAGCTCGCGAACGGGAAGGCTTCCGTCGCCGCGGCCGAGGTCGCCGCGGCGGAGCGCGTCCGCCTTGCCCGGGAGGAGATCGCGGAGCGCGAGGCCCTCGAAAAGAAGATGACGAGGATCGCCGAGCGCGAGGCGGACCTGCGCCGGCAGGCAACTGAAGCGGCTGCCCGGAAGGCGGCTCAGGCTGAGGAGCGTGCCGCTCGGGAAGCCATCGCCGCCAAGCGTGAGGCCGACCGCCAGGCGGATCGTGAGGAGCGCGCCGCCGACCGGAAGCGCGCCGCGACCCAGCGCGCCGCCGACAAGGCCGAGCGGACGAAGCGCGCCCAGGAGCGTGAGACGGAGCGGGCCGCCGAGAAGGCCGAGCGCCAGGCCGCTGCGGCCGAGGCCGCCCGGCTGCGCGCGGAGGAGAAGGCCGCCCGGCTCGTCGACCGTGCCGCCCGGGACGCCGCGCGCGCGGCCGAGAGGGCCGCGGATAAGGCCGAGCGCCTCGCCGCGGCTAAGACCTCCGCTGAGCGCCGGGCCATCGAGAAGGCCGCCCGGGAGTCTGACCGTGCCGCCCGGGACGCCGCTCGTGCCGCTGAGCGCGCGGCCGATAAGGCGGACCGCCAGGCTGCCTCCGCGGCCGCGGCCCAGCGCCGGGCGGACGACAAGGCCGCAGCGACGCTGGCGAAGGCCGAACGGGACGCGGAGCGGAAGGCGGAGCGGGACGCGGACAAGGCGGATCGCCAGGCCGACCGCGACCGTCGCGCTGCCGACCGGGCCGCCGACAAGCAAGATCGCGACGCCCGGCGCCAGAAGCTCGACGACGTCCGCGCGACCGAGAAGGCGGCCCGGGCCACGGCCGCCGCCGAGAAGCAGGCCGCCAAGGAGGCCGCGGCCGTCGCGAAGGAGCGAGAGAAGACGGTGGCATCCCGCCGGGCGCTCGCCGTCGGCCTGGTCACGGGCACCGGCCGCGGCATCGGCGCCGCCGCTTCCGGGGTCGCGACCATCACCTCGACCGCCACCAAGGCATCACTCGCGGTGGCCAGCATCGGCGCGTCCGCATTTGCGGCCGCCTCGAAGCTCACCCTTCACCTCGGCGGGGCGGCGGTGTCCATGTTGGCACGCGTCGGCACGACGGCGGCCCGCAGCGCCGCGTCGGTCGCCCGCATCGGAACCGGCACGGCGCTCAAGGGCGGGGCCCTCGGGGCAGCCGCGGCCGGCGGGGCGACCGCATTTACGGTCAAGGCGGTTTCCGACGCGAGCGAGCGCAGCGCCCAGATCGTCAACGCGTCGCGGTCCTCGGGCCTCGACCTCGACACATATCAGTCCCTCGTCGGGGCGGCGAAGAAGTACAACATCGAGGTCGACGATATCCGTGGGTCGCTGATCCAGTTCCAGGGTCAGTTGAAAGCCGTCGCGACGTCGCCGGACAGCGACTTGGGCAAGTATTTCTCACGCCTCGGCATCTCCGCCACCGACGCGGCCGGCAACGTGAAGAGCACGCAGGCGGCGCTCCTGGAGGTGATCCAGTCCGCCAACCGCCTCGGCTCGTCCGAGCGCGTGGCGTTCCTCAGCCAGATGTTCGGCGAGGACGACGCGGCCAAGCTGATCCCGTTGTTCGAGGCCCTGGCGGCCGACACCGACCTCCTGGCGAAGTCCAAGGAGCGCATGCAGCGGTCCGGCACGTTCCTCGACGAGCGGGATATCGGCGCCCTCGACAACGCCCGCCGTGGCGTCTCTGACTTCAAGGACTCCTGGACCGGGTTCATGAACTCGGTTGCCGGCGGCTCGTCCGCCCAGATCGCGACCACGTTCCGCATCTTGGCGGAGCTCGTGAACGACTACAGGGGCATCGTCGCGAACGCGTTCGGTCGCGGGTCGGACACCCTACTGAGCTACACGGCGGACCTGTACGTCCTCGTGAAGGGCGGCTGGGACGGAGTCTATGACAGCGTCGGCGACGTCGCGACCCAGACCGCCAAGGTCCAGGCCGCGGCCAAGGCGGCCGGCGTCGAGATGCAGAGCATCGTCATCCAGCCGAACATCAAGCACCGGTGGCTTATCGACGTCCGGAACGGCCTGACGTGGATCGGCTACCTCGCCCGGAAGGCGTGGCCATCCGTCAAGACCCTGTTCGCCGCCATGTCCGGGGACAAGATCGCGAACGTCCAGATGCCCTGGGTCAAGCATCTCCAGACCGGCCTGTTCGCGGCCGGGCGGCTGGCGCGTGAGGTCATCCTCACCATCGGCGGCGACGATGCCCTGGTCACCGAGTTCCCGTGGTTGATCAAGCTGCGGACCGCCATCGGCGCCGTCGGCCGGTTCGCGGGCGAGGTGTTCTACGCGGCCGTCAACGACCGGCAGCAGGTCACCGAGTTCCCGTGGCTCCTCAAGATCCGGGACAGCATCGCGGCGGTCATCCCGCAGGCGCAGCGCCTGGCGTTCGAGCTAAAGGCGGCGCTGACCGGCAACGACCAGGACGTCGGGTCCTATCAGTTCGCCTGGATCCCGGCGGCCAAGGAGAAGGTCATCACGTTCGTGCACGACGTGAGGCGCGTGTGGGCCGACCTCGGCGCCGTGTGGGCCGGGGACCGCGAGGCCATGACCGGCCCGGGCCAGGCATTCGCCGGCATGATGAAGTCGCTCGACGACCTCAAGGCTTACATCGGCAACTGGCAGATCTGGTTCCAGCAGGTCGGCGCCGACGTCGCGTTGGTGTGGTCGCAGATCGGCGCGCCGGCGAAGGACGCCCAGGCGGCGCTCGATGGCCTCAACTTCGGCAATGCCAAGGGCCTCGCCGACAGCTTCCTGTTCGTAGCCAACGCCGCGAAGGAGGGCTGGGGCTGGTTCAGGGCCGTCTACGACCAGATGTTCGCCATCGTCGGGTTGTCCGGCATCAACCTTGAGAGCGCCCTTTTCTTCCTGGCCTTCCTCAAGCTTACCGGCACGCTCGGCGGCCTGAGCATGGCTCTCGGCGTGGTCATGAAGCCGCTCAAGTGGATCGCGGCATTCCTCGGTCTCGGCGGGGCCGTGTCCGCCGGGGCGGGTGGCGCCGCAACCGCGGTTGGGGGCCTGACGGCGGCGCTGGGCGGGCTCCTGACGAAGCTCCAGGCGGTCGGCGCGCTCGCCGCTACGCCTTGGGGCATGGCCATCCTCGGCGGCGTCGCCGGCGGGGTGGGCGTCTACAAGCTCGCCCAGAACGACGGCCCCTTGAGCTTCCTCAAGGACTGGACGGGCAAGCTCGCCGACTGGGTCAACGACACGGACGGCAAGCTGAAGGAGGTCGAGGGACAGTTCGCCCGGAACGCCGAGGTCGGCGGGGCCTCCCCGCTCGGGAACCAGCTTGCCCGGGAGCGCGCCCAGGCCGCCGTCGAGTGGGAGCGGACGCTCGCCGCTGAGCGCGGCCGCCCGGACATCCTCGCCCAGGCCTACGTCGCGCCGCCCCCGAGCCCCATTCGGACGGAGCCGCCGGCGTACGACGGCCCGCGCAGCCAGATCCCGCCCGTGCCGGTGGTGTTCGAGCTCAAGTCGGCCGACGGCGAGACCGCCCGGGTGCCTGGCTACATGGACCAAGACGCACTCGCCCGCGCCCGGGCCGCTTCCAACCGTTTCGGAACCTGACCGATGGCCACCCAGATTCCCTGGCACACCCGGGCCCGCATCTCGGGCGTCCCCCTCGCGGCGGGCGCCGAGCTCGGCATCGAGGAGGCCCACGAGGACCTCCAGAAGCACACCGTGAAGACGACCTGGCGGGGCGTGCCGAAGATCTTCGGTCCCAGGCACCTGCGCATCCACCAGATCACGCTGACCTGCAAGGATCGCTTGCCGCCGGGCTGGGAGCACCTGCGCGTTCGGGATCCCGTCCTCCTCCAGTCCATCCATTTCCAGGGCGCCGTCATCCCGGCCGGCCTGACGAACGTGGTGCTCCGCTACACGCCGTGCCCGGACGCAAAGAAGGCGTCCGGATATGCGGTCATCGCGCACCGTGCCGACACGAATACCCGTGTGCCGGTCACCGTCGTCGGGAAGACTGTGACGATCGATTCGATCCCGGGGACCGACGTCATTGTCCGCTACAGGCCCATCTATCCCTGTCAGGTCCTGGCCATCGACGATGGCACGATGACCGAGATCGAGGGACGCCAGGGCTGGGGCCTGACGCTGGTCGTGCTGGCATGACGCTGCCGTACCTCATCTGGCTGGACGACGTTCAGCAGCCCATCACGCAGGCGATGCTCTACGACGAGGGCACCGACGACCTAGTCATGTCGTTCGTCCGGAACCGCGGTCGCGACGGTCTGCCGTACCTGACGGTCGATCTCGACAATCCGGGGTGGGAGCTCTGGGAGACGGGTCAGACCCGTTACTGTGCCCTCGTCGAGTCTGACGACGGGACGCTTGCCGGGATGCGGATCCTCGGCCGTGGGACCATTCGCAGCCTGCCGCCGGCGGTATCGGGCGAGACCATCACCCTCAACGTCGAATGCTCGCCGGATGCGGACGCCGTGCGTGACGCCAAGGAGGTCGTCGCCGCCGGCATGATCGGCGTGCCGCTTCCGAGCGAGTACGACGAGGACGGGACGCTTCGGGACACCGACCCGACCGCCGAGCAGTTGCCCTACCAGGACCGCCTCAGGGGCCGCCTGGAGTATCTCGCCGACAGCATCCCCCTCACGCGGCATGGCTACTGGCACTGCGATCCGGTCACCCACGCGATGACCTGGCGGATGCACCGCACGCGCCGGCGCGTCCTCAACATCGCCGACGTCTATGACCCCGACAGCCTCCAGGTCACGCCGGGTAAGGGGGCAGTGCGCGAGGTCAGGTGCAAGCTCATCTCGGCATTCAACATCGCGGCCCGGGGCACGTGCAACATCGGTCCCTGGATTGGGGAAGTCACCAGCCTCACCGGCTATGGCAGCAGCGGCAGCGGCGGCCTGAGCCAGAACGCGGGCTGGAGCATCGGCCAGCCTGGCGTCCGGACGTATGAGAGCCAGACCGCGGCCCTCGATACCGGCCGGGCATGGGAGGTCCAGTACCGCCGCATCAGCTACGTCCAGACGCTTCTCAACACGACGCCGCCGACCACCAGGACGGACACGCTGTACGGGCCGGTGTTCACGCAGCGGCATACGGAGAGCGTCCGGCTCAAGAGCAAGCGGTTCCTGTTCGACACCTGGCTCGCGACGTACTCGTGGAACCAACCCCTCCGCGAGGTCCTCGATCTCGTGCTGAGGTTCCCGATCCAGCCGGGCGCCACGGGCGTCGTGGACTTCGTCGACCTTGGGAACGTCCAGATCAGCGACCCCCACGGCATCGAGGGCCTGTCCGGCCTCGGGCCGTTCGAGGACGACCGGGTCTACAACCGCGACGATACAGTCCTCATGGGCGGCCAGGCATTCCGCGCGAGCGTGGACGGCCTCACGGGGTTCTGGCTATCCCAGTCCGTCGGGAAGTTCAGCGCCGGCACGGTCACTAGCGTCCGCGATCCCCGCTGGATCCCGTTGGACGTGGCGCCGGCGCTCGCCGACCCGGCCGCCGTCGAGTTCCTGCCCACCATCCGTGGGTGCGGGACCATCGCGAACCAACTCCTGCGCATGGCCGTGGTCGGGCTGGACAGGCTCATGGAGTGGACGGTCACCGTCACCGCGCAGCGTGCCGATCTCCTGGACCTGACCGGCGGCGTCGACCTCGACCTCATCGACGCCATCCGTATCTTGCTGCCCGGCAGGCAGGACACCGACGAGCTCAAGCCAGTCATCGGCTATCTCATGCGCGCCGAGGAGCGGTGGCACGGTGACGACGGCGAGACCGTGACGCTGACGCTCGCCGTGCCCACCGGCACCGGCATCGAGGGCGTGGCCAGGGAGGCCTCGGCCGGCAGCTACGTGGCACCTGGGTACGTCGAGTCTGGCTACGTCGAGGAGGGCACCCCCCACCTCACGGCCGGTCCCGACATCGAATGGACGCTCGCGATGGAGGACCTGCGCCTCAACGTGAACCCGGCGGCGCTCTCGGACCCCGGCTACTCGCTCGGCGGCAGCTACCGGAAGCGGAACCAGGCCGACGAGCAGATCGCCAAGTGGAAGACGCTCGCGGCGACCGCACAGGACCCCATGAGCGTCGACGGCCTCGGCGACACGGACGTCGAGCTCGCGATGCGCCCGCTCGTCGTGGCGCCAGTCGTCGACCGGAAGGGGACCGTCATCGCGGACATGGTGTGGTGCCCGCGCGGCATCCGCCTCACCGACCAGGGAGAGCCATGATGGCCAAGTCCACCGACCCTCTCGTCTCGCTCATCCAGGACGTCGCCGGGGCGCCCGGGCCGAACCCGGCACTGCCGACGTACGGCTCGCCGACGACCGAGGCGAACGCGCCGCAGACCGCAAACCTGTTCAGCGGCAACAACGCCGCGACCGCGACGAAGGAGGGCGAGCGGATCATCACCCCCGCCCTGCCGGTGGAGCTTAAGCAGCCCAGGGTTCAGCCGGATGCCCCCGGCGGAAGCCTGGAGATCCTGTCGTTCAAACAGGTCGCGGGCGCTCCCGGTGACCCCTTCGCCGGCGTCTCAACATTCCCTGTCAAAGGCCAGATCGTCCCATGAGCACGCCCGACGTTTTCACCGACTGGGACGGCACGAAGCCCCTCAAGGCCAACGTCGTCGCCGCTTCCATGCGCTGGCTCCGGAACCGAATCCTTCGCCTTGAGGACATGGGCCTCCAGGCCGAAGGCGTCGCGGATCGCGTCATGGCGGCCGATGGGCGCTCGTTCTACCTGACCTCCACCACAGGGCGGCAGCTCTCCACCATCCCGCTCCCCGCCGCGCCGTGGAAGTGGCGTCCGGAGGGCAGGATCGTCGGCGCCCGGTATGACACCGGCGACATGTTCTACGTCCCGGCGACCAGGTCCTCGTACATCACTCTCGTGGGCCACGTTGCGGCGGCAGCCCTCTCGACCGACGTCACCGCCAACCGCCTGGCGCTCGCCGCAATGGGCGGCACGGACGCGCAGACGTACGCCGGGAATTTCAACCCCGACGCGGCTTACTCGAAGGGGGCGGTGGTCTCGTACACGACGCCCAGCGGCGACCAGGCGCTTTGGCAGGCGTTCGACGACGTCGGCCCGACCTCTGCGCCCAGCAACTCCTTCTCGTGGCAGCGCGTGTCCGTCTCGACGCCCCGCGACCTGCGCGAGCGGTGGAAGGGCCCCATCGCGGCCGGCGACGCCGTCCTCAGCACGGTCGTGACCCGGTTCACGCTCCTGGCGTCCGGCCTGGTGGGATCGCTCGCCCGCATGACCCCGGCGGCGCCCGCCGCGGTGGCCTTCGACGTGAAGGTGGACGGGGCAGTCATCGGCACGATGTCATTCGCGGCCAACTCCACCAAAGCGACCTTCAGCACGGTCGCCCAGGCGCAGACGTTCGTGTCCCCGGACAGCCTCGTGGAAGTGGTTGCGAAGGCGGCCGTGCCCGGGAGCGTCAGCCTCAGCACGGTGCTGTACGGGCAGTGACCGAAGCGTGCGCCCACCGTCGGTCGCACGTCGGGCGCACAAGTTCCGATCCACGGGGGAAGCGGACGCGCCACAAGGATTGAGGTCTCCGTCCTCGTGGGGACAATCACCTCATGAGCGATTTGTCCGGGGCTGGCGCCCTCCTCAACGCGGTTCGCGACCACCTCCACGGGGAGGTCATCCGCGTCATCCATGAGCGCAAGCTCACCAACGACGAGGTCGCCGCCCTGACCGGGCGGTGCTTTAACCGGCACAAGCGCTGGAAGCTCATGGAGGGCCCCGAGGCCATCCGCTGGAGCCCCGCCACCTTCATCGACGTGGCCCAGTCCCTCGGGATCCCGGTCACCATCGCGGTCTCGGGAAGCCCCGTCCGGCCCCGGCAAATGGGCAAGACAACCGCGGTTCGGCCGGGTTGTTCCGCAATTCGTTCCCCCTCGATGGCTGCATAATGCAACCCTGAGGGTATTCCCCCATTGTGTCAGTCACTTACACGGCTACATTCATGCGCTAGGGGATTCCCCCCGGGAGAGCCCTCGTGCCGACCGCAACTGCCTACGCGCAAGAGGCGCGTTACCCGGAGCATGCCCGCATCTGCCGGGCGCTGGCGGGACTGGTCGTCCGCACGAAGCGGGCCGCGCGCGTGACCGGGACGGTCATCATTGAGCGCTATGACGCGGCCGCGGGCGAACGGGCCGCCGCTTCGATGGAGGACGCTCTCGCGGCCCTCGTCGCCGGGCAAGTCGAGAAGCCCGGGGCCCTCCGGAAGATCCAGAAGCGGATACCCTCAGCGACCCCGGCCTCCTTCGGCCAGGGCGTCCGGTCCCCCAAAATCCGTTCCGAGATCCGAGGCGAGCGGTTCGAGGGATGGGGCATGGCCCGCCTCCTCGCGGCGCTCGATGCCTGCGGGTATGAGGCGGTCCTGACGGTCCGCCCCAAGGCCGCCTAGACCGCAAAGGCGGTCTGACCCGGGATCTTCACCGGCGGGCGCGGCGGGCGCCGGGGGCCGGTCATCATGAGCGACGTCGCTTCGGCCACGGCCGCCGTCGGCGAGATCCACAGGACCTCGGTTCTCCACTGGCGTGCGTGATCCGTGACCTCCCGTGTGACGCGGCGCCATCCGGCCAGGGCCTCATCGTAGAGGGGCGAGGCATAGCCGGACACGACCGCCACGCCCTTCAGATCCAGCAGGCAGTCGAGCAGGTCGCGGTGCTGGAGGTCCGTCATTTCGTGGCAGTAGCCCTTACGGGCTTCGGACCTCGTCGTGTGGACGTAGGGCGGGTCGACGTAGTGTAGCGCTCCGACGCGGTCATGCCGCCGGATCGTCTCGACGGCCGGCGACCGCTCGATGATGACGCCCCTGAGCCTGGCATGGATCTCGGGGATCGCGTCCGGATAGCTCGTCCAGTCCACCGCCGCGACACGCCTGAGCATGCCGGAATACCGGCGGAAACCGGTTCCCATCGTCTCGCCCCGGACGTCGGGGGAGACCTGCATGGCGTGCCGAACGACCATCCGGCGGGCCCGCTCGACGGGATCCGCGTCGGCCGGCAGGCGCCGCATGGCAAGGCGGAACTCGGCGTCCGAGAAGCAGGTGAGCTCGCACACCTGGCGCAGGCGCGCGGACATGTCCGGGTCCCGGAGCACTTGGTAGAGGCAGAGGAGCTCATCATCGAGGTCGCCCAGGACTTCGATGGGCGACCGGGGCTTGCGCAGGAGGACGCTGGCGCTTCCCCCGTAGGGCTCGACGTAGAGCTCGTGCGGCGGCAGGTGTTCCAAGATCCACGGCGTCAGCCGCCACTTCGAGCCCAGCCACCGGACGGCCGGCCGGCGGGGGACGCCCGCCGGCATGGTGAGGACCTCGGCGCTCACGCCGCCACCGCCAGGTCGCCGAACAGGCGGGCGCGCAGGGCGGCCGGCACTTGCCCGTGGTGGATGCGGAGGATGCGGAGCGCGTGCGAGGCCGCCGTCGCGTCCAGGTCACCTTTGCCGGTGAGCACGTGGCCCGCGAGCGTCGTGGCGCGGGACCACCCGATGTCATTGCGGTGAGCCGCCCGGTCCGCGTCGAAGGCCGTGACGTGCGCCAGGGCCTCCACCGCGGCGGCGCGGACGTCGGCGTCCCCTGCCCGGGCGAGCTCGGGCTCGTAGGCGATCGTGATCTTCTGTTCCGTCCGGGCGACGTTGGCGGACGCCCTCTTCACGAGGTCAAGGAGCCTGCGCGCTCCCGGGATGCCGAGCCCAGGATCTGTGATGAGCCCCTCGGCCTCCTCGATGTCGACGGGCCTGACCCAGGACCAGCGCCGAGTGCCAAGGCTACGCCGGGCGGCGGCCTTAGCATCCTCGATGAGCGATTCGTTCGCCCTCGCCACCGCCGCCTCGCGGGCCTCGCGCTCCGCTTTCCACGCGGCCTCGCGCTCCTCGACCTCCCGGCGCCGGACAGGCACCAGCGCCTCGACGGCCTCAACGGCGGCGGGGCTCCAGCCGGCGGCCGTCATCCAGAAGCACGGCCGGGTGCCCGTGAACGTGTCGCCCCAGTACGGCTCGGCATTGGAGAAGCCGATGTCCCGGAGCTCCTGGCGGCACCGGCGATAGGCCTCTGTGTACTCCGGGGTGTCGCCCCGGGCGATGAAGAGCTCGCGCTCCCCCTTCACCTTGCGAGCGTACTCCCAGACGAGCCCGAAGGCCTCGGGGGCCCGGTCGAAGACCTGGGGGGCAGTGGTCTGCGTATCATCGTGCTCAGGCATCGTATCGAGTTCCCTTATCCGCGTTCAAGGGAAGTCTGCCACTGGTCGAACCGGGCGCCAAGCGATTTCATTCAACACCTATTTCAACAAAAGCCTGGTGTTGAAACCGTTGTTGAAATCGTATGTTCCTGTTGGGGGTACGAAGCAAGCTCTCGTCTGAACAGCGTTCAACGAGTCTATTTACGTGATCGGTGCCGATCCCCCTGGAAATCCGGATCGTCCAGGCTAACATTCCCTCGAACGCGGATGAGGGAACGATTCGTCAATGCCTGTACGTAACAATACCTACACGCGAGACGTCGCCGAGCGGATGCTAGACGCCCGGATCTACCGGGCGCCCGATCCAAGGAGGGTCTACGAGCTCTCCCTCAAGCTCGACTTCGACCTCCTCGCGGAGCGCTACGGCTGGCTCGACCGGAAGCAGGTCGGCCGCCTCGTGTCTCAGGGCCGGGCGATGACTGTGGGCGGCCCGGCGGCTACGGCGAAGCGGACGCTGAGCGCGGAGCAGCAGCGCGAGGTCGTGGCAGCGGTCCATGAACTCGGCGGCGTCACGTATGCCGCCCGCGCCTACGGCCTCGGGGAATACCTCGTGCGGACGCTCGTGCTGGAGCACGGCGGGACTTACCCCCGCGCCTCCCGCAAGCCGGCCGACATCGCCGCCGCGGCCGCCCGGTTGGAGGCGTTCCGCGCCCGGAGGACGGCATGACCGACCTCACTCGCGACGACGTTCGGCACCGCCTGTCTCAGGCGATCCGGGACGCAGGTTCGCAGAGGGCTTTCGCCGTCCGCGCCGGCATCAGCCAGGCGAACCTCAACGACATCCTTCATGGCCGGAGGGCCATGGGCGAGCGCGTCCTCGCCGCGCTCGACCTCAGGCGGATCGAGCGTTTCGTGCCCATCCGGGGCGCGTGATGACCGCCGCAGAGGTCCGGGTCCGGGCCGCCCGCCTGGCGGAGGCCCTGGCGCATGCGGATCCGCATGCCATCCGCGCCGCGATGCACGGCCTCACGCCCCGGCAGGCCAACCGCGTCGCGAGGGCGGCCGCCCCCCTGATGCCGGGCAAGGCCGCCGACTAGCCTCACTCGGACAGGAGAGCCGCATGGCCTGGTACCGCCCCCGCTACGACAAGCCGGACTATTCCCACCTGAGCGGCCGCACGCCCGAACAGGCGTTCGCCGAGGCCTATGCCAAGCCGAATTTCGGGGATCGGCACGGCCGGTGGCCCGAGCGCGTCAACAATCAGATCATCATCCTGTTCGAGGGTCGGGATCAGCTGCACGTCTCCGACGCGGTCGCGGCCTTCGCCGCCCGGTTCCCATCCGAGCGGCACACTCCGGCCTTCACGGCCGAACGGGCAGGCAATGCCCTTTCGTGGGGTGTCCGCCTCGGGTTCCTCAAGGAATCTGTCGAGGGCGGCCGGTACGTATGGACGCTGCCGGACAGGCAGCCTTGGTATGAGACAGACGGCAGGGGGCACGCGCGCCAGATCCGGGGCCTTCCCGACGGCGAGCAAGCAGCCCTCAACCGGAAGCGGGCCGCCCAGGAAAAGACGAGGGCCACAATCCGGAGGAGGGAGGCCCTGTCCCGTGACACGGCCATCGAGGCCCTCGTCAACGACATCATCATCCTCCGGCCCGACGCGGTGGCACCGGACGCCGGCATCTGGCGGGATGCCCTGCCGAACGCGCCGCTGCCCCAGACCATCCTCGCGATCCGCCCCATGGTCATCGAGGCCCATCACGCCATGGAGCCTCGCGCGCAGCGGGACTGGCAGAGGCACCTTGAAGCCGTCGCCTACTCCGCCCGGTGGGACGCGACGCACCGGCCGCCGCTCCCCATGCAGCCCGCCCCGGATGAAGACGACGCCCTGTCCGACGAGGACGCGGCCGCACTTGGAGACCTCGGATGACCCAGCATTCCACTTCCGCCGGGCTCGCCGGCACCGTCGACCACGTTGACGCCGGCGACGGCTGGCTCGTCGTCCGCCTCATGACCCGGCAGGCCATGGACCGTGAGGGCGCCCACATGGGTCACTGCCTCAGGGGCCACTCTTATGGTTATGGACGCCTCGCCGGCGAGGAGGAGATGACGGGGGATTCGATCTGGTCTCTCCGGGATCCCGCCGGCATGTCCCGCGCGACGCTCGACATCCGGTCGTGCCGCGTGATCATGGCCAACGGCAAGGGCAACAGCGCCGTCGGGGGCAAGGCCGCCCGCCGCCTCAAGGCCCTCGTCGCGGCGTTCAAGGCCGCCGGGCACGAATTGGATTTCAACGGCGAGACCGGCATCGTGGTCGCGCCGAACGGCTACGTGTGCCGTGAGGACCAGGCCCCGGCCGAGGTCCTTGAGGCCGTGAAGGCCAGGCACAAGGCGGCCAGGGACGCGGTCCGGGAGGCGTTACGCCAGGCGCGGCAGGGGATGTTCTCTACGCCCACCATCCGTTGGAGGGCGATCCCGTGGACCGAGGAGCCCCTCCTGAGCGACCGCGTGGCCATCGGCGTCGACACGCAGGCCGCATCCCCTGAGGCGCGTGGGGTCGCCCGGTGGTCCGCCACTGAATTGCTCGACATGTTGACCATCGATGACGAGCCGTCGGTCGAGATCAGCGGGAGTATCGAGCGTGTGCCGGTGGACATCGCAACGGACGAGAGCCCTCAGCGACCCATTCTGGCCACCCACAGTTTTAGGATGGGCGGCATCTACATGCGCCCAGTCGGATCGGATGAGCCGTTCCAAGAGGTGTCCCGGGACGTCTGGAGGCGAAGGCGCGCATGACCGCCTCCCTGTCGAACGCGGACGTCCAGGCCCTCACCCACACCCTCCCGAACTGCGTCGTCGCGGTCGCCGACCTGCCCGACGGCGCCGGCCTGTGGCTTCGCCTCCACGACGGGAAGACGGTCACGATCCCGCCGGGTGACCTGCCGTCGGCGGACCTGCCCCCCGCCGCACTGCGCCGGGCGACGGAGCATGCCGTCTACCAGGCCTGCCTCGCCCGGCAGCGGCGGCCGGTGGCCTGACGGTCCCCATGGAGAGTGTGGACGCCCGGGCCATTGCCATCGCGCCGGGGCCAGGGCGCGCTTACCATTCCGGCATGTTGGAAGCGCTTGCGAAGTTCGTCGACATCCTGAAGGCCACAGGCTGGCAGACCGGTTTCATGGCCCTTGCGGCCGCCCTGTACCTGTACCTGAGCAAGGTCGGCGTCCTGCCGCCCCTGGAGCCCTGGATGGTCCAGGCCGTCGGGGCCGTCGCCCTCGGGTTCGCGGCCCTGTCGGCGGCGTCTCTCGCTACGGTCTGCCAGCGCGGGGTCCAGGCGGCATGGGCCTGGTGGAGGAGGCGCCAGGACCGGCTCGCGTGGGAGGCAAAGTTCCTCGGAGACATTCCCACGCTGACGGAGGATGAGCGCCAGATCCTCGGTTACCTCAGGCATTACCGGCTGCGAACGTTCGATACCGACCTCGACGGCGGATACGCCAACACGCTCCTCGCCAAGGGGTACGTCATGCACATTGCCGGGACGAAGGTGATCGACCGGACCAGGGTCCCGACGATCATTGCCGACGACGTTTGGCGCATCGTCAACGAGCGCCCCGACGAGTTCCCCCATGTTCCGGTGTGGGACAGGGACGAGAGGTATTCGAACAGGGACGAGAGGTATTCGAACAGGGTCGAGATGCATCCGTGGCGGATCCCGTCGCACATGCGCTGACCGACGCACGGGGGAACGCGATTAACCACCGACCCACGATCTCATTGCGCCCGACCAAAGGATTGACGATTCTGTCCACGATGACCGCGACTTACCAACTCATCGTCTCCCTGGACTTGTCGGAAGGGCGATCCTCGATGGCCGCGATGGCCCACGAGGACGCGCCCATGGATCTCGACCTCGCCCGGTGGGCGCCGGAGATCCGTGAGCCCACGGGCGCCTTCCCCGCCTACAGCGTCGCGGACCTCCGCGGCGCCATCCGGCGGGGCGAGCTTCCGGTGACCCGTCGCGGTCGTCTCATCGAGGTGTCGCGCCGGCAACTGCGCGCATGGAGGGACGCGTGGCAGAGCGGAAGCGAAAGAAGGGACCCCGCAAGCTCGGGGTCGGACGACGGGGGGAGCCGTACCTCTGGTACCGACCCGGCCGCATCGGGACCGACGGCATCGAGCGTGGTGGCGTTTGGATCATCCTCCACTCAGGCCGGCAGGTCCGCAGCACTGACTGCGGCCTTGGCGAAGGCCCGGAACGCGAAGCGCTCCGGCAGCTAGCCGACTACAAGGACAGCCTAGCCATCGCCGCGGTCGAGGCCACGCCCGTCCGCAAGGGGCGGCCGGCCGGGGAGGTCCTCGTCGCCGAGGTCCTGTCCCGATACCTCGACGCCAAGAAGGGCGTGCCCGATCCCGAGACAGGCGAGCTCAAGGGCGGCGTCGCCCGGTACGAGGAACTCGCGCAGCGCGTGATGACGCTCCTCGAATGGTGGGGCGAGCGCACCCTCGACGACGTCGATAGCGCCACCTGCAAGGCCTACGTCACGTCCCGGGTTGGGACCCCGTGGAAGACGCATGCCCGCCTCGGGACCGGCAAGGACGGCAAGCCCGCCCGCCGCGGCCACTCGAAGCCCACGAAGGAGCGCGTGGTCGGGGAGGGCGGGGCCCGTCGCGAGCTTGAGGACCTGCGCGCGGCCGTGAACGACGCGGTCCGCGACGGCCTGACGCGCGACGCCGTCCGTGTGACCCTGCCGGCGAAGGCCGAGCCCCGGGACCGGTGGCTCACAAAGTCCGAGGCCGCCCGGCTGGTGCGGGCCGCATGGATCAAGCGCGAGGTCCAGACGATCCACCGGGGCGTGCGGAAGGGCGAGACCTACGTCACGCCGCGGCGCCCATCCCGGCACCTGGCGCGCTTCATCCTGGTGGCGCTGCGGACCGGCACCCGCTCCGGACCCATCTGCAACGCGTCGTTCATCCCCGAGATCGGCAAGCCGTGGATGGAGCTCCGGACCGAGACCGTGACGGAATCTCGCATCGACCGGGTCACGGTCGACGGCGTCGAGTACGAGCGCCGGCACGAGGTTCCTGTGGAAAAGCGCGTGGCGCTGTTCCACCGCAAGGCGCTCGGCGCCGCGGCGAAGAAGACCAAGCGCCAACCCACGGTCCGGATGCCGGACGCCCTCGTCGCGCACCTGTGGCGTTGGCACCACGTCCTCAAGCAGCGCTACGTCGTCGAATGGCAGGGCAAGCCCGTCGGCTCGACCAAGAAGGCCTTCGCCAACCTGGTGCATGACCTCGGCCTCGGAGACGACGTGGTCCGGCACTCCCTCCGGCACACGGCCGTGACGTGGGGCGTCCAGTCCGGAACCGACCTGTGGGAGCTCTCGGGCTACGTCGGCATGACGGTCGAGATGATCCAGACCCGGTACGGGCACCACGCCACCGACCACATGGAAGGCGCCCGCGAGGCGATGGGCAGGGGAGGGCGGAAGGTCCGGAAGGCGGCATGAGCCGCGACCAAACTTTGGTCCGGACATGCGAATAGGCCCCACCAATCTTTGGTCGAACCTTTGGTCGGGAATTGCTCTCTGAGCCGGGAAGACCGTTTCCCTAGGGAAAGCTGGTCGGAGTGGCAGGATTTGAACCTGCGACCCCCACGTCCCGAACGTGGTGCGCTACCAGACTGCGCTACACTCCGACAACGCCGGCTGTGTGGGCCGGCGAGCGGACGTATAGCGAGCCCTCCTCGGAGCCGCAAGCGCTTCCTTGCGGGAAATCGTCAGTCGGTGCCGTTCTCAGCCCTGGAAGCCCCAATCCTCCGGGAGGCGATACCAATGGCAGGACTGGCCGGGCAGCGGAAAGGCAACGGCGCCGGCAGCCTCCGGTCCGAGGTCGAAATCGGACAACGACCACCCGCACCCCGTGGGGTCTGCGCCCTCCCAGGCAACGGTCGGCGCCGAGGGGGCACTGGTGCTGACGTCGAAGCCGTCAAGCGCGAGCATCAGGCCCGTGCCCAGTGCCTTCACGACGGCCTCCTTTCGCGTCCAAAGTCGAAAGAACGCCTGCTTCCGGAGGGCCTGCGGCGTCTGCGTCAGAACTTCGACTTCGTTGCGATGGAAGTGGGCGCGCGCGATCGGGAGCGGATCGTCGATCGGCCTGATCGCTTCCACGTCGACACCGATCGAAGCGGCGCAGGAGATGCCCACCAGGGCGAGGGATCCCGAATGCGACAGGTTGAAGTGCAGGCCTGCGCGTTGATGGGTTGCCAGAACGGGTTTTCCGCCAGCGTCCTGTCCGAAGATCAGATCCTGGGGCTGCCAGCCCCCGTATCGCGCCAAGATCAAGCGAAGCGCGACGTGGCTTTCGATGAAGCGCCAACGATCTTCAGCGCGTAGGAAGCGATCAGCGCGAGCACGCTCCTCGTTCGAGAGCCAAGCGGTCCGTCCAGGCGGGAGTGCCGTACTGAGAGACAGGTCGATGCGCCAGACCGCATTGCCGGCATTGGCGCCAGGCACAGCACACTCCCAGCGGCGGGGCGCAGGCGGCGCAACGGACACGGGGCTGGACGCCGCCAAATCTTTTGGAAAGCGCCGATCCATCCTGACGCGTACGAAGTCCCTGTCAGACCTGCCACATGGCGGGCGCCGAGAGGTCTGTACGCCCATCGCCACCACCCGCGAAAGCCCATGCGCGCGGATCGACGCTTCAACGCGCCATGGTTGCCTCAGGCGTAGACGTTACCACCCGTCTGGGGAAAACGCTCAGCCAGGGCACGCCGCAGCTTCTCGAGCGCACGGTTCTCAATTTGACGAACCCGCTCCTTCGAGATGCCGAGGCGATGACCAAGCGCCTCAAGGGTCGCCTGGTCCTCGGCGAGACGGCGCTCCTTGAGAATGCGCAGTTCACGCTCCGACAGAACCGTCAGGGCTTCGTTGAGCCAGATCAGCCGGCGCTCACCATCCACCGTCGCCGACACGGTCTCATCCGGGAGGGCAGCACCGTCCACCAAGAAATCCATGCGCTCGGAGGAGGCTTCGCTCTCCTCGCCCACCGGCGCGTTCAGGGACATGTCGGGGCCGGACAGCCGGGCGTCCATCAAGGCCACATCTTCTCGAGACACACCGATAGCCGTGGCGATACGGCGATGGATCTCGTCGCCGACGTGCTCCTCGGTCGACTGCATCAGCCGAGCGCGCAGGCGACGCAGGTTGAAGAACAAGGCCTTCTGGGCCGAACTCGTGCCACCGCGAACGATCGACCAGTTGCGCAGGATATAATCCTGGATCGAGGCTCGGATCCACCACGTGGCGTAAGTGGAGAAGCGAACTTCCCGCTCGGGCTCGAAGCGGGC